>Ga0075017_100001827_pt1 | contig 13194 bp, 14 predicted proteins | sample AleBraG_ABR_2012_FD_71475 | JGI IMG/M metagenome (GOLD analysis project Ga0075017, IMG submission 71475) | Freshwater sediment microbial communities in response to fracking from Pennsylvania, USA - Alex Branch Run_MetaG_ABR_2012 | ecosystem: Environmental > Aquatic > Freshwater > Creek >... | reverse complement strand
CATCCTCCTGTACAGCGCCGACACGCCGCCGTCGATGCGCGGGCTCGTGGAGCTCGACGCGGTCGACGGCCACGTGATCGGCGACTACACCGAACCGAACCCGGAAGACTGGTCGAAGTTCGGTCTCGACGACGCGACCGCTCCGGCGTAGCCGGCGACGCGGCACGCGGGAGGACGCCGTGCAGCGCTTCTTCGACGACGACGGCTTCGACTTCGCCACGCTGATCGCGCTCGGGTCGGCCTTCCGCGGTCTCTCCGACGTGGGCGAGGTGCTCGCCACCGTCGAGCGCATCCCCGACGGCGACCGCGAGGCATGGGTCCGGGAGTGGACGGCCACCGCATCACGTCGGCGCGACGCCGCGGCGCGATCGGCCGCAGGTGGCCACGACGTCAGCGCGCGCCGCGCGTACCTCCGCGCGTCGCTCGCGTTCGACCTCGCGTCGTCGATGGCCGCGGGCACCAGCGACGAGTCGCGCTTCGACTCGCTCTGGGAGCAGCACCGTGAGTGCTGGGACGAAGCGGTCGCTCGCTGGCCCGGCGTCGAGCCGGTCGCAGTCCCGTACGAGGGCACGACGCTGGAGGGGTACTGGTTCCGGCCGCCGCACGCGGGTGACACGCCGCGCCCGGTCGTCATCTTGAACAACGGCAGCGACGGCCCGGTCACCGCGATGTGGGCGCAGGGTGGCGCCGCGGCCGTGGAGCGGGGTTGGCACGCGATCACCTTCGACGGACCCGGCCAGGGCGCGGCGCTGCACCGTCAGCAGCTGTTCTTCCGCGCCGACTGGGAGGCGGTGGTCACGCCGGTCGTCGACTTCGCGCTCGCGCAACCCGGCGTCGACCCTGCCCGCATCGCGCTGCACGGGGTGAGCCAGGCCGGTTACTGGGTGCCGCGCGCGGCGGCATTCGAGCACCGGCTCGCGGCGGTCGTCGCCGACCCGGGAGTGGTCGACGTCAGCACGTCGTGGACGGGCCACCTGCCCGACTTCCTCGTTGCGCTGCTCGACGACCCCACGCAGCAGGCCGGCTTCGACGCGATGGTCGAGCAGGGCGCGCCGCCCGGCGTGTACGCCGAGCTGCGATGGCGCATGGCGCCCTACGGGACGGAGTCGCCCTTCGTGGCGTACAACGCGGCGCGCGCGATGCACCTCGACGACGCGACCATCTCTCGGATCGCCTGCCCGGTGCTGCTGACCGATCCCGACGACGAGCAGTTCTGGACCGGGCAGTCCCGGGCCCTGTTCGACAAGCTGCCCGGCGAGAAGGCCATCCTGCGGTTCACGCGCGACGAGGGCGCGAACTTCCACTGCGAGGTCGCCGGTCAGGCTGTACGCGACGAGCGGGTCTTCGACTGGCTCGAGGACGTGCTCACCCGATCGGGAGACGCCTGATGGCGCTGGTGCCGGTGTTCCTCGTGGTCGCGATCATGCTCGCGTTCATCGGCGTGCCGGTGATCCTGTCGTGGTGGAAGCGCCGGGGCTGACGGGCGGAGCTGACGATGGTGTGGCGGACCAAGGGACCGCGGACGGGACGACCGATCGAACTGCGGTGCGCGTCGTGCGCGACGCTGGTGTGCAAGTACTACGAGTACCCGCAGGGTTCCGGCATGGTGCACCCGCGGTTCGACAAGCGCATCCGCAACGTCGAGCGCATCAGCCCCGATCCTGTCCCGATCGAGACTGCGGTGTTCGTGTTCCACTGCCCCAAGCGCTCGTGCCAGCGCGCGCACGTGTTGCGCGGCGCGTCGATCGCCGTGTGCTGTCGAGAGGCGTTGCGGCGACAGGCGAAGGATGCCACGCTGCCGGCCGACGACGGCTGACGTTCAGGCGCTCCGCGGGAGGGGCATCGCCACGGCGGGCTCCTCCCGGGCCGGGGTCGACCCGGCCGGCCTGGGGAACGGCGTCGGCGGCCGCACGCGGTACGCCATGGCCACCCGCACGGCGCCGACGTCGGGCGCGGCGACGGTGAAGTGAGGCCCGACCACCACCTGCACCGGAGCCGCCGTGCGGTGCCCGGAGATCGCGGGAACCGGGGTCGCACGCTCGGTCGGCACGGCTGCGGCGCGCTGCTCCCGCACCGCGAAGGCAGCCCAGGTCAGGAAGCACACGACCGCGACCACGAGCGCACCGATGATGGGGAAGGTCGTGGTGTCCGCCACTGTGGCCATGGGTCGATCATCGTCCCCGGACCGCCCCCGGTTGAGGGCCGGACGTCCCGACCTGCCCTGGTGTGGACGCGTGTCAGACCCGGCCGAGACCCCGCACCAGCAGGTAGGTGCCGAAGACCCCGGCCACGACCACGGTGACCCCGCGCCGGTGCTCGGTCATGAAACTGCCCAGGTCTGCCAGCGCACGGCCCCGTGGCGCCCGGCGCCACGATCCGCCCGACGAACGGCACCAGCACCGGCAGCGCGGTGAAGAAGAACAGGACCGCCACCACCGCTGCCTTCGTGCCGCCGGTGGTGCGGGCGCGGTGCACGTCCTGCAGCGCCGGCAGGTAGAGCACGAGCGACGTGAAGTTGGTGAGCATCAGGACCGCACCGAGGGCGAGGGCGGCGCCGAGACCGGTGCCCTTCGGTGCGCGGGTGTCGTCGGCGGGATCGGGGCTCGGCGCGGCGCGCAGCAGCAGCTCCCGCACCCCGAAGGCCAGGAGCACGATGCCGAGCACGAGGTCGACGGTGCCGCTGATGCGGCGCGACGCGGGTGTCACGTGCGGTGTCACCTGCGAGAGCACGGTGAGGCCGAGGAACGTGAACGTCGCGAGCACCGCGACGAAGCCGAGCACGAACATCGCGCCGCGCGCGACCGGCCGAGTGCGCGACGCCATCACCACCACGGCCGCGGCCAGCGCGGTGGGGCTCACCGCCGCGCCGAGCGCGAGCGGCAGCACCTTTGCCAGGAGGTCACCCATACGCGGTTCGGCCCGTCGGTCGGCGGGACACTCAGGTCGGTGCGACGGCGGTGCGCACCTTGTCGACGAGGTGCGCGGGCACCGGGTCGTAGTGCGAGTGGGTGAGGCGGAAGCGGCCGCGCCCGCCGGTGAGCGAGCGCAGGTCGATCGCGTAGCGCATCACTTCGGAGGTGGGCACGAACGCGACGACCTCGACCTCGCCGTTGCCCACGCTCGCCGAGCCCTGGATCCGGCCACGCTTCGAGTTGAGGTCGCCCATGATGTCACCCTGGCTGGCCTCGGGCGCGGTGACCACCACCTCGCTCACCGGCTCGAGCAGGATCGGCGTGGCCTTCGCCATCGCGTCCTTGAAGCCGATCGAACCGGCCATCTTGAAGCTCATCTCGGACGAGTCCACCGAGTGGTACTTGCCGTCGAAGCAGGTGACGCGCACGTCGACGACGGGGAAGCCGAACACGCCGCCGTGCTCCATCGTCTCCTGCACGCCCTTCTCGACCGCAGGGATGAACTGGCGCGGGATCGCTCCGCCGACGATCTGGTCGACGAACTCGAAGCCGCTGCCGCGCTCGAGCGGCTCCACGCGCAGGAAGGCGACGCCGTACTGGCCGTGGCCGCCGGTCTGCTTCTTGTACTTGCCCTCGGCCTCCGCCGGCGACGTGATGGTCTCGCGGTAGGGGACCTTGACGTCCTCGGTGTCGACCTCCACGCCGAGCTTGCGGGCGAGCCGTTCGAGCGAGATGCCGAGGTGCGTCTCGCCCTGGCCCCACAGCAGCGTCTGGTGGGTCTCGGCGTTGCGCTCCAACTGCAGCGCGGGGTCTTCGTCGAGCAGGCGGTGCAGCGCGTTGGCGAGCTTGTCCTCGTCGCCCTTCGACCTGGCGCGGATAGCGACCGCGAGCACCGGCGCGGGCGGCTCGAACGGCTCGACGGCGAGGTCGGCACCTCGCGCGCCGAGCACGTCGCCGGTGGTGGTGCCCGCGAGCTTCGCCACCGCGGCGATGTCGCCGGTGGGCACCTCCACCGCCGGCTCCTGCTCCTTGCCGCGCAGCACCGAGAGCTGATGGAGCTTCTCCTCGTGCATCGTGCGGCCGTTGACGAGCGTGGCGTCGGTCTTCACGGTGCCCTGCAGCACCTTGAAGAGGTTCACGTGCCCCACGTACGGGTCGACGATGGTCTTGAACACGAACGCCACCGGGGCGGTCCCGTTCGTGCCGCCGCCCGCGCCGTTCGCGGTGCCGTTGGCGGTACGAGGCGCGGGCCCCTCCTCGCAGACGAACGCGGCGAGGCGGTCGACGCCGATCAGTCTCGTCGCGCTGCCGCACAGCACGGGGAACACGGTGCCGGTCGCGACGCCGTCGGCGAGCGCGTGCGCAAGTTCGTCGTAGGGGATCGCCTCGTCGGCGAGGTAGCGCTCCATGAGCGCGTCGTCGCCCACCACGATGCCCTCGATGAGCGCGTCGTGGACCGAGTGCTCCTCGACCTCCATCTCGGGCGGGATCTCGCCCTCGGTGGGGGTGCCGTCGGTGTAGAAGACCGCGTGGTCGTCGAGGAGGTCGACCACGCCGTGGAACGCGCCCTCCTCGCCGATCGGCAGTTCGAGCGGCGCGACGCCCTGGCCGAACTTCTCCTTGAGCTGGTCGAGGGTGCGGGAGAACGACGCCCGCTCACGGTCGAGCTTGTTGACGAACACGCAGCGGGGGAGCCCGAGCTCGTCGCACATGCGCCATGCGACCTCGGTCTGCACCTCCACCCCCTCGACCGCGCTCACCACGAACACGGCGAGGTCGGCGGCGCGCAGCGCGGCGGCGACGTCGCTCAGGAAGTCGGCGTAGCCGGGGGTGTCGATCACGTTGACCTTGTGCCCCGCGTGCTCGAACGGCGCCATCGCCAGGCTCACCGAGATGCGCCGACGCGCCTCCTCGGGATCGAAGTCGGTCACGGTGGTGCCGTCCTCGACCTTCCCGAGACGGGGGATCACACCCGCGGAGAAGAGGAGCGCCTCGGCGAGCGAGGTCTTGCCCGCGCCGCCGTGGCCCACCAGTGCGATGTTGCGGATCTTCTCGGTCGGGAACGTCTTGGCCGTCACCGGCACACCCCCCGTTCACTCGCTCACGCGTCGGGCAATGCGCGGGAGTCTACGCAGGGTGCTCGGGGGCCTGCCCGGGGCGAAAGGCCCGGTTCGTCGGGCTGTCTCCGGAGTGCGGGAGGGTCGGTGGTACCCTGACATCTGACGTTGCCTCGCCACCCCCGGGGCCGGCCACCGCCGGCGGCCCGAGGAAGGGAACCCTCGAACCATGCTCGACGGACGCTGGCGGTCGACGGTCGAGCGGGGGCTCGAGCCGGTCGGCCGGAGCCTGCACCGGGCCGGCGTCACCGCCGACGCGCTCACGATCTTCGGGCTCGTCGTCGCGGTCGCCACCGGACTCGTGATCGCCGACGGTCACCTCGTGCTCGGCGTGATCGGCCTCGTCCTCTGCGGCCTCCCCGACATCCTCGACGGCTCGGTGGCGCGCCAGAGCGGGCGCGCCGGACCGCGGGGCGCCTTCTTCGATTCCGTGTGCGACCGCGTGGCCGACGCCGCGCTCCTGCTCGGCATCGCCTGGTACCTCGCCGACGAGAACCCCCGCCTGCCCGTGCTGGTGATGGCGGTGCTCGCGCTGTCGATGCTGATCACCTACGAGCGGGCCCGGGCGGAATCGCTCGGCTTCCAGGCGCGCGGCGGGCTGATGGAGCGGGCCGAGCGGCTCGTGCTCATCGGCGTCGGGCTCGCGTTCGACATCCTCGTGCCCATTCTCTGGATCATGCTGGTGCTCACCGCGATCACCGCGGTGCAACGCTTCGTGATGGTGTGGCGCCAGGCCACGCCCGCCAAGCCGCGTCGAACCCGGCACCCGCGTCGCGGCAGCGGCGAGCGCGACACCAGGACGCTCGCCGAGTGGTGGGCCGCCCGGCGTCCGGAGCCCTCCTCGCGCTCGGGCAGCTCGGGCAGCTCAGGCACATCGGGGCGCCCCGGCAGCTCGGGGTCGGCGCCGCGCCGCTGACGCGGCACCGAGTCCCTCGACCCACCCTCCAGGATCGGTCCCCCGCGTTGGTCTCGCTCGTCCCCAGGCGCACCGCCTACTTCGCGTACCGCGCCGGCGCGGAGCTCGCGCGGCTCGTCCCCGAGGCGCTCGGGAGTCCCTTCACCCACGCCGCATCGGCGATGGCGCCCGCGGTGTTCGCCCAGCGCCGCCGTCAGGTGGAACGCAACCTCCGCCGCATCCACGGCCCCGACTACGGCGGCCGGGAGCTGCAGCGGGCCGTCGCCGCCACCTTCGATTCCTACGGCCGCTACTTCTACGAGCTGTTCCTCCTGCCCACCCGCTCACGCGCGTGGATCGAGCAGCACTTCGTGTGCCACGGCGAGGAGCACATCCGCGCCGCGACCGACGCCGGCACCGGCGCGGTGCTCGCGCTGCCGCACCTCGGCAACTGGGACCAGGCCGGCGCGTGGCTCTCGGGCCGGGGCTACACCGTCACCGTGGTCGCGGAGACGCTCGACCCCCCTGAGCTGTTCGACTGGTTCGTGTCGACGCGTGCGCAGCTCGGCATGCGCGTGATCCCGCTGTCGCCGACTGCCGGCACCGAGGTGCTCAAGGCTCTCCGCGCGAACGAGGTGGTGTGCCTCCTGTGCGACCGGGATCTCACCGGCGACGGCATCCCCGTCGACTTCTTCGGCGAGCGGACCACGCTGCCCGCGGGCCCGGCGATGGCGGCGGTGCGCGCCGGCGCGCCGATCATCCCCGTGGCCTGCTACTTCCGTCCCGACGGGGTGGAGGAGGCGTACATCGAGCCGCCCCTCCACACCGATCGGCGCGGCCCGCTCCGCGACGACATGGCCCGCATCACCCAGGATCTCGCCCTCCGGTTCGAGGCGATGATCCGGCGCGATCCCACGCACTGGCACCTGCTCCAACCCAACTGGCCGAGCGACCGGCAGGCGGCCGGCCCCGCCGCACCGGCGTGAGCGCTGTGAGGTTCGTCGGGTTCGGCGTGCGATGATCGGCAGCTGATGGAGATCCCGGAGGGCACGACATCGGGCGCGCAGTCCCTGGCGCGCGGGCGACCGCTGCGCGTGATGCTCTCGTGCAGCTACTCGTTGTCGGTGTTCGGCGGGGTGCAGGGTCAGGTGCTCGGTCTCGCCCGCGCGTTGCGCGACCTCGGCGTCGACGCCCGGGTCGTAGCCCCGTGCGACGGCCCGCCGCCCGAGCCCGGGATCGTGTCCATCGGGCCGTCCACCAAGTTCCCCAGCAACGGCTCGGTGGCGCCGGTGGCGTCGGGCCGCGCAGTCGCCCGGCGCACGCTGGAGTTCATCCGGGTGTTCGAGCCCGACGTGATGCACCTCCACGAGCCCTTCTCGCCCGGCGCGAACCACGCGGCGCTGATGGGCACCCAACTGCCCGCGGTCGGCACCTTCCACTCCGCGCGGTCGGGGAAGAACGGCTGGTACGAGACGCTGCGCGCCACGATCCGGCCGCTGATGAACAAGCTCGACGTCAAGACGGCCGTGTCCGCCGACGCTGCCCGCCAGGTGACGCTCACGTTCGGTGAGGACTGCGAGATCGTGCCCAACGGGGTGCCCGTCGACCGGTACGCGAATGGGCCGGTGGCCGGGGCGCCGTACCCGGCGATCGTGTTCGTGGGTCGGCACGAGCCGCGCAAGGGGCTCGGGGTGCTGCTCGACGCGTTCGACGGCCTCGGCCGCGACGCCGACCTCTGGGTGATCGGCGACGGTCCCCAGCACGGCGTGCTGCGCGCCCGGCGTCTCCCCGGCGTGGAGTGGCTCGGTTCGGTGAGCGACGACGAGAAGGCCGCCCGCCTCCGCGGGGCGACGGTGGCGTGCTTCCCGGCCCTCGACGGCGAGTCGTTCGGCGTGGTCCTGCTGGAGGGCATGGCGGCGGGCGCCACCGTGGTGGCCTCCGACATCGACGGCTACCGCACGGTCGCGCGCCAGGGCCTCGAGGCGGTGTTGGTGCCGCCGAACGACCCCGACGCGTTGCGCGAGGCGTTGCGGCGGGTGCTCGACGACGCCGAGCTGCGCCGACGTCTCGTCGCGGGTGGCCGGGCCCGGGCGGAGGAGTTCTCGATGGAGAGCCTCGCCCGCCGTTTCACCGGGATCTACGAGCGGGCCATCGTCGCCAACCAGGAGCGCCACGCGCGCGAATCGCTCCAAGCGCGCTAGACCCGGCAGGTTCGAGCCCGGCCGATCAGCGGCTCCGGATCCGGCGAGCTTGCGAGCCGGGCCGATCGGCGGCTCTAGATCCGGCGAGCTTGCGAGCCGGGCCGAACAGCGGCGGTGCCGGGATCCTGCGCCACGCCGGACCTACACTCGGGCCCATGGCCGCCGTCATCGTGATCGTCGTGATCGTCGTCGTGATCGGGCTGTTCTTCTGGCTCGGGTTCAACGGCCTGGTCAAGCGCCGCAACCAGGTCGACAACGCCTGGTCGCAGATCGACGTGCAGCTCAAGCGCCGACACGACCTCATCCCCAACCTGGTCGAGACGGTGAAGGGCTACGCCGCCCACGAGCGGGGCACGTTCGAGGCGGTCACCGCCGCCCGGGCCAACGCCATCAACGCGCAGGGCCCCGAGGCGCAGGCCCAGGCCGAGAACGTGTTGAGCGGTGCGCTGAAGAGCCTGTTCGCGGTGGCCGAGGCCTACCCCGACCTCAAGGCCAACCAGAACTTCCTGAACCTCCAGGAAGAGCTCACGTCGGCGGAGGACCGCATCGCCTACGCGCGGCAGTTCTTCAACGATGCAGTGCTCAGCTACAACACCAAGATCCAGCAGTTCCCGACGGTGCTGATCGCCGGGATGTTCCACTTCGAGAAGCGCGCGTTCTTCGACGCCGCTCCGGAGGACACCGAGACCCCGCAGGTGCAGTTCTAACCAGTCGCTCCCACCCGCCCGCGCGACCGGTCCACCGCCCTCGATCGGGGGGAAGGGCCCGAGGCGCCGCGGCACCCGATCCCGGACAGGTCACTCGTGCAAGAGCAGATCGCGCGCAACAAGCGGCGCACGTTCCTCATGCTGCTCGGCTTCGTCGTGCTCATCACGCTCGTCGCCACGGCGATCGTGCTGCTGTTCGGCGGTGGCTGGGTCGGCATCGTCATCGCCTTCGTCATCGCGATGGGTCTCGCCTGGGGCAGCTACTACAACTCCGACAAGATCGCGATCAAGGCGTCGCGCGCGGTGCCCGCCGACGAGACGGAGTACCGCCGGTACCACAACCTCGTCGAGGGACTCTGCATCGCGGCGGGCCTGCCCAAACCGAAGCTCTTCGTGGTCAACGACCCTGCGCCGAACGCGTTCGCGACCGGGCGCAACCCGAAGCACTCGGCAGTCGCGGTCACCACGGGCCTGCTCGAGAAGATGAACCGCGTGGAGCTCGAGGGTGTGCTCGCCCACGAGCTGTCGCACGTCAAGAACTACGACATCCTCGTCACCACCGTCGCGGTCACCGCCATCGGCACCATCGCGCTCATCAGCGACATCGGCCTGCGCTTCGCGTTCTGGGGCGGCTTGAGCGGCCGGCGTGACAACAACGGTGACTCCGGCCCTATCGGCGTCGTCATCGCCATCGCGTCGCTCGCGGTGCTGATGCTCGCGCCGTTCGCCGGCTACCTGATGCAGATGGCCATGAGCCGCAACCGCGAGTACCTCGCCGACGCGAGCGGCGTGCAGCTCACGCGGTACCCGCCGGGGCTCATCAGCGCGCTCGAGAAGCTCAAGGACGACAAGGCCGTGGTGCACAATGCCACCAAGGCCACCGCCCAGATGTGGATCGAGGAGCCGCTCGAGACCAATCCCGACAAGCCGGGATCCAAGTTCAACAACTTGTTCGACACGCATCCGCCTCTCGAGGACCGGATCAAGCGCTTGCAGGAGATGTAGTGGAGCGTCAGACCCGCCCGATCACCCGCTGGGGCACGGCCGTGGCCGGCGTGCTCGTGCTCACGACCGCGCTCGTCGCCTGCGGTGGTGGGAGCGACAAGAAGGCCGCGGCCAAGAAGACGACCACCACGTCGACCTCCACCACGACCACGGTGAAGATCCCGATCGCGCCACTCACCGGCGCGCTCGATCCGGGCGGCGCGGCCGCGACCCGCTCGGCCCTCGAGATCAAGGTCGAGAACACCCCGGACGCGCGCCCGCAGGTCGGCATCGACCAGGCCGACGTGGTCTACGAGGAGGAGGTCGAGGGGGGCATCACCCGTTTCGTCACGATCTACAACTCGGTCGTCCCCGACCTGGTCGGTCCGGTGCGCTCGGTGCGCGCGGAGGACCCCAACATCGTGTGGCCACTCGGCGGGGTCTTCGCCTACTCGGGTGGCGCGCAGGTGAACGTCGACGCGATCAACGCAGCCCCGGTGAAGGCGGTCGACGAGTCGTCGGCCGGCGATGCGATGGTGCGCAACGCCGCGGGTCAGCCGCCGCGCAACGCGCCCCACAACCTGTACGCCTATCCCCCGAAGCTCTTCGCGCTCGGTGGCCAGCCCGTGCCGCCGTCGCCGCTGTTCACGTACCTCCCGAACACGGCGATCGTGACCGGCCCCGGCGTGGCGGGCATGCACGTCAACTTCGACTCGGGCTACGACGTGCAGTGGGACTGGGACGCCGCCTCGAAGACGTGGTTGCGCAGCATGAACGGCGTGCCGTTCACCGTCACCGGTGGAGCCCGGGTGGCCCCCACCAACGTCGTCGTGCAATTCACGCCCTACACCGGGGACGCCGAGGGCCAGACGGTCGGCGAGGGCGACGTGTGGGTCTTCACCGACGGCGTGGTGCGGGTCGGGCGTTGGGTGCGACCCGACAAGACCAAGCCCGCCACCTACGTCGACGCCAACGGCCAGCCGATCCTGCTGCGCCCGGGCCGCACCTGGGTGGAGCTCCTGCCGGTGGGCCGCACGGTCGCCATCACGCCCGGCCCGCCCGTCACCACACCCGCGCCGACCACCACCACCGTGAAGAAGAAGTCTTCCAAGAAGTAGCGGGACCGACCGGTAACCTGGCAGGCATGTCGGAATCGACCGGATCCACCACCGGAACCGCCCGCGTCAAGCGGGGGCTGGCGGAGATGCTCCGCGGCGGCGTCATCATGGATGTCGTCAACGCCGAGCAGGCCAAGATCGCCGAGGACGCCGGGGCGGTCGCCGTGATGGCGCTCGAGCGCGTCCCCGCCGACATCCGCCGCGACGGCGGTGTGGCGCGCATGAGCGACCCCGCGATGATCGAGGGCATCCAGGCCGCCGTCACGGTCCCAGTGATGGCCAAGTGCCGCATCGGCCACTTCGCCGAGGCGCAGGTGCTCGAGGCGCTGCAGGTCGACTACATCGACGAGTCCGAGGTGCTGACCCCGGCCGACGAGGCGTACCACGTCGACAAGTGGGCGTTCACCGTGCCGTTCGTGTGCGGCGCCACCAACCTCGGTGAGGCGCTGCGGCGCATCTCCGAAGGTGCGTGCATGATCCGCTCCAAGGGCGAGGCCGGCACCGGCAACATCGTCGAGGCGGTGCGCCACCTGCGCTCGATCCTCGGCGACATCAAGAAGCTCACCGTCGCCGACGAGGCCGAGCTCTACGGCTGGGCCAAGGAGCTGCGCGCCCCGGTCGAGCTCGTGCAGGAGGTCGCCGAGCGCGGCGAGCTGCCCGTCCCGATGTTCTGCGCCGGTGGCATCGCCACCCCGGCCGACGCCGCGCTGGTCATGCAGCTCGGCGCGCAGGCGGTGTTCGTGGGCAGTGGCATCTTCAAGAGCAGCCAACCCGAGGTGATGGCCAAGGCCATCGTCGAGGCCACCACCCACTTCGCCGACGCCACCATCGTGGCCAAGGTGTCGCGCGGCCTGGGTGACGCGATGCGCGGCGACGAGATCGCCGGCCTCGACGTCAAGCTGGCCGACCGCGGCTGGTAACGGGAAGGCGTCCCGAGCGTGAGGCCCCCAGGGTGGCGTCATGAAGGTCGGCATCCTCTCCTTGCAGGGGGCGTTCCGCGAGCATCGTGAGGTGCTCGACGCGCTCGGGGTCGACAGCGTCGAGGTGCGCGTCCCGCAGCAGCTCGACGCCCTCGACGCGTTGATCCTCCCTGGCGGCGAATCCACCACGATGAGCCGCCTGCTCGACACGTCGGGCCTGCGCGCACCCTTGGGCGAGCGCCTGAGCGACGGCCTGCCGGTTCTCGGGACCTGTGCCGGCATGATCCTGCTCGCGGTCGACGTCGCCGACGGCCGCCCCGACCAGCAGAGCTTCGCCGTGGTCGACGTGTCGGTCCGCCGCAACGCCTACGGTCGCCAGCTCGCCTCCTTCGAGGCGCCGTTGGTCGTCAGCGGTCTCGCCGGGGGCCCGTTCCCCGGCGTGTTCATCCGGGCGCCGCGCATCGAGCGGGCCGGCGCCGGGGTCGAGGTGCTCGCCGAGCACGACGGCCACCCCGTGCTCGCTCGCCAGGGCGTGGCCGTGGTGGCTAGCTTCCACCCCGAGTTGTCGGGTGACCTGCGCCTGCACGAGTGGTTCCTGAGAGAGAGCGAGACGCGATGAGCGGTCATTCCAAGTGGCATTCCATCAAGCACGCCAAGGGCGCGGCCGACGCCGCCCGCGGCAAGGCGTTCGCGCGCCTCGCGCGGCAGATCGAGGTCGCGGCCCGATCGGGTGGCGGCGACATGGAAGGCAACCCCACGCTACGCACCATGGTGCAGAAGGCGCGCGACGCGTCGATGCCCAAGGACAACATCGAGCGCGCCATCAAGCGGGGTACCGGTGAGCTCGAGGGCGTCACCTACGAGAACATCACCTACGAGGGCTACGCCACCAACGGCGTCGCCGTCTACGTCGAGACCCTGAGCGACAACCGCAACCGCACCGGCGCCGAGATCAAGAACGTGTTCACCCGCAACGGCGGCTCGCTCGCCGAGCCTGGTGCAGTGGCGTGGCAGTTCGAGCGCAAGGGGGTTGTCGTCCTCCCGCACGACGCGGCGAGCGAGGACGACCTGATGCTCGTCGCACTCGATGCCGGCGCCGAGGACATCGCCGACCTCGGCGACACGTGGCAGGTCACCACCGCGCCGACCGACGTCCACGCGGTGCGCACCGCGCTGGAGGAGGCGGGGATCACCGTGACGAGCATCGATCTCACGATGTTGCCGAGCACTACCGTCGAGCTCGCCGAGGCGTCGAAGGCCAAGTCCGTGCTCCGGGTGATCGACGCGCTCGAGGAGCACGACGACGTGCAGAACGTCTACGCCAACTTCGACATCCCCGA
>Ga0075017_100001826_pt1 | contig 13195 bp, 13 predicted proteins | sample AleBraG_ABR_2012_FD_71475 | JGI IMG/M metagenome (GOLD analysis project Ga0075017, IMG submission 71475) | Freshwater sediment microbial communities in response to fracking from Pennsylvania, USA - Alex Branch Run_MetaG_ABR_2012 | ecosystem: Environmental > Aquatic > Freshwater > Creek >... | reverse complement strand
CGGATGGCGCGTGTCGGTCAGCAGCCCAGGGCGCGGGCGATGACCAGGTGTTGGATCTCGTTGGTCCCCTCGCCGATCTCGAGCACCTTGGCGTCGCAGTAGAAGCGGGCCACGGGTGAGTCGAGCATGTACCCGAGTCCACCGTGGATCTGCACCGCCTCCGAGGCCGCCCACGTGGCCAGGCGGCTGGCCTTCAGCTTGGCCATCGCCGCCTCCTTGAGGAAGGGACGCCCGGCGTCCCGCAGTGAGGCGGCCCGATAGGTGAGCCACCGGGCCGCTTCGAGCTCGGTGGCCATGTCGGCCAGCTTGAACTGCACCGCCTGGAACGACGAGATCGGCTTCCCGAACTGCACCCGCTCCCGTGCGTAGCCGGTCGCCAGGTCGAGCACGGCCTGGGTGAGGCTGAGCGACAGGGCGGCGATGGAGATGCGCCCGACCTCGAGCGTCCGGAGGAACTGGCTCAGGCCGAGTTCCGGGTCGCCCACGAGATGGTCGTCGGGGACCTCGACGTCGTCGAAGAACAGCTCGCGGGTGTCGAGGCCGCGCCACCCGATGCCGCGCATTTTCGGGCCCATGGTGAAGCCGGGGGTGTCCTTCTCGACCACGAAGCTGGCGAACCGCGGCGGTGCGTCCGGCCCGGACTCGGTCCGGGCCAGGAGTGTCACCCCGAAGGACATGTCCGTACCGGCGTTGGAGATGAACGTCTTACTGCCGTTGATGACCCAGCCCCCGTCCCGGCGCACGGCGCGGGTGCGGATCCCCCGGGCGTCCGAGCCGGCATCGGGCTCGGTGAGCCCGAACGCCCCGAGGGCGCGACCTTCGGCCAGCGGGCGCAGCCACCGGTCCCGCTGGGCGTCGTCGCCGAACAGGAGGAGGGGCAGTGAACCGATGGTGACGTGGGCCTGCCAGGCGGCGGCCACCGACTGGTCGGCCAGTCCGATCTGCTCCATGGCGGCGACGAATCCGACCGTCGACATGCCGATCCCGCCCCACTCCTCGGGGACCAGCATCCCGAGGAGCCCCAGGGCGCCCATCTCCCGGAGGAGGTCGGTCGGGCACCGGGCCTCCTCCCAGGCCAGGGGGGCGCGGGTGGCGATCTCCTTGCCGGCGAAGTCGCGGCACAGCTCGACCAACTCGCGTTCGGGTCCATCGAGCTCGAAGTCCATGGCCCGATCCTATTGGACCGACCGGTACAGATGCGGATCCGGGCGGTACGATCGGGCCATGACGTCCGATCGCAGCCCGCACACGTTCCCCACGTTCGACTCCGTGGACCAGGAGCGCTCGCACCGCAAGCAGCGGCTGGCCGCCGCGTTCCGGATCTTCGGACACTTCGGCTTCGACGAGGGCACGGCCGGGCACATCACGGCGCGTGACCCCGAGCGGACGGACCACTTCTGGGTGAACCCCCTCGGCATGAACTTCAAGCAGATCCGGGTGCGGGACCTGCTGCTCGTCAACGGACGGGGCGAGGTGGTCGAGGGTTCGTGGCCGGTGAACACCGCGGCCTTCGTGATCCACTCCCAGATCCACGCGGCCCGCCCCGACGTGGTCTCCGCCGCCCACTCCCACTCGGTGTACGGCAAGGCGTGGTCGTCGCTACGGCGCCCCCTCGACCCACTGACCCAGGATGCGTGCGCGTTCTACGACGACCACGTCGTCTTCGAGGACTACACCGGAGCCGTGCTCGACCTCGAGGAGGGCAAGCGCATCGCCCAGGCCCTGGGCGACAGCAAGGCAGCCATCCTGTCCAACCACGGGCTATTGACCGTCGGCCGGACCGTCGACGAGGCGGCCTGGTGGTTCGTCACGATGGAGCGCTCCTGCCAGGCCCAGCTGGTGGCCGAGGCGGCCGGGACCCCCGTCCTGATCGATCCCGAGGTGGCCCAGACGACGTACGGACAGACCGGTGGCCACCGCGTCGGGTGGCGGCAGTTCCAGCCCCTCTACGACTGGATCGTCGAGCAGCACCCCGACCTGCTCGACGAGTAGCGCCGCCGCATCCTCACGGATCGGGTGAGGGATCGTCCTCCTGCAGGTGGGCCATGAAGGCGGCCGACCAGTCCATGAGGTCGGCGGGGACGAAGTAATCCGTCTCGTCGTTGATCGTCCCCCAGTGGGCGGCCACGTCCTCGATGGTCGGCTCCGTCCCGGGATGGACGTATCCCTCGGTGGAGGCGATGAACAGCCGGGCGAACCGACCGAAGCCGGCCGTGTAGAGCTCACCGGTCACCGGGCAGCTCTCGTGGGCCAGGTAGGCGGCCATGGGGGCGACAAGGCCGGCAGCCATCCGGGGATCGTCGGAACGGGTCCCGGCCATCCGGGTCATCGCCCCCGGGGCGATCATGTTGACCTTGATCCCGTGGGCGACGCCGGCCGTGGCGAGGCTGCGGGTCAGGCCGAGGACCCCGCCCTTGGCGGTGGCGTAGGACGTGTTGGTGGGTAGGCCCAGCATCCCGGTGGAGGTCGTCATCACGATGCGGCCGTAGCCCTGGTCGGCCATGTGGGGCCAGGCGGCGTGTGCGGTGTTGAACGATCCGCCCACGTGGACAGCCAGGTGCAGGTCCAGATTGGCGGCGTCCACTTCGGGTGGCCCGGCCCAACGTATGACGCCGGCGTTGTTGATGACGATGTCGATTCGGCCGAGCCGGTCGACCGCCGTGGCTATGAGTGCGTCCGCCCCGGCGACCGACGCAACGTCGTTGGTGTCCGCTACGGCCACACCCCCCGCCTCGACGATCGCGGCCGCCGCGGCCGACGCCGGCCCCTCGTCGGCCCCGACACCGTCGATCGAGCCGCCGAGATCGTTGACCACCACCTGTGCGCCACGCTCGGCCAGCAGACGCGCGTAGGCGAGCCCGATGCCGCGCCCGGCCCCGGTGACGACGGCGACGCGTCCGTTGAAGTCGAGCTGGCTCAGGCCGGCACCGGGGCCTGCATCCCGAGGAGTCCGGCGAGGGTGCCGCCGACGATGGCGGCCCGCTCGTCGGCGGGGATGCCACTGAGCTGGGTGGCGATGAGCTCCCGGCTGCCCCGGAAGGTGCCTTCGGCGTGCGGGTAGTCGTTGCCCCATACGAGGGTCGACAACCCGGTGATGTGCCGGCAGGCGATGGCCACCGGGTCGTCCTGGAACGAGATGTGGAACTGGCGCTTCACGTACTCGCTCGGCATCAAGGGATAGGGCCACTTCTCGTTGAGCCGGAACAGCTGGGCCATGGAGGGTTGGTCATCGGCTGGGCGCTCGTCGTCCCAGTATCCGAGCCACCAGTCGGCGTCCTGGCCGATCCCGGTGACCCAGCACTTGTCCATGGCACCCACCAGGGAGGCCAGCCAGTTGGCGTTGAACTCGATCAGGGAGAAGTGGAGGTCCGGATAGCGCTCCGGGACCCCGCCGCCGATGAGCTCACACATGATCTGCTGCGGGACGATCGTGGAATAGATGCTCTGGGTGATCATCCGCTTCGACGCCGACTTCTCGGTCATCGGCTGGTTCACCTGCGCCGCCGACTCCATGACCACCTTCAACGTCGTCGACGCCGGGTCGTTGACCTTGACGCCACCGGTCTGCGTGTGGATGAAGATCGACACGCCGTTGGCCACGGCGGCGTCCCACACCGGATCGAAGTCCCGGGAGTAGTAGGGCTTCGGCGCGATGGCCGGGAGCAGGATGGCGCGGAATCCGGAGGCGGCGACCCGCTCGATCTCGGCCACGGCCTCGCCGATGTCGGTCAGCGGGACCGGCGCGGTCGGCACGATCCGCGAGAAGTACGGCGTGAACCGTTCGATGACGTAGTCGTTGTAGACCCGGGCGTGGGCCATCGAGAGCTCGTGGTCGTCCGAGTAGAGCCCGAACAGCGACAGGTTCGGATGCATGACCTGGATGTCGACCCCGTCGAACGACATGTCGTCGAGGATGATCTCCGGATCACCCTCGGGCATCCGGCCACCGGTCTGGCGGTAGCGGGAGATCGTCCAGCCCTCGTAGCCGGGGGTGTGCAGGCGACGGAAGATCCGGGCACCACCCTCGACCAGCGGCTCGATCTCGAAGTCCTCCTCCCAGACCCCTCGCTCCCTCAGGTGCTTGGGCAGGCGGGTGCGGAACAGGTCCGTGGGCTCGAGCAGGTGCCCGTCGGCGGACACCACCAGTTCGGTCTGGGACATGATTGACCTCCTTGCGCCGGGCCCGGGATCGTCCATCGGCCTCGGAAGGCGGCTTCGCGCAGAGCGCGAACCGCGTTCGCAATGTAATCCAACCGGTCGGTACAGTGCAACGCGCGCCGATGGTCGGTGGGCGGGAACGCCCGGAAGGAGCAGGATCCATGACGGAGCGGTGGAAACGACGCCCCCCTGGCTCGACCTGGGGAGACTGGGGTGACGACGACGAGTTGGGCCGCATCAACCTCGTCACGCCCGACAAGGTCCTCGAGGGGGTCCGCGAGGTGGAGGCCGGGATCAGCTTCTGCCTCAGCCTGCCCCTCGACTACCCCGGCGGTAACGCCTTGAATCAGCGGCGCTACCCGCCCGTGCTCGCCCCGACCGAGGACATGGACGGCAACGCCGGCACCTTCTACAACGTCCACATGAGCGAGATGGCGGATTTCGGGGACCCGAAATACGTCGACGTGTGGGCGGACGACGTCGTCACCCTGTCACTGCAGTATTCGACCCAGTGGGACTCGCTGGCCCATGTGGGCGCCGAGTTCGACGCCGACGGGGACGGGGTGGAGGAGGCCGTGTACTACAACGGGTACCGGGCCGGCACCGACCTGGTCGGACCGGCGCCGGATGCGGCCGGCGACGGAGGCTCCCACCGCTGCTTCGCCCGTCACCTCGGCCTGGAGCACATGGCGTACCACGGGGTGCAGGGCCGGGGCGTCCTCGTCGACCTGGCCGCCCACCTGGGCGACGACTGGCGGGCGGTCGACCGGGCCCTGCTGGAGCACATCATGGCCGAGGACGGCGTCGTGGTGGAGCCCGGTGACATGCTCCTGTTGCACACCGGGTTCGCCACCCGGATCCTCGAGTACGAGCGCCACCCGGACCCGGCGAAGATCTTCACACTGTGCAGCTACCTCGACGCCCGGGACGACTCGCTGCTGGAGTGGATCGCCGAGTCGCAGATCTCGGCACTGGTGGCCGACAACTACGCGGTCGAGGGACTACTCGGCCGGGATCGCGAGGCGGGTCGGCACTCGTTCCTCCCGATCCACAACCTCTGCCTCTTCAAGTTGGGAGTCCCGTTGGGGGAGATGTGGTATCTGCACGAGCTGGCGTCGTGGTTGCGGGCCCATGGCCGCAACCGGTTCCTGCTCACCGCTCCGCCGTTGCGGATGCCCGGGATCGTGGGCTCACCCCTGACGCCGGTCGCCACCGTCTGACGGCGGGCCCAGCCGGAAGGCCGCGTAGTCCGTGTCCACGACCCGGGCGATCTCCTTGAACAGCTTGGGTCGTCCGCCCGAGTTGAGGAGGTACTTGACCGGTTTCCCGGGGATGTTGTTGCCGAAGTAGTAGCTGGCCTGCGTGAACGACGCCCCGACCGCCCCGCGGTCGACCATGTCCGTCCACCGGGCCTCCGCCTCCGGCGTCACCTCGATGGTGTCGTAGCCGTTCTCCCGCAGGTGGCGGAGCGTGGCGGTGATGAATTCCACCTGGTCGCCGTTGTAGCGCGGGTTGTTGCCGGCGGCGGCGTGCGGGCCCCCCGGGAAGAAGAAGTTGGGGAAGCCGTTCGTCTGAACGCCGAGGAACGTCTTCGGGCCCTCGGCCCAATGATCCTCCAGGGCGAGGCCGTCCTTCCCGCGGATGCCCATGCGCAGGAGGGCACCGGTGCCGAAGTCGAATCCGGTGGCCCACACGATGATGTCGAACTCCCGCTCGCCGTCGGTCGTCTCGATACCGTGCTCGGTCACCCGCACCACCGGTGTCTCCCGGAGGTCGACGAGGGTCACCTTCGTATCGTTGAACATCTCGTAGTAACCGGTCACGAACGGGGGTCGCTTCTCACCGAAGCCGTGGTCCTTCGGGATGAGCCGCTCAGCCACGTCAGGATCCTCGACGATGGCGCGGATCTTGCGGGTGATGAACGCGCACCACTCGGCGTTGGCCGCCTCGTCGAACAACACGTCGGCGTAATTGCTCGACAGCTTGGAGAATCCCGGGCTCCGCCACATCAGCTCGAAGAAGGCCTCGCGCTCCTCGACCGGGTCGTCGAAGGCCGAGCGCTCGTTGGCCGGGTGGAGGAACCCGGCCACGGAGGTGTTCAGCACCTCGCGCATCTCCTCGAAGCCGGCCCGGAGCTGGGCCTGCTCCTCCGGCGATATGGGGGCGTTGTTGAGCGGGGTGCACCAGCCCGCGGTGCGCTGGTAGACGGTCAACGAGGCGACCTCGTCGGCGATGACCGGGGCGATCTGCACGCCGCTCGAACCGGTTCCGACCACGGCGACCCGCTTGCCGTGGAAGTCGACCGGGCAAAGCGGCCACCGCCCCGTGTGGTACGACTCGCCACCGAAGTCCTCGCGCCCGGGGACGGCGGGGTAGACCGGCACGGAGAGCACGCCGGTGGCGGCCACCAGGAACCGCCCCCGGAATTCGGCGCCGTCGTCGGTGGCCACCGTCCAGGTGCCCGACCGTTCGTCGTAGGTGGCCGACGTGACCCGGGAGTCGAAGCGGATGTGGCGGCGGAGGTCGAACCGGTCGACCACGTGGTTCAGGTAGCGCTCGGTCTCGGGCTGCTCGGCGAATTGCTCCTTCCATTCCCACTCGTCGAAGAGCTCCTTGGAGAACAGGTAGGCATAGGTGTAGCTCTCCGAGTCGAAGCGACACCCGGGGTAGCGGTTCCAGTACCACGTGCCACCCACGCCGCCCCCCGCTTCGAGCACCAGGGCGGAGAATCCGGCCTCACGGGCGAGGTACAGCTGGTAGATGCCGGTCACCCCCGCCCCGACGATCAGGAGGTCCGCATCGAGCGGGGCTGGGCCGTGGTCAGGAATGGGTTCGGGGTGGGTCATCGTGGGGCCGCGTCCATCCAGTCACTGTGTCATCGGAGGCTTCGGCACCGCCACGGAGGGAATCTCAGGACTGTACCGACCGGTTAGTATACGGCGCGACACGTTCGGGAAGGGGAAGCGGGGACATGGCGATCACGGATCAGAGGGGGTCGACGATTCCCGTGCCGTTCGCGGTGCAGCTCCCGGACCGCATCCCGAAGGAGCGGTACTACGACCCGGCCTTCTTCCAACAGGAGGTCGACCTCCTGTGGTCGCGCACCTGGCAGATGGCGTGCCGGCTCGAGGAGATCCCGCAGACCGACGACTTCACCGTGTACGAGATCCTCGACCAGTCGATCCTGGTGATCCGCACCGAGGGCGGCGGCGCCCGGGCGTTGCAGAACGTCTGTCGGCACCGGGGTGTGCGGGTGGCGGAGGGCGGCGGGAGCTGCGAGAACGGGTTCGTGTGCCCCTTCCACGGATGGTGCTACGCCCCGGACGGGACGAACACGTTCGTGTCGAAGGCCCGCACGTTCTCCGAGCACAACCTGCGACCCGGTGAGATCGACCTCACCCCGGTGCGCTGCGAGGTCTGGGGTGGATGTGCGTGGATCAACCTCGATGACGGTGCCCCGCCGTTGCGGGAGTGCATCGAGCCCTTCGCCACCACGCTCGACGCATGGAAGATGGAATCGCTGCGGTCCGAGTGGTGGTATTCGTTCCGCCTCCCCGTCAACTGGAAGCTGGCCGAGGAGGCGTTCCTCGAGCAGTACCACGTCATCGAGACGCACCCGCAGCTGGTCATCCCCGGGCGCTACCCGCCACGCGACCCGACCGCCTTCGACCCGCGGACGTTCGTCGAGTCGGAGATCCACTACCTGCGCACCATGAGCGAGGGCATGGCCGGCATGGTCCACGCCAATGACGCGGCCATCGCCGAGGGCCTCGCCGGGATCAAGCTCCCGGCGGATCCCGCCCTGGCCCTGGCCACCTGGCAGCGCACGCTCAACGACGCCGTGGTGGACTGGCACCGCGGGCGGGGGTGCGACATCCCTGACCTCAACCAACTCGAGGAGTCGGGCCTCAACGAACCCATGGGCTACTGCTTCCCGCACTTCTACGTGCTGCCGATGTACTCCAGTGCCTCGTCGTACCGGTTCCGTCCGCTCGGACCGGAGGAGACGCTGATGGAGATCTGGTCGCTGACCCGTTTTCCGGAGGGGAGCACGGGGGAGCGGCCCACGCCACCGGAGCCGTGGGACCACGACGACCCGCGGGTGCCGCCGATCCCCATCCAGGACTTCTCGAACCTCCCCCGCCAGCAGCGGGGTCTGCACGCCCGGAGCTTCGAGTACATGCGGCTCTCCGAAGGGATCGAAGGCGGCGTCGCCAACTTCGAGCGGACCGTCGACGGATTCCTCGCCGGCCTCCCCTACGACCAACTGCTCCCGGCCCTGCGCCAGATCAACCTCAATCCGCTCGAGCGGCCGGTCGTCGACCTCGGCCTCTGAGGGCGACCACCGATACCCGAGAATGGACCGACCATGAACTATGCCGATGCCGCCGAGGGCGTCCGGGCCACGCTGGCCGCCTACGCACAGGCGCTCGACGACGGTCGGACCGACGACGTCGTGGCCACCTTCTGTCCGGACGGCAGCATCGCCGTCCCGGGCCTCGGGAACCACGAAGGCCACGACGCCCTCCACCAGGCCTTCGCCCAATGGACGCCGAAGCGGCCCCAGCGCCACGTCGTCGTCAACACCCACGTGACCGACTGGAACGACGGGGAAGCCCGTGCCAGCAGCGACGTCCTCTTCCTCCTCAAGGGCCGGGACGGCTGGGCGGTGCAGCTGGTCGGCCGCTACCACGACGTCCTCCACCACGCCGACGGGCTGTGGCGGTTCCACCGGAGGACGGCGGAGTTCATCGACTGACGTCACCCCGAGCCTCCCGTGAGGCGGCGGAAATGGCGTTCACATCTCAGTAGAGTGTCCGTACCAACGGCAGTACACCCGGAGACGAAGGGGGATCACGCGTGACCGTGCTCAAGACCGAGAAGCTGACACCGACGGTGGGCGCGCTGGTGGAGGGTGTCGACCGTGACCAGTTGATGCACGACGACTCCCTGCCCGAGGCGACCCTCGACGCCCTCGAGGCCAACGGGGCGCTCGTCTTCCGCGGCCTCCATCTCGACGACGAGGCCCAGGTGGCGTTCAGCCGCAAGCTCGGTACGGTCGAGAAGCTGGGAAAAGGGGACAATCCCGAGATCTTCCTGGTGACCCTGAACCCGGACAAGAACCCGGCGGCGGCCTACCTGAAAGGCACCTTCGACTGGCACATCGACGGGTGCACGGACGACATCCCGATCATGGCCACCATGTTGAGCGCCCACGCCGTGGCCGACTCGGGCGGCGAGACCGAGTTCGCCAGCTCGTACCAGGCCTACGAAGGCCTGTCCGAGGACGAGAAGGTCCGCTGTGAGTCGGTCCGGGTGGTCCACACCATCGAGGCGTCCCAGCGCCTGCAGAATCCGAATCCCTCCCCCGAGGCCCTCGAGATGATGCGTCAGCGCCCGCCGAAGGAGCACCCGCTCGTGTGGACGCACCGCTCGGGCCGCAAGTCCCTCGTGCTCGGCGCCACCGCCGACTACGTCGTCGGCATGGACCCCGGGGAGAGCCGTGCACTCCTCGACGACCTCCTCGCCCGGGCCACCACCCCCGAGCGCGTCTACCGCCACGAGTGGCAGGTCGGCGACGTCGTGGTCTGGGACAACCGCGGCGTCCTCCACCGGGCCCTGCCCTACGACCCGGGCTCCCCACGCGACATGCACCGGACGACCTTCGCCGGCGACGAGCCGATCCAGTGAGCGGCGCCGAGGCGGTTCCCGACGCCGGGGACCGGCGCGGCAAGGTGGCGGTGGTCACCGGTGGCGGCTCGGGGATCGGCCTGGCCATCAGCGCCCGACTGGCCGCCGACGGGGCGGCCGTCGCCGTGCTGGACCGTAACGGCGCGTCGGCCGACGAAGCGGCCGCCCTCATCACCGACCGGGGCGGCCGGGCGATCGGCGTCGAGGCCGACGTCACCGACCGGGCCGGGGTGGAGGTGGCCGTCGACCACATCGCGCAGCAGCTCGGTCGGCCCACGATCCTGGTCAACAACGCCGGTCTGGAACAGTTCGGCCCGTTCCTCAAGATCGATCCCGAGACCTGGCAGCGGGTCCACACGGTGAACCTCACGGGCACCTATCACTGCTGTCAGGTGGTGATCCCCCACATGCTGGAGGCAGGCTGGGGCCGTATCGTCAACATCTCCTCGTCGAGCGCCCAGGGGGGCCAGCCCTACATGGCGGCCTACGTGTCGTCGAAGGCCGCCGTCATCGGCCTCACCAAGTCCCTGGCCCTCGAATTCGGACCCAAGGGCATCACCGTCAACACCATCCCGCCCGGATTCATCGACACGCCGATGCTGCGGGCCAACGAGGCGAAGGGTCGTCTCGGCGGCCCGGTCGAGGAGCACGAGGGGCGAACCCCTGTACGTCGGATCGGCCAGCCCGAGGACATCGCCGCGGCCACCGCCTTCCTGGTGACCGAAGAGGCGTCGTACGTAACCGGCCAGGTGATCGGTGTCAACGGCGGACGCAATACCTGACATGGGTCGGGTCGATCCGCTCCCGCCCGGCGAGTGGCCGCCGGAGATGGCCGATGCCCTCGCCGCGCTCCGGCCCCCCAACCCCCGCTACCCGTACCCGTCCCGGGACCCGTCCCGACCCAAGGGACTGAACGCCCTCGGGCTGCTGGCCCGCCATCCGGAGTTGACCACCGCCTACAACCACTTCAACGGCCACGTGCTCTTCGCGTCGACGATCTCGCCCCGCCAGCGCGAGCTGCTGGTCCTGCGGGTCGCCGTCCTGCGGGATGCGGACTACGAATGGGCGCAGCACGCGGTGCTGGCCGGGGACGCCGGAATCAGCGACGACGAGCTCCAGCGCGTCCGCTCCGGTCCCGGCGACGGTAGCTGGTCACCGTTCGAGGCCGCCCTGGTGTCGGCGGCCGACGAGCTGGTGCGGGACGCCCGCCTGTCCGACGAGACCTGGGCGGCACTGGCCGCCGAGCTCGACACCCAGCAGCTCATGGACGTCGTCTTCACCGTCGGCGCCTACGACCTGTTGGCCATGGCGTTCCGTACCTTCGACGTCGAACTGGACGACGACCTGCGGGACCGGCCCTAGCGCCCCGGACGTGGACCGGCCGGTCGACCAGGGGCACTCACGTCATCGGGGCGAACCCGTCGCCCGGCGCCTCCACGTGGACGATCTCGGGCACGGCGGCGAGCCAGGTGGCCAGCTGGGCGCTGGCCGCCTTGAAATGCTCGGACTGGACATGGGCCTCGCCGGCGGCCGCGTCGGTGAACGCCTCGACGAGCACGTAGACGGTGGGGTCGTCGACGCTCCGCGACCACTCGAAGCAGATGTTCCCGGGCTCCGCACGGGTGGCGGCCGTGAAGTCCGCCACCAGGTTCACCCAGTCGTCGGCGAACCTGGCTCGTACCTTCTGCTTCACGACGATGAAGATCATGCGGGCATCCTTCCGTCCACTGGGGTCACGACCGACCGGAGTGTAGACCCGGGTGCGCCGTCCGGACCGTGGTCCGCGTTTCCGACGTGTGCGCCGCCTCCCACTGGTGTAGAACTCGCGTCCGGCGACCGGCACGCGGGCTGACGGCCACCGCCACCGAGATCCGCCCGACGACCTGAGGAGGGGCCCGTGTTCACCATGCGGTTCGACATGCGGGCACCGGCCACCGGTGCGCCCACCACCGACCTGTACCGGGCCGCGCTCGAGATGGCCGAGTGGACGGAGGGACGGGGGGCGCTGGCGGCCATCCTGTGCGAGCACCACGGGATGTCCGACGGCTACCTGCCGGCACCGCTCATCCTGGCCACGGCCATGGCGGCCCGCACCACCACACTGCCGATCATGGTGGCCGCCGTCGTGCTGCCGCTCTACCACCCGATCCGACTGGCCGAGGAGATGGTGGTCATCGACATCGTCAGCCAGGGCCGGGTGAGCTACGTCGCCGCCATCGGCTACCGGCCCGAGGAGTACGACATGCACGCCGTCGACTTCCACCGCAGGGGTGCCATCGCCGAGGAGCACCTCGGTGTGCTCCTCCGGGCCAAGTCGGGTCAGCCGCTCGAGTACGGGGGCCGGTCCGTCCAGGTGACGCCGCCCCCGTATACGCCGGGTGGCCCCGTGGTCGCCTGGGGCGGGGGCAGCGAGGCCGCCGCCCGGCGCGCCGGTCGCCACGGACTCAGCTTCCTCGCCCAACGCGGCGATCCGGCGCTCGAGCACGCCTACCGCCAGGAGTCGGAGGCCAATGGGCACGAGCCGGGCATGTGCCTGCTGCCCGAGGACGACGCCACCACGGCGCTGTTCGTCGCCGAGGACGTCGATCGCGCCTGGGAGGAACTCGGCCCCTACCTGATGCACGATGTCACGATGTACGCGGCGCTCAACGAGGGATCTCCCCACAGCGCGTCGCTGTCTGCCGCGACGTCGGTGGAGGAGTTGCGCGCCGAGAACGCCAGTCATCGGATCGTGACGGTCGACGAGGCCGTTGCCCTGATCGGCTCGGGCACGCCCCTCCAGCTCCACCCGCTGATCGGTGGGCTGCCCCCCGACGTCGCCTGGCGGTATCTGCGGACCGTGGTGGACCAGGTGATGCCCGGCGTGACCGCCGCCTGACCTGCCCGCGCCCGACGGTCCTGCAAGACTGATCGGGTGCGGGCACGAACGGGCGCCGGGGACGTGGGCGGGTGAGGGTCCGGTCCTTCGGGACGGACCCCCGTCCATCCGGGTGGGCCGGGCCAGGGCCTCGACGGCCGCCGGGGGACGGCCGGAAACCAGGTCGCCGGCCGGGGGCGGAGCGGAAACAAACCTGGTCAAAACGGGCAAGAGAGCTTCCCCAATTTGGTATACGGTGTTCTGTCGCGGAAAGAACGTGTACGAAGCCCGTCGCCGGTCGAGCCGATGGAGGCGCTGACCGGGTGGACAGGTCGCCGACCCCGTATCGCGCTGGGCGTGGAGTCGAGCGGCACGACAGGGGGAGCTCGAGTTGCTGCAATTCGTGATCGCGGGATTGGTGCTGGGGGGTATCTACGCGATCGCGTCGGCGGGCCTGGTGATCACCTACACCTCGTCCGGCATCCTCAA
>Ga0075017_100001825_pt1 | contig 13195 bp, 11 predicted proteins | sample AleBraG_ABR_2012_FD_71475 | JGI IMG/M metagenome (GOLD analysis project Ga0075017, IMG submission 71475) | Freshwater sediment microbial communities in response to fracking from Pennsylvania, USA - Alex Branch Run_MetaG_ABR_2012 | ecosystem: Environmental > Aquatic > Freshwater > Creek >... | reverse complement strand
GACGTAGACATTCACAAAACTGCGGAGTTTGCCTTCGTCGTTAAAAAGGTGCTTTCGCAGATCTGGAAATCTAGTTGTCAGTTGGCTCAGCGCTTCGCCGACTGTGGCGGCCGAGAATTCAGCGGAGTCCAGCTTACCCGCGTAGGAGCGGAGAGGAGTCGGAATGGTTACTTTCACTGGCATGCTGTTATCTCCAAGAGTTCTAGGGCTAGCGACCAGCCTCGGCCCGACTGCGAATTTCAATTCCTTCTGGAACGAACTCTGAACGATCGTCGTTGAGCCGCCACGAGGTTACATCCAGTGGAGTCCCGTTCGCGACACTGACGATCACGTAGCTGTACCACGGCCAGGCGTGATCGCGGTCATACGCACTTGGACACGCCGGGTGGTCCGGATGGGAGTGGTACCAGCCAATGACTTCCAGTCCCTGGGTGCGCGCGGCTTTCTCTGCTTCCATGACGTCTTCCGAGGTTACCGAGAATCGATTGCGGGGCGAATCATCGCGGCGATTCACCAACGGAAACAAGCCCATTACAGATCGAGAAGTACACCAATCCTTCGCACCGGCCTCTCTGGGTGCTGCATTGAAAGTTTCTTTGTCTTCGCGACCCAGCAATGCGCCACAACATTCGTCAGGATAGGTCCCTGCTCCTAGCGCGCGAACCTCCTCGGCGAGTTCATCGCTGATTCGGAGTGTAAATGCTTCGGCCATTTTTACTCTTCGTCCCAGAAATGCTCGTTGAGATACTTTGTCGCGGAGTCCGCAAAAACTGTGACCATCACCGCTGACTCTGTTTTCGGAATCCGCCCTGCGACTTTGAAGCATCCAAGCAGCGCCGCGGCCGCGCTGGGACTGACGAGCAGCCCCTCTTCTCGCGCCAGACGTTTCACGAGCCGGTAAGACTCTTCGGTCGAAATCTCAAGGTTCTCGTCGGCCAATTTGTCGTCATAAATCGCGGGGCGCATCGCCGTCGGCATGTGCTTCCAGCCTTCGAGGCCGTGGAACGAAGCGTCTGGCTGCAAGCTGACGCATCGAATCGCAGGATTTAGTTCTCTTAGCCGCAGCGTCGTTCCCATGAATGTGCCGCTTGTCCCTAGTGCAGAAACGAAATGGGTAAGTCGACCAGAGGTCTGGTCCCATATCTCGTTGGCTGTGGTTCGATAGTGCGCCTGCCAGTTTGCGGGATTTCCATATTGATCAGGATAAAAGTAAGCGCCAGGATTCTCGCTAGCGACTTGCTGCACGCACCGGATCGCTCCGTCCGTGCCTTGATCACCGGGAGTAATCACGAGTTCCGCGCCCAAAGCTGTCAGAATGCGTTTTCGCTCAGCCGAAGCGCTCGCTGGCAGGCAGAGTTTGACCGCATAGCCGAGACTGGCCCCGATCATGGCGTAAGCAATCCCTGTGTTGCCGCTCGTGGCATCCAGGATGGTCTTGCCGGGCCGCAGCGCGCCGCTGGCGAGGCCTGCTTGAATCATGCTGAGCGCTGGCCTATCCTTGACCGAACCACCCGGATTGAACCATTCCGCTTTTGCAAGGAATGTGACGTTTGAGTATTCGCTACCGGTCTTCCGGAGGCGCAACAGGGGGGTATGGCCTATCCGGTCGAGCACGCTCTCACCCGGCGAAACGGTGTTATCTATTGATTCGCTTAGTGTTAGGTCGACTTGTCCTGGTGTTGCCATTCCCCGCGCTTCCCTCTGGCTACTGCCAATTCCTTTGCCAATCCATATAAGACCATTTTACTCCGAATTAGATGCGCCAGGCTAGCCCCAGGATATGTTCGTGTTTTGGTTCCCGCGGCGGAGAAGAATCAAACTCAGAAATCGCGGGATGGACTCATCTTGTAACTCAAAACATTCGGGGCCGCGGTTGTGGCCCCGAATGTCCCAATTAGAACGCGCCGTCCGATAATCTAGAACCGAAGGTGAAGCGCCATTTGTAAGAAGCGCGGACTGCCAAGGGTGTGCTGAATCATGCCAAGCTGTCCGGTCGGAGGGCATGAGTAAGCTCCCTGGAGCCCAACCCCGGTGGTTTGCGTGTAGCAAGGCGCGTGGCTTGTTCCAACGTAATCGGGCGGATTGCCAAAAAAAGGATTAAAGCGCACGTCGTTGTTCGGTGTGTCAAAACTGGGATGGTTAAGTGCATTGAAAGCCTGCATGTCAAACCGAAGATTGAACCGCTCCCCAAATTTGAAGTTCTTGAAGACGGTTATATCGACACGAGACTGAAACGGGCCACGGAACTTATTTCGGCCGGTGCCGCCGTATCCCGTTTCGTAAATGTCGCACGCTCCTGTTGTGGGGTCACATGGTGGTACGCCATTCTGCCCCGGAGCAAGCAGCGGCACGCCGAATGCATTCCTATCAAGAACCGGCAGCCCCGGATTTACGCCAGTTGTGCCCTGCAATACAGGATTCTTCGTTGTGGAACCGATGCCGCCGATTGGTACGATCGGGTTGGTAATTTGGTCCTGCCCCCCACCAAAGAAAAGGCTTGCCGCTCCGCCTGAAAAGTCGATAACGCTGTATGGCTGCCCACTTTCTGCAACGATCAACCCGCCAAGTCCCCATCCGTTCGCAACCTGACTCGCAAAGGCCGGCAGACTATCAAATTTAGGCAATTCGTACTGATAGCTCACCGTCAACACGTGGGGACGATCAAAATCGGAGTTGCCGTATCCGTTGCGTGGGTGTAGGGGATCATTGCCGTTATAAAAGAGCTGAGCCCCGCTCTCTTCATCCAAACTATGCGACCAGGTATAGGAACCGAAAATAGTAAGTCCCCTACTCACGCGTTTCGTTGCGTTGAACTGCAGAGCATGATAATTGGACATACCTTCAGCCTCGTTGTACTGCATATTTGGGTCGAACCCAATGAATGGGACTCGCAGGGAAGCGTTTCCAGTTTTGTAACCTGCGGTCAGGGCCTGCGTGTTCTCGGCGGCGACACCCGGCACGCTATATCCGTAAGAATACACTTGTCCATTAACGGGATTCGTTGGAGTGGCCACGCGCGCCTGATTGAAGGGTATGGGAATCACTTCGTGCACACCATGATTTCCGACATAGGCGAGACGCACCACGAAATCACTTTTCGGCTGCCACTGAAGATCTAACATCCAGTTTTCGGTGTAAGGGAGCTTGTTAGTCGGGTCATATCCACCGAAGAAAAGGGGTCCGCAAAAACTCTGGTTAGTCTGAATGCAAAATGGCGTGGTGAAATTTTCCAGCTGCGAAATATTCGGAACTAAGGAAACTAAACCATTGAGGTTCTTGGGTGGCGGCGGCGGAGCGGTCGCGCCGAATGGAACCGAAAAAGTCGAACTTGCCGAGGCAAGGAATGGCACCACGAAGGGCTGCTCCGTCGTGACGCCAAATGGCCCGCTGATCCCTCCACCCGAGCTGGGCGAAAGCAGAGTAAAGTATTCGCCACGATCGTAATACATGCCAAAGCCCGCACGGACGACAATATTCTTTAGGAAAGAGGGCGTCCATGCCGCTCCAATCCTTGGACCAAATCCCCACTGTCGGCCCGTCAAGGTCGAGTTGCTCACGCCCTTTGTTCCGAACTCTTTGTTGTTTCCAGCTACAACGAGACCGATATTGTTGATGGTGTCCGTTTTGGGATCGTAACTGTAACGGTTGGGATAGAAATTCGTGAGCATGCCATTTTTCTCAACGAGCGGGCCATCCCAATCCCATCGGACCCCAATATTTATAGTTAGGTTGGGCTTCACTCGGATGTTGTCCTGGGCGTACGTGCCCACCTGGTTAGAGCGATAGTAGCGATTCGTCGCGCCATTCAGAAATTGAGTGCTGGCCGAAAAACATCCATTAACAGGCGTGCACAGATTGCCAGTTACAAAGTCCGCGAACGTGTTAAAACCGATGGAGGCGGTTTCATTATTGTTATTCTCGATGTTGATCTGGTTGTGATCCCATTGAAATCCGAAGGATAGCGACTGGCGGCCCAGTTCCCAGTGAAGACTCGTGGAACCTTCCCATTGGTTTTGAAAATAGCCTGCGTTGGCAAAGTTGGAGGCCGCACCAAGCGAAAGTGAATTGCCGATGTTTGTTTGGTCGTTGTTATTGATTGTTATGCCGGCCAGTTGATTGATGCCGAACAGACTGATGCCGAAATCGCCGTTTCCAAACTGCTGATCGGTATGCGCAAAAGCTCGCTGACGAACGAACCCAAGACGTTGTGTCCAGGTCATGTTCGTGGAAAGAATGGTGGTGTTTTGGATCGAGGCCACTTGTGACCCAGCGTCCAGTCGCTGGGGGAAGCCCAATGTGTTACTCACACCGAACGGAGAGGTAGTTGGGTCGTCTTGGTAATAATATTTGACTGCAAGGCGATCCTTGAGATTGAAATTGTAATCAACATTTCCGTTAAGTTGGTTGGCAGAGAATTGCGTATTGGGTCCCTGAACCAGAGCATTATAGCCATTCGCTCCATTTGAAGTCGCGCTGGGGAACAGAAACTGCCCACTGGGAAGCTTTGCATTCATGATCTTTCGCGCAACGGGGTTTATATTGGCTGCCGTGATGCAACCCGGACCGGGCGTCGTATTGCACGTGGATTGAAACAATTCATTATTTGCAACAACTGCCAGCGCCGCATCACTGCGGTCATCGGTCAGACTCTGAGGTACATCCGCACGAGATAGCGAACTATCCAGATCGCTAGCCCGCTGACCTTGATAAGATGCAAAAAAGAACAGTTTATCCTTTGAAATTGGCCCGCCAATCGTGACGCCGAAAGTATTGCGCCTCAGATAGGGCACCTTCTGGCTCGCGGGAATGGTCGTATCATTGTTCCTGAAGAATGGCGCCGCATTCCATGCGTCCGTCTGATGATATTCATAGGCCTCTCCGTGAAAATTATTCGCGCCACTCTTCGTTTGTTGAATGATATGCGCTCCGCTATAGGAACCTTCCGATGCGTCATACATGGACGTGTCAACGCGGAGCTCTTCAATGGTCTCTTGCGGGGGAGAAGGAAGTGCCTGCCCTACAGCGCTGTAAACAGAAGTGCTGGTTTGGATTTCCCCGCCGGCCGTGAAATTCTCGCCAGTATTCAAAACAAATCGATTGGCACTTACCGAACTTGATGATTTTCCATTGAAAAGATTGTTCGTATTCACACCATTGAGATCGAAACTGTTGCTGGAATCGCGTTGTCCATTGGCGAAAATGTTCTGGTTGCCAAGGCCCGCGTTCGTTCCGGATCCGCTGAGTAAGTCCGCGTTCACCCCCGGACTGAGTATTGCTAATTGCGTGAAGCTCCCCGTCCCTAGCGGCACCGATTCAATCAGGTCCGAGCCGAGGACATAACCGTTGGTTGTATCGACCTGATTCAGCAAAGGTGTCGCTGACACGGTCACCTGAGTACTCACTTCGCCAGGCTGAAGTGAGCCGTTCACCGTCGTTGTGCGATTGCCTTGAACGAGGATCGAGGAGTGTATCTCGGTCTTGAAACCGCTTCGCGAGAAGGTAACGCTATAAGTGCCGATGGGAAGATCCACGATGCTAAACGAGCCATCCGACCTGGTTTTTCCCTCTTGTTCCAAGCCCGTAGCGACGTTGTGAATTTTGACGGTTGCATTCGCCACGACAGCGCCCGAACTATCCATGACCGTACCATTGATTGAGCCAAGCGTTTGCTGCGCTTGCGATGGCAAAGCGATCAGGCAGATCAGACCAACAGCCAACAAACCAAACCGGATGGTTTTCATCATTTGAGAACACCCCTTCGCCAGAATTGACCCAGCCATTGCAAAGCGTTTACCACATGTCGAGCACAAAAATCGAGCACCAGCCTGTGGATATTTCCACCTGCCCCCTGCGGATGTGCGAGAGTATGGCGAGGAGGTGAACATCAGTAAAATGAAATGTTACGATTGGATGAATTCGAGCCGCACTTCAGGCTGCCAGCCAGGGGCTTGTGCATAAAAATACGCGTGAGAGAGCGTCAGTCCACTTTACAGGATCGACAGCGACAGCGTAATCTATTGCCACTATGTGGAATGTGAATGACCGGTTTTCACAAAAAACAATTGAAGGACTGGCTGCACTTGGCTTTGCCGTCGGCAGCACACGCGGCGTCGTGCGCGTCGAGAAACATGGCTCCGGCGCGGAGTTCCGCAAAGGCACCGACGAGCTGTTCCAGATGACGATCCTCCCCACCATTATGCTGAAGGGTCAGTTCACCCGGCTGTGGGACGCGGGTTATCAGAAATTTCTTCTCACCGACGAAGGGCTGAAGATCCCTGCGCTGGCGACGCATTTGCAGAACCTTCGCATATTCAATGAAGAACTGCGCACGGCCCTCGGAGTTCCCACGTTTTACAACGAAGCACTCGGCTCAGTCAGCCAAGTCAGCGTGTACGACCGCGTGAAGGGCCGCTCTGGCGACGTACCGGACGAGACAGTTGGCGCGCACAGCTCCGGCAAAGGGCACTAGGACCTTCGGACCAGTTATTTAGCGTCTGCAAGCTGGCGGCGGAATTGTGCTAGGTCCACGCGGTGTTTTGCTGCTTTGTGCTGCCCGATAAAAATCACCGGGATATCCATGCCGTAGCGCTCTCTCAGCTCAGGATCCTCGTCGATATTGACTTCGCTGAGGCGCGCGCCGAACTCCTGGAGCAGCGGCGTAATAGCCGATTTCGCATCCTCACAAAGATGGCAGCCCGGGCGGGAGTACAGTGTCACGTCTCGTGGTCCGTTCCTAGCGTGGGATAACTGCTTTGTATGACTGTTCATCTTTTCTCCGCAATGCAGCATCATATCGAATGCATTCTTGCAGGTGAAGCCCGAGCGCATACTAGCTAGCTTGGGTCACTCCCCCGAATGAAGAGGTCTGAGGCGATGGGAAGAGTTGTCGCACTGATGGATGATCTGTTTTTCCAGATGAAACTGGCGGAAACGGCTAAGCAGCTCGGTGTGGAGGTCAAGGTCGCTTCCAATGCGGACGCGCTGCTGAGCTTAATGGAGCCGCAGCCCAAGATGGTCATCGTCGATTTGAACTCCCGCACGTCACCGGTTCAAGCAGTTCAAAAACTTCGCGCCTCAAACAAAGCGATCCGCATCATCGGATTCCTGTCGCACGTGCAGCGCGAACTCGCGGCCGAGGCCCTGGCGGCGGGGTGCAATGAAGTGATGCCAAGGTCCAGCTTCACCCAAAACTTGGCCGAGCTTCTGAGTGCGGCAAAGGATTAGTGGGATGTCTCCTCTGACGAAAAGACTTTCGCTTGCGGGACTGCTTGCTGGTTTTGCCCTATTGACCGGCGCCTCTGTCCATTCGCAAGAATCGAGTTCCAAAGTGGAGCCAGGGGGACCATCCGCCGCTTTAAGAGACGTACTCGCGGCGGCATGCGCGCAGGATCAATCAAATTTTGCAAAAGCTCTTACGGTTCGCAACCAGGAATCTTTTTCGCGCATGGCCACTGTTACGCGCATCGCGTTGATGAAACGTTTCGTCCTGCTGAATGAACCCGGTAAGGCTACAATATCTGCAAATTCGCAAGGGCGCCCGCTCGTGCGCTGCGAGACTCCCTCGGTGGCCATCGAAATGCAAATTGGTGGAACCGAGTTTCGCGACAACATCGCATTCCTACCACTGGATCTGCGGGACGCCTCGGACTCCACGGGCGAAAATGTCCACCAGATAACTCTGGGCCTGGTGCGCGAAAATGGCGAATGGAAGCTGCTCTCTCTGGGCTTGCTCCTTCTGGACTTGCCTGCTCTCGAAGTCGAGTGGGATGTAGCTGAAATGTCTTCCAATGAAAAGGCAGCGCTGGATGCCATCAAGGAAATCGCTCATTCGGTAGAAGCCTATCGCGCCAAATTCTCCCGCCTTCCGAACTCACTTGCCAATCTTGGTCCTCCTCTTCACGGTCCGCCGAACGCAGATGCTGCAGGATTGTTGGACTCCGATCTCGCGAATGGAATGAAAAATGGATATTCATTCCGGTTTGTGATGGCAAGCGCCAGCAACCTGGGGGCGCCCGCGAAATACGAATTGGCAGCCACACCCCTGCAGTATGGCCGCACGGGAACAAAATCGTATTTCCGTGATTCGAGCGGTGGATTCCATGCAGCCGACCACAAGGGGGCCGTGGGGGGCGGGTCCGATCCCAAGGCAGAATAGTTTCTCCCTTCCTGGCGGAACCAGTTGACCGATGGGCGTCACTGCAATATTGACGCTTGCCCAAGCTGGATCAGATTCACCAGAATAGGGATGGGTCATCTTTCAGGCAGATTTGTTGTCCAGACAACTTCCCTGAATGGCCCTTGAGGAACTCTGGACCGGCGGGCAAATCCTCGCTCGGTAAAGGAGACCTGGACATGCCGGATAAGTCCAATGATCGGAGAACAGCGCCGCGAGTCGCGCTCGTGCTGGCTGCGGATGTCACAGAACTCCCTAGTGGTGCCCGGCTCCGGGGGCGAACCTCTGACGTCAGCCGCAGGGGCTGCTACGTGGATCTGCTGAATCCGATTCCCACGGGGTCTACGATCAGCGTCAAGCTAACTCACGAAGAGGAAGTGTTTGAAGCCGCCGGAAGGGTCGTGTATTCCAGCACCGGCCTTGGGATGGGTATTGCGTTTGACCTGCCGCTTCCCGCCGCGCAATCAGCAATTCTCTACCGCTGGCTGGCGGAAGTGACTTCAAACCAACCCACCTGATTCTTTCCACTCCAAGATCACGGCTGCACTCTGACGGTCGGATATTGAATTCCTAGCTGCTCCAGATAAGTCTTGTAACGCGTTGGGTCGTAATAGAGTTTTTCCATTTTTTCTTGATTCATTCCGATCGCGGGCTTATCGTTCGGCTCAAGAAATGTCCGGTAGTGGATTTCCTTGGTCTGGACATCGCGAAAATAATCCCACGCTTGCTTCACCAGTTCCGGCGGCAATAGAAAATCGAGCGCAGGGATGATATCCACTCGCATTCGCATCGGGAGCATTATTTTGGCGGGGGGATTTGTGTGCGGGCATGGTTGGCGCTACTATCGTCGATTCCGTATGCATCACCATGCGCCCACGCGGCTGATTCTTTTTTTCGTTGTCATTCCCCTGCTTGCCCCCTTTCAGGCAGCCGCCGGGCCGCAGGGAAGTTATGCCAACAGACCTCTTCCCGTCTTTGAACTCCATAGTGGATTTTGGATCAATCTCCATCACTCGCTGTACCAAGAGGCCCGGGAGCGCAAAGAGCGCTCGCAAAAAGAGAAGGACGCACGGGATTCCCAGAAGTCCTCAAAGTCTTCAGCGGACACGAAGCCTGCCCTTACTGCCGCGGAACGAAAAATTTGGAACGAGGCAGTCTCTTTTTACGTGGCCGCTTACGCCGACAAAGATCTCCAATTCTCCACCGAACTCGCCCAACTGAAAGACCAGCTTGGTGATTTTGAAGACTGCGATGAGCTTTCCGGCAGGGTACGCAAGTTCTGCGATGCAGGCTTGCCTCCGCAGCTCACCCAAATTCTGGAGTCTGCCGCACCGGTATACCGCGCGCGCATCTGGCCGGAGCAGGATCGCGCAAATCGCGGTTGGATTGCTCGCGTCTCTCCACTTGTGATTTCCCAGGGTGTAGCAATCTCAGAGCGGCTTGCGGAGATTTACCAGGCCCGCTGGCCGCGGCAGAAAATTCGCGTTGACGTTACCTCGTACGCCAGTTGGGCGGGCGCTTACACGACCACCGATCCCCTCCGCGTCACCATTTCCAGTCTTGACACCCGCAACCAGGGCACTCCCGCTCTCGAAGTTCTCTTTCACGAAGCCTCTCACGGCATTGCTGAGCCCGTTCAAGCCGCCATCATTCGCGAGTGCAGGCAGCGCGACAAAGCCATTCCTCGCGACCTCTGGCATGCTCTGGTGTTTTACACCACGGGAGAAGTCATTCGGCCGATTCTGGCTGCTTCGGTGCCTTCCGATGGATCGATCAAAGGCTCCGCGCAGGGATACACCCCGTATGCCATGCGCGAAGGAATTTACCAGCGCAGCTGGAACGAGTATCTTCAACTACTCCAAAGGTTCTGGCTTCCGTACCTGAATGGGAGCGTCTCGTTTGAAGACGCGGTTGCGCACATGGTTTCCGCGCTTTAACGTTGCCGCCACTCATTCGTCGTGTCAATTTATTTCCTGCGGTGGACTCAACTGCAGTTCACCCCGTTTGTCCCACGAACCTCTGTGTGCTACGCTTCCTTTGCGTTAAATCGTCCGGCCTGGTGCCACGCAAGTCCCTGCGACGCGCTAGTTTCTCCCACTGTTCTCCTCGATAAAACTGCATCGGGGAATTCTCTCTAGCGGCGAGGGGCTCCGGGCGAGTGGCTGTGTGAAACCCCAAGGGAAAGGCAGCTAACCCAGCTCATGCCTGGCCAACAAGCCTCTCAGACCGAAAAATCCCCCGTGGAGCTCAAGCTAGCTCACTCCCCGGACTCGGATGATGCCTTCATGTTTTATGCTCTGGCCACGCACAAACTGCCTACGCCGGGATACAAGTACACGCACATCCTCGGTGATATTCAGACATTAAACGAAGCGGCGCTCACTGAAACTTACGACGTGACTGCCATCAGCTTTGCTGCCTATCCCTCGATTCGCGACAAATACATCCTGCTCGATTGCGGCGCCAGCTTTGGCGAAGGCTACGGCCCCATCGTCGTTTCCACGAAGACTCTGAAATCCTCCGAACTTGCCGGAAAGCGCATCGCAGTTCCCGGCTTGAAAACTTCCGCCTACCTCACCTTGAAGCTTGTCGAGCCAGAGTTCGAGCCCGTGGTCATGCCCTTCGACAAGATCATCGACGCCGTTCAGAAGGATATGGTGGACGCCGGCCTCCTTATTCACGAAGGCCAGTTATTCTTTCCCGAAAAAGGATTGCAGCGCGTGATTGACCTCGGCATCTGGTGGCAGGAGCAGACCGGCCTGCCGCTTCCTCTTGGCGGCAATGCCGTCCGCCGCTCTCTGGGACCTTCTTTGGGTCGGCTGATCTCTAAGACTATCCGCGATAGTGTCACCTACGGCCTTGAGCATCGCGAAGAAGCTCTGAACTACGCCATGCAGTTCGCACGCGAAATGGATACGGCACTCGCCGATAAGTTCGTCGGCATGTACGTGAACAAGTGGACGCTGGGCTACGGCGAAAAGGGCAAGCAAGCCGTAAGAGAATTGATCGCGCGCGGCACAAAGGCTGGAGTGCTCCCCGGCCCGCCGACCGTGGAATTTCTCGCTGAATCGTAGTCTGAATTAAATCGCAAAACAATACGCTGGCGGCCTGCTTCGGTGACGCGTGTAGTTCCACTTCAGGTTCAACGGCGCCGGCTACTTCTTGCTCGGCTCCTCCGGCTTGCCCGGCGTAAAGTACAAATCCTGAAAATCAAAACTGAAATCTGCCAAGGGTGAGACCGCCACCATCGTAAAGTGGTCAATCCTCCCGTCAGGAGTCAGCGCAAAAGTAAGGAAGGCGTCTTCAATCGTCCGATCGCGCCAGTGCGCTTTAAATGTGTCGTACTGCCAGTGCTGTAAATCGCCAACCGCTTTCGGCGTGTGGTCCAGGCTGAAAACCAGCTTCCCATTCTCCGCTCGAATCGTCGCGGAACCGTACCACGGGTCATTGTAAGTCCCCGCGAATTTCTCAAGCGGCAGCGAAGGCTTTGAATCCGCCGCACGTGCAGTTCCCTGTTTCTTCAGAATTTCATCCGCTTCTTTTTGTCCTTGATCGTCGGCGGCTTTCTGGGCCGTAATCCAGTCCGTTGCCGGAAGTCCAAAGTAGGAATCCAGGATGTGATAAAGGATGGAAGAAAAAGCACCACCTTGTTCTGCGTTGGTCAGCACCATAATTCCTAGGTTTTCTTCCGGCACGAGTTGGACTAAGGAGACAAATCCGGCCACTCCGCCGGTATGTCCTACCAGTTTTCTGCCGTGATAATCACGGAGGAACCAGCCTAGTCCATAAGCGGCAAATTTCGGCCTTCTTGCTTCAAGCGGAGATGCCCCGCTTCCAATCGGCAGAATCGTCTGTGCGCTCCACATCTCACGCGACCGCAGTTCGGTGAAAATCCGGTCTTCCCGGCCCTGAATCTTCCCGCGATTCAACTGCATCATCACCCACTTCGACATTTCCGCAACCGAAGAGTTAATCGAGCCCGCAGGTCCGGCATTGTCCAGATTCTCAAACCCGATCGGTTGGAGCTTGCCGTCTACTCTTGAGTGAGGCCAGGCGTAGTCATCGCCCGGCTTAAAATCGGCGTTGCTCAAATTCGTCGCGGCCATCCCCAGTGGCCCCAGAATCCTTTCGTGCACGTACTGTTCCCAGGTCTTGCCCGTGACGGCGGGAATAATTTGCCCTGCTGTCATGTACAGAAGATTGTCATAGGCGTAATTGCTCCGAAAGCTGGAAGCGGGCTTCATGAATCGCAGTTTATAGATGATCTCCTCGCGCGTGAACGTCGTGTGCGGCCAGAAAAGCAGGTCGCCTTCGCCCAGCCCCATTCCGCTCCGGTGCGTCAGCAAATCGCGGATTGTCATCTCATGCGAAACGTAAGGGTCATACATCTGGAAACCCGGCAACCGCTCAAAAACTTTATCGTCCCACGAAAGTTTTCTTTCATCCACCAGCGTCGCCAGCGCAGCGGAAGTAAATGCTTTAGTGTTTGACCCGATCCCAAAGAGTGTGTTCTGGTCCACTGGCGCCGGTTCGCCCATTTTTTTCACGCCATAACCTTTTGCCAGAACGACTTTGCCGTCTTTCACGATAGCTACCGACAATCCGGGCACATCAAATGTCTTCATCACTCTGGCGACATAGCTGTCCAGGTCCGCCGGGGGCCCGCTCTGCGCCGCCAGCAACGGCGCGCACGCCAGCAGCAAAATCAAGCTGAGCCACCGCATCCTGACTGCGTATTTGATTCTCATTCAGGACCTCCTCCAAAATTTCACCGTGGAGATTTAACCATAATTTACTCAAACAATCAGGCCCTATCCAGAGTCCGAGTCTGGGCATGAAATGGCAGCCCCCGTCTTCGCCGCTTCTTTTGCTTCCATTCACCCAGCGGCCAGCCAGTCCGCAGGGTGCACGACAAGAAAGTGATGAGTCATGCGGCCCTTTGTTCCGTTCTGCGTTCCCAAAAGTCCTGAAAGCGCCCGCTGAGCTTGGCACAGCGGAGGGCGATGATGGCGTTAGAGCCGT
>Ga0075017_100001824_pt1 | contig 13202 bp, 6 predicted proteins | sample AleBraG_ABR_2012_FD_71475 | JGI IMG/M metagenome (GOLD analysis project Ga0075017, IMG submission 71475) | Freshwater sediment microbial communities in response to fracking from Pennsylvania, USA - Alex Branch Run_MetaG_ABR_2012 | ecosystem: Environmental > Aquatic > Freshwater > Creek >... | reverse complement strand
GTCGTGGCCCGATCGATCGTCTATCACTCGATCGGGCTGGCCAAGCTCGGACGGCGCCCTTGCAGTGATGAACTCGTCGACGTTGAGCCGGAGATCGGCCCGGCGCGCGTCGCTCTCCACGTCCATCTTCAGAATCTCGGTGATCGATCGATTCTTGTTCTTTCCTGGAGCACGCTTGTTGGACTTCTTCCCCTGATCCTTGTTCTTGCCTTGGCTCTTGTCCTGGCCTCGGAACTTGTCCTTGCCTTGGGCTGTGTCCTTGTTCTTGTCCTTGTTCTTGGGCTTCTTCGGCGCCTTGGCCTGCTTCGACTTCACCCGACGCTCTGCGTCGTCGGCGAACGTCTCAGCGGTGGGGGTGACGTAGCGGGGAGCGACCTCGAAGATCGCTGTGCTCGAGCTCACGTCGTGGGAGGAGCGCTCCGCACGGGGATCGATCCTGTGCGCAGACGTCCGAGAGACGTCTGGCTGCTCGTCGAGCACCTGCTGACGAGCTTCGAAGTACCCGACGATCCTCGCCGCGGATCGAGCCAGATGGTCGCACTGGTCCTGGTCGAAGTTCCCTGACAACGGATCGAGGAGGCACACGAGGCCCCACGGGGCAGAGCTGTCGTCGGACCACCGCAGCGCTGCGGAGGCGATGCGGAGCTGTGGTTCAGCCGAATTGCCGTTGGTTCGTCGGCTGGCGCGGATCATCACGTTCCCCGAGTCGAGTGTCGGGTCAGCCCAGATCTCCTCAAGGACACGCTCGATCTTCTCGAGGCTCCACGGAGGTGTTGCGCCCCCGAGCGGGAACGTGGCGATCGAGAACGTCCCGTCGGCCTCACGCAGGGCGAGGCAGGTGAGCGAGGTCAGGCACTCCACTTTCAGGGTGCGGAGGATGCCGATCACGCCACCCACCGATGCCTGGCTGTCGACTAGGTCTTCATGTGTCCACTCGAGCATGACACTGCGCTCCTCAGGCGGTTCGCCGCGTGGATGCGTCCATCGAGACGATCACCGGATCCACTTACCGGAGGAACATTCTCCCAGATGGGCTCGTCAGACTCAAGAGGTGGCCCTTTTGAGGCGACGCATCGGCGCTGGACCTGGGGGAGAGACCCTTGCGACGTGGCACCTCGGTCAGGAGGTGACCGGCGAGGCCTGGTCCTTCTTCTCTCGGTCTTTGGTGGTCAAGAGGGCCCAGCTCGGCGAGATGCCGAGCCCGCTGAGAACAGCCACCGACCGCTGCAACGTGCGCACCTTGGTCTCTTGGACGATGACGAGGACCACGAGGTCCCCTTGCTGAGCAGTGACCTCCCCCGCCTCGGCACCTGGCGCGCCGCCGGCGATCAGCTCGATCGACGGCCTGTTGCCGTTGTGGTGCTCAACGCTTGGCGTTGCTTCACGATCGCGTGGCCGACTGATGACGGCTGAGGGGCCAACGCCGTCGGCAGAGAGGGTGAAGCGGCCGGCGACGTCGACAACTCGATCGCCGATCTGCGGTGTCGCTCCCACGAAGGCGACCCGCGGTGCGCGCTTGGCGGTCTCAGCCTGCCACTGACGCATGATGGCAGCAGCGGAGACATCGGAGAGCCCAGGGACCAGTCGTGTCGGGATCCCAAGGAGCTCGACGACCTCGGGAGCCTGGTCGAGCCGAGGATCGGCCCTCTCCAAGGCGACGGCGAGGATCACGCCCAGCAAGGCACCGAGGGCAACGCCGAGCCCGAGGATGAACGAGCTGTTGGTCGAGTGGCGAACGGCGCTCGTGGCCTGCTTGGTCACCACGAGGGTGCCCACGGCGATCGCCGAGGTCACCGGGTGCGGTGCTGAGATGGCGCGTGCGATGGCGTTGGCACCCCGCAAGGCCACAGCGGGTGAGGTCGAGGTGAAGCTGACGACGAGCAGTGAGGTCCCGTTCTGCACGGTCACGGCGAGGTCGTGCCCGACGCCACTTGAAGCCAAGCCTGTCGCCGTCACGACGGACCTGACGATGGCATCGTCGGTGGGGATGAGCCCCGCATAGGTGGCTGCCAGGTTTGCTGCCTCTTGAGCACTTCCTGGCGACGAGGCGTTGGCACCTGGGTTGACGAGCAGCACGGCGCTGGCGGTGTAGGTGACCGCCCGATGAGGGAAGGCGAACTGGGCGAGCACTCCTGCGAGGCACGCGCACAGCACCACGATCCATGCGCGACGAAAGAGCCACGGAACCCGCGCTCGGAGTCGGTGGAGCGTACTTCGCCGGGGTTCCGGCGAAGGTGTGCTCTCTGACTGCTGCTCTTCGTCGTTCGACCGAGAGGTGAGGACAGGAGGCGTCTCACTCGGGGCTGGTTCGCCCCGGCGAGCGTGTCCTCCTGGATCGAGCTGCGCGGCGTGCTGTGGGGTGCTCACGAGCGTCGCTTGAGCAAGGGTGGATGGCGCAGCTTGCTCCATCGGGATGGCGCGCACCGGCGCAAAGCTCGGAGATGGTCGATCGACGATCACCTCGAGGAACGACTCTCGGGCCGTGGAGGGTTCAGGTGGCTTCCAGAGGAGCGCCATCACGCATGTTGAGGACGCCGGTTGGCTCGACGATGACTCGACCACGGTGCCTGGCACCCCTCGTGCCACCAGAGGGAGGGTCTCGGCGATGCCCTTGGTCAGCTCGATGGCCGGAACTTTGGGGATGCCCACTCTTGGCCGGCAACGAAGCACCACGCACTCTGGTTGCGTCCGGACGATCTCGACGTGGACGCCCAAGTCCCAGAGGACGTCTTTGGCCGCGTCGATCATCTCGAGGACGGTCGCCTGACCATGGGAGGCGTTGGTCTGCAGCTCAGGAGCCCAGCTGATCCGCTGCCCCAGCGTTCGGTAGTCGGAAGGGCGTCCGGGAGAGCCCCAGAACCGCTCGTCAGCATGGCGAGATCGCGCCAGGTGCAAGATCTCGTCCGGGGAAGCAACCGACAGTGCCTTCGGAAGCCCCGGATCGATCACGCCACGCCGTCGTCGGTGAGCCGACTCCGCTTCGCTCGGTACATCTCGTGATCTGCTCGGACGAGCAGATCGGTGGGGTCATCGGTCATGGGATCAGCGATGACCCAGCCGATCGAGCACGTCACGGCAAGGGTCTGGCTTCTGACCTGGTACGGAACGCTCAGGGTCTTCCTGATCCTGGCCATCACCTGGTGGAGCTCGCTCTCGTCGCCCGAAGAGGTGTGGGCGACGACGAACTCGTCACCGCCGAGGCGGGCGACGATGTCGCTGGTCCGGACGGCGCCGAGGAGCCGTCGGCTGAAGGCCACGAGGACCTCGTCACCCACGTCGTGACCGTACTGGTCGTTGATCTGCTTGAACCCATCGAGGTCCAAGAAGATCAGCGCAGCCACACCGCCCTGGTTCCTCGTGTCGCCCAGGATGCGCTGGAGGTGATCGAGCAGGAGATTCCGGTTGGCGAGGCCCGTGAGGGGATCATGGAGCGCGAGATGCGTCAGGCGGGCCTGCTCCACGGTCTGGCTGGTCACGTCGCGGATCACGAGCAGGGCGCCGCGACCGCCGGCCACCGTGAGCGGCTGCGCTGAGGCGAGGACGTGTCGACGATCCTGCTCGTCGGGACCTGTTCTCAGGTGCTCGCCTCGAACGACGGTGCCCCTGAGCGCTCTCGCCAAGGGGTGCTGCTCACGGGTGAGCAGAATCTCGTTCGAGCTGTAGAGACCGGCGGTGGCAGGGAAGATGTGGCCCACGAGGTCCTCGTCGGGTCCGATGCCTTGGAGCTCACGGGCTGCCTGGTTGATGAACCGAACAACGCCATGGCTGTCGCAGACGACGACCCCTTCATCGAGCGAATCAAAGGCAGCTTCGAGCGACCACTCGCCGAGCGGTGCCAGCTCGGGCGAAGGAGGTGTCCTCGACTGGCGTTCGAGGAGCGCTGCGTAGCACGGTCCCACTGACGCGATCTCGGCCCTCCCTCCTGTGACCTCGACCGCCAGGTGGCCGTTGCGCGTGACCACCGTGAGCTGTCTGCCCGGCGAGGGCTGGCCCACCAGGAACTCGGTCAGGTCTTCGTCGTTGTGCTCGCTCAGCATCTGGTCATCGGGCGAGATGAGGAGCAGGGCGATGTCTTGACCCAGGACCTCGTCGGGCTCGAAGCCGGTGAGCTCTTTGAACATGTGGTTGACGTAGACCACGGTGCCGTCGAGGCGACAGACCACCAGCGCTTCAGGGAGGACGTCGGCGACCTCGCTGAAGAGGGACTCTTCGCGACGAGACGGAACAGCACCGCCGATCGAGAAGGAGCGTGGGCCGCTGACTGGCTCTTCGGCTCGGGTCTCGAGCAGAGGTGGCAAGCGAGCTGCTCGTCGCTCTTCAGATCGGTCCGGAGCACCCTTTGATCCGGCACCGTTCTCGGCCACGCGCCGGGCCAAGATGTTTCCGAGTCGCTGTAGGCCGAACCGCTGATCGTCGTTGAGCTCGGGGAGCCACGTGTCGGCGACGCCGATCACGCCGAGCCAGTCCTCACCGGCCCAGATGGGGCTGACGACGCAGGCGAGCGAGAGGTCGTCAGAGAGCCCTTCACGGTTGAGCTCCGCATTGGCGAAGAACTGCCGACCCTGTGACATCGGGTGCGAGAGGCACCGCTTGGCCAAGGCTCGGACTCGCTCGGCGGTGTCAGTCCCATCCAGATCGGGCGAGACGGACATGATCACCGTTCCGTCGGCCGAGGCGAAGAAGGAGGCGACCCCCACACAGAGATCTCTTGCAAGCCGGAGTGCGTCCAAGAGTGGGAGGGAGTTTGGTTGGTCCATGGTGCACGCTACGTAGAGAGGCTCAGTCCCTGTCATGGCTGCCATGACGTGGAGAGATCTCAGCCCCCTTTCAGTGGGTTCATTAGACCTGTGACCTGTCCCACCTGCGTCTCTCTCACGGAGGGACGTCGGACAGATGCGAGCCATGAATACTTCCGAGGCATGACAGACCTCTCCACATCGCGAAAGCTCAGGGCAAAGCGGACTGCGTTCGAAGCGCGTGCTGCCCAGGATGAGATCCAGCAGATCCTTGGCGACGAGGGTCTCGCCGGGAATCCTGTCGCTCGCGAGGTGACCGAGGATCGACTCCGCGTCGTGCCAGAGGAGTCCAGCAAAGGTGACGTCCGAGCCGCCAAGCGCTCGGCTGATACCCGCCAGCCGAAGTTGCGCCAAATGGTGCTCGTCGAGTCAGCGGTCACTCTGCTCGTGTTCTTCGGCCTGGCCTCTCTCAGCGGAGCCTTTGATCAGGCGCAAGGAGCGATGCTCCACTTCGTGGTGCCCTTCGCCGTCATCTGCAGTGCGGTCTTCATGTGCCTCTACCGACTCAAGCGAAGCAATCGCCAAGTCTTCGGAAGCCTCGTGCGAAGCGCTGCGGACAACGTCAGGGTGCTCTCGTGCACCGCACTCCTCTCCATCTTCGTGATCCTGTCGGTCGACGCGCTTGCACCAGGCGTTGCTCGCTCCCACCTCCCGCCCAGGGTGGTGGTGGCTGGCTTCATCGTGTGCGCCCTGGCGCTCTCGATCACCGACTACCTCGTGCAGCTCGTCTTCGGTCGATCGCAACCCGTCAAGGTCATCGTGCTCGGCACCGGGGTGATGGCCGACGACGTGGCGGCGAGGCTCCGGCGGTCCGCCAAGATCGAGGTGGTTGGCTTCGTCGATGATGAGCCGATGGGCCAGGCGCACCCCCTCGGACGGCTGGACGATCTCGGTGAGGTCTGCAAGCGACACGACATCGATCGCGTCGTGGTCGCCTTCTCGCACAGCCACCCCGAGCAGATCGCCGCGGCGCTCCGACTCCTCGACCCCGAGGTGGCCGTCGACGTGGTTCCTCGATTCTTCGAGCTGACCGGGTGGGAGTCTCACCTGACCGACCTGCACGGGCTCGCGGTGGTCACCATGGGGGCAGCGCCCTCAAGGCTCAGCCTCGGGGTCAAGCGCGCTCTGGACGTCATCGTCGCCGCCGTGATGCTGCTGGTGGCGACGCCGGTGCTCGTGGTCGTGGCGATCGCCGTCAAGCTCAGCTCGAACGGTCCGGTGTTCTTCAGGCAAGAGCGCGTGGGGCGTTCGGGCAAGATCTTCTCGATCTTCAAGTTCCGCACGATGCGTCCAGCCGAAGAGGCCTATGACGAGAAGGTCCTTCGCTCTCGTGAAGCGCGCTGGCAGGCAGAGGAAGACAGGAAGACCTCGGTCGGCAAGTTCCTCCGGCGAACGGGCATCGATGAGCTGCCGCAGCTCTTCAACGTCGTCCGGGGTGACATGTCGCTGGTTGGTCCGAGGCCTCTCATCAAAGAGGAGTACTTCGCCATGCCCGAATGGGCTGGGTGCCGAACGGAGATGCGCCCCGGGGTGACCGGTCTCTGGCAGGTCTGTGGACAACACGAGCTTCGAGCAGATGAGCTCTACCGCCTGGACCGCCAGTACGTCCGCGAGTGGTCGCCCGGTACGGACTTCAAGATCCTGGCGCTCACGCCAGGCAGACTCCTGCGGGGGGGCGGTCGCTCAGCGATCGCCACCTGAGGTTGGCTGAAGGCGATGCTCATGTCGGGAGCTCTGGAGGGTGCCGCTTGTCGGCTGAACGCGGCTAGCAGCGGGCGTGAAGTGCGACGTGCGGCTCGATCCATCTCGCCGTGTCTCGGGCGGTCGACCAGCGCAGCAACATGTCGGCGGCCTGGACTATTCCATGGACTCAACTGGCTGCCGCGCCTCTATGCCGCGAATCCTGAGTGGGGTCGGAGTAGCCTGAGCCACCAGTTAATTGGGAGGATTTCGTGGCTCGAAAGCAGAAGGGCCTTGTCAAGCGTGGGCGCGACAAGGTGCCTGACGGGACAGAGGCGACGAAGGACATCGGCGAGGGTGGCAACCCAGTGACCCCATCCGCCTCCGACGCGGTCTCAGTGCTTGAGCCCGCGATCATCGTTGACTCCTCAGGGGCGCTCAGGGATGTCGGCCAGCGCCCTGCTGGATCGGCCATTGGGCTCCCCCTCAACGTCCAGATGAATCGTGGTGAGAAGGAGCGATTCGGTGAGTTCCTCGTTCGCAGGAGCTTCATCAATCCCGAGCAGCTGGCCCAAGCGATCGAGGCACAGGGCGAGAGTGGAGATCGTATCGGCGAGGTGCTCGTCCAGCTTGAAGCGCTCGATGAGCGAGGTTTGGCCGCCGCATTAGCGGAGTTCTTCGACTATCCCATCTCAGATCTCCGCACAGAGCGAATCGATCCAGAGGCACTGGCTCTCATCGACGAAGGAGTGGCCCGGGAATATCAAGCGGTGCCGCTTCGACTTGACCAAGAGGGCCTCCACGTCGCCGTTGCAGAGCCCTCAGATGAGATACGGAACATCCTCGCCCGGGTCTCAGGTAAGACCGTGCGCCTCCAGATCGCGCCGAAATCAGACATCGTGTGGGCAATCGACTCGAACTACAGGGTGATCGGAGGCATCGACCTCCTCGTCAAGAGGTTCGAAGCTGCCGAAGACGGCAAGTTCCGCAGGATCGGCGAGCAGGACGAGACGGCGGTCGCTGATGATGCGCCGATCGTTCAGGTCGTTGACCGGATCCTCGCCCAGGCAATTCGAGATCGAGCGTCAGACATCCACATCGAGCCCTCCGATGAGTTTGTGAGGATTCGCTTCAGGATCGACGGCGCGCTGACGGAGATCCTGCATCTTCCGGCCTCGATGGGCATGGGCCTCGTCAGCCGGATCAAGATCATGGCTGAGATGAACATCGTCGAGCGGCGTCGCCCCCAGGACGGCCAGCTCACGGCGGTGGTCGATGGCGTGGCGATCGACGTCCGCGTCGCCACGGTCGCGACGATCTTCGGCGAGACCTGCGTGATGCGAGTGCTCGACAAGACGAGGTCTGTCTTCCGGATGAGCCAGCTCGGGATGACGCCCAGCACTCATGAGGCGTACACCAGGCTCGTTCGAGCACCCTTTGGCATGGTGCTCTGCGCCGGACCCACCGGAAGCGGCAAGACCACCACTCTCTATGCCACGTTGACGGAAGTGGCTGATCCCTCACGGAACGTCATGACGATCGAAGATCCCGTCGAGTACGTCTTTCCCACGATCAACCAGATCCAGACGAACGAGCAGGCGGGCCTCACGTTCGCAAGCGGGCTCAAGTCCATCCTCCGCCAAGACCCCGATGTCATCCTGGTCGGGGAGATCAGAGACGTCGAGACGGCTCGGATCGCTGTGCAGTCGGCGCTGACCGGGCACTTTGTGCTCTCGTGCCTGCACGCCACGGATGCCGTTTCGGCTGTGCTGCGCTTCTTGGATATGGGGATCGAGTCGTTCTTGATCGCCTCTTCGATGATTGCCATCGTTGGGCAACGCCTCGTCCGACGGATATGCCCGGCCTGCAAGACCACCTGTGAACTCTCCGAAGAAGAGCGCTCCTTTTACGATGAAAGCGGAGGGTCCAAAAAGGACGTCTTCTACTACGGTGCTGGCTGCAACTTCTGCAGCGGTACTGGCTACAAGGAGCGGATCGGCGTCTACGAGGTATTGCCGATTACCCCCGAGATTCGCCATCTCATTGTCGAACGATCATCGGAAGATGACCTCCGCGCTTTGGCGAAGAAGCAAGGCATGCGTACAATGAGGCAGCAAGCTATCTCGCTCGTGTCGGAAGATGTGACGACTGTGTCGGAAGTTATTCGAAGCATCTATGTGTTGTAGGGCGGTTTAGATCCATGGCTAAATACACATACAGCGCCATTGACATTGCTGGGTCGCCCGTCAACGGGACCGAGTCGGCCGCCAACGTCGGTGCTGCCCGGCTCCAGCTCCGCGAGCGCGGCCTCGAGCCCTTCGAGGTCGAAGAGAAGACCAGCATCCTCAAGCTGGAAATCACGAAGAAGCGGGTCCCTCGCGATGAGGTGATGAACTTCTCCCGCCAGCTTGCCGTCTTCGTCAAAGCCGGCATCCCCATCTTGGAGGCCCTCGAGGTCATCGCCGGCGAGACGAACAACAAGCTGATGCGAGGCGTCATCTTGGATCTGATCGATTCGCTCCAACATGGCGACACCTTCGCCGCAGCCGTAGGGAAGCACCCAGAGGCCTTCCCCAACTACTACGTCGGGGTGCTCGGCTCGGCCGAGCTCACAGGATCCCTTGACATCGTTCTCGACCAGCTCTCTGACTACATGGAGAGAGATCTTGCAGCTCGCAGCGAGCTCACCTCTGCCTTGATCTACCCCATCATCGTGCTGGCGATGGCAGTGATCGTGATCGTGGTGCTAGCGGTCGTCGTCTTGCCCAAGTTCAAGACGTTCTTCTCGCAGCTGCACGCCAAACTGCCGCTTCCCACGCGCATGTTGCTGCGTGCGACGACGTTCCTCGAGACGTGGTGGTGGGCCATCGCTCTCCTCATCGCTCTCTTCGTGGGAACCGTCATAGCGATGCGCCGATCGCGAAGCGGGAAGGCCAAGCTCGACGCGGTGCTTCTTCGCCTTCCCGTGGTTGGAGGGCTTATCAAGGCTGCAGTCGTGGAGCGGGTCTGTCGAGTCTTGGCGGCGATGGTCGGAGCAGGTGTGGCGCTCCCTGAGGCGATGAGCGTCGCCGCAGAGTCTTCCAACAACGCCGTCTACGAGACCGCCCTCATGGGGGTTCGTGCGCAGATGATGGAAGGCGAGGGTCTCGCGGGTCCCCTGGCTGCGACTGGCATGTTTCCCGGAGCCGCACAGCAGATGTTCCGCGTGGGCGAAGAGACCGGTACGCTTGAGACGCAGCTCACGACTGCCGCTGAGTACTACAGCCGTGAGCTGAGTGTGAAGGTAAAGCACTTCACGAGCCTCTTCGAGCCGGCAGTTCTGATCTTTGTTGGAGCCGTTGTTGGGTTTGTCGCAGTGGCTCTGGTGTCGGCCATGTACGGGATCTATAGCCAGGTCAAGGTGTGAGTGATCGCGGCCGGATCAGCCATCGCGTTCATCGAAGTAGATCGAACGGAGATGGTCAGGTCAAGGACTTGTCGCGGGGCGACGAGGCAGGGTTCACGCTCATCGAATTGGTGGTGAGCTCGCTTATCCTTCCCATCGTTGTCTTTGCCATCACCCTGGCGCTCATGACGATCTTCGGATTACAGACCGGGGTTGCGAGCCGAATTGGCGATTCGGCAGATGCGCAGACGGTCGCTGCCTTCTACGAGCAGGACGTCCACAACGCTTCGATGTTGACGACCAGCGCCTCGGCGACCCAGTGCGGGACGGGGACCCAGCTCCTCGGTTTGGAGTGGAACCTCAATTCGGGAGTTACTCCGAACACGTACCAGACCGTCGTGAGCTACTCCTCGGTGTCAACCAACGGTGGGAAGAGCGCGGAGCTCATCCGCCGGTACTGCACCAACGGATCCTTGACGCCCTCCTCCTCGATGGTGGTGATCTCTGACCTGCCGCCGGGCCAGGCTGCAGCGACAATCTCAGGCACGAACCAGCTGGGAGTGAGCATCAACACGCTCGCTCAGGCGGGTTGGACCTCGACGGTCGGCGTCACGGGCGTCACGTTTACGACTACTGAGCCGGGCAGTAGCTTCAACTACACGTTGTTCTCGGTGCCGAAGGCGGGTCCGTCGGCGAGCTCGTTGACCGGAGTGGGCAACAGCGGCAACACGAGCTGCGGCTTTGCCTTGCCGGGCACCGGGACCTATGCCTCGTCGCTCTGCTTTGTAGACTTCTCCTCTTTCGCCGCTGTGGCGGGAAAGCAGGTGGGGAGCGCATGGGTGCAGCCTGCTTCGGGATGTTCCACGATCAAAGCAAACATCGTCAACACGCCGTACACGTTGTCGTTCTGCCTCAGTGTGTCAACGACGCTGAACAACGGGCAGGCGGCCACCTACGGCGTCACGGCGTCTGCCACGCCGACGTACACGGCGCCACCGACGAGCGAGGCCTTCTTGGGCAACAACGGGTTCTATACCGGAATTCCAGGCGAACCAGCTATCTACCAAGTGAACCCCGGAGGGGCGACCTCCGTCGTCACGATCACGCAGATCAAGCTCCTCGACTCGAATGGGAACGCCGCGACGAGCTGGCAGTTTGTCACTGGAGACGCCGAGTCAACTGACTCAACCGAATCCATCACGTGGAACTCAGATCAGATCTTGAACCTGCTGCCTGATAGCCCAACGTCACCGATCGGGAATGCCTGTCCAACCGTGGTGAACGGCGTTGTGGTGCCCAACAAAGGCTTTACGGGGGTGGGGACCACGACGGTCGTGTGCTTGGCCAGCGCATCGTCCGGCTCTGCCAACACGAGCTCTGACAAGACCGGCACCGTGCTGCTGCAGGCTGCGACACCGACGAAGCTCACTGCAACGCTTGTCGGATCTGGGCTCCAAGCCATCTTTGTGGGAGTTCTCCTGCCGTGAGATGGAGCTTGTCCCTCGGAGGTCCCGCCACCCGTGGCAGCGCAGCATCGGCGCGGGCTGCTGTGAGGGAGCCTTCTGGGGTCGCAGGACTGAGGGACGTCAACTCTGAGCTGAAGGTAGGTCCCTCGTGAGGGACCAGCGCGGCAAGGCCTTGACGCCTCGAGGGATCCGTTCAACGTCGATTGGAGCGGAAGATTCCAGCGAGAGCGGTGACACCCTCATCGAGATCCTCCTCGCCATGGTCGTTCTCGGCATCGCCTCGGTGGCGATGCTCCTTGCTTTCGGAACGACGATCTCTGCATCAGGTCAGTACAAGGGGATTGCCCAGGTCGACACGGTCCTTCGACAGATCGCGGAGCAGGCGACGACACAAGTTCAGAACGAGCCAACTTCGTACTGGAACACCTGTCCGAACTCACCGACCTTGTCGTTCACGGTGCCGAGCGGCTATTCGACGCCGACCACGGTGGTGACCTACTGGGACAGCACGAGCTCGACGTTTCTGGCCACCTGCGTGCCGAACTCTGCGCAGATGCTCACGATGACCGTGACGTTCCAGGGCACGAGCTACTCGATCAGCACGGTGGTCTACGACCCACAATCAAAGCCTGTGCCACCGTTCGGTACGGCCACCAAGCTCGCTTTCCTCGCCCCCATGACCAACTCCGTCAGTGGCACGCCGCTCTCGACTGCGCCTGTGGTGGCCGTCGAAGACGTCAACGGCAACATCGTGACGTCTGCAGCGCCCTCCATCATTCTCACCGTCACCCCGGGGACTGGGGCTTCGGGGGCAAGCCTCGCTGGTTGCACCGGCAGCAACTTCTACGGCGTCATCACGTTCTCAAACTGCTCGATCAGCGCTGTGGGCAACGGCTACACCTTGTCAGTCTCTGATTCCAATCCCAATCCCGCGGCGCAGCTAGCCCCAGCCACGAGCTCACCGGCGTTCAACGTCACGGCAGGCTCTGCTGCGGCGCTGGTGTTCACGACCGCCCCGGTTGGCAGCCAGACTGTCACTTCGACCTCTTCGATCGGTGCCTTCCAGGTCCAGCAGGTCGATCGATTTGGCAATCCGGTGCTTGCATCCGCCCCTGTGACGGTGAGCCTCTCGACGACGTCGAGCGGTACGGCGGGCAACGCACCCTTCTTCTCGCTCCTCCAAGGCGGGTCAAGCGGCAGTGGGGTCACCTCGGTCACCATCCCCGCAGGAAGCAGCTCGACGGGCACCTTCTACTACTCGGATACCGCAGCAGGGGCTCCAGCGATCTCTGCCACCAGCGGACTCTTGACCGCAGCAACGTCGTATCAAACCCTTGCTCCCGCGCCGCCAGGGAAGCTGGTGGTAGTTGCTCAACCAGCTTCATCGATGGCCGCTGGCGGGACCACAGGACTCACCGTCCAGGTTCAAGACCAGTTCGGTAATCTCGAGACCACGGGGAACACCGGCTCAACGGACACCATCTCGCTGGCGCTCAACTCGGGGAGCTTCAACGCCGGCACCACCTCCAAGGCAGCCGTCGGCGGCGTGGCCACCTTCTCCGGTCTCCAGATCAACACGGCGGGGACCTACACGATCACGGCCAGCGACCTCACGACGCCCGCAGCGACCCCGGCGACCACGAACAGCTTCACGGTCAGTGCCGGGGCAGCCAACAAGCTCGGGATCACCGCCCAGCCCAGCTCGATCACCGCTGGTGGGACCACAGGGCTCACCGTCCAGGTCCAGGACTCCTTCGGCAACCTCGTTTCTTCGGGCACCGGCTCGACGGACACCATCTCGCTGGCGCTCAACTCGGGGAGCTTCAACGCAGGCACCACCTCCAAGGCAGCGGTCGGCGGCGTGGCCACCTTCTC
>Ga0075017_100001823_pt1 | contig 13205 bp, 11 predicted proteins | sample AleBraG_ABR_2012_FD_71475 | JGI IMG/M metagenome (GOLD analysis project Ga0075017, IMG submission 71475) | Freshwater sediment microbial communities in response to fracking from Pennsylvania, USA - Alex Branch Run_MetaG_ABR_2012 | ecosystem: Environmental > Aquatic > Freshwater > Creek >... | reverse complement strand
GGTGCACTGGCCGGCCTCATGTTTGCTCCTAAAAGCGGCAAGCAGTTCCGCAAAGACCTGCAGCGTGGCTACGATGATGCCCGTGAAACGCTGGGTGACTGGGCGGACGAAGCCAAAGACCGTGTTCGCGACGTGGCCAGCCGTGGAGTCGATCTGGCTTCCGACATGGCTGACGATCTGAAGGACGCAGCTCGCGAGAGAGTCGAGCCGCTGCGCAAAGCCATCAATCGCAGCTAATGGAATTCCAGGTTAACTGAAGATACCCGCGAAGAAGTTCCTGACTCTCCGCATGAAACTGTGGTGTTCGGCCTTCGTTTTCTTCTCCGGGGGCGGAGGCTGGATCACCGTGTCGAGATGTACCTGCCGCTCCGTGGCATCCGGTGGCAACTCCTTGGCGGCTTCGATCGGCGCTGCGCTGGCTGGCTCAGGAGCCGCGTCCACATCGTGCTTTTTCCCGCTGAACACGAACGGTGCGTCAATCTGCACGTGCGTTTCATTCGGTTGCGATGGCGGCAGCGGCGCCGTCTCCGGCCCGCTCGACAATGTCTGCGTCTGCGGAGTACTGCCGCTCGCCGGCTTCGCATTCGCGGCTTCCGCCGGCGCTGACGATCCGCCTACCCGCACTTTTTCCGGCAAGTTCGAATCCGGCACCGGAGTTGCCACAAGTTCAGTCTGCATCACCGGGACCGGCGCCGGACATCCGCATTCCAGAGGCACGCTGGCGTCCACCCGGTCGATCTGTCCCGACCGGAACACCGCTTGCTGGTCCGGTTTGACCTGATAAATCCGATCGCCCATCAACTCGGAGACAATTGCCGAAGAAGTGTTCCCGGTCAGCGCGCGCACACAAGTATTGCCGTGCGAGTCGGCGCTGATGGCGTAGTGAAAATGTCCCGGCCCGGCAAACATGATGCGGAAGTCTGGAGTCAGTACCGAGTCGGCCGATGCTCCCAGAGAATAATGCGTCTCCAGCCCTCCGGTACTCAGGCCGATCATTAAATCGCGCTTGGTCTTGGAAGGCGTGACCGAGACGGTTGTGCCGGGACAAACTCGCAATTCGCCTCCGCGAGCCAGTTGCAGCACTGCCGTTTCGCCGGTCGCAGTAACCGACGATCCAGCCGCGAACCGCTTTCCGGCAAGCACTACCATTCCCGTTCCGCCGGTCACCGGAACCACCGCCGGAGTTGCATTCAAAGATAAATCAGCCACCATCGGGGCCTGGGAAGGTTTTTTCTCCGCCACGACATTGTCAGGCGGCCGCAAGCGCACCATCAGCCGGTTTCCCGCGCCGTCCCAGCTATAGCCGTACGGCGAACTCAAATCGAGCACGATGCGCGTCACGGGAGGCGTCTGTTGATGCAGGTCGACGCGGATGGCCAGAATATTGTCTTTTCCAACTTCGATTCTTTTCTGAGTGAGTCCAAGCCGCGAGTTCGGCAGATCGATCACCAGCCGCGGCGGTGAATCCAGGGTCTGCACCTCGGGAATGACTGGCCCGCCGCGAGTCAGAATCTCGATAGCCGGAATACCTTTTTCGTGAACTACGTGGATGGCTGTCACGGTCGGCGGTGGACCGAAAGTCTGCGCCGCCGCTGCCAAGCTCAGCGCGATGATGAACCAAGCGGTCGACACCAACAGAATTGCTGATCGCAACGAACGGGTCCTCGTGGGGCTTGAAGGAAAGATATCAGGCGTGAGGGGTGAGGGGCTAGAGGCGAGAAGGTACCCTCAGGGATTGAGACTCGAAACGGTGGTTCGACAACGGCTGATTACGCTTCGGGAAGAAACTCGTATTCCTCAATCACGGCGGCGACCGCCATCTTGCCATCGTCGCGGCCATTCTCAACCCGCACGACGTGACCTTTGCACTGCACGCGAATGCTTTCCGTAAGCGTGATTTCCGGCGGCAGCGTCAGGGTAAAGCCGATCGGAGATCCCTGCTCGATTGCGGAATCGAGATAAAAACAGATGCCCCTCGCGCTAACATCGCGGAGTTGGGCGGTTTCATTCTGCGTGGCGTTGTCGCCGTGATCCACCGTAACCGGGACGCGAAGCGCGAATCGTCTTGCAGCCCGCTTTTCCTGCTGGGGCTCGGCCATGCGTTTCTCCTAGTGGCGCGAAGTGGCTCAAAACAGCTAACTGAGGATGCCAAGATCACACCTCAGGGTCAATACCACCCTTGGGTCAGGCGCTGGCACGTTCAGGCCGCAGGCCAGTCTCTGCCTGACGGTCTTCAGCCATTGGCCAGATTCGTTGTAGTCTCTAGTAGGAAACTCCCGATGGTCTTCGTTCTCGACAACTACGATTCCTTCACTTACAACCTGGTCCAGTACATCGGCGAACTGGGCGCAACGGTTGAGGTCCGCCGGAACGATGAAGTCACCGTCGAGCAAGTCGAGAAGATGCATCCCGAACGGATCGTCGTCTCGCCCGGCCCTTGTACGCCTCGGGAAGCCGGCATCAGCATCGAATTGATCCGGCACTTCGCCGGCAAAGTCCCCGTGCTCGGCGTCTGCCTCGGACATCAGGCGATTGGGGAAGCCTTCGGCGGCAAAGTGGTCCGTGCACGCCATCTCATGCACGGCAAGACCAGTGCGGTCGTGCACGACAACAAAAGTATCTTCCAGGGCCTGCCCATGCCCATGACGGCCACGCGCTACCACTCGCTCGTTGTCCAGGAAAAGGATTTGCCTGCGGAACTAGAAGTCAGCGCCTGGACCACAGAGAAAGACGGCACGCGGACGATCATGGGCCTGCGCCACAGGTTTCATGCAGTCGAAGGCGTGCAGTTCCATCCTGAAAGCGTGCTCACCGACGCAGGGAAAAAGCTGGTGGAAAATTTCTTAGCAGTGGCCAGTGACCAGTGACTAGTGGCCAGTTCGCTACCTTCGGATGGGGAGCGAGTTCAACAGGCCGTTGAGCATCCGGCCGACTTCCGCGGCACCGCGGAGCAGGTTCTCGCTCTGGTCGGCTTCCAGATAGCCCAGTTCCTGCGCGATGATAATCTGCGTCTCGACTTCCATCAAAGAACCCCTCGCGTGTCCCAGAAACTGCCTAAACTCACCCGTGGATAAACCCGCCTGCCCTTCGGCGATATTACTGGGCACCGAAATCGCCGCGCGCCTCAACTGCGCCATCAATCCGTAGGTCTCAACTTTCGGAAATGTTTGGCTGCTTCGGTAAACTTCCAGCACCAAAGCCATCGACTTTTTCCAAACGATCAAATCGCGATAGGACTGAACGATAAGCCCAACGGAACATTGCATTGTCCAAATATGCACCTGCAGAGAAGACTTTGATGGTGATGAACGTCACGGAGAGCCTGTGAATTTCCCGAAATCGGACGGACCGGGCTGGCCACTGGCCACTGATCACTGGCCCCTGCTTCTCGCCTTCTCCACCGCCCTCAATACTGCCTGCGCCTTGTTCATGCACTCCTGAAATTCGCTAGCCGGATCGGAGTCCGCCACGATGCCCGCGCCCGCCTGCAAGTAAGCCTTCTTGCCCTGCATCAGCATGGTGCGAATGCCGATACATGAATCGAGATTCCCGGCAAAATCGGCATAGAGAACGGAGCCGCCATAGATGCCGCGGCGCGTCGGCTCCAGTTCTTCAATAATCTGCATGGCGCGCACTTTGGGCGCTCCGCTCAAAGTTCCGGCAGGGAAGCAGGCTGCGAATGCGTCGAGTGCGCCCAGATCTTTGCGCAGAGTGCCCTCGAGTGCCGAAACCAGGTGCATGACATGCGAGTAGCGCTCCACGTACATCAAGTCTCTCACTTTGACGGAGCCGTACTCGCTCACTCGACCGAGATCGTTGCGGCCAAGATCCACCAGCATGACGTGCTCGGCGCGCTCCTTCTCATCGGTGCGCATCTGCTGTTCCAGGCGCAAATCTTCAGCCTCATCCTGTCCGCGCGGATGCGTCCCCGCAATCGGGCGATACTCCAGTTTCCGCCCGGTGACGCGCACGAGCATCTCCGGTGACGACCCGAGAATGTGGGTATCGCCGGAACGCAAAAAATATAGATACGGCGATGGATTCACCTGCCGCAGAGCGCGGTACAGATCGAACGGCGCAACGCCCGGAGTGAAGTCGAGCCGCTGCGAAAGCACCACCTGAAAAATATCCCCGGCGGCGATGTATTCCTTGCAGCGCTCAACATTGCGCAGGTAGTCTTCGCGCCGCGTGACCGCCTTCACCTTGAGCTTGCCGGCCTTGGTCTTGGCAGACTGACGCCACAAGGCCGGGCTCAGCCCTTGTCCCAGCTTCCGCTCCAATGCCGCAATGTCGCGCAGGGCGCGGTCGTACGCCTTGCGCGGCGCCTCGCGCGACACATCCGCCGCCGCGACGATGTGAATCTGGTGCCGCAGATGATCGAATGCCAATAGGCGGTCAAAGAACATCAATTCCGCATCCGGCAATAACAAGTCGTCCGCAGCGTGGCTGCCAATGTTCTCCAGTTGCCGCACCACATCGTAGGCGAAGTATCCGACCGCTCCAGCGGTAAACGGGGGAAGCCCCGGCACAGTGGCTGGGCGATGTTCATGCAAAAGCTGCTTCACCACCTCGAATACGTCTTCCTGCAGCACCTCGCGCTTGCGGCCGCGTTCGATCGTGACTCTGGCATCCTGCGCCCGCAGTCGCATGTAGGGCCGCACACCCAGAAACGTATAACGCCCTATCTGCTCTCCGCGTTCCACCGACTCCAGCAGAAACGCATAGGGCTCATCGTGGGCAATGGCTAGAAACGCAGACACCGGAGTCAGCAGGTCGGCGCTCACCGATTTCACCACGGGAACCAGGGTGGCTTCGCGCGCCAGGCGGGTAAACTCTTTGTAATCGGGCTGCAGCATAGTCTCGAACACGCCGGAATGCGGCGGGATTCGATTATAGGGCACGCACCTCGGTGCAGTTTTCGGCCCCGCACCCGAAACTTTGGTCACCTTGTTGCCCCCTTACCAATAGCTAAAATCGTTGATATCCAAAGGAGTAAGTGCACCTTGTGCGAAGGACGGTCCTTTTGCGCTGTGTTCTCCGATGCATGGGGTGAACCAGCAACCGAATTGACTCGACCTCGACCCGGGTCGGAGACTACGGATCGAACGACGATTTATGCGAATTAAGTTTTGGGGCGTACGTGGCTCCACGCCCACTCCACAGGCCGAGAATATGCGCTATGGAGGCAACACCTCCTGCGTCGAAGTGCGCCTGGGAGATCAGATCTACATCTTCGACTGCGGCACCGGCTTCCGCGTGCTGGGCCACGAACTGGAGCGCGAGTTCGGCGCGCGTCCCTTCAGCGCCCACGTTTTCGTCTCGCATTTTCACTGGGACCATATTCAGGGCATGCCGTTCTTCCGCCCGCTCTACGACAACGCCGACAGCCAGTTCGTCTTCCACTCTTCCGGCCGCACGCGCCGCCTCGAACAGGTTATGGCCGAGCAGATGGCTGCGCCGTACTTCCCGGTCAATCTCGACCAGATGAAGGCGAAGCGCAATTTCTACGACATCGAAAATGGATGCTTGCCCATGGATGACGGCGTTCAGATCAAGACCGCATACCTCAATCATCCCCAGGGATGCATGGGATTTCGTCTTGAAACCAAAGATGGAGTCGTGGTTTATGCCACTGACAACGAACCCGGCGACGCCCTCTTCGATAAAAACGTGCGCAAACTCGCCGAAGGCGCCGACATTCTGATCTACGACGCCCAGTACCTTCCCGACGAATACATTGCCCGCCGCCGCGGCTGGGGACACAGCCACTGGCGCGAAGCTGTCAACGTCGTCATGGAAAGCGGCGCCCAGGAATTGATCCTCTATCACCACGACCCCGAGCACACCGACGCCGTAGTCGACAAAGTGGTCGCCGAAGCCAGGAACTACTACCCAAAAGTTCGCGCCGCTTCCGAAGGCATGGAAATCCAGCTCTCGACTCCGCTAGGCGGCAATTCTCATCTGACCTCGTTGCCCGCGAATTTTTCCGCCAAGCCGCAGGCACAATCCGCCAAAAAGTCATAGAATCACGCCTGGCTTTTCACTCACGAAACAAGAGGAGAATCTCAGCATGATTACAAGCCTGATTTGGTGGATCGTTGTGGGATTGATCGCAGGCTGGGCAGCCGGCAAGATCATGGGCGGCGGCGGCTACGGTGCCGTGATGGACATCGTGCTCGGCATCGTGGGTGCGATCGTTGGCGGCTTCCTGATGGGATTGCTCGGCATTCACGCCGGGGGCCTGATTGGCACGATTATCGTTGCCATCCTCGGCGCCGTCTTGCTGATCTGGCTGAGCCGGATGATGAAGAAGGCCTGAGAGAATCGAATCGCTGATGCTCATCCTGCCGGTACGGTGAGCATCAGCGTCGAACTCTATCGTTGCGCCTTCGGCCCGGCAGCCTTGACCTCCGGTGGAGCGTCGAAGCTCTCGAAGTTCTTGGCGAAGCGTTTCCGCAAATCCTCAGCCGCTTTGTCATATGCCGCTTTGTCGGCCCAGGCATTGCGCGGATTGAGCACCTGTGGCGGAACGCCGTGGCAAACCTTCGGAATCGCAAAGCCAAACGTCGGCTCAATCTCGAATTCTTCCCGGATCAACTCGCCTTCCACCGCCGAGTCGACCATCGCCCGCGTGTAGGGAATGTCCATGCGCTTGCCCACGCCGTAAGGCCCGCCTTGCCAACCCGTGTTGACCAGCCAGCATTGCGCGTGGTGTTCGCGCAAACGCCGCCCTAGCATTTCTGCGTATACCTTTGGCGCGCGCGGCAGGAACGGCGCCCCGAAGCATGTCGAGAAAGTCGCCGACGGTTCTTTTACGCCTGCCTCTGTGCCCGCAACCTTTGCCGTGTAGCCCGAGAGGAAGTGATACATCGCCTGCTCCGGCGTCAACTTTGAAATCGGTGGCAGCACGCCAAAGGCGTCGGCGGTCAGAAAGACCACATTTTTCGGATGCCCGCCGATGCCCGGGATTACCGCGTTCTCAATAAAGTCCACCGGATAGGCCGCACGCGTATTCTCCGTCTTGCTGTCGTCGTTGTAATCCGGAATCCGCGTATGCCCATCGAGTACAACGTTTTCCAGGACGCAGCCGAAGCGAAGTGCGTTCCAGATCTGCGGCTCGTTTTTCTTCGAGAGTTTGATGCACTTGGCGTAACATCCGCCTTCGAAGTTGAATACGCCGTCGGCGCTCCATCCATGCTCGTCGTCGCCGATCAGATCGCGCGATGGATCGGCTGAGAGCGTCGTCTTGCCCGTCCCCGAGAGCCCGAAGAACAGCGCACTCACGCCGTTATGTCCAACGTTCGCCGAACAATGCATCGGAAACACGTTGCGTGGCGGCAGCAGGAAATTCATCACACTGAAGATCGACTTCTTCATTTCACCGGCGTACGAAGTTCCGCCGATCAGCACCGTGCGCCGCGTGAAATTGAGCAGGATAAAAACTTCAGAATTTACTCCGTCGCGTTTCGGATCGGCCTTGAACTCCGGAGCGGAGATGACCGTGAACTCCGGACGGTGCGTCTTCAATTCTTCCGCGCTCGGCCGAAGAAACAATTGCCGCACAAACAAATTGTGCCAGGCATATTCATTCACGATGCGAACGGGCAGCCGATATGCCGGATCCGCCCCGCAAAAAAGATCCTGCACGAAAAGCTCGCGCCCGCGCAGATGTTCCATCACTCGCGCATAAAGGTCGTCAAATCTGTCCGGTTCGATGGGCGAGTTCGCCTTCCAATCTGCTTCGTGCTCGGTGGTCTCATCTCTGACAATGAACTTGTCTTTCGGGGAACGCCCGGTGCGGTTGGTGTAGCCGACCAGGGAGCCGTTCGCGGCCATTTTGGATTCATTGCGCCGGATGGAATGCTCGACCAGTTGCGCGGGAGAGAGATTAAAGTGGGTTCTGCCTTCACTCAGCAACTCGGCAACGTCGCTGACGTGCATTGTAGTAGCCATAATGGCCTCCGAACCATAAATAGGGGCGCAAAGCAAAAACGAACTATTCTGCCTTAAATGAGGCACCGTTGCAAAGGAATCTGATCACACCTTAATTCACAATCGGAGAAACGCCCCCTCGCCCGCGGAAGTCCCGCGGAGAAAAGCTGTTGCATGCAGGAGTGCGGAAAGGCCCCGGGAAGTTGCCGAAGTGATTCTACTCAGAGGCTTTGTAGTCGCAAGCAGTGCGGCAGGGTTCGCAGTAAAGCAGTCCGTCGCCACAGAGGCGCACGTCAATCAGCGATTGGCACAGGCAACAATATTTTTCGCAATCGCAGTCCGCTTCCGCCTGGTCGCACTGCGCGCAACGGTATTTCGCATGACCGGTCCCGGTGCTCATGGGGCCAATGTAGCGCGGAGCTGCAGCCCGCGGAAAATGACCTAGGTAACATCTCTCCGCGCGCGCTGGCAGGCGCTCGCCGTTATCCTCTCCGCGGCTGCCCTATAATTTCAAACAATGACCTTTCAACATCTGCTGGATGGCGCGGAGTTTCTTGCCGCGAGCGGGAATCCAGACATCAGTGGCGTCGAATACGACTCGCGTCGCGTGCAGCCAGGCTGCGCCTTCGTCGCGATGCATGGCGAAACGTCTGATGGCAATCGCTTCATCCCTGCGGCCATTCAAGCCGGGGCGGTCGCGATCGTTACCGATTCGCCGGACGAGAAGCCCCGCGAAGGAGTCGCATGGGCGGTTGTGCCACATGGCCGCCGCGCCTTGGCGCGACTGAGCGCGAATTTCTACAAACATCCCGCCGAGCGCATCGCCATCACCGGAATCACCGGCACCAATGGCAAGAGCACGACCGCATTCCTGATCGAGTCGATTCTCACCGCGGCCGCGCGTAAGAGCGCGCTCATCGGCACCATCGAATATCACGTAGCCGGCCGCATTTATCCCGCGCCTCATACCACACCGGAAGCGCTTGAACTGAATCGCATTCTGAATGAAGCGCTGGGCCAGGGCGCAACCGATGCCGTGATGGAAGTCTCTTCCCACGCCTTGGCGCAGCAGCGCGTCTATGGCATTCCCTTTGATGTGGCTGTCTTCACCAATCTCACCCGCGATCACCTCGACTATCACAAGTCGATGGAGGAGTACTTTGCGGCAAAGCGCGTTTTATTCGAAGGCTGCGGAACGGATGCGCCGCGCGTCGCGGTCACGAACCTGGACGACGAATTCGGAGCCACGCTCGCCAAATTCAGCCGCAAGCGCTCCGTTGTCCTGACTTACGGCTGGCACAGCGGCGACTTCCACGCGGAAAACGTCGACATCACCCCGCGGGGCACTCGTTTTGACCTGAGAACTCCACAGGAAAAAGTCCCCATCTTCTCGCCCCTGATCGGCCGCGTGAATGTGTACAACATTCTCGCTGCCGCTGCTGCTTGCTCGGCGCGCAATTGCAATTCCCCGGCTATCGCGCAGGGAGTTGACGCCCTCACCCACGTTCCCGGAAGGTTCGAGCGCGTCGACTGCGGCCAGCCTTTCACCGTCGTTGTCGACTACGCCCACACCGATGATGCCCTCCGCAATCTAACAGCCCTAGCCCGAGAATTTGTTTCGCGCGGGGGGCTAAACGGACGCGTGCTTACGGTTTTCGGCTGCGGCGGTGATCGCGATCGCGCCAAGCGTCCGCTGATGGGCGAAGCCGCGGGCCGGGGAAGCGATTTCGCCGTCCTCACCTCTGACAACCCGCGCAGCGAGGATCCGCTCGCCATCATCAACGACGCGCTCGTCGGTTTGCAGAAGACTGGCACGAAATACAGCGTCGAACCCGACCGCCGCAAAGCCATCGCGCTGGCTATCCACGAGGCACATCCGGGAGACATTGTCCTGCTGGCAGGCAAGGGCCACGAAAAAATTCAGGTAACCAGAGAAGGCTCGATCCCCTTCGATGACGTAGAAGTAGCGCGCGAAGTGCTGAAGGCGAACGGATTCGATGCCGAGAAGAAGCCCGCGGAGATGCCGGCATGAAGCTAGCACTCTCCAAGATCGCTGAAATCATAAATGCTGATGTAGAGACAGCCGCCTCGGCTGTCAACCCGGAACAAACCCTGCAGAACGAACAAGCTCAAGGCTACTCGATCGACTCCCGCACCGTCGGCAAAGGCGAACTCTTCTTCGCAGTAAAAGGCGAGCGCCTCGACGGCCACGACTTCGTGGCGAGCGCGCTGGAGCGAGGCGCCATCGCAGCCGTAGTCGGCAAAGGACACCGGCGGCGCTATCCCGCAAACGCTCCGCTCCTGGCCGTGGATGACACGCTGATTGCTTTGCAATCGTTGGCCACAGCCGTGCGCAGATTGTGGGGCAAGCCGTTGATCGGCATTACCGGCTCAGCCGGAAAAACAACCACCAAAGAAGCTATCGCCCATGTGCTCAGCTCGAAATTCCGCGTCCTGAAATCCGAAGGCAATTTCAATAATCACTTCGGCCTCCCGCTAATGCTGCTGAAACTCGAGCCCGGCCACGACCTTGCCGTAATCGAGATGGGCATGTCGCACGCCGGCGAGATTCGCGCGCTGGCCAAAATCGCACAACCGGAAATCGGTGTCGTCACCAACGTCGCTCCCGTGCATTTGGAATTTTTTGATTCCCTGGCCGGTATTGCGCGCGCGAAATACGAGCTGATCGAATCTCTGCCAACCAACGGCACAGCGGTCCTCAACGCCGACGACGAATACGTCTCTCAATTTGGCCGCGACTTCAAAGGTAAAGTCGTTACCTATGGCATTCGCGCCAACGCCGCTGTCCGCGCCGAAAGGGTTCGATTGCAGGGAACCGAAGGCTCGTCGTTTGATATTGTTACTCTCGAAGGCCGGCAGCGGGCCACGCTACCGCTCGTTGGAGAGCACAATGTCTTGAACGCGCTCGCCGCCGTGGCTGTCGGCATGACCCGGGGCATGCCGCTCGCGGAGGCAGTCGCCGCTCTCGCAACGCTCGTCCCCGCGGACAAGCGCGGGCAGGTTCTCCAACTGGGTAACATCACCGTCGTCAACGATTGCTACAATTCCAATCCGAAGGCACTTGAAGCCATGATCCATGCCTTGGCCGCCATGAAGGCGACGCGACGCATCGTGGTGGCAGGGGAGATGCTCGAACTGGGCCCGGCTGCGGAAGAGATGCATCGCGCGGCAGGCACTCAAGTGGGCGACAACAAGATCGATATGCTCGTAGGGGTGCGGGGCCTGGCCCATGCCATGGTCGAGGGCGCTCGCCGGGCGGGAACCCAGGCCGAATTCGTATCCACGCCGGAAGAAGCCGGAGAATGGCTGGCCCGCGAGACGCGCGACGGAGACGTAGTGCTGCTCAAAGCATCCCGCGGCGTGAAACTAGAAAAAGCTCTTGAAACGTGGAAGGCGCGAAGAGTGTGATCGGTGGTCGGCGCGCCAGCCAAGCTCACTGATCACTGACCACTGGCCCCTGGCCACTGATTCATCGGAGGCTATTTGCTCTACTGGCTGTTGTTCGTCAAGCTGCAGCACTACGTAGCCCCCTTCCGCATTTTTCGGTACGTTACCTTTCGCACCGCTTTCGCCAGCCTCACCGCACTGTTCACCGGATTGATCGTCGGCCCCATCGTCATTAACCGCCTGCGTGACTTCCAAATCAGCCAGTACATTCGCGAAGAAGGTCCCAAGGCTCATCAGAAAAAGGCAGGTACGCCCACCATGGGCGGGCTGCTCATCGTGATCTCCATCGTCGTCCCCACGCTGCTCTGGGCCGATCTCAGTAATCGCTTCATCTGGATCGCGGTCTTCTCCACCTGTGCCTACGCCGCCATCGGGTTCACCGACGACTACACAAAAGTGACGCATCGCCGCAATCTCGGCCTCACCAGCCGCGCAAAATTCGGCCTGCAGATCGCTGCCGGCATCGTGATCGCCTCCATGCTGATCGCCATGCAGACCTACGGCATGTATTCGACCAAGCTGATCGTTCCCTTCTTCAAGCAATTCCATCCCGACCTGGTCATCGGCACCTTGGAGCGTGATCCGCATCTGTGGCCGCTCGCCTTCCTGCCGTTCATGCTGTTTGTCACGCTGCTGATCACGTTCTCGAGCAATGCCGTGAATCTCACCGATGGCCTTGACGGCCTTGCCATCGGATGCACGGTCATCGCCGCCGGAGCTCTGACGGTTCTCACCTACGTCAGCGGCCACGCCACCTTCGCCACCTATCTGGAATTGCAGCGCATGCCGCAGGTCGCCGAGTTAACCATCTTCTGCGGTGCCATGGTCGGCTCCTCCATCGGATTTCTCTGGTACAACGCGCACCCCGCCGAGGTCTTCATGGGCGATGTGGGATCGCTCGCCCTGGGAGGCGCCATCGGCACCGTAGCCGTCATCATCAAGCAGGAGCTGCTGCTTCCCTTTATTGGCGGCGTGTTCGTCATCGAAGCGCTGTCCGTGATTCTGCAGGTCGGCTCCTATAAACTGCGTAAGAAGCGCATCTTCAAGATGGCTCCGATCCATCATCATTTCGAGTTGATGGGCTGGTCGGAATCGAAAATAATCGTGCGCTTCTGGATTGCATCCCTGGTCTTCGCCCTGTTCGCGCTGACCACGCTGAAACTAAGATAGAAGAGCCGTGGCCAGTATCAGTGGTCCGTGGCCAGCAAGGCTCTGCGGGACTTTTGGTTTTTTCTGGCCACTGACCCCTGGCCACCGACCACTTTTATAAGAGCTAATCGAGACATGGAACTCAAAGATAAACGCGTGCTGGTCGTCGGACTCGGCAAATCGGGCGTAGCGTCGGCCATCTTCTTAAAGCAGCATGGCGCCCGCGTTACGGTCTCCGACACCAAGAGCGGCGACGAACTGCGCAACGAAATCCCCGCCCTGCTCGATCACGGCATCACTGTCGAAACCGGAGGCCATGGCGAGCGCACCTTCCGCGGCCAGGACCTGATCGTGGTCAGCCCGGGCGTCCCGGTCGATGCGCCCCCGCTGGTACAGGCGCGCTCGGTCGGCGAGATGGTCATCGGCGAAATCGAACTCGCCGCCCAATTCCTGCCCGGCCCCATCGTCGCGATCACCGGATCGAACGGCAAAACCACCACCACCACGCTCGCCGGAGAAATCCTGACCGCCAGCGGATTCCCCACGCTCGTTGGCGGCAACATCGGCACACCCGCAATTTCGTTTGCCGAACGTGCCCAGCCGGATACCGTCGTTGTGCTCGAAGTCTCCAGCTTCCAACTGGAGACGATTCAGAC
>Ga0075017_100001822_pt1 | contig 13210 bp, 11 predicted proteins | sample AleBraG_ABR_2012_FD_71475 | JGI IMG/M metagenome (GOLD analysis project Ga0075017, IMG submission 71475) | Freshwater sediment microbial communities in response to fracking from Pennsylvania, USA - Alex Branch Run_MetaG_ABR_2012 | ecosystem: Environmental > Aquatic > Freshwater > Creek >... | reverse complement strand
AGCATTTCGTCGGCCTCGTCCAGGACGAGCACCTTCACGTGGCCCAGATCGAGGTGCCGCTGCTGCGCGAGGTCGATCAGGCGGCCAGGCGTGCCGACGACGACGTCAACGCCGGTCCGCAGCGCCTGTAGCTGCGGCTCGTAGGCTCGGCCGCCGTAGATGTCGGCCACCCGAACCCGGCGTCCCGCGCCCGCCATCCGCAGGTCGGATGCGACTTGGATGCACAGCTCGCGGGTGGGGACGACGACCAGCGCCTGCGGCCGGCCCTGCTCGGCGAGGAACTCGACCTCCGGATCGTCCGGCGCGATGATCCGCTGCAGGACCGGGATGCCGAACGCCAAGGTCTTCCCGGTGCCGGTCTTGGCCTGGCCGATGACGTCCTGGCCGGTGAGCGCGACCGGGACGGCCTGCTCCTGGATTGCGAACGGTTCGGTAATTCCAGCCGCCTCGAGGGCGGCGCAGGTCTGGGGGAGTACCCCCAGCTCTCTGAACGTGGTCAGGACTTTCGCCTTCCTCAGCTGGCAACGGTCGCGCTGGTCTGTACATCGAACGCGCTTCGAACGTAGGTCGAGCGAGCACCACCCGGACCGGATCCGGTCTCGGAGCGGGCCGGAGCGGGCGATAGCGGTGCCGCCCCCTCGCGCCGGCACGCCGCGCTGGCCGTCACCCAGGCCGGCGCGCGCGGTGAAAGTCCACTTGCGAAAGTCCACTCGCGCACGCTGAGGGCCGTACGGTCTGCTGCCAGTGTAGCCATTACGCTGCGCGCATGACGGGCACCGCGGACGATCCCGACTACCGCGCCGCCGTGGTGGACCTGCTCGGAGTGCTCGCATACGGCGAGCTGTCGGCTTTCGTCCGGCTCGCCGCCGACGCGGCGCTGGCCCCCCGGATCGGGGACGAGGCTCAGCTCGCGGGCATGGCGGTGGCGGAGTTCCGGCACTTCACCCGGCTTCGGGACCGGCTCGACGAACTCGGGGTGGATCCGGAGGCCGCCATGCAGCCTTTCGTCGCGGCGATCGACGGATTTCACGAGTCGACGGCACCTGCGGACTGGCTCGAGGGGCTGATGAAGGCCTACGTGGGCGACGGCGTCGGGGTCGACTTCTACCGGGAGGTGGCTCGCTTCCTGGACCCGGACACCCAGGCGCTGGTTCTGGACGTGCTCGCCGACACCGGGCACTCCGCTTTCGTCGTCGCAACGGTCCGCGAAGCGATTGCGGAGGATCCGCGGGTGGCTGGACGGCTCGCGTTATGGGGCCGTCGCTTGATGGGCGAGATGCTCTCGCAGGCTCAGCGGACGGCCGCCGAGCGCGACGCGCTGTCGAACCTGCTGGTCGGCGGGGGGCCGAACGCCGTACCAGGCTTCGACCTTGCCGAGATAGGGCGCATGTTCGCTCGGCTCACCGAGGAGCACACGCGCCGGATGCGCGCGCTGGGCCTGTCTGCCTGACCCGCCGGAGAGCGCCTGACCGCCGAAGGGGGCGGCTGCTCGTCACATGGCCCCGAAGCCGACCCGCCGCTCGCCCGGCTCACCGATCTCGATGTACGCGATCTTGTCCGACGGCACCATGACCTGACGGCCCTTGTCGTCGGTGAGGATCAACAGGTTGGTCGGATCTTCCAGGGCCTTCCGGACAAGCGCCTCGACTTCTTCGGACGTAGACGTCGTGTCCACCGTGAGCTCACGCGCAGCGCCTTTGACGCCGACCTTGACGTCCACCGATGACCTCCGGCACTCGTGTAGCCCACCCGAGGCCGACCGACCCCGGTTGCGCCCAGGGTAGTCGAGGCCTCCGGTGGGCCGTCAGGCCCTGGGGAACCGGGAGATGCCGCGCCAGCTGAGGGTGGCGACCAGATCGACCGCGGCGTCGCGGTCGATGGTCTGCCCGGTCGTGACCCAGTACCGGGCGCTCACTTGAGCCGACCCGATCAGCCCGACCGCGAGCAGGTGGGCCTCGTCCGCCGACAGACCGGCGTCCTCGGCGATCACCGCGCTGGCCAGTTCAGCGCATTCCTGCTGCAACCGCTCCACCCGCTCACGCACGGCTGGCTCCGAGGTGAGGTCGGACTCGAAGACCAACCGGAATGCCGACGTCGGCTCGGCGACGAAGTCGAAGTACGCCTGGGTGGTCGCCGTGACCCGCAGTTTGTTGTCGGTAGTACTGGCCAATCCGTCGCGGATCCGGGCGAGCAGCTCCTCGATGCTCTGATCGAGCAGGGCGAGATAAAGGTCGAGCTTGCCCGGGAAATGCTGGTAGAGCACGGGCTTGGAGACCCCGGCTTCTTCGGCGATGTCGTCCATCGCCGCGGCGTGATAGCCGCTCCGAACGAAAACATCCCTGGCCGCCGCCAGGAGCTGGACGCGGCGTACCGGCCTGGGAAGCCGAACCGTCCGTACGTCCGCGCTCGGAGTGCCGGTCGGCGCTGTCATCCGGCGATCGTACCCACGGCTATGTGACCGGCTCGGGAATCCGGCCGCGCTTCGCCTGCTTGCCGCGGTTCCCGGTCGGAGCCACCACGGGAGCCAATAGGTCGCCGCGCGTGTCCATCCGCTCCAGCACCTGGGAGGCCGTGAAGGCGAGGTCTGCGGGTGACCGGCACGCCTCGACCTCGTCCCAGCTCACCGGAGTGGACACGGTTGGGCGGACCCGCGCGCGCAGCGAATACGCGGTGATCGTCGTCTTGGCGGCGTTGTTCTGCGACCAGTCGATGAAGATCTTTCCCTTCCGCTCGCGCTTGGCCATGCGACTTACAACTGTGTCCGGTGTCTGGATTTCGAGTTGCTCGGCCAGGGCCTTGGCGTACGCGCTCGTGCGTCCGTCGGGTGCGGGCTCGATGGGCGCGACGACTTGCATGCCCTTGGACCCGCTGGTCTTCGGGAACGCTTCGAGGCCGTCCTCGGCCAGCCTTTCGCGTAGTCGCCGGGCAAGCGCACAGCACTCGACGATCGTGGTTCCCTCGCCCGGATCGAGATCGAGGACGAGTAGATCGGGGTCGAGCGGGTGGCCGTCGGCGTCCACTTGCCATTGCGGCACGTGCAGTTCGAGCGCGGCAAGGCCGGCGGCCCAGACCAGCGTCGGTAAGTCCTCGATGACCACGTAGTCGATCGTGTCCCTGCCCATCGTCGATCCGGGCGCGGCAAGTGTGACCTTGCGAACCCATTCGGGCGTGTGCGACGGGGCGTTCTTCTCGAAGAAGGCGTGACCGGTCACGCCGTCCGGCCAGCGGACGAAGGTCACCGGCCGGCTGCGCAGGTGCGGGAGCATCAACGGCGCGATCCGTGCGTAGTAGTCGACGACCTGACCCTTGTTGAACGGATCGGGATTCTCTGCGGTCGCCGGGTAGAGCACCTTCTCCAGGTTCGTCAGCCGCAGGCGGCGACCTTCGACTTCGACTTCGACGCGGGAAGACTCCACGAGGCGACCGTACCCATCCGCGCACCGGGCTGATCCAATGTCATCCTTGGGGCTGTTCGAGGCTCCACCGGGTCGGGAGGCGAGGTAGCGGTGCGCAGTATCTGGAAGGGCTCGGTCTCCTTCGGCCTGGTGACGATCCCGGTTCGGCTGTACTCGGCGGTGGAACAGCGCGACGTGTCGTTCCATCAAGTGCGTCGGAGCGACGGCAGCAGGATCAAGTACAAGCGTGTGGCGGCGGCCGACGGCGAGGAAGTCCCGTACTCCGAGATCGCCAAGGGCTACGAGCTCGGGTCGGGTGACGTCGTCGTGCTCACCGACGAGGACTTCGCCGAGCTGCCGCTCGCGTCCTCGAAGACGGTGGAGGTGCTGGCGTTCGTCCCGCTCGAGCAGGTCGACCCGATCTACTTCGACAAGCCCTACTACCTCGAGCCGGACCAGGCGGGCCTGAAGCCGTACCTGCTGTTCCGCGAGGCGCTCGAAGAGTCCGGCCGCGTCGCGCTGGTCAAGGTGGCGCTCCGGCAGCGCGAGAGTCTGGCCTGCCTGCGTGTACGCGACGGCATCCTGGTCATGGAAACCATGCTGTGGCCCGACGAGATTCGCGAAGCCGACTTCGAGGTGCTCGGCCAGGACGTCGAGGTGCGCAAGCAGGAAGTGGCGATGGCCAAGACGCTGATCGAGACGCTCGCGTCGGACTTCCATCCAGAGGAGTTCAGCGACGAGTACCGCGAGGCGGTCCAGAAATTGATCGACGCCAAGGTCGAGGGGCGCGAGGTGGTAGCCGCTCCCGCCGCAGAGGTCGAAGGTGCCGCGGTGGTCGACCTGATGACCGCTCTCCGGCAGAGCGTCGAAGCCGCGAAACGGGCCGCCGGATGATCCGCCGACAGGTGCGCCGAGGTGACTGCGGAGAGTGACCAGCTGCGGCGCGTTGATACGCCGACCGGGCGAACGCCCGAAAGCTGGCGGCAGGTTCTCGGGCCTGCCTGTCACACTCGGCACATGAGCCCGGGGGGGCAAAGCGGACAAGCCGCCGCAGTCGTTGCAGCGCTACGCGCCGTAACGGGAGTCGCCGACGCCGAGATCCTGCCGGATCCGGACGGCGGTCCCGGCACGCTCAGGCTCCAGCTGGCACCCGGTGCCGACGAAGTCCTGGTCGCGACGACGGTGCACCGCTTGCTCGGTGACAAGTTCGGCCTGGGGGTCGACGCCGGTCGCGTGCAGGTCGTCGAAGAGGCGCTGCCGCGCCGAACGTCGAGTCCCTCGACTGCGACTGGCGCTGCTGCCAAGGGCCCGACGGATTCATCGGACGTCTCCGGGAAATCGGGTGGGACGAACGGCGTCGCCGATCAGACGACTCGGGGCGGCGCGGGAATCGAGTCCTCGCGGCACGCAGCCGAGGACGAAGTGGACCAGACGACAGCCGGAACCCGGATCGACCTGGACAACGGCGCGGACGAGGGCCCGGTGGTAGACACCTCCGGGGCTCCTCGACAGGCGCCCACCGAACAAGAGCGGCCCACCAGATTGCTGATTTCGCGGATGCAGCTGGTGTCGGCACGTCAGGGCGTGACCAGCGAGGTCACCCTGGAACTGCTCGGCCGGCCGCACACCGGGATCGCCGAGGCGGCCACCACTCCGAGCAGCGTGCACCGCTCGGTCGCGGTCGCGACGCTTCGCGCGGTCGAGGGCGCGCTCGGCGGCACCGGCGTGCGCCTGGAGTTGGAGCACGTCGAGACGACCACCCTCGGTGCCGATCGAGCCGTGGTGGTCGAGGTCTCGCTGATCACCACGCGCGGCAGCGAACGCCTCACCGGCGTGAGCGCGATCAGGGAAGACGCTCGGCAGGCCGTGATCCGAGCAACTCTCGATGCGCTCAACCGCAGGATCGAGACCTACCTGCCGGTCCCGACCGGCTGATTGCCCGATCTGCCGGCACCGGACCTCGGTTGGCCACCGGCAGCGCGCCCGAGCCACTACGCTCGCGCGACATGTCGACCGGAGCGACTGACGCGTTCGCCGGGACCACTCTCGCCGAGCTTCTCGGGCGCCTTCGGATTCTGGCCGGCAGGTCGTACACCGTCTCCGAACTCGGCGGTGGCCTGACGAACCGGAACTACCGCGTTCGCACGACTGATCAAGAGTCGTCCGGTGGGCGCGAGCCCGGGGACTACGTCGTCCGGGTCTCGACGAACTCGTCCGGCCTGCTGGCGATCGACCGGGCGCGCGAGCGTTACAACACCGCACGTGCTTGGGAAGCCGGAGTCGGAGCCCCGGTGATCGAGGCGCTTCCCGACGCCGACGTCCTGGTTGTCGGCTTCCTGCAAGGCCGGACCCTCACCGCCGAGGATGTGCGGGATCCGACAACGATTCCCCGGATTGCCACGGCCGTGCGGCGACTCCATTCGGGCCCGGCGTTCGATGGCGACTTCGACATGCGCCAGATACGTCTGCGGTACCTCGACATCGTCACGTCCCATGAGTTCCGGCTTCCGGACGACTATCGCGATCTCGAGACCAAGGTTCGCGGACTCGAGGACGCGATGGCGGGGCACCCCGAGCCGCTGGTTCCGTGCAACAACGATCTGCTGGCCGGGAACTTCATCGACGACACCTCGACGATGTGGATCATCGACTACGAGTACAGCGGCATGAACGAGGCCAGTTTCGAGCTGGGCAACATCGCGAGCGAGTCCGCCTTGGATCCCGGGGCGCTCGAAGCCCTGGTCAGCGCCTACTGGGGCCGCGAGTCCGCGGCCAAGGTCGCGAGGGCCCGCGCCTGGTCGTTGCTGGCCCGGTACGGCTGGACGTTGTGGGCTTCGATTCAGGCGAGCGTCTCGGCGATCGACTTCGACTTCTGGGGCTGGGGCATGGAGAAGTACGAATCGGCGCGAGCCGAATTGCTCGGTTCCGCCTACCCGGAGATCCTCCGAGGTCTGGAGGCGGACAACTGATGGCCGCGGCCCAACAGCCGGACCGCGCGCGCGTCGTGATCATCGGGGGCGGCGTCGGAGGCGCGAGCATCGCTCATCATTTGGCAAAACGGGGCGAGACCGACGCCGTCGTGGTCGAGCGAGCAGAGTTGACCAGCGGATCGACGTTCCACTCGGCGGGCCTGGTCGGGCAGCTGCGCGGGTCGGTGACGCTCACCCGGCTGATGATGTACAGCGCGCAGCTGTATCGAGAGCTGGCGACGGATCCGGACACCGACCCCGGCTGGGTCGAGTGCGGCGGCCTCCGGCTCGCCTCGTCCGCCGAGCGGCTCGAGGAGCTTTCCCGCCAGGTCGCCTGGGGCGAGACGTTCGGCCTCGAACTGCAACAGCTCTCGGCAGACGAAGCCGCCGACCTGTTCCCGTTGATGTCCACGGCCGGCGTCCTCGGTGCCACGTATCTTGCGAGCGACGGATATCTCGATCCGTCGCAACTCACCTTCGCCCTCATGAAGGGTGCTCGAGCGGCCGGGATCCGGGTGTGCGAGCGGACCCGCGTCACCGGGATCGAAGTCACCGCGGGCCGGTGGCCGACCGTGACGGCAGTGCACACCGAAGCCGGGCGCATCGAGTGCGAGATCGTGATCGCCGCGAGCGGCCTGTACGCGGCGGAAGTGGCTCGGATGGTCGGTGTCCGGGTGCCGATCGTGCCGATGAGCCATCAGTACGTCGTCACGGCCCCGTTCCGCGACATCGGCCCGCAGACGCCGAGGCTCCCGACCGTCCGAGACCCCGACCTCCTGGTCTATTACCGCCAGGACGGCGCGGGCTTGGTGATGGGCGGATACGAGCGCCAGTCCCGGCCTTTCGCGCTGGGTCCGGACGGCCTCGACGCTGTCCCGGACGACTTCAACGGTCGTCTGCTGCCTGAGGAGTGGGATCGGCTAGAGGAGATAACGGCGAATTCGGTCACCCGGGTTCCGGTCATGGCAGACGTCGAGATCCGACGAGTCATCAACGGACCGGAAGGCTTCACGCCGGACAACGAGTTCTGCCTGGGCCCGACCGGCGTCGAGGGATTCTGGGTCGCGGCCGGATTCTGCGCGCACGGCATCGCGGGCGCTGGTGCGGTCGGCAAGGTGATGGCCGACTGGGTTCTCGACGGCGACCCCGGCATCGATCTGTGGGAAATGGATGTGCGACGTTTCGGCGCGCAGTACCGCTCGCCGTCGTACACGTTGGCGCGGGTGCAGGAGAACTACGAGTCGTACTACGACATCCGCTATCCGGGCCAGGAGCGCGAGGCTGGTCGTCCACTTCGGATGTCCCCGGCCTACCCGTGGCACGCCGCGCACGGGGCGTCCTTCGGAGAGAAGAGCGGTTGGGAGCGCGTCAACTACTACGCGGCCAACGAGGCCGCCGGCGATGCCTCGCTGCGACCGGCCGGCTGGGCCGGAAAGCTCTGGTCGCCGGCCACCGAGGTCGAGCACCGGTCCACCAGGGATGCGGCCGGCCTGTTCGACGAGACGTCGTTCGGCAAGATCGAGATCGCCGGACCGGGCGCCGCCGGTCTGCTCGACCGGCTGTGCGCGAACTGGGTCGTTCGAGGGCCGGGCCGAGTCACCTACACCCAGATGCTGAACGACCGCGGCGGCGTCGAGTGCGATGTGACGGTCACCCAACTGGACGAGCACAGTTTCGTGGTCGTGACCGGAACCGCGCTTGCGGGGCACGACCTCGCATGGATTCGAGGTCACGCGAAGCCCGAGCTCGCGCAGGGTGCGGTCCAGATTCGTGACGTGACGAGCCAGTGGGTGTGTTTCGGCCTGTGGGGTCCGCGCGCCCGCGAGATCCTCGCAGCATTGACCCCGTTGCCCTTGGACAACGCCTCGTTCCCCTACTTGGCGATGCGCGAGGGCGCGGTCGGCAGCGCACCGGCGCGGCTCGTCCGGGTCACGTTCGTCGGCGAATTGGGCTGGGAGGTGTACGCACCGACCGAATACGGCGCGTCGTTGTGGACACAGCTGTGGGCGGCCGGAGCCCCCAACGGCCTCACCGCGTGTGGGTACCGGGCGATCGACTCGCTGCGAGCCGAGAAGGGCTACCGGTACTGGGGATCGGACGTCACCGGTGACGACACTCCGGCCGAAGGGGGCCTCGGATTTGCGGTCCGGCTCGACCGACCGGCGTCCGCCGGCAGTGGGCGCCGCGACTTCATCGGACGTGACGCTCTCGAAGCTGCGGGGCCGCCAGGGCGCAGCCTCGCGTGCCTGACCCTCGAGGATCCGCGCCGGGTCGTGCTCGGCAACGAGCCGGTTCGCCTGCGCGCGGCCGCGAGTTCGAGTGGTGCCGCCCTCGGCCGGGTGACCAGCGGTGCCTTCGGCTACACGGTCGGCCGCTCGATCGCATTCGCCTACTTGCCGCCCGACATCTGCACGCCGGGAACCGCGGTCGAGGTGCTGGTCTTCGGCGACTGGGTCGCGGCCGAGGTGGCCTCGGATCCGCTCTTCGACGCAGAAGGCACTCGCATTCGGGCCTGAACGTGAATCATGGGGCTCATGGTCGCGCTGGATGTGCCAACTTCTCTGCTGCGACCTGTCCGGGACGGGAACGCTTTCGAGACCGCCGTCGAGCGTCTGGTGCGCACGATCAAGCTCGGCGTGATCGCCAACGGCGAGCGGCTTCCGCCCGAACGCGAACTCGCCCAGGCGCTGCAGGTCGGCCGGACGACGCTGCGCGAGGCGCTCGAAGCGCTTCGGCAGGCTGGCTATGTCGAGACGCGGCGCGGCCGCGGTGGCGGCACGTTCGTCACCTACACGGTCGTCCCGGCGAAGCGGGACGCGGCGGACATCGCGCGTTCGATGGGCGCCCGGCTTCAGGATGCGCTGGACTTCCGCCGGGTTGTCGAGCCGGGCGCCGCAGGGCTGGCTGCCGTCCGGTCGCTGCCGGCGGGAGACCGGACCGCGCTCCAGGCCGCGCTCGAGGCGGCGAACTGGGCGCCGGACGACCGAGCCCGCCGGGGCGCCGACTCCCGTCTGCATCTCTTGATCGCGGGGCTCGCCGGTTCTGACTCATTGCTGTCGGCAGTCGTGGACGTGCAGCTTCGGGTCGGCGAGCTCCTGGCCGCGATCCCGACGCTGCGTGCCAACATCGCCCACTCGGACGCCCAGCACGTAGAGATCGTCGAGGCCATCCTCGCCGGTGACGGCCTGCGGGCCCGGGCCGCGATGGAGGACCACTGCGACGGCACGTCGGCCCTGCTGCGAGGCTTCCTGTCGTGAACCGGTGGACGCGGGTCCGCGGTAAATGTACGGTTCCGAACCATTGAGCGGCTTGGTCGCGAGGTACGCGGGAGGTAACCCATGAGCCGTGCTCCGGCACTGACCGTGTCCCAGCTGGCCGCTGACGTCGCGGACGGCAGCGTCGACACCGTCCTGGTGATGATTGTCGATATGCAGGGTCGGCTTCAGGGCAAGCGCCTTCACGCGGACTACTTCATGGAGACCGTGCTGGACCACGGGACCGAGGGCTGCAACTACCTGCTCGCGGTGGACGTCGACATGAACACTGTCGGTGGCTACGCGATGAGCTCGTGGGAACGCGGCTACGGGGACTTCGTGATGCGGCCCGATCTCGACACCCTGCGACGGATCCCGTGGCAGGAGGGCACGGTCGGCATGGTGGCCGACGTGCTCTGGGAGGACGGCTCGGACGTCGTCGCTTCACCGCGGCAGATCCTGCGGCGCCAGCTCGCGCGGGCATCCGACGCCGGGCTGCAGGCGCTGATCGGGACCGAGCTCGAATTCATCGTGTTCCGGGACACATACGAGGAGGCGTGGCGTTCGGGCTACCGCGACCTCGAGCCGGCGAACCTCTACAACGTCGACTACTCGATGCTGGGCACCGCCCGGGTCGAGCCGCTGCTGCGCAGGATCCGGAACGAGATGACCGGCGCCGGAATGGTGGTCGAGTCGGCGAAAGGCGAGTGCAACCTGGGTCAGCACGAGATCGCGTTCAAGTACGACGAGGCGCTGCGGACCTGCGACAACCACGCCATCTACAAGAACGGCGCCAAAGAGATCGCGGCGCAAGAAGGCGTCTCCCTGACGTTCATGGCGAAGTACAACGAGCGCGAAGGAAACTCCTGCCACATCCACCTTTCATTCCGCGGCGAAGACGGCTCGCTCGTCATGGCCGACGAGACCGATCATGAGCAGGGACTCAGCGACGTGGGCCGCGCGTTCATCGCCGGACAGCTCGCGCACCTGCGCGAACTGACGTTGCTGTTCGCTCCCAACATCAACTCGTACAAGCGGTATGTCCCCGGCTCGTTCGCGCCGACCGCCGTCAAGTGGGGCCGCGACAACCGCACCTGCTCGCTGCGTCTGGTCGGTCACGGACCCGGGCTGCGGCTGGAGAACCGCGTGCCCGGCGGCGACGTCAATCCGTACCTCGCGGTCGCGGGCATGGTCGCGGCGGGTCTGGACGGCATCAAGCAGAGCCTCGAGCTCGAACCGGCGTTCGGCGGCAACGCTTACACGACGGATGCTCAGCACGTCCCTGACACGCTCGGCGAGGCTCTGCAGCTCTGGGAGGCGAGCGAATGGGTTCGCGAGACGTTCGGTGAGGATGTGGTCGCGCATTACGCGAACATGGCCCGAGTCGAATTGCACGCGTTCGGAGCTGCGGTGACCGACTGGGAGCGGTACCGCAGTTTCGAGCGGATGTAGCCGCGCGATCGAGAGGTGAGCACCGGCATGCCGACCGATGTGGTCAATCCTGCGACCGAAGAAGTTGTCGCGACCGTCGAGCAGACCGACGCTGCCGGCGCTGATGCGGCGATCACTCAAGCTGCTGCAGCTTTCGAGTCGTGGCGAGCGGTCGCTCCCGCCGACCGTGGTCGACTTCTGCGGAGATTCGCCGATGTGGTCGACGAGCACATCGAGGAGCTCGCCCAGCTCGAGGTGCAGAACTCGGGTCACACCATCGGCAACGCGCGCTGGGAGGCCGGAAACGTCCGGGACGTTCTGGCGTACTACAGCGCGGCGCCGGAGCGGATGTCGGGACGTCAGATCCCGGTGGCCGGCGGCATCGACGTCACGTTCAAGGAGCCGCTCGGCGTCGTCGGGGTCATCGTGCCGTGGAATTTCCCGCTGCCGATCGCCGGCTGGGGGCTGGCTCCGGCGCTCGCGGCGGGAAACACCGTGGTCCTCAAGCCCGCCGAGCTCACCCCGTTGACCGCGATCCGGCTCGGCGCGCTTGCCCGGGAGGCGGGGCTGCCGGACGGCGTGCTGACGGTCGTGCCGGGCAAGGGATCGGTTGTGGGCGAGCGGTTCATCCAACACCCCGCCGTGCGGAAAATCGTGTTCACCGGATCGACGGCGGTCGGCCAGCATGTGATGCGCGGCTGCGCGGAGCAGGTCAAGCGCGTGACGCTCGAACTCGGCGGCAAGAGCGCGAACATCGTGTTCGCCGATTCGGACCTCGCGGCCGCCGCCGCAACCGCCCCGTACGGCGTCTTCGACAACGCGGGTCAGGACTGCTGCGCGCGGTCGCGGATCCTGGTCGAGCGGTCGGTATACGACGAGTTCATGTCGCTGCTCGAGCCCGCGGTGCAAGGCGTCCGGGTCGAGGATCCGCGGCTCGACTCGGCCGAGATGGGCCCCCTAATTTCGCGCGGCCAGTGGGAGACCGTCGCTTCTTACGTACCGGACGACGCACCCGTCGCCTTCCGCGGCAAGGTGCCGGAAGGGCCCGGGTTCTGGTTTGCGCCAACGGTTCTCGCGCCTGTCGCGGAGGACGACCGAGCCGTCCGCGAGGAAATCTTCGGGCCGGTTGTCACCGTCCAGCCGTTCGCCGACGAAGGCGATGCCATCCGGATCGCCAACGACAGCGACTACGGCCTGTCGGGTTCGATCTGGACCCAGAACCTCGGCCGTGCGCTGCGCGTCGCGCGCGCCGTCGATTCGGGCAATCTGTCCGTCAACAGCCATTCGTCCGTCCGGTATTCGACACCGTTCGGCGGCTTCAAGCGATCCGGACTCGGCCGCGAACTCGGGCCCGATGCGGTCGATGCCTTCACCGATACGAAGAACGTCTTCATCTCGACCGCTTGAGAAGACCTGGAAGCACCGACGGACATCCGGCAACGAAGTAGGGAGCCATGAACCGACTTGAGGGTCGTGTCGCAGTGGTCACGGGGGCCGGGAGCGGGATCGGACTCGCGACCGCGCGCCGGTTCGCTGCGGAAGGTGCTCGCGTGGTGTGCGCGGATCTCGACACCGACAGTGGCAAGTCGGCGGCCGACGAGGTCGGGGGACTTTTCGTCCAGGTGGACGTGACCGACGAGGCCGCCGTCCAGCTGCTCTTCGAGCGAGCCGTGGAGGCGTACGGCGGCCTGGACATCGCGTTCAACAACGCGGGAATCTCGCCGCCGGACGACGACTCGATCCTCACCACCGACATCGATACCTGGCGGAGAGTCCAGGAGGTCAACCTCACGTCGGTGTACTTGTGCTGCAAGTACGCGATCGGACACATGCTCGACCGCGGTCGCGGCTCGATCATCAACACCGCGTCGTTCGTCGCCAAGATGGGGGCTGCGACCTCGCAGATCTCGTACACCGCGTCCAAGGGCGGCGTGCTCGCGATGTCGCGCGAACTGGGCGTGCAGTTCGCGCGGCAGGGAATCCGGGTCAACGCGCTGTGCCCGGGACCGGTGAACACCCCGCTGCTGCAAGAGCTGTTCGCCAAGGATCCGGACCGGGCCGCCCGTCGTCTGGTGCACATTCCGATGGGTCGATTCGCCGACGCGGACGAGATCGCCGCCGCGGTCGCTTTCCTCGCCAGCGACGACTCGTCGTTCATCAC
>Ga0075017_100001821_pt1 | contig 13211 bp, 10 predicted proteins | sample AleBraG_ABR_2012_FD_71475 | JGI IMG/M metagenome (GOLD analysis project Ga0075017, IMG submission 71475) | Freshwater sediment microbial communities in response to fracking from Pennsylvania, USA - Alex Branch Run_MetaG_ABR_2012 | ecosystem: Environmental > Aquatic > Freshwater > Creek >... | reverse complement strand
GCGAGGCCGAGGAGATCGCCCTCGTCGTCCCCCTGATCGAACGGCTCGCCGGCGGGCTGGGCGCGCTGGTGTCGGTCGACACCTACAAGCCGGCCGTCGCCGCGGCGGCGATCGCCGCCGGCGCCAGGATCGTCAACGACGTCAGCGGGCTACGCGACCACGGCCTGGCCGAGGTCTGCGCCGCGAGCGGCGCGGCCCTGGTCCTGATGCACACCCGGGCGGCCCCCCGCGAACGGCTGCAGGACCCCGACCTCTACGAGGATGTGACCGGCGAGGTCCTGGCCTTCCTGGCCGAGCGGATCGAGCTCGCCCGCGGCCTCGGCGTCGCGGGCGAGCAGCTGATCGTGGACCCCGGCCCGGACTTCGCCAAGACCCCGTCCCAGACGATCCGGCTGCTCGGCGAAATAGACCGCCTGCATGAGCTCGGACGGCCGCTGCTGCTGGCCGTATCGCGCAAGGACTTCATCGGCGCCCTGACCGGCCGCGGTCCGCGCGAGCGCGGCGCCGGGACGCTCGCCGCCCTGGCCCACGGTGTCGATCACGGCGGGCACATCTTCCGCCTGCACGACGTCGCACAGGCAACGGACTTCCTGAAGGTACGGTCCGCCCTCAACGGCGCGCTCGCGCCCGGCAGGGATCTGGCGCTGCGCGAGGAACTGCGCTACGACCGTCTGGTGAGCGACTAGCGTCGCGGCCGCGGCCGGGCGGGGCGCCTCTCGCCCGCCGCCGGAGCCGCTAGGCTTGAACTCATCACGGGTGCCGGCCGCTGATCAACGCGGCGGGACGCCAACCGCCCTACCACCAAGAAGGAAGGACTATCTGATGCCCGTACTCGAGCGCTCCGAGCTGGAGGCGAGCCCGCTCGCCGACCTCCATGCGATCGCAGACCAACTCGGTCTGGAGGGGTTTCGCCGCCTGCGCAAGGCGGATCTGATCGACACGATCCTCGGCGAGCCCGCGGGCTCCTCCTCGCGCGCCGCCGAGGAGGTCGACGAGGAGGAGGGCCCGTCGCCGAGGAGGAGGAGATCGAGGCCGAGGCTCCCGCGGAACGCGGCGCAGCGAGCTCGCGCCGCGGCCGCCCCCGCAGCGGGCGCGAACCCGGCGGGCGTGAAGCGGGCGGGCGTGAAGCGGGCGGGCGCTCGAGCAGGAGCGAGAGCGGCTCGCGCCGCGGCAGCCCCCGTGAGGAGGAGGAAGCCGGCGGGCGCACGGCCGAGGGCGTCGTCGAGGTGCTGGGCAACGGCTCGGCCTTCCTGCGGGTGGACCCGCCGGAGCCCTCCGACGACGACGTCTACATCTCCGCGGCGCAGGTTCGCCGCTGCGAGCTCGTATCCGGGGACCGCGTCAGCGGCCCCGTGCGGACGCCACGCCGTTCCGAGCGCTACGCCTCGCTGGTCCGGATCGACACGATCAACGGCACCTCGGCCGACTCCGTCTCCGACGGCGCCCGCTATGAGGATCTGCCGGTGGCATGGCCCTCCGAGCGGCTGGTGCTGGGCGCCAAGGATCCGACGCTCGAGGCGATCGAATGGCTGACGCCGCTCGGCAAGGGCTCGCGGGCGACGATCGTCGGCGGTCGCGGCGCCGGCAAGTCCGAGACGCTCCACCGCCTGTTCACCGCGCTGCGCGAGACCGCGGGACTCGAGGTCAGCGTCGTGCTGGCCGGCGCCCGGCCGGAGGAGATCTCCGAATGGCAGAACGGCCCGCTGGCCCCGGTGGCGGCGCTCAGCTTCGCGGCCTCCTCGGACTCGCAGGCGCAGGCGATCGAGCGGGCGCTCGAGGCCGCCAAGCGCATCGCCTCCCGCGGCGGCGATGCGCTCGTCCTGATCGACGGGCTCGACGGAATCCAGGCTGCGGCGGCCCGCCGTGCGCTGGCCTGTGCGCGCAAGCTGCGCGATGCGGGCTCGCTGACGGTGATCGCCACCGCCTCGGCACCCCTCGGGGGCGAGACGACCGTGGTGGCCCTCAACTCGACCGGCGGCCAACCGGCGCTCGACCTGGTCGCGAGTGCGACCCTGCACCCCGAGCTGCTCGTGGGCGAGGACGGAGCCGAGGCCATCGCGAAGGCCCGCGCGGCGGCCCTCGAGGCGAACGGCTGACCCGCGCAGGACGGGGTGCCGGCCGGGGCGGCGTCCCGGCCGACTAGCGGCGGTATGCGACCCGGCCCCAGGAGGGCTCGGGTGCCAGCTCGATCGGCTCCCCGGCGTTCAGCGAGCCGGGGTCGCTGGGCTGGACGTAGGCGAAGCTGCCTGTCTGCTCGTCGAAGGTGACGCCGAGCTCGCCCTCCTTGACGCGCTGGTCGAGCCAGGCCCCGCGGAAGACCAGGCGGCGCAGCCAGTGGACCAGCGAGCGCTCGGCGGGGCCGACCAGCTCGGGCCAGCAGTCGTTGACGTGTTCGCCCAGCCCCGAGGCGGGGTCGATGATCTCGCCGTTGACGGCCAGGTTGACGAGGTCTTCCAGCTCCTCGGAGCCGAGCCGGCCGCCGACGAAGCCGAGCTTCAGCGCGGCCTGCTCGCAGCGCTGTGCGAAATCGGCCTCATTGAAGGTGAACCGGAGCTCGCCGTATTCGAGGACGAAGTCCTCTCCCGAGTCGTAGTTTTCGCGTCGTGCGGTTTCCATGACGGTGGCGAGATCGCTTCCCTGGCGCCCTCGTCGGGATCATACGGCCGGTTCCTCCCCGTCCGTCTGTCATGAATGGGATTTTGCATGCGCCGCTCCCATCGGCGACGCCCGGGGCGCCGGCGCAGGGGCCTCGGCGTGCCGCCCGCCTCGCTAGGCTCCCGGGCCGATGGCACGGCTGACAGAGAGCGGGCTGCGCAAGACGGTCGGGGTCTCGGGGATGTTCGCGACCGCCTACGGCAATGTCGGCTCCTCCATCTACTACGCGCTCGGACTGGTCGCCGCCCACGCGCTCGGCCTGACCCCGCTCGTCTTCGTCTTCGCCGGGGGTCTGTTCGCGCTGACCGCGAAAACGTACGCCGAGGGGGCCTCGATGTTCCCCGAAGCGGGCGGCTCCTCGTCGTTCGCGCGCCACGCCTTCGACGACGTCGTCTCGTTCTTCGCGGGCTGGGCGCTGAGCCTGGACTACATCCTCACGATCGCCATCTCGGCGTTCTTCGTGCCGCACTACCTGAGCGTGTTCCCCGGGCTCTCCTCGCTCGTCCACAACCCCGACGACATCTTTGTCGGCCTGGTCGTGGTGGCGCTGCTGGCCTGGCTGAACATCAGGGGACTGGGCGAGTCGGCCAAGCTCAACCTCGTCCTGGCGGTCCTGGACCTCTGCACGCAGATCCTGCTCGTCGGGCTCGGGGTCTTCCTGGTGCTGGACCCGCACCTGCTGATCCACCAGGTGCATCTGGGCAGTGTGCCGACCTGGAAAGAACTGATCTTCGCGCTCTCGCTGGCGATGCTCGCCTACACCGGCATCGAGACCGTCGCCAACATGGCGGAGGAGTCCAAGGACCCCGGCCAGCAGGTGCCCAAGGCCGTCAACCTCGTCGTGATGGCGGTGCTCGCCGTCTACGCCGGGATCTCGCTCGTGGCGCTGTCCGCGCTGCCCGTCATCCACCACGGTGTCGGCTACAGCGAGGCGCTGCAGCAGCACTACACGACCGCGGGCTACGCCACCGAACTCGGCCACCGCTACGAAAACGACCCCGTGCTCGGGATCGTCCGCCACCTGGGGATCCACGGCACCGCGCTGAAAGCCGCCGAATACTACGTCGGCTTCCTGGCCGCAACGATCCTGTTCATCGCGACCAACGCCGGGATGATCGGGATCTCGCGCCTGTCCTGGTCGCTGTCCGAGCACCGCCAGCTGCCGCAGCTGTTCTCGCGGCTGCACTCCCGTTACCGCACGCCGTGGTTCACGCTCGTGTTCTTCTCCTTCGCCGCCGGCACGCTGATCCTCTACGGCAACACCGAAGTGCTGGGCAACCTCTACTCCTTCGGCGCGATGCTCTCATTCACGACGGCCCATGCCGCGATCGTGCGGCTGCGCGTGAGCGACCCGGACCGCGAACGCCCGTACAGAACCCCCGGGGGGGTGCGGATCAAAGGCTACGAGATACCGATGTCCGCGGTGATCGGCGGGATCGGCACGGCCGCGGCGTGGGTTGCGGTGACGCTGCTGCACAGCGAGGCCAAGGTCGTCGGCATCCCCTGGATGGTGATCGGGCTGGGCGGCTACTTCTACTACCGCAAACGTCAGGGCCTCAGCCCCCGCAAGAGCTATCGCCTGCCGCGGCCGGAACGGCCCGAGGACTTCGAGGCCCTCGAGTACAGCACGGCGCTGGTGCCGATCTTCGGTGACGACGTCAGCGCGTCGGCGCTCTCGAGTGCCGCCAAGCTGATCGGCGAGGACGGCATCGTCTACGCCGTCTACGTCCTGCCGGTGCCCAGCCAGCTCTCGCTCGAGGCCGGCCTCGAGGACGAGGAGGCCCACGGGCGCTCGGTCCTCGAGAGCGCCCGCATCCAGGCCCGCCGCGCCGGCATCAAGATCCGCACCGGCCTGATCCGGACCCGCAACCCCGGTGCGGCGCTCGTCGAGGAAGCCGAGCGGGTCCACTCGGACGTGATCTACTGGTCGGCGATCCACGCTCCGGAGGGGGAGAAGGGGATCGGCCCGACGGCCGCCTACCTGCTCAGCCGCAGGCCCTGCCGGGTGATCATCGAGACCGGGAAGCGCTCCGCCGGCGAGGGGGGCGAGCCCCAGCCAGTGGGCGCCGGGTCGGGGGTCAGCCGCTGAGGACCGAGCGCAGCGCCTCGCCGAGCTCGGCGTGGCGGAAGTCGTAGCCGAGCATCAGCGGCTTGGCCGGCACGACGCGCGCGCCGCCCGTGACGATCTGCGCCATCTCGCCGTAGAGGATCTTCAGGGCCGCGCCGGGGACCGGCAGCAGCGCCGGGCGGTGCAGCACCCGTCCGAGGGCCCTGGAGAACTCGCCGTTGGTCACCGGGACCGGTGCCGTGGCGTTGGCGGCGCCGCTCCAGCGCTCGTCGTGGAGGGCGGCACTCATGATCCCCGCCACGTCGTCGGCGTGGATCCAGGGGATGTACTGGCGCCCGCCCGCCACCGGCCCGCCGATCCCGAGCCTGAAGGGCGGAAGCATCCTCTCGAGGGCACCGCCGTCGCCGTCGAGGACGACGCCGGTGCGGACCCGCACGACCCTCATGCCGAGCTCGCCGGCCCGCTCGGCCGCCTGCTCCCAGGCGACGCAGACCCCTGCCAGGAAGTCGTTCCCGGGGGGCGCCTCCTCGTCGATCGGCTCGGGGCCATGGGGGCCGTAGTAGCCGACCGCGGAGGAGCTGACGAGCACCCTGGGCCGCTGCCCGGCGGCGGCCAGCCCGGCCAGCAGGCGCTCGGTGCCGAGCACGCGGCTCTCGCGGATCGCCCGCTTGGCGCGGGCTGACCAGCGCTGGGCGAGCGGCTCACCCGCGAGGTGGATGACGCCGTCGCGGCCCTCGAGGGCCGCGACGGGCGCCGGCTCGCCCAGCGGGTCCCAGGCGAAGGCCTCGACGCCGGGGAGCCTGATGCGCGCACGCTCGGGGTCGCGGCTGAGGACGCTGACCTGCCAGCCCGAGCCCTGCAGCTCGCCGACCAGGCGGCGGCCGATCAGCCCGGTTGCGCCGGTGATCGTGACGCGCCGCTCGCCGGTGGGCCCGGCCATGCTCAGCGGCCGTCGCCGATCGGCGCGGTCGGGGGGCTGGGGGTTTCGCCGTGGGCGTAGCCGACCCGCAGGCCGGCCAGCGCGTTGCCGCCGAGGCGGGCCTGCTCGCCGACCGCCGCGGCCACCGCGGGAGCCACGTCGCGGTTGAAGACCGACGGGATGATGTAGTCCTCGCGCAGCTCGCTCTCGCCGACCATCGCGGCGATCGCGCGGGCGGCGGCCATCTTCATGTCCTCGGTGATGGCGCCGGCCCGCACGTCGAGGGCGCCGCGGAAGATGCCGGGGAAGCAGAGGACGTTGTTGATCTGGTTGGGGTAGTCCGAGCGGCCGGTCGCCATGATCCGCACATAGGGGGCGGCCTCCTCGGGATTGACCTCGGGGTTGGGGTTGGCCATCGCGAAGACCATCGCGTCCCGGTTCATCCGCGCGAGGGCCTCGGCCGGCATCACGCGGGCTCCCGAGACACCGATCAGCAGGTCGGCGCCGTCGATCACGTCGGCCGGGGCGCCGGAGCGGCACTCCGGGTTGGTCACCTCGGCGAACCAGCGCTTGACGCTGTTCATCGAGCCATCCAGGTAGTCGGCGCGCTCCGTGCTCAGGGCGCCCCGGGAGTCCGCGCCGATGATCTTCGTGACGCCGGCCGCGAGCAGGATCTTCGTGACCGCGATCCCGGCGGCCCCCAGGCCGATCACCAGGACCCTGAGCCCCTCGATGTCGCGCCCCGTCAGCTTGCAGGCATTGATCACGGCCGCCAGCACGACGACCGCGGTGCCGTGCTGGTCGTCATGGAAGACGGGGATCTCGAGCTCCTGGTTGAGGCGCTCCTCGATCTCGAAGCAGCGCGGCGCCGAGATGTCCTCGAGGTTGATCCCGCCGAAGCCGGGCGCGATCAGCTTGACCGTCCGCACGATCTCGTCGGTGTCGGTCGTGTCGAGGCAGATCGGGAAGGCGTCGACGCCGGCGAACTCCTTGAACAGGCAGCACTTGCCCTCCATCACCGGCATCGCGGCCTTGGGTCCGATGTCACCCAGGCCCAGGACGGCGGTGCCGTCGGAGACGACGGCCACCGTGTTGCGCTTGATCGTGTACTGGAAGGCCTTGTCCTCGTCGTCGGCGATCGCCAGGCAGACGCGGGCGACCCCCGGGGTGTAGACCATCGAGAGGTCGTCACGGGTCTTCAGCTGGTGCTTGTTGGCCTGTTCGATCTTGCCGCCCACGTGCAGCAGGAAGGTGCGGTCGGTGGTGTCGATCACCGCGGCGCCCTCGACCCCGCCGACCGCCGCCAGGATCTGCTCCCAGTGGTCGCGCCCGGAGGCGTCGACGACCACGTCGCGCAGGCTCTGCCCGGCGTCGGTCTCGACCACGTCGACGGCGCCGACGATGCCGCCGGCCTCGCCGATCGCACTCGTGACGCGACCGAGGAGTCCCTGGCTGTCGTCGAGCTTGATGCGGATCGTGAGGCGGTACTGCGCGCTCGGTGTGGCGCTCACTTGCTGGGCTCCTCGATGGTTGGCGGGACGAGATGTTAGGAGGTATCCGCTCCGCGCGGATACGTAGAGTGCTCGGCGATGCCCCCGAGTGCCAGAGCCGGAGCGCCGCGGCTGTTCCTGATCGACGGCCCGAGCCTCGTCTACCGGGCCTTCTTCGCGCTGCCCGAGTCGATCGCCACCTCGACCGGGGTGCCGACCAACGCGATCTTCGGCTTCGCCTCGATGCTGGTCAAGATCGTCACCGAGTACGGGGTCTGCCCCACGGTCGTCGCCTGGGACGCCGGCACCTCGGGGCGCAGCGAGCTGTTCCCCGACTACAAGGCCTCCCGGCGCTCGCGGCCGGACCTGCTCAAGGCGCAGTGGCCGGCGATGGAACCGCTGGTCGAGGCCTTCGGCTACACCAACGTGCGCCTCGAGGGCTACGAGGCCGACGACGTGATCGCCTCCCTCACCGAGCGGGCGATCCACGCCCGGCCGCCGGTCGAGGTGATGATCGTGACGGGCGATCGGGACGTCTTCCAGCTGATCGACGAGCGCGGCCTGGTGAAGGTGATGGCCACCGCCCGCGGGATCACCGAGACGAAGATCTACGACCGCCAGGCGGTGATCGACCGCTACGGAATCCCGCCCGAGGCGATCCCCGACTTCTACGGCCTGAAGGGCGACACCTCGGACAACATCCCCGGGGTCCCGGGGATCGGCGACAAGACCGCCAGCGAGCTGCTGCAGCGGTTCGGGACCCTCGAGCAGGTGCTGGCGAGCGTCGATCAGATCAGCGGCCCCAAGCGCAAACAGAACCTCGTCGAGCACGCCGAGGACGCCCGCATGTCGCGCGAGCTGGCGACCGTCAAGCGCGACCTCGAGGTCGACGTCGACATCGCCCTCGAGGCGGCCCGCGAGCCGGACCGCTCGCGGGTCCGGGAGGTCTTCCGCGAATATGAGCTGCGCGACCCCCTGCGGCGCCTCGAGGAGGCGCTCGGCGACCCCGACATGGCGGCTCCGGCGAGCACCAGCGAGGTGACGCTGACGGCGCGCATGCGCGCCGGAGCACCGGCCGACATCGCGGGCCTGGCGCCGGGCGCCGAGCTGTCGCTCGCCGTCCGGGCGGCCGAGGCGCCCGAGGGCGAGCTGTTCGCCGAAGGGCCCGCCTGGCGCTTCGCCGTCGCCGCCGACGGGCAGGTGCTGGTGGGGGAGTGCCGGGGGCCCGAGGAGGTCGTGGCGGCCTGCGCCGGGCGCCCTGTGGTCGCCCACGACGCCAAGGCGCTGCGGCTCGTGCCCGAGAACCTGGCCCACGACACGCTGCTCGGGGCCTACCTGCTCGAGCCGGCCCGGCGGGGGTACCCGTTCGCCGAGCTCTGCGAGGAGCGTGGTCTGGCGAGCGCCCTGGAGGACCCGCTGGCGGGCGAGGCGGTGCTGCTCGGCGCGCTGGCCGACTGGCAGCGCGAGCAGCTCGCCGAGCGCGGCCTCGAGCAGGTCATGGAGCAGATCGAGCTGCCGCTCGTGTCCGTCCTGCGCGAGCTCGAGGTGCTGGGCGTGCGGCTGAACGTCGAGCGCCTGGCCGGGATAACCACCCGGGTGCGGGACGAGATCGACGGCCTCGAACGCGAGATCTTCGCCCTGGCCGGCGAGGAGTTCACGATCGCCTCGCCCCAGCAGCTCGGCGAGATCCTGTTCGAGCGCCTCGGGCTCTCGCGCAAGCGGCGCGGCAAGACCGGCTACTCGACCGACGCACGGGTGCTGCAGGCGATCCGCTCCGAGCACGAGATCGTGCCGAAGATCGAGCGCTGGCGCGAGCTCTCGACGTTGATCAAGACCTACCTCGACGTGCTGCCCGAGATGGTCGACGAGCGCTCGCGCATCCACACCACCTTCCTGCAGGCCGTCGCTCAGACCGGCCGCCTCTCGAGCACCAACCCGAACATGCAGAACGTGCCGGTCCGCACCCCGCTCGGGCGCGAGATCAGGGGCTGCTTCGAGGCCGAGCCGGGGGCGGTCCTGATCTCCGCCGACTACTCCCAGATCGAGCTGCGGGTGCTCGCCCAGGCGGCCGGCGAGGACGCGCTGATGGAGATCTTCAAACGCGGCGAGGACGTGCACACGGCGACCGCATCGCGGGTCTTCGGGGTGGCGCCCGGCGACATCGACCCGGGCATGCGCTCGAAGGCCAAGATGATCAACTACGGAATCGTCTACGGCCTCTCCGACTTCGGGCTGGCCGACCGGCTCAACATCCCCCGGGAGGAGGCCAAGGAGGTCATCGACGCCTACCTCGAGCGCTTCCCCCGGGTGGCGGAGTTCATCGCTGCGACGATCGAGCAGGCCAAGGAGCAGGGCTACGTCAAGACGGTCTGGGGGCGCCGTCGCCAGATCCCCGAGCTGGCGGCCCGCAACTACCAGGTGCGCACGCTGGGCGAGCGCCTGGCGGTGAACACCGTGATCCAGGGCACGGCGGCCGACATCATCAAGCTGGCGATGGTCCGCTGCCAAGCGGCGCTCGCGGCGTCGGGCCTGCGGACCAGGCTGCTGCTGACGATCCACGACGAGCTGCTGTTCGAAGGCCCGCCGCAGGAGCTCGAGCCGGCCCGGGAGCTGATCGAGCGCGAGATGGTCGCCGTCTGGGAGCCGCGCGAGCCGCCGATGGTCCTCGACATCGGCTATGGAGCCAACTGGCTGGAGGCCAAGTGAGCCGTGGTCTCGCCGTCGCGCTGGGGGCCGCCGCGGGCTGCCTGGTGGGGATGCAGGCGCCGATCAACTCGCGCCTCGGCCGCTCGCTGGGCGCGATCCAGGCGGCGAGCTTCTCGTTTCTCCTCGGGACCGTGGCCCTGGTCACGATCTCCTTCATCCTGCGCGGTGGCCTCGGCACGCTGGGACGGATCGGCCAGGTGCCGTGGTGGGCGCTGATCGGCGGCCTGCTGGGGGCGGTCTACGTGTTCGTGGCGCTCGAAGCGGTCAGGACGCTCGGCGCCAGCGGCCTGACGGCCGTCGTCATCACCGGCCAGCTCGTGATCTCGGTCGTCATCGACCGCTTCGGGCTGCTCGGGGTGGCACGGAGCTCGATCGGGCCCCAGCGGATCATCGGGCTCGTGCTGCTGCTCGTCGGCGTGACCCTCGTCGTGCGCAGATAGCCGCTCGGGTCAGGACGGGCCGGGGCGGCTCACCTGAGTGGCGCAGCGGCCGGGTCGCCTGGGCGGCCCGCGCGGATCTCCCCCTGCACGGCCAGGGCTGCGCGACGGCCGCTGATCAGCGGCGCCGCGGCCAGCCAGCCCACCGGCCCGATCCAGTCGCCGGCCAGGAACACACCCGCGATGCCCGTGTCATCGACCGCCGGACGGGCACGCAGGCCCTCCTCGGGGGAAGGCAGGTGGTGAACGACGGTCATCCGCGGCGCGAAGCGCTCGTGGATGACGCGATCTCGCCATCCCGGTTGGGCCTGGTCGAGGACCGCCTCGAGCCGCTCACGCACGGCCACGTCCCCGAGAGCGTTCCCGTCCTCGTAGCGCAGCAGCTGCACCACCGCGCCCCCCTCGGGCGCGAGCCGCGACCACTGCGAGTGGACGGAGAGGTAGAGCGGCTCGTCGAGCCCGAGGACGAACGGGCATCCGGGTCGCGGCAGCTCGCTCAGCGCGACGTCCAGGCAGGCGGCCCGGACCGGGCGCGGCTCGCCGCCCGCGGCCCGGGTCCCGCCGCCGGCGGCGCTCAGCAGTCGGCCGGATCGCGTGGGGGAGAGCCCGGCCAGCACGACGGCGCTCGCCCGCTGCTCGCTGCCGTCGGTGAGGCGCACCCCCGTCACGCGCTGCTCTGCGATCAGCCCGTCCACCCGCGATCGGGGCGTCACCTCCGCGCCCCCGGCCCGAGCGCTCGCCGCCAGCCCGGCGACGATCTCGCGCCAGCCCCCGTCGATGTAGCGGACGGGCCTGCGCAGCGCCTCGCGCAGCATCCCGACGCCGATCTCGGCGGGCAGCGCCGAGAGCTCGCCGCAGTAGGTGGACAGCCTGAGCAGGCCGCCCAGCAGCTCGGCGAGCGCCGGCGATCGGGCACGGCCGGCGATCCACGAGGCCGCGTCGGTCCCCGCGAGGCGACCGGGGTCGCGGGCGCCCACCGAGGCCAGGGTGCCCAGGAGGTGGGCTCGATCGGCTCCGCTCAGCACGCCGCCGGCGATCACGCCACGGGGGCTGAGCGGTGATGGGACGAGCTCCCCGCCGCGGAGCACCATGCCCTTGTCGGGTCGCGGATGCCCGCCCGTGAGGCTGACGCCGGCGGCCGACAGCAGGCGCTCGCAGGAGGGGTAGAGCGCGTGGGCGCCCTCGTTCAGCAGGAAGTTCCCGTGCTCGGTCGTCCCGGCGCGGCCGCCGAGCTCCCCGCCGGCGTCCAGCACCCTGACGGGGAGCCCGGCCCGTGCGAGGGCCTCGGCGCAGCTCAGGCCGGCGAGGCCTCCGCCGACGACGATCACGGGGTCGCCCATCTCAGGCGACCGCCCCGGCGAGGCCCGGCTCCATCCGCGCGCAGGCCAGCCCCTCGCTGAAGCCGGCCGGGCCGAGGCCGAAGGCGCCGTTGAAGCGCGAGCGCAGGTTCTCGACGGCGATCAGATTGACGAGCTCGACGAGCTGGGCCGCGTCGAATTGCTCGGCGAGGGCGGCCATCAGCTCGTCGTCGACCCGCACCGGGGTGAGGGTCATGGCCACGGCCAGGTCGAGGACGAGCCGCTCGCGCTCGTCGAAGTGCTCGCTCTCGCGGTAGCGGTGGAGCTCGGCCAGCTGGTGCTCGTCGACGCCCTTCGCGCGGGCCTCGTAGGAGCCGATGTCCTGGCACATCTCACAGCCCTGCATGACCGCCGACTTCAGGGCGGCGAGGGCGCGCAGGGACTCGGGGACCCGCGGACGGGTCGCGACGCTCTTCTCGAGCACCGCGTAGCCCACGAGCAGCGAGAGGCGGTGGGCGCGAACGGGGACATCGGGCGTCAGCAGCGCCTTCCCGGTGATCCGCCGCACCTCGCGGCGGGCGGTTCGGTAGATCAGCCCGATCAGCGGCCGGCCGTCGGCCGGTAGACCCTCGATGCGGCTCATGTGGGGCTCCTTTGCGGGGTTTGATGGGAGAGGCGGCCCTGTCTGCGGGCCGGCGCGCCGTCGGCGCTCGCCGCGACGCGCCACAGCCACGCGAGGATGGCCGTCCCGGCGAGCAGCGAGAAGAAGTCGAGGTAGCCCGTCAAGGCCGGGTGGGCGTGGTCGAGGCCGAGCTCGACGGCGGCGAAGCTCACGAGGCTGACGCGGAGCGTGGCGGCGGAGGTGGGGGAGGGCCGCTGGCGGCGTCGGGCCGGCTGTCTCATGGCGACCACGATAAGCTCGTTGTGGTACATCGTAAAGGACCACTCGAACAATGGATCTGGGTACCAATTCAGGGCCGGAGCTGCTCGTCGAGCTCGACCGCTCGGCGCGGCGGCCGCTGCGCGCCCAGCTCGAGGACGGCCTGCGCGAGGCGGTCCGCTCGGGGCGACTGCCGGCCCACGGGCGGCTGCCGGCCAGCCGGGCCCTGGCGGCGGACCTGGGGATCTCGCGGAGGCTCGTCGTCGACGCCTACGCTCAGCTGCTGGCCGAGGGCTACCTGACCGCCCGCCGGGGCGCCGGCACGTACGTGGCCGGGGCGCCGGGGGTGCCGGCGGCGCCTCACGCGGCGCCCGCGCCGCGGCCGCTGACGTTCGACTTCTTCCCGGGCTACCCCGACCTCGCGAGCTTCCCCCGGGGCGCCTGGCTGCGGGTCCTGCGCGAGACGCTCCGCGACGCCCCCGACCGGGCCTTCGGCTACCCGGACCCGCGCGGCGCGCCGGAGCTGCGGCGCGCGCTGGCGGGCCACCTGGGCAGGGTCCGGGGGGTCGTCGCGGACCCCGAGTCGATCATGATCTGCTCCGGCGCGGCCCAGGCCTTCGCGCTGCTGGCGAGGGCCATGGCGGGCCTGACGGTGGCGGTCGAGGACCCCGGCCTGCCCGTGCACCGCTCGATCCTCGCGGCCTACGGAGCCGAGCTCGTGCCGCTGGGAGTCGACGGCGACGGGGCCAGGGTCGAGC
>Ga0075017_100001820_pt1 | contig 13226 bp, 12 predicted proteins | sample AleBraG_ABR_2012_FD_71475 | JGI IMG/M metagenome (GOLD analysis project Ga0075017, IMG submission 71475) | Freshwater sediment microbial communities in response to fracking from Pennsylvania, USA - Alex Branch Run_MetaG_ABR_2012 | ecosystem: Environmental > Aquatic > Freshwater > Creek >... | reverse complement strand
TGCCGATCTCGCAAAATCAGTTGCCGACCAACTTGGGGGCAGCGGGAACGAGCTCAAAATCGTGAAAACGGGCGGTGCGGTTGGGCAGTCAAAATGTTTCGCCGCTAAATTGGACGAAGCATTGCAGCGTGCACTGCCACGAGCAGGGTCAGGTTCACTCAAGATGTCTCCAGCAGAGGCGGCTGCACGGGCCGTTTTGACCTGACATGACGGAAGAACTCTCTCCACGTGAACGAGCACTCGTCGCAACAGGGGCGGAGCTCGCCGAGTTGATTCGTCATCGGTCGGCGGAAGTCCTACTGGCGCTTCTGGATAATCAGGCGCTGGATGAGACTCAGCTTAGTTTGTTGCTCTATCGCAAAGACTTGCCTGCGGAAGTTCTGGCTGAAGTCGTGCTGCGCAAACATTTGTTGAAGAGCTATCGCGTCAAACGGGCGCTCGCTTTGCATCCGCTGACGCCGCGGCTGGAGGGCATGCGGCTGCTGCGCGATCTTTATCCGATGGATTTGGTACAAGTGACACTGATGCCGGGAATCTCTCCGGAATTGAAACTCAAAGCGGAGCAACAGGTGATTGCGCGTCTGCCGCAACTGCCCCTTGGCCAAAAAATCGCGCTTGCGCGACGCGGGCCTGCGAGGGCCGTGGGCGCATTGCTGGCAGAAGGCCATCCGAATATCGTTTCCGTAGCGCTGGACAATCCGCGGATGACGGAAGCTCAAATCTTGAGAGTTCTTTCGCGCGAAAAATTGTCTGCGACGGTGGTCCCCGCGATTCTACGCCATGCGAAGTGGCCCCTTCGCTACAATGTACGTTTGGCGCTGGTACGCCATCCCATGACGCCGCTTGCGGCGCTGCTCTCGTTCCTGCCAAATCTGACCGCATCTGACCTGCGGGATCTGGCTTCGCCGGGCATCGTTCCGGAAAACATTCGGCGATATCTTCAAGCAGAAGTTGTGCGGCGCACGCGCTCGAAACCTTGACCGGCGCGGGCACAGTATCAGGAACAAAACAGTACCTAGTGGTGTCCTATATTTCATGAAGCGATTAGAGGTATGCTGTGTGCACAGGTATTGCAATCCCTGCAGCCCGAGTTGGGGTCGAAGCCGCTGCGGCGAATTGCACCGGGCCAATGACAGATCCAAACCAGAAGAAGGGACCACTCCCATGGTCCCGGCCACAGCGGTATGCGTTTCGGGCCACGCTCGAGATCGAATGGGGCTCCACTATTATGAGGGGAGTCACGCGCGATATCAGTTCGAACGGAATGTTCATCGAAGCCGACTCGCCCCTCTGGGTTGGAGCCGGGTTCACTGCGCGAATCAAACTCGAACAGCCAGTGAAAGTGGATTGCGCGGTGAAGCGCGTGGAGCCGGGGCACGGGATGGGCGTGACGATTACTCCGTCGGGTCCCGAGAGCGAACAGTTTTTTCAACAACTCATCGCGGCACTCTCGAATTCCAATCCCTGATCCCGCCTTATAATAAGAGTAATGACACGCTGCCTTGATTGCGGCTCTCCGCGGTTTGCGGATCAGTGTGAGTCCTGCGGGCTGACTTCCGCGGCCGCGGAAGTGATGTTTCGAAAGCGCTTTCTAAAGCGCACATTTATTTTTCTTACGGGCTCGCTTTTTTTCCCGTACCTCGCGCAGATTTTTCCACCGCTCGATTTGGATTTGATGCTGGTGTTTTATGGAGTGATATTTTTTCTCGCGCTGACACTAGCCGTGATTTTGGATCGCCGTGTAAGAAAAGGACAGGAAATCGAATTACAGAAACGGCTTTACTCCGGCTTCGTTCCGCTGCCGTGGATTCTGGCGGCGACGCTATTGATAAATGGAAGATTTGATTTGCGGAAAGATGTGGCGTATCACCCGGCGGTTGTCGAGGGGCGTTACAACATGCGCGGGGTCGTGCGCGGAACGCGGCGGCTGATCGTGCGTTCGTGGCGCCCGGACCAAAAGTACGAACGTTTGGCTGTGGATGCGGATGACTATGACCGGTTCCGCCAGGGAGATGCAGTAATCGTCGCCGTAAAACCAGGGTCGTTGGGAGTTCCGTGGTACTACGGCGTTTACCGAAAATAAAAATATTCCAATTTACGAATGCGTCTCTAGCGCACGCCTTCAGGGGCGAAGGTTTGCAGCACGGCAGTAGAGTGCCCGCCGCAAAGAAAGAACCTCAAGCCTGAATGCCTTAGCTGCAGCAACACCGATTTCAAGTGTGGAAGCGTCCCGTTCAATACATGGGCTTGCCGTTAATCTGGAGAGGAATCTGGAGTTCCAGGAACAAGCCATCTTTACCGAGGCGGAAACGCGTGCGCTGCATGGGGCCGATGTCGCGCGATTTCCACTCCGGTGTATCAATCGGTTCTTCAGGCTTATTTGCGAGCGACCATTCGAGGCTTTCACCGGAAACTTTCACCGTTTGCGGATCGATTTCGTAGGCTTCCTGCTCCTTCATATCGATGAGCAAGTAGCGTTTCCAGAGGTGGAGGAGCAGCAAACCTTTTTTTTCAGTGTGATAAAGGTTCCAGGATTTTGGCGCTTCTTCATTGAATTTTACGATGGCGAATTCGACGGGTTTCCAGGTGGCTTTGTCTTTCTGCTCCGCAGAGGCGCAAAGCGAAGCGATAACCATGCCGCACGAAACCGCAAGAATCGTAAGAATACTTTTCATTCCATCGATGCCGTGATTAGCCACATAAACATCATCGAGAAACTGATGAAGCAAGCCGGCCACCGCAGCTTTCCCTTGCCGGGAAGAGTGAAAACAAATCCGGCAAGGCCCAAGACTAGGCCAATACGAAAGCACCTAAGCAAAAAGGGGTCATAAAACCGGAACCCGCCCCTCAAGAGTGCGAACGCAGCCAACGCGAACCAAAGCAATACGGATAACCCTCCGAGGCTGAACGCTGAAAAGGCCAAGCAGCTTCTCCATTTCGGCGGCTCGAATTTTGGCTCCGACTTCCACCCTCTTTGGCTGGCCCCTATCGTACCGACTGGTATGAGGACCCAGCAGAGTAAGTAGAGCGGGATGATGATGGACCAAACCAGGTTCAAATTTTAACCTCAGCAAAGGATTTGTCGAGGAGCCTCGCGGCTTGGTCGACGTCGGACTTGGTGGTGTTGAGCATGGGGGCCATGCGGAGGGTGTTGCCGTAGAGGCCGCCCTTGCCGATGAGCAAGCCGTTCTGGCGGGCGCGCTCCATCACTTGAGTGGCGGCTTCGGGAGCGGGTTCTTTTGTTTTGCGGTCCTTGACGAGTTCCATGCCTTGCATGAGGCCCATGCCGCGAACATCGCCGATGACGGGATATTTCTGCTGCAACTCTTCGATTTTTGCGCGGAAGTAAGAGCCGACGACATGCGCGTTCTCGAGAAGGTTTTCTTCTTCGATGAGTTCGATGGTGGCTCTGGCGGCGACGCTGGTGACGGGATTTCCGCCGAAGGTGGCGATGTTCAATCCCTGGAAGCTGGCAGCGATTTCAGGAGTGGTGACGGTAAGTCCGATGGGAACGCCGTTGGCCATGCCTTTTGCGCTGGTGATAATGTCCGGAGTGACTTCCCACTGCTCAATGCCAAACCATTTTTTGCCCGTGCGGCCCCAGCCGGTCTGGACTTCGTCGGCGATGAAAAGCGCGCCGTATTTCTTGACGATCTTGAAAACAATTTTGAAATATTCCTTGGGCGGAGTGATGAAACCGCCAACGCCCTGAATCGGTTCGGCCATAAAGGCGGCGATGTTGCCGCTGGTGCCGGTTTGAATGAGATTTTCGACGTCATTCGCGCAAGCGACTTCGCAATCGGGATATTTCAAATGGAGCGGGCAGCGGTAGCAATAGGGATTTATGGCGTGAGAGATGCCAACGCTGATGACTCCGCCTTTGCGATAAGGAGCGTGAGCGGTGACGGACTTGGCGAGCGAGGAGCCGCCGGAGTAGGCGTGGCGGAGAGCGACGACGTCATAACTTCCGGTGGACATCCGGGCGATGAGGAGAGCGGCTTCGTTGGCTTCGGTGCCGGAGTTGGTGAAGAAACTCTGCTGAAGATTGCCGGGAGTGATGTGCGCGATTTTTTCGGCGAGCGCGACGATGTGTTCATTGGGGTAGAGGGTGGAGGTGTGCTGGAGCCGGTTGACCTGCGCGCTGACCTTGCTGGAAATTTTCGGATTGCAATGGCCGACGGATACGGTGAGGATGCCGCCGAAGAAATCGAGGTACTTGTTGCCGTCCAGATCCCAAAGGTGCTGCATCTGGCCGCGGTCGGCGACGAGCGGCTGCTGGAAATAGTTGGTGACCGAGGGCCAAAGATATTTCCTGTGGCGGGCGACGACGTCGTCGCTTTTGGCGGAGCGTGCGAGCTGGGATGCGGGAATGAAGGATGCTGGAGTGGTCATGGGTTAGTCCTTTTAGAATTTGTGGAATTCAGTTTACGACGAGGAGGGAATGGAGACAAGGAAGAGAGCGATCCCATCTTGGGTAAAGCAAGGCAGTCGGTGAGGAGAGACTAGCTTTTTTCGGCTTGCCACTTCTTGACCTGCGTAATCATCGTTCCGTAGCATTCACCGGCGGCTTCCTCCAAGCAAGTTCGATTTACAACTCTTATCGCCCCGCGGACGTGGGTGATCAGGCCAGATTTCTAAAGGACGTTTGCAGCCACAGGAAAGAGTGAAACCGTCGATTCCCAACCCTCCCGCTCTCGGCTACGTTTGAACTCGAAGATGCCAAGTGGCCGGACTCAGGTCCTGCCCAGTCCCAACCGAGAATTCAGTTACGCGATAAACGGAGTAGACAGAAACTTGGGGCTTAGCTTCCGGGAAGCTGCGCTAGGTGAGGATCAAGAACCGATAAAAAATGAAAGCCTGCCGGGATTGGAAGAATCCCGGCAGGCTGTGGAGTTTCAACTATCGATTTGAAGCTTGTTCTGATTCGTTGTGCGGCGCACTCTTCTGCAAGACGTCAACGAGATTGCGGCCCGTTGCGGGTACGGTGGTCTTTTCGCCTCGGACGATTTCCTTCGCCTTGATGGCATGACCATAGACCTGTTCACTTGCGTCATCGTCGGGACGGATGGTGGAACCTTCCAGGGAGACGCCGGCAAACACGCCGCGTGAACGCGAATAGCTGAGGATCTCAGCGCGCATCCAAGCGTCAGTGTTCGCAGAAGCGTCACGGCCTTTGGGGCCTCCAGCAATAGAAGCATCTGCTCCCAATTTGACTTTGCTGCTGAGGATTGATTCCATGCCTCTGTTATTCATGACCAGCAGGATCAAGTCGGTCTCTTCGCCACCGATTTGGAAACCGATACTTGCACCTTCCAGAGCGTACATGGCTGGGGCGCCCCAAGGTCCACGGAACTTCTCGCCGGTACGGCAGACCATGGCGCCGCGTCCGTAGTCGCCGCCGATTCCAAACGCCAGCTTCTTGACGGAAGGAATTACGATGACGCATTCGGCCTTTTCGAGCAGCTCATGAGGAATGTTGTCTGGGATGTTGAGGACTTCCTGAAGCACGACGCCGCTCTCTTCCAGGCGCCTTTGCTCCTTATTTAGTTTCTGGGAATAGACCGCACTTGCTACGAAGGTGAGACATACTGCGCCTATTAAATACCGTTTCATGATTGACCTCCATGGTCAGAACTTCTCTTGTGGACTTTTTGCTTCATCAAACTTCTTGGTTGAAGGACCTTCAACTCGGACCGATGCTTGAGAGGGTTATGCGTTGCCCGATTCTCATGCGGGACATTTTGCAAGATAGAACTAAGAACTTTTCCTGCCTCCCAGCGCGAGCAAGGCAATTCCTCCGACCAAGACCAAGCCGCCAAGAATCGGAGGGATGGGAACTTTGTCTTGCGTCTCTCTCGTGACATGCACGGGACCCACTTCCATAACGCGTTCGCGATGGGTGTAGGTGAAACCTTGATAGGCAAGTGCAAGTGCGCCGAGGACAATCAAGAGAATTCCAATCCAAGTGATCGGTTTCATATTTTCGATTTCGCAATCACGCGATTCGCTTTCGGCCCCGGACCAGATCCAGCACAAGGATGATTAGAGCAACTGCCAGGAAGACATGGATTAATCCGCCGATGGTATAAGAGGTGAGCACTCCCAGAAGCCAAATGACGAAGAAAATGACGAGAATAGTTCTAAGCATTACGGTTCCAATCTCACCGGCGGCTGTGTTTGCAGCCCAGGTGTTCGATCCGGAGGCTGGTTTCGCTCTCTCCCAGATGAGTCATATTAGTCCACTTACAAAGGTGAGTCTGTGCTGTTGCGCACACTTTCAGGATTTCTTTCTTGGACCACTGCGACGCAGGGCAAGTCCACTGCCTTGTTGGGGAAGGAGTCGACTCTAGCTCTCAAGACCCATCAGGTCTTCGAGCGTCGGGGTTAAGTGAAGCGGGTCAGTGAGAGGGGGTAGCGGCGAGAACCAAAGCAGGAGTGGTCAACTTCAACTGGTCAAGGTCCAAGAGGACACTCTGCCAGCGCGCAGCGTCTTTCTTGGTTTCCAGGGGAACCGAGAGGTCAGAATAAAAGTTCAGGATATTTTCACGCAGGTCTGGCGAGGTGAGGACAAACTTTTTTTCCGTGAGCTGGCCCAACAACTTTTCATAGGTTTCGTCCGTCAAAGAGTACTCGGCCGCTTTGGTTATTTTGCCAGTATCAAAATCACAGTTAGCAAGCTCCAGCGAGCCGGCTCGCACTTGCTGGAGATAAATGCGGAACTGGTCGACGGTTGTATTGATGCTCTTAAAATACATCTCCTCGGTCTGCGCCGTGGGGTTGTTAAACGCCAGAGCTTTGAAGGGACCAATTTTCGGCATATAGCGCAAGACCACTGAAAATATACGCGTTTTGAGCCCGTCTTTCTGATAGTCCTTTCCCCACTCTTTTTCATAGTCGGAGCGCGACAGGCGGTAGAGGAAGTTCCGCTTCGCGAAGCTGGGAGTCTCCTTCATCATGTCCTTCTTGTGAGTCCGCAGCGCGATTTTGGTCATCTCCGGAATCATCCGGCTTACGGCAAAGCGATAGGAGCCGATGGCGAGATCCTCATGGGTCAGCACGTCCTTCAACTGCACTCCGTAAACGATCGGGAAAGTCCGCTCCAGCAGAGGTTTGGACACTTGGAATCCGATGAAATCGTGATACTGCTGCGAGGCATAGCGATTCTTTGCCACTTGCACCATGTCGAAACCAAACTCGGTCTTCAGATGCGCAGTGTGATCCTGCGCGTATCTGACGGAATCGCCATACTTAGCTCTGAGGTTTGGGTACTGAATCGCAACTGCTTTGTTGACGGCTGGATGGCCTGTGATATCAGAAGCGTAGTGGGCTAAAGCACCGAGCGCAAAGGCGTATTCATTCGCATCCTGACTCTGCAACAGCAGTTCCCGCACGAAGTCGCCGCTCCGAACGTAGTGCACAAGATTGCTGAATTCCACACTGCCAAATGGATAGTATCCAAGATCCTGGATGACGGCGCCGCCATAGGCGTAACCGTGGGCCTCCTTGAGCTGGTCTTCCGTGAGCGCGGGAAATCGCTTGAGGAGGAGCGGGCGAAGCTCATCAGTCCAGACCAAGTCCACGATTTCCTCGTGGGTCAGGACGGAATACGCGAGAGAAACGCTGGAGAATAAAAAAGTGGCCAGGAATACCGCCATGACTCTGGTGACGGTTTGCCCCCATTCTCGAAGGGTGATGATTTCAAAGCGGCGCTTGCTATTTCCTTTTTCTGAGATCATGGACGAGCTTCTTCGATTCCTTCATTCTGTCTTCGTAAAAGGAGGGACCCGGCCCCACAGACGGGTGACTGCTCAAAAAGCATTCCAGACTGGGACCGGGCATCATCCTTGGTTCAATCAAGCCCGCTATTGCTTAGTTCAGATAGAAAGTGATGGCAATGCGATCGCCGGGATATCTACGGTTGTAAAGGTAATAGCCGTCATCGTAGTAGTCGACGTATACGTCGTCGTTGTTGTACCAATCGTTGGCCCAGTATTCAGGCCACGGATCAACAAGGCCGAACCAATAGCCGCCATACTGAAAGCGGCGCTGACCTTCAACATAGATAACCGGCAGAGTGTAAATGCGGAATCCATGCTCCTGGCCGTAGAAACTGCGGAAACGATCATCAGGAACACGATAGCCGTTATAGCCGCCGCGCTGTTGCCAAGTGCGATGTTCAGACTGCCAGCTACTGGCGCGATCTCCTCGCCAGGCAACTTGCTGCTGGCTCACTTGAGCGGAGCTGCGGTTTGGCGCTGACCTGACTTCTTGCGGTTGGCGTTGTTGGCGTTCCTGGTCCTGTTGTCGTTGAGCCTGTTGCTGCTGTTTCGCGGAATTGTCCTGCTGCTTCTTGGCCTGTTGTTGCGCTTGTTTCGCGGAATTATCCTGCTGTTTGCGCTCTTGCTGCTGTTGGTCTTGTTGGCGCTTAGTTTGCTGCTGTTGCTGTTTTGCAGCGTTATCCTGCTGCTGACGTTGACTGTCCTGCTGTTTCTTGGCCTGTTGTTGCTCCTGTTTCGCGGAAGTATCCTGTTGTTTGCGTTGTTGCCGCTGATCTTGTTGGGGCTTGGCTTGCTGTTGGTCTTGCTTTGTGGCTTTTGGCGGTTTCTGCTGATTTTCGGTAGGCTTGGCCTGCTGCTTTTCCTGTTCCTTCGGCTTCTCCTGACCTTCCTGGAACCAGCCAGCTGAAACAGTCCCACCAATAAGCAAAAATGCGAATGATGTAGCGATAACTCGAAATGATTTCACCATCTAGTCTCCTCCTACATGCTCAAGACAATCTCGGGTCTCATGACTCTTCCGAGCAGTTTTCTCTTTGAAGAGTTGAACTGGCCGTTCGAGATGCGGTTTCTTATTTACGGCACTGGTAAGAAGTTCAGGGAATGACCAGGCTGCAGGGAAGTCCGCTTAATACCAAGTTGATTCTGCGCTTTGAGAAACGGTATGTCTGTGCACTTGTATACAGGTCTGAAGATTGTCGGAAAGAATCAAGATCGAGGCTTCTCGAAGCGAGGAGTGGTATCATTCCGAGGGGTAAGAGAAAAGGTCTGATTTGCTAAAGAATAGGGCTTGTACATCCGGATGGGGACGGACTTATGCTTAACACAACCGCCAAGAAGAACGGAACGAGTTTAGACAAGAAGCCAACTTTCGATTTGCAGATTTTTCTTGATACGTCCGGCTTGGCCAGAAAAATTGAAAAATTTGAAAAATCGGAGAAGGTCTACTCGCAAGGCGAGCCTGCCAAAGGCGTGAAGTACATCCAAAAAGGCCGGGTGAAGCTGTCTGTTGTTAATGGAAGCGGCAAAGAAGCGGTAGTGGCGATTCTGAAGAAGGGTGATTTTTTTGGAGAGGGATGCCTGGCGGGCCAGCCCGTTTGCATGGGGACGGCAACTGCTACTGAATCGACATCGCTCCTCTTCATCGAAAAGGACGAGATGATGAGAGTGCTGCGCACAGAGCACTCGCTCGCTGACCTTTTCATCACGCACATGTTGACCCGGAACATACGGATTGAAGAAGACTTAATCGATCAACTCTTTAACTCGAGCGAGAAGCGCCTTGCCCGGGCGCTGCTATTGCTGGCTAGGTATGGTAAAGAGGACCAGCCGCACGGAGTGATTTCCAAAATATCGCAGGAATTGCTGGCGGAAATGATTGGAACAACCCGATCACGCGTGAATGTATTCATGAATAAGTTCAGGGAGCTGGGATTCATCAAGTACAACGGCGGGATTCAGATCAATGCTTCGCTGTTGAATGTGGTCCTGCACGATTGAGCTGTAATTTCTAAGAGAATTTCTCCCCTAGATAAATTTTGATTGGGATGCTTCCCTGCGTTCCCAATGAAACAGATATTGAGTGCGAGAAGTTAGAAAATTGAACGGCGGAATGGAGCCGATGCGAAAGGTAGTGTCTCGAGTCGCAAGGCTGTGCGAAGTGTAGCCGCAAATGATTCACTGAATTCATGTTGCCTAAGAAACTATACCGACACTTGCTGCCCGCCTTGTTGGTGGGATTGGCGCTGCGGCTCTTCCTGATCTGGCAATACCCGTTTGCATCCGGAGACACCCCTTACTATGAAGAACTCGCCCGAAACTGGCTTTATCACGGTGTCTACGGTTTTTTCTCGAATGGACATCTTTATCCATCCGATGCGCGCATGCCGGGATATCCTGGATTTCTTGCGGCTATCTACTCCCTGGCTGGTCCTGGAAGGAGCGCGGTATTCGTAGCGCAAGCGTTGGTGGATCTGGCGACTTGCGTATTGGCCGCCTGCATCGCGGCGCGTCTGGCCGACGGGGCGAGCGAACGGCTCCGCGGTCGAATCACGGTAACGGCGCTGTGGTTAACCGCGCTCTGTCCTTTTACAGCGAATTATTCGACTGCCCTGCTAACAGAAGTCCTCGCGACATTTCTGACCACGCTGGCCATTCTGATCTTTCTGCATCCGATTTCATTCGAGTTGGACGGCGGCAGGGGAGCAAGGAAAATACTTCGCTCCGTCGCATTGTGGCTATTGGGAGGAATTGTGGCGGGCTTGGGGACGCTGGTTCGGCCTGAGACGCCGCTCCTTCTAGTAGCCGTCTTGGTGGCGTACTGGCTGCGGCGGTGGCGCCCGGTGAACTGGGGCAAACTTGCGCTGGCAAGCCTGTGGATGACGGTTGGTGCCCTGGTGGTGCTGACGCCCTGGGCAGCGCGCAACGCCCGCCAATTAGGTCGAGTGCAGTATCTTGCCCCGCGCTACGCGGAAACGTACGGGGATGTGATGCCGACAGGATTTTACGCGTGGACGAAGACCTGGATGTTCCGTTTCCGCGATGCGTATCTGTTCACATGGAAATTGCCTTCCAGCGCCATTGCGGTGAGTGATGTGCCGGCGTATGCGTTTGATTCTGCGGACGAACGGAATCGCGTCACGCTGCTACTGGAACGATACAATCGGCAGCGAAGTATGACCGTTCAAATGGATGCAGAATTTGCGCAACTGGCAGGGGAGCGCACCCGGCGCCATCCGTTTCGGAGCTACGTTTGGATTCCAATCGAACGGGTCAGCGCGATGTGGTTCACTCCAAAGACGGCCCTCCTGCCTTATTCCGGGAAACTGTGGCCTCTCAGAGAGGCGTGGAACGAAGGGCCGAGGGGGTTTGAGATTACGCTTGGATTTGGAATCTTGAATATTTTGTACGCGGGACTAGGACTGCTGGGAGCGGCATACTGGCGCCAGAGTCCGGGCATCGTTTTGATCGTGCTGTTTATCGTAATTCGCACTGTATTCCTAACTCAGCTTCAAACATGTGAGCCTCGATACGTAGTGTTGTGTCTGCCGGCGATGCTGGCGATTGGAGCGCAGTCTTGGAGGATAAGGCGAAAAGATTGAGACGGGTGCCCGAAGCGAGAAAAGTTGCTGTGAATTTTCACCAGTCGGGATAAGAATAGTCGGCGCGATGAACGGAAAGGAGAGACCAGATGCAGAAGATAACGCCATTTTTGTGGTTTGAGAATCAGGCGGAGGAGGCGGCGGAATTTTATACGTCGCTCTTCAAGAAATCGAAAATTGGAAGGATCAGCAGGTACGGAGAAGGAGCGCCGATGCCGAAGGGGACGGTGATGACGGTATCGTTTCAGATCGAAGGGCAAGACTTCATTGCGCTGAACGGCGGACCAGTATTCCAATTTTCGTCGGCGATTTCGCTCTTCGTGAGTTGCAAGACGCAAAAAGAAGTAGATCATTTGTGGGAGAAACTTTCCGACGGTGGAGAGAAGCAGAGATGCGGGTGGCTGAAAGACAAGTTTGGGGTGACCTGGCAGATTGTGCCGAGTGCGTTGGGGAAGCTAATGCAGGACAAGGATCCGGCGAAGGCGAAACGAGTGACGATGGCGATGTTGCGGATGAATAAGATTGACATCGAAGGATTGAAGCGGGCGTACAAGGGTGAGTAAGGCATTGGTGGTGGAAAGTCTATTCTACTGATGCTCAAAGCATGAATGAATTGGCGCACAAGCTGCACCTGACCGACTACTTCTCGCTGGCCTTTGGCGTGATGGTGGGAGTTGGGTGGCTGGTGGTGATGGACGACTGGCTGCTTCGGGGCGGTCCGGTCGGGGCGCTGCTGGGATTCGCGATTGGTGCAGTGATGCTGCTTCCTGTGGGCTGGGTCTACGGAAAATTGATTTCTGCGATTCCGGATGCGGCGGGAGAAGTAGCATACACCGCGAAAGTCTTTCCGAATCGAGTGAGTTTTGCGACGGGCTGGGTGATGTTTCTGGCGTATTTTGTTGTGTGTCCGTATGAAGCCGTAGCGATTGGCAGAATAGCCGGCTACCTTTTTCCTGCGCTGAACCGTTACGAACTATATCGAGCGGGGAATTACAGCGTCTATCTGCCGCACCTGGTGCTGGGACTGACGCTGACAGCGGTATTTACGGCGATGAATTATCACGGAGTTCAATTGAGCGCGCGGTTCTTGCGATGGACAACGTTTGCAGTGTTGGGGTTGGTGGCTCTGTTTGCTGCGGCGGGATTGCAGCACGGATCGATCGAGAATTTCCGGCCGGCTTTCAGCCACACGCCATTTGTTTCCATTTTGCTGGTGTGGCAGATCGTGCCGTATTTCATGGTGGGATTTGACGCCGTGGGGAAATGCGCGGAGGAAGCGAGCCTGAAATTCGAGCCAAAGAATTTCTCGAAGGCGGTCATCTTATCCATCGTTGTTGGATTTGTGTTTTATGCGGTGGTCATTGGGTCGGTGGCATATGCGACGCCGTGGCAATCGATCACCAAGGAGAAATTTGCGACGGCGGTGGCATTTGAACGCGCGCTGGGATCGCCATGGGCGGTGAAAGCGATTATGGTGACGGCGCTGATTTCTCTGTTGAAAATATTCAACGCGAATTTGCTGACGGCGTCGCGGCTGCTGTTCGCCCTGGGGAGACGGAACTTAGTGAACGTGAGGTTGGCGTATATACATCCGGTAAATCAGACGCCAACGGTCGCGATTGTAAGCATAGGAGTGGCGATCGGGATGGCAGTGTTCATGGGCAACGCGATTCTGGTGCCGATATCGGAAGTAGGTTCAGTGGCGGGGGCAGTGGGATGGATGGCGGCGTGCGCAGCGTACTATAAATTGAGTTCGACGGTAGGAGGGAGAAGCGTTGCGGCCTTAGGCGTTGTGGTGACGTTATTGATGGTCGTGATGAAACTCATCCCGTTTGTGCCGGGACATTTC
>Ga0075017_100001819_pt1 | contig 13231 bp, 10 predicted proteins | sample AleBraG_ABR_2012_FD_71475 | JGI IMG/M metagenome (GOLD analysis project Ga0075017, IMG submission 71475) | Freshwater sediment microbial communities in response to fracking from Pennsylvania, USA - Alex Branch Run_MetaG_ABR_2012 | ecosystem: Environmental > Aquatic > Freshwater > Creek >... | reverse complement strand
CGGAAAAGGGACGATGGGGAAGCTCGCTACAGATGATTCGCTCTTCAACAATCTAAAGATTGCGAGCAGCAATGTTGCAACCGCGGCGGCAAAACTGAATGACAATACAACAACCGCGGGGAAACTATTCTCCGATCCAAAACTTTACGACAATCTGGCGGGGTTGACCGGCGATATGCGACTGTTGATCGGGGATTTCCGGCAGAATCCGAAGAAATTCCTGCACATCAAGATTTCGATTTTCTAATTCCGGGCGGATTGATTGCCGATGGTAAATGCATGTGTTGTAATGGAAGTGTAATAATTCCATAGTATTTTCCAAATGCCAGGTGGACCAGAGCCCGGCGGACAGGCCGCCTCAAGAGCATGACGGAAAGTCAAGACCAAGCGCAAAAAGCCGCACGAACAGAAGCCGCAAAATCGACGCTACCGCAACCAGGAAGACCGGTTCCGAGCCGGGTCTATCCAGGTGCTTTGATCGTAGTGGAAGGCACCGACGGATCCGGCAAGAGCACGCAGTTGTATTTGCTGAAGCGATGGCTGGAGATTGGCGGCTATCGGCTGCACTTCACGGAATGGAACTCATCTCCGCTTGTGAAATCCGCAACCAGGCGCGGAAAACAGAGGCGATTGCTGACGCCGACGACGTTTTCGCTGCTGCACGCGGCGGACTTTGCGGATCGTTGCGAACGCCAAATCATGCCGCTGCTGCAGGGCGATTATCTGGTGCTCGCTGACCGGTATATTTATACGGCGTTCGCGCGGGATACTTCGCGCGGATGCCCGCCGCGCTGGCTGCGAAACCTCTATCGATTTGCGCCCGTTCCAGATATCACTTTTTATTTTCGCGCGCCCTTGGATGTGGCGGTCAACCGCATCATGAGTGGCCGTCCGAAGCTCAAATATTATGAAGCGGGGATGGACCTGGGGCTCTCTTACGACCGCGCAGAAAGTTTCAAGCTCTTTCAGGCGCGGATTCTGGATGAGTACGACAAGATGGTGGAGTCCGACAATTTCGTGGTGCTGGACGGGACGCTGCCCGTGAATAAACTACAGAAGCAGATGCGGGATATTGTGGCGTCGAAGATTGACTTAAAGCGGTTTGCACCCCGCGCGCCGGAGGCGGAGTAGTCATGCCGGATCAGGAAAAAGAAAAACCGGTTCCTGCACAGACGCCCGCTGTTGCCGTGGTGGATGGGCCAGCAACTCCGGCTGCACCGGCGAAAACAGCTTCGACGACCGAAGAAAGCGGATCGCAACACTTTTTTGGTGAACCTCTGGTAGGTTTTGACCCCAGCGAAATTACAGGTCAGTTGATCGTCATCGAAGGGATGGACGGTTCGGGGCGCTCAACGCAGATCGCGCTCTTGCAGGAATGGCTGGAGTCCGAAGGATTTGCGGTGCAGACGAGCGGATTGCGGCGGTCGAACCTTGTGGGTCGCGACATTGACGAGTTGCTGGCGAAGAACGCGGTGACGCGGCTGACGCTTGCATTGATGTACGCGACGGATTTTTTTGATCAGGTGGAACACCGCATCCTGCCTGCTTTGCGTTCAGGCGCCGTGGTTTTGGCGGACCGTTATATTTTCACGCTGATTGGGCGCGGCGTGGTCCGCGGAATCAACCGCGATTATATGAACGGTCTTTACGCGATGGCGCTGCGGCCGCATCTGACGTTTTGGCTGAACGTGCGTCCCGAAACGGCATTCGGCCGCGAGTTCAAGAAGGCGCAGGCGATCAGCTATTGGGAAGCTGGCCGGGACATGTCACTGAGCCATGATTTGTACTGGTCGTTTGTCCGCTACCAGACGATGATTCAACGAGAATTTGAAGTAATGGCCAAGAAACACAACTTCATTGAATTGGACGGCGAAGCCAGCGTCTCGGCTGTGAACAAGCTTTTACGACAACGCATCGCCGAACAGCTTGGGATTCGCGCTACAAAATACACCCCCTCGTCCGCACTCGCGCACCTCTGGCGCTAGAATCAGGCATGCCTGACCCGGTCCATATCGCGGCGATTGATGCTGGCTCCAATGCGGTGCGCCTTTCCGTTGCACGGGCGTACTCCGCCCTGGATATTGAACCGTTGCACACCGAACGATATCCGCTGCGCCTGGGCGAACACGTTTTTTTGCGGCAGAAATTCAGCGAAGAGATTTTTGCGAACGCTACGAAAGCGTTCCGCCATTTCCGAGAAGTGATGGATGAGTTCGATGTCACGCGCTACCGGGCGGTGGCAACGAGCGCAACACGGGAAGCGGCAAACCGAAAAGCATTCGTGCGGCAAATTCGCCGCAAATCCCGCATCAACCTGGAAGTGATCGGCGCCATCGAAGAGTCGCGGCTTGGCCGGGAAGCAGCGCTTGCGGCCGTTGGCCCGGAAGCTTTTCCGCGGTGCATTGCAGATCTCGGCGGAGGGAGTCTGGAGATCAGCTTGTTGCGCGACCACGCAGTGGAGCGTGGCGCGCAACTGCCAGTCGGCACGGTCCGGTTGCTGACTACGTTGAACCTTGGCGGCGTGATTCGGCCCGTGCAGGTCGAGCAGGTCCGTCGATACATCCGAGCTCTTCTGGATTCGAAGTTGACTCCTCGACCGAATTTGGGCGATGAACTGGCCATTGCGCTTGGCGGTAACGCGGAAGCGCTGGCAAACGTTGCTCCCGGGCCACGACAACATGGACTGCAGACGATTGAGCTTTCCCTCCTGCGCTCGCGATTGCCTGACATTCTCCAGCGCGACGTCCGCGAACGCATGAAGTCTTATGGCGTGCGGCGGGATCGGGCGGACGTGATGCCCATCGCGGCGATCATTTTTATCACGCTGGGCAGTTATATGAATTTGCGGACCTTTGCCGTGCCAAGCGTTGGGGTGCGGGAAGGCCTGCTGCACGATCTCGCGCGCGAGGCATTTTCACGAAAGGAACCTCATCGTTACGATGAAGCGGCGCGGCAAATTCTGGTGGGCACGCGCAGTTTTGCCCGCCGGATGGGTTTCGACCAGAAACACGCTGAGCACGTAAGAGAGTTGAGTCTGATGCTTTTCGATCAGCTTCAGCCGGTCCACCATCTTCCAGAGCAGACTCGCGTGCTGCTGGAAGCGGGGGCTTTGCTCCATGATACGGGTCACATGATCAGCCATCGCGGGCATCATAAACATGGTGAGTACATGGCAATGAACGGGGACATCCCCGGCCTCGAAGGGCGGGAGAGGGCGTTCGTTGCCGGGCTCGTGCGCTATCACAACAGGAAGACCGAACCCGCGGCGCACCACCTTGCGTACTCCTTGCTCGACAACACGGACCGCAGAACAGTGCGGCGAGTTGCTTCCATTTTGAGAATTGCCGAAGCGCTGGATCATTCTCACCGGGAGCGAGTGACGAACCTGAAGGCCTCATTTCAGCGCGGGGCAGCCGGATTGCGAGTCCACGCTCACGGGGACGCCGCCGAAGATTTGCGAGATGCGAGCCGTGCCGCGGAATTATTCGAGAAGGAGTTTCACGTGCGGCTTTATTTCCGGCAGGCCGAAGGAAGATAAGAGTTAACAGTCAACAGTCGAAAGTTTAAAGTTAACCGTCAAGAGAAAGAGAAGCAAGTCTGAAATGCTTTTGGCTTTGGGCCGTCGCGAGAGACAGATCGAAAGTTGAAAGGGAATCATGAAGCTGTACATCGTGAGGCACGGCATTGCGATCGAGCGCGGGACTCCCAAGTGTCCCGCTGAGGCGGAGCGGTTTCTTACCGAAGAGGGGCTGCAGAAAACCAAGCAAGTGGCCGAGGGTGTGGCGGCGATTGGCGTGCAAGCCGACCTCCTCCTTTCGAGTCCCTATGTGCGGGCAGTGCAGACGGCAGAGATTTTTGCCGGTGTGCTTAACTACCCTATCGAAAAGATTCGAAGGACGGAGCAGCTGCTGCCCGGCGCAGAACCTTTGCTTCTTATCCGTGAACTTGCCCGTGAGAGAGCCAACTCAACAATTTTCTTGTTTGGCCATGCACCGCAGTTGGATGATGTAGTTGCCGCTGCGTTGAACTGCAAGAAAGCCGTGACTTCGTTGAAAAAGGCGGGAGTCGCGCTTGTTGAATTAGAACGCGTCTCCCCACCCACTGGTGAACTGGTGTGGCTGGCCCCTCCCAAAATGCTCCGCCGGCTAGGAAAATAAGCGGGCACATGTTGCACGGGGTTGCCGTTCAAAGTCTTGGCGCGTCACTCGCCCAATGGATGGCGCTGCCGTGCTTTACTTGATCAGGCGCATCGTTCTGGTTACCAGCGTCGGAGTTCCCTTGGTATTAAAGAGCAAGCCCTTCACCGTAAGGTTGCTGCCAGTCGTCAACGATGCAAGTCCAGTGAAATCCTGAAGGTGTATCGGGGCGAGGGTGACGACGTTGATCGTTGTAATCGGCGGCGTTGCGCCCGTGAAAAGCGGCGAGAGGCCCGTCAAAGTGAACGTGGCCTTTGCGCTATCGAGGGCGCTCACAACACCGGAGATTTGCGAGGGCCACAAGCGAACCAATGCTGTTGTAACTGTCGTATCACTACCGCTGGTCGTGACCGCTCCTGGACGGATTTGCACATCCTGGCCTACAAGAAGGTCTGCGCTGCTGGTGAAAGTCAGGCCAGGCAGGCTGAATCCCCCGAACTCGTCCAGATCCTCGTTGCCTGTCTGAAACAAAGCGCCGGTTTGAATAGAGACGATCACGGGCATACCTTCAGAGATTCCTGCAACGGAGGCCTGCTCGTTGAACACCACCATGTGAAACTGCGTGGCGCTATCCACGCTGGTGATCGTGCCCTTGAGAGCTTGTTTATTTGCAACTTCCTCAAATTCGACGCGTTTTGCGAGCATCGCCCCCATGCCGCTTTCGCTCAGATTGACGTTGAGGATTTGTCCCATTTTGACGCAAGTCAAATCCGCAGGACTGGCAGCGCAGCCTGCACGGCTGAAATCCTGAAACATCGTGTTTGCGTCAACGCTAATGGTATACGACTGGCCGGTCCTCTCATCGGCCAGTGTGAATTGGCCGGTTCCTATGCCGGTGACCAATCCATCCAACTCGTCAATGGCATCCATCTCCATGTCCTTGTCGATGTCGGGCAGCTGGGTCAGTTGCTTGAGAGTGACCGTCGGAGTGATGGAAAGATCGCTTTGGACCGAGGCGTTCAAATTGAAATCCAATTGAACACCAACGACCGAATTCTGGCTGATGGTAATCGGGAATGGCGTGCCCGACAGTGTTGCCGTCGAAGCGCTGAAGTTTGGAGAGAATTCACACACCGAATTGTTTGCGCAGGCTCCGATAGCGGCTCCGGAATGGTTCACGATGGTCATCATTGCGTTACCAAACGTCAGAGTGGCGCTCGCGTAAGTGTCCGGCGCGACGTTGGCCAGATTCAGAAATGCCGCATTTGTCCGCAGGTGGCCGAACTCGATTTCCAGCGGCGTGGTGAGTACGGAAACCGCAGGCTTGGTGGTGTCTGTGGGTTGCAAGCTGGCCCCGGTAATCAATGTTTCAAAAAAGAGCACTGCAACACCAGCCGGCGGCGTATCTCGAATTGTCACGGTAAGGGGAATGCTGCCCGACTGGACTACAGGAGGGAGAAGCATGGAATTTCCGCAGGACATCAGAAACGCACAACTTAACAGGACCAGTAGGAGCGAGAGAGTTCGAAGCACGGATAATCCTCCAGCGTTAGCTTAAATCTCTGAATTCATTTCGAAGACCGGAGCTGGGCCATGTCTTGAAACTTGGATTCAGACCGAGCCAAAAAAGTTGGTTAAGTCTGTCTCAGGACGTCCGTTGGAAATGAGACTCACTCAGAAGCGACAGCGAACTCCGGCAGCTTGTGCGAAGGGAGAGCCACGACTTTGTCCGGTTTCACGGCAGCCTTCACGATCAGCGCCACGCCGAGATACAGCTCCAGCATGTGCTTGGCTTTCGCGAGTCGCACGGCGGACTCTGCGTCATCGGGCAGGCCGGGCACACGAAGTATCAGAGTTTCTGAAGACTTCTCCGCTCGAAAACCTGAACCATTTTCTATGCCGGATTTGCGGAGCGCACGCGCCAGCCGCAGCACACCCGCAAGTGCCCGGACGTCATTCTGACGAGTGGCAGGCAGGTTTCGATAGGGGCCGCTTTTTTCATTGGGCTCCGCCCCGCGGTGATACCGAACCACGACGGCCAACGTTTCCCACTCGTCAGCAGTCCAGCCCGGAGGCAAGGGAATTCTTTGAACAAATTTGCACGCGGCTTTCTGTGGAGATTTCTCATTATTCTCGCCGTTCCCAACGCCATGCAGGATTGTGGCGGCTGCTAGGATTCGCTGAAGCCCGGCGTTCTCATAGGCAGGACTGGCTCCAGCGCGCCTGAACGCTTCGAAGATGGATGAGGCGATCCGGGCGATTTGCGAAGTGCGGCGCCAATTTGAATCGGCCGCGCGGCGTGTTGCTCGGAGCTTCGCGTGCACTGCAACATCCACGCGGCCATTCGTGGGAAGGCCTGCGCGCCACACGTTCCACAGGCTGGTCTTGCCAAGCATCAACTGGCGGTAGGTCTCCATGCGCTTCTGACGTTCGCCCGTTATGCGCTCCTGCCAGAGGCGGAGCGATTCCTCGCTCTCGACCGCATCGGATTTTTCAACTTTTTCGGCGAGGACATCAAGGTCGTGAATTTCGCCCAAAAGATCCTGCACGCGTTTGAGGTTGTCGCTCCACAGCGTGTGTTGTTCGGGCAGCAGGCTTTCGACGCAGTAGCGGAATCGTTTCAGGCCAATGCGCAGATTGTGCCAGGGTTTCGGTTTTTCGGTGCGCATGGCGCGGGCATGAAGCTCTCTTGCGTCTTCCAGGCGCTCGAGTGCAACGCACTCCGCCGCAAGACTCCCGGCCGGCACAAAGCGCGAACGCTGGCGAAGAACGTGTGCAAAATGGCGCCAGGCCTTGAGGTCGAATTTCGTAGCACCGCGCATCACAATTTCGCGCAGGCCGGGTTCGCTGGAATTCAACGCTGCAAGAAGAAGCATTCCGACGGCGTCCGTATCGGGCGCCAGCGTCTTGATCCGGTCATGCATCACCTGTTCGTCGCGCAAGGCGCCCAGGCTCCGGAAGAGTTTGCGCGTTGCCTTTCGCAATGCTGACCATGCGGGATGCGGGTCAACTTCTTCCATGACGGCCGCAACGGAACGGCACCGGCGCAGGGCTACCCGCAAGTCGTGAACGGCGTCTGGATCGGGGGCGTTGCGGACCTCTTCGAGCTCACTTGCAGTGCGCTCCATCCAAAAAGGCAAACCGCGCTGTTCGGGACGCGGAGCGCCCGGAAGGGTCGTGATCGTAGCCATGAACTTTCTCGAAAATCCCTCAAATGAACCCCTAGAGGCGTCCCCTATCTGAGGGAACTATAGCCTACCCCCGGGGCAAGCCCGGCGTCCAGAGGTGTGAGTGGGGGGCGGGGTGAGTAAGGACGGCTTCCAGGCTGCCGCGGCCAGCGCTGGTGGGTACTGAAGCCACGGGATCGATGCAGTGGTTTTTGAACCTCATGGAAGAGTTCGGGATTGAATGCCGAGTCGGTCATCCGGCACAGATTCGAGCCTGCGAACCACGAAAGCAGAAACACGATCGGCGAGACGCGGAGTTGATCCTGAAGCTACTGGCGGAAGATCGCTTTCCGGCGATCTGGCTGCCTTCGAAGAGCTGCAGGATCTACGGGCCTTGTTGCGGCATCGTCATCAGCGGGTACGCATACGGACGCGGGTACAAAATGCGCTACAGTCGAAGTGCCCTCGCGAATGGCCTACGACGAGGCACCGCCCTGTGGCTCTGGTTCCGGTCCTTGAGCGACGGGGCCGGGCGTGCTATTTTCAAATGAGCGCCCGGAGTGGCGGAACTGGCAGACGCGCTGGACTCAAAATCCAGTGGTACTTAGTACCGTGTGGGTTCGACCCCCTCCTCCGGGACCATTTTCATTTTAGGAACATAGAATTACCAGCCCTCAGGTTCTCTTACTTCCCAGCTAAAATTGATTTTCAATAAAAAAAGAGCGAGACGGCTTCATTGAATCGGTTTAATATAACGCCTAGAGAAGATTTGAATTGAGAAGCTTGGTTCACGTCAAACTTGTTGATTGCCAAAGGAGTCTCATGAATCGCTGCTTTGCTGCTCGCCTGGTACTGATTTTCAGCGTTCTTTTCTTGGTGGGGAGCGTGGCGAAGTCCAATGCCGCTGATGGAATTGAGCGCACCTACCTTCACAAGAATTGGCAGATTCAATCTTCGTGCCAGGCGGTGGATCCGGGCGAACAGATCTCCAAGGCAGGCTATGACGCCAGTTCGTGGCACAAAGCTGAAATCCCCGCGACGGTCGTTGGGGCTCTGGTGACGGACAAAACCTATCCCGATCCTGCGTATGCGAAAAATTTGAAGTCACTTCCGGGAATGGACTATGGTGACAAAACATTCTTCGCGAATGCGGACTTGCCAGCTGGCAGCCCGTTTAAGTGCTCCTGGTGGTACAGAACGGAATTCGCGCTTCCCGCAGGTGGTGAGCAAAAAAACGAGTGGCTGAACTTCTTGGGCATCAATTACCGCGCAAACATCTGGGTGAATGGGCTGAAAGTGGCGGACCGAGCCGAAGTGGCGGGAACGTACCGCAGGTATGAATTCAACATCAGCAAGGCGCTGAAAGCAGGAAAGAACGCGCTGGCCGTCGAAGTGTTTGCTCCGGAGAAGGATGATCTGGGCATCACCTGGGTGGACTGGAATCCAACTCCGGCCGACAAGAGCATGGGTTTGTGGAAGGAAGTTTTTCTGACGACCAGCGGGCCGGTGACCACGCGCGATACGTTTGTTACTTCGAAGCTCGGCGCGGATTATAAGACTGCGGAGCTTTCGATCAGCACGGTGTTGAAAAACACCTCCGATAAAGAAGTGAAGGGTGTCCTCCGCGGGGAGGTTGAAGGAATTGAGCTGCAGCAACCTGTGACCCTGGCTGCAGGCGAAGCGCAGACAGCCCGATTCACCGCGGAGAGATTTCCGAAGCTAAAGTTTGCCCACGCGCGGCTCTGGTGGCCCTATTCGATGGGAAAACCGGAGCTGTATACGGCCAAAGTTTTACTTGAAATCGGGCAGCAGGTTTCGGATTCGCAGAAGGTGACGTTTGGCATACGCGAAGTGGCTGCCGATCTGACGGAAAAAGGTCACCTGCTCTTCAAGGTGAACGGCCGCAAACTCTTGATTCGCGGAGCGGCTTGGGCTCCCGATATGTTCTACAGGTGGTCTTCCTCGCGGCTGGACGCGGATCTGGCGTACGTGCGGGACATGGGATTGAACACCATTCGGCTGGAAGGCCGTCTCGATCGCGACGAGTTTTTCGAGAAAACAGACAAGCTCGGAATTTTGGTGATGCCCGGGTGGACGTGCTGCGATGCCTGGGAACGATGGGACAGATGGAAAGGCGACCAGAGCCGGGTTGCGGCGGCTTCCCTGCGCGATCAGATTACGCGGTTGCGAATTCACGCGAGCGTTTTCGTCTGGCTGAATGGGAGCGACGGCCCGCCCCCGGCTGACGTCGAGCAAATGTACCTGGATATCGAGCACGAACTTGGCTGGCCGAATCCAATCCTCTCTTCTGCGAGCGACACGGCGACGACAGTCACGGGAAATTCCGGCGTAAAGATGACCGGCCCATACGAATACGTCCCGCCCATGTATTGGCTGGTGGATACGGAAGCGGGCGGCGCTTACGGATACAACACAGAGACTAGTCCGGGTCCGGCGATACCCACGCGCGAGTCGCTAGAGAGATTCATTCCGAAGGAACACCTCTGGCCGATCGATGACTTCTGGAATTATCACGCGGGCGGCGAGCGCTTTACCACGGTGAATGTTTTCACCGAGGGGCTGACCAAGCGCTACGGCGAAGCGACTTCGCTCGATGACTACGAGCGCAAAGCTCAGGCGATGACCTACGACGGGGAGCGCGCGATGTTTGAAGCTTACGGGCGCAACAAGTACACCTCCACGGGAGTGATTCAGTGGATGCTCAACAACTCCTGGCCGTCGCTCATCTGGCATCTTTATGACTATTACCTGGTACCGGCGGGCGGATATTTCGGTACGAAGAAGGCGTTGGAGCCGGTTCACGTGCAGTATTCGTACGATGAAAACTCCGTCGCTGTTGTGAACAGTACCTACGAGCCGCTAAGCGGGTTAAAGGTGAGCGCAAGAATTTACAACGTGGATGCCACGGAAAAAGCTTCCAAAGAGACCACGATCGATCTCGCAGCCGACGGCCTCGCGAAAGCCTTTGACCTTCCCAAGCCGGATGGGCTTTCAACAACTTATTTCCTGAAACTTAAACTGCAAAATGCGTCAGGGAAAGTCCTGAGTGACAATTTCTACTGGTTGTCGACGAAGTCTGACGTGATGGACTGGAAAGGCCGCAAGGACACCGCCTACACGCCGCAATCAGAATTCGCCGATTTGACGGGTTTGAATGCGCTCCCCCAGGTCGCGGTGCAGGCAATGGCGAGCACGAACAGCTCCGGCGGGAGGGGAATTACTCTGGTCGCCGTGGGGAACCCATCGAAGAACATTGCTTTCATGGTTCATGTGCGAGTAACGCGCGGAAGGGGCGGTGCTGAAGTGACTCCGGTTTTGTGGACTGACAACTACTTTTCGCTCCTGCCGGGCGAGCGGCGCACCGTTCTCGCGACTTATGAGGAGAAAGAGCTTGGAGGCAAGCCCGCGGAAATTAGGGTGGATGGCTACAACGTTTCGCCGGTTTCTGTGGTGTCAACCACGGGAAAGTAGTGTTTGCGCAAGTTCATGCCGCGACGGCCGCAGCAGCCAAAGGCCTCCGGCTTGCGTTCGGCCGGAGCATCATTCAAAATTTGCACCGATGAAATTTAACAAGTGTCTTGTCTCTTTTTCACACTCACGGAAGCACTGCACTCAATTCCTTGTCTTGGTCACAATCTCGGTTGCTCCGTTGTACGCGCAACAGGAGAAACTAGCCGCCGTAATCCCCACGGTACAGGAACGCATCCAGAAGAGCGGAGCGGAAGTCGCCGTAGCCATCGAATCGCTTGACGGAAAAACGAGCTGGTTCCTGAATGCAGATCAGTCATTCCACGCCGCGAGCACCATGAAGATTCCCGTGATGATCGAGCTCTATCACCAGCTTCGGGAAGGAAAGATCAAGCTGGAAGAAACGCTCGTCGTCAGAAACGAATTCCGCAGCATCGTGGATGACTCCATTTATCAGCTGGATTCCACTTCAGATTCCGAGCCTGAGATTTACAAAGCCGAAGGCCAGAAGCGCACGATGGCCCAGCTGTGTGAGTTGATGATCACCGTCAGCAGTAATCTGGCCACCAACCTGCTGATTGAAAAGCTGGGAACGGAAAATATCAAAGCGGCGGTCCGATCCTTGCACGCCGATGGTATGAAATTCCTGCGCGGCGTGGAGGACGGCAAGGCCTACGAAAAAGGCTTGAGCAACACGACCAGCGCCCGGGGGCTTTTCATCCTTCTCCAAGCCATCGCGCTTGGAAACGCAGTTGACAAAGATGCCTCCAGCCAGATGGTGGAAATCCTCAAGCGCCAAAAATTCAACGAGGCGATTCCGACAGGTCTGCCGCCAAACACCGTTGTCGCGCACAAGACCGGCGAAATCACCAAGATTCATCACGATGCCGCAATTGTCTATGCTCCACGCCCGTTCGTGCTGGTGATCCTCGTGCGCGGCATTGAGGACTCCAAAGAGAGCGCAGCATTGATGGCTGACATCACCCGGCTGCTTTACCCGGCCACACAATAATGGAAACCTCGCGCAACCACCCCGGGTTCGCTCCGCATCCAATCCACTAGAATAAATCACGGTATCTGGGCCATACTGGTTGCGGTCGGATGCCATACCGTTGCGCTTGGGCGCTAGAGAGGGATTCATGAAAATCAGTCTTCGTTATTTTGCGGCACTCGCAATCGCGTTGCTTGTTGGAGTTATTGCTTCAGCGGACACTTTGGAATTGAAGGACGGCCGCGTTCTTCAGGGAAAATATGTGGGCGGCACCCAAGCGCTAGTCCGCTTCGAGGTCAATGGGGACTTGCAGACCTTTAATACCTCCGAAATTGTCGCTTTGACTTTCACGGGCACCTCAACCGCGCAAACGCCGCCTCCGGCTGCCGTTCAAGCGCCACCGGCCGCTCGCCTCACTCCGGTTCAGGGCACTGCGCCGTCTGGCAGCATCACGGTCCCTGCGGGCCAGTCGCTCCTGATTCGCATGATTGATGGCGTGGACTCTTCCAAGAACCACGTTGGAGACGTTTTCCACGCCAGCCTGGAAACAGACCTGGTGATCAACGATTTAGTCGTGGCGCGCAAGGGAGCCGACATCTATGGCCGCCTGGCGAATGCGAAAGATGCAGGTCACATCTCCGGAAGCTCCGAACTCCAGTTGGAACTCACTCGCATGATCATTGACGGAAAAGATTATCCGGTTGTGAGCAGCGACTACAGCCTCAAGGGCAAAGGGCGCGGCTCCAACACCGCCAAGAAAGTCGGCGGAGGAGCCGTAGCCGGCGCGATCATCGGTGCGATCGCCGGCGGAGGGAAGGGCGCAGCCATCGGCGCGGGCGTTGGCTCGGCAGCCGGAGCGGGCGTTCAAGTATTCACAAAGGGCCAGCAAGTTAAGGTGCCCAGCGAGACCTTGCTCGAGTTCCGTCTCCAGCAGGAACTTGTGGTAACCCCGCCGCAGCGCTGAGGCGATGCGTTAAGCCTAATTCAGAATTGACACCGCTCTGTTCCTTTTCGGAATGATTCTTGAGCAAATCTTGCCCACTAGTATCAAATTGGAACCATCGACCCCAAATTCCCTCTTGCTACTCCTACTGTTAGTGACTAAGATACCCCCTCTAGCGAGGATCAAATGCCAAAAGAGAAGCCGCAGGTAAACATTGGAGACGTCATCAAGTCCTACCGCAGCCAGCGGGGACTTTCGCAGGGTGACATCGAACGCCGCACGGGTCTCTTGCGCTGCTATCTTTCGCGGGTGGAGAACGGCCATACTGTGCCCTCACTCGAAACTCTGGCCAAGATTGCCGAAGCCATGGACATTTCCCTTGCCGATTTTTTTCCGGGCACTGAAACTCCCCGTGACCGCGAAACTCAAAAAGCACTCGGCGAACTTTCTCAGGACGAAATCCGATTCCTTGCAGAGATCAAGCGTTACAGCACCACGCTTTCGG
>Ga0075017_100001818_pt1 | contig 13232 bp, 13 predicted proteins | sample AleBraG_ABR_2012_FD_71475 | JGI IMG/M metagenome (GOLD analysis project Ga0075017, IMG submission 71475) | Freshwater sediment microbial communities in response to fracking from Pennsylvania, USA - Alex Branch Run_MetaG_ABR_2012 | ecosystem: Environmental > Aquatic > Freshwater > Creek >... | reverse complement strand
TCATCAAGGAGTACCCGGTCGAGAAGCTCTTCCGGGACGCCAAGATCATGCAGCTCTACGAGGGCACCTCGCAGATCCAGCGGCTCGTCATCGCCCGCGAAACGCTGCTGCCGCGGCGTGTCGAGGAGCCGACGGCCGTCCCCGCCTGACAGCCCCTCGCCTCGTACGGATCGGGGAGGCCCCGCCGGAGCGCCCGGCCGGGGCCTCCCCCGTTCCGGGGCCCACGGCCGGCCCATCGGCTCCGGCGGGGTGGCCGCGCCGCACACCCGCCCGGGGGCGCACACGGGCCGCCCTTGCCCGACGCGACGCCACCTGGTGCTACCTTGATGTACATGACCACGGTCGGCGTAGCGGAGCTCCGGCAGAACCTCAGCAAGTACCTTCGCGTCGTCGCTCGCGGCGAGCGGCTCATCGTGACCGAGCGCAACAAGCCCGTCGCAGAGCTGGGGCCACCCCCCAGCACCGGCGAGGCGCTCGACCGGCTGATCGCTGAAGGGCGCGTGGCGCGTCCGCGGCGCCGCGGCCTGCCCGAGCCGCTGCAACTCGCCGGCGACCCGCTCGCGCTGAGCCGGGCGCTCGACGAGATCCGCGGCCAGCGCTGAGCGTGGCGCTGTTCTATCTCGACGCCTCGGCGCTCGTCAAGCTCGTCCGCGCCGAGCCCGAGACCGGTGAGCTGCGTGCATTCCTCGCAGAGGACGACCTGCTCTCCAGTGAGCTCGCGCTCACCGAGGTGCCCCGCGCGATCCGTCGCGCGGCGGCCCACGATCCCGCGCTTGCGCCCGAGCCGCTCATGACTCGAGCCGGCGAGATCCTCGAAGCCGTCGCCCTGCTGCCGGTTGATCGCCCCCTGCTCGCTGCGGCCGGCGCGCTCGAGGAGCCCGCCCTGCGCGCCCTGGACGCGATTCATCTCGCCGCTGCGATCGACCTCTCGCCGATCGACGCATTCGTCAGCTACGACGAACGTCAGGGGGCAGCCGCCCGTCTGGCCGGACTGCGCACCGTCAGCCCCGGGCGCTGACTCCCGACGGGCGATCCGTTGCTCGGAGACGGCTAGCGGATCACCAGCGGGTTGCCGTAGTTCGAGACCTGGCCGGCGTTCTGGATGCGCACCAGGACGCGGTAGACGCCCCTGTGGACGTGGAGGACCCGGCTGAAGCCGGAGCTGGTCGTGGTGCCGTTCGCCTTGAGGATCGTCCCGCCCGCCAGGACGCCGCGGCCCGCGACGATGCGGAGCATCCCCACCTGGGCGCCGTTCTCGGCCGGGGTCACGGTGCCGTAGATGCGGACGTAGCCCCGGCGCCTGGTCCTGGCGATGTGGCTCTCCACCCTGACGGCCACGCTCTCGGTCACGACCGGGCTGACGATCGCGGGGCTGCCGACGGTGAGGACACGGAACTGGGTCACCAGCGAGGCGTCCAGCAGGTTGAACGTGAAGCCCCCCGTCGCGGTCGTCAGCTCGGGGTTGCCGATGTCCTGGAAGCCCGCCGTGAACGGGAAGGCGTCGCCCTGGAGGACGACCGGGCGCCCTCCGTTGCCGGTACCCGACAGGGTGCCCTTGACCTGGAACGGGGCGCCGAAGAGCACCGGGTTGGGGGAGGCGAGGATCGCCAGGGACAGGGGTACCTTCTGGGTCGCCAGCACGCGGTCGGAGCCCAGCGTCGTGCCGTTCGCGTTGACCGCCACGAGGCGGTAGTGGTAGAGGGTGATCGGCGCCAGCCCGCCGACGGCGACCCTGACGGAGACGGCCGCGGTGCCCGAGCCGGCATCGCCGATCACGCTCTGGCTGCCGTAGGCCCTGGTCACGCCGTACTGGAAGTAGTAGGAGGTCCCGGCGGCCTGCGGGTTGATCGTGCCGGTCAGGACCGCCGAGGCGTAGCCGACTTCCCTCGCGGCGCCGGTGAGGGCCGCCGGGGGGCCGGCGGCCGCCGCCGGCCCGGCCAGGGCGAGCGCCAGCGTCGTCGCCGCGCCGGCCAGTCCTGCGGCCCGCGCGCCTCGGCGCGGGGCCCTGGCGATGCTGTTCTGCTCCATTCGTGCCTCCATCCTCTGTGAACGCGGGGTCCCTTTCATACAGGCAAACCGACGGCGGGGCGGAAGCTGCGCCCCCGCCCCCGCGCCGCTAGGCTCCCGAACCCCAAGTCAGCAGAGGAGAGAGAAAGCATGTTCGTGTTCAAGGCCGCAGTCGTCGGCGCCGGAACGATGGGCGGCCAGATCGCCCAGACCATCGCCTCCGCGGGCATCCCGGTGGTGCTCAAGGACATCGACCAGGCGCTCGTGCAGGCGGGCCTGGAGGAGGCCGAGAACGTGACCAGGGGCCAGGTCGGCAAACTCGCCGAGAAGGGCCGGATCACCGCCGAGCAGGCCGAGGCCCAGATCGCGGAGATCCTCGGGCGGATCGAGGGGACCACCTCCTACGCGCCCTTCGGCGACGTCGACATCGTGATCGAGGCCGTGCCGGAGCGGATGGAGATCAAGCAGGCCGTCTTCGCCGAGCTCGACGCGGCCACGCCGGGCCACGCGATCCTCGCCTCGAACACCTCCTCGCTGTCGATCACCGAGATCGGCGAAGCGACGCTGCGAGCGGACAGGGTGGTCGGCTTCCACTACTTCTACCCGGCCTCGGTGATGCCGCTGATCGAGATCGTCGAGGGCGAGGAGACCTCGGCCGAGACGGTCGGGGCGGCCGTGACCTTCGCCCAGGCGATCCGCAAGCAGCCGATCACCTGCGCCGAGGTGCCGGGCTTCGTGGTGAACCGGATCCTCAACTCGGGGATCTCGGAGATCTGGCGCGAGCAGGAGGAGAAGGGGCTCTCGATCAAGGCGATCGACGAGGGCGTCGGTGCGGCCGGCGTGACCCCCGTCGGGCCCTACTTCCTGGTCAACCTGCTGGGCCTGGACACCGTCCTGCACGTCGCCGAGCACCTGGTCGCCTCCTACGGCGAGGAACGCTTCTACGTCCCGGCCTCGATGCAGAAGCTGGTCGCCGACGGCAAGCTGGGCGCCAAGACCGGAGGCGACGGCTTCTACGCCGCCGACGGGCGGTCCAACGTCCCCGGCGAGGCCGAGCCCGACATCGCCGAGCTTGTCGAGATGCTCTCGCTGAAGACATTCCTCGAGGCCTGCCTGGTGCTCGAGGAGGGCGTCGCCACCCACCGGGACATCGACTTCGGGATGATGGCCGGCGCGGGCCTGGACCCCCGCAGGGGCCTGCTGCCGCCGTTCATGAAGGCCGACGTCGACGGCCTCGACGTGGTCCTCGAGCGGATGGAGTCGGCGCAGGAGCGATTCGGCGAGCGCTTCGCCGCGCCGACGATCCTGCGCCGCCTCGTGGCCCAGGGCCGGCTCGGGCAGAAGAGCGGCCAGGGCTTCTACGCCTACCCGCAGCCCGACGCCGAGCAGCCGGGCGAGGTGGTCAAGCTCGAGACCCGCGCCGACGGCGTGGCGATCGCGTGGCTGGCCAACGGGCAGATGAACTCGATCTCGCCGCAGGTCGTCGAGGACCTCGCGGCCCTCTGGGCGCACGTCAAGAGCTCGGACGTCCGGGCGCTGGTGATCGCCTCGTCGAACCCGATGCTCTACAGCGCCGGGGCCGACATCAAGGCCTTCACGACGATGGACGAGGCCGGCGGGCGCAAGCTGATCGACGAGGCTCACGCGCTGTTCCGCGAGCTGGGCTCCGGGGGCGTCGCGACGATCGCCGCCGTCAACGGCCTCGCCTACGGCGGTGGCTGCGAGCTCGCGATGGCCTGCGACGTGCGGATCGCGGCCCGCACGGCGATCTTCGGCCAGCCGGAGATCAAGCTCGGGATCATCCCCGGCTTCGGCGGCACGCAGCGGCTGCCGCGGCTTGTGGGGACGAACAAGGCGCTCGAGATGAACCTGATCGGCGACCCCGTCCTGGCCGAGGAAGCCTTCGAGCTGGGGCTCGTCAACCGCATCGTCGAAGATCACGAACTGCTGGACACGGCGCTGATGTGGGCTCGCAAGCTGGGCGGGCAGGCGCCGCTGGCGCTGGCCCAGATCAAGCAGGTCTCGGGCGCGGGGGACCTCGACGAGGGCATCGAGGCCGAGAAGCGGGGCTTCGCCGCGGCCTTCGCCAGCGCCGACGCGAGGGAGGGCATCGCGGCCTTCCTCGGCAAACGGGCACCGCGCTTCACCGGCAGCTGAACCGATGGCCGTCCCCGAGGCCCCGCCCGAGAGCGAGCTGCGCCGTCTCGCGGAGCTGATCCGCCGGGCCGGCTCGGTCGTCGCGCTGACCGGAGCCGGCATCTCGGTGCCCTCGGGGATCCCCGACTTCCGCACGCCCCTGACGGGCCTGTGGGAGAACGTCGACCCGATGGAGGTGGCTCACATCGACGCCTTCCGCGCCGACCCGGTGCGCTTCTGGAGCTTCTACGGCGAGCGCTTCGCATCGCTCGAGGGGAAGCTCCCGAACGGCGCCCACGAGGCGCTCGCGCGGATGGAGGCGATGGGCCTGCTCGACGGCGTCATCACGCAGAACGTCGACATGCTCCACCGCCGCGCCGGGAGCCGTGAGCTGATCGAGGTCCACGGATCGATCGCGACGGCCTCCTGCCTCTGCTGCCCGGGGCCCGTCGAGCTGGCCGAGGTCCGCGCCCGGCTGGGACGCGAGGCCGACGGCGTGCCGCGCTGCGAGCACTGCCGAGCGCCGCTGAAGCCCGACGTCGTGCTGTTCGGCGAGCTGCTCGACCCACGGGCCCTCGGCCGCGCCGGCGAGCTCTGCGCGGGCGCCGACGTGCTGCTCTGCATCGGCTCCTCGCTCGAGGTCCACCCGGTCGCCGGGCTGCCGGGGGCGACGCTCGCCTCCGGCGGGGCGCTGGCGATCCTCACGGCCGGCCCGACGCCGCTCGACGGCGCGGCCACCGTGCGGCTGCACGGCGACGTCGTGGCCGAGCTCGAGCAGCTCCTCGCGGCTCTGTGAGCCGCGCCCCTCAGACGGGCAGCGTGGCCAGCGTCAGGAGGTACTCGGCCGAGGCGGCCAGCGTTCCGTCCTCCGCCTCGTTGGCCTCGCTGTAGAGGCCGATCAGCTCGGCGCGGAGCTGCTCGTAGCGGCCCTGGGGCTCGAGCGCGGCCTTGGCCATTATCGTCGGGCCGAGGTGGCGCTCGTTGTACTCGACCCAGCCCTCGGGCGAGTCGTGCGTGAAGGTGACCGTCCGGCGTTCGAAGGACAGCTCGGCGCCGCTGGCGGCGAACAGGCCGCGGACGTGGTCCTCGACGCCCCACATGACCGGCGGCTTCAGCTCCGGTGGCGGCGGTGCCATGTAGGAGCCGATCGTCCGGAACATCCTGCCGTTGAGGCCCTCGGGTGTCCATGCGGCGATCGCGATCCGCGCTCCGGGGCGGGCGACCCTGAGGAGCTCGTCGGCGGCCGTCTGCTGCAGCGGGGCGAACATCACGCCGAAACAGGACGTGAGGCGGTCGAAGGAGTCCTCGGCGAAGGGCAGCTCCTCCGCGTCACCCTCGACGAACGTCACCTCGAGGCCCGCCTCGGCGGCCCGCCCGCGGGCGATCTCGAGCAGCTGCGGGGTCAGGTCCAGACCCGTCACCGCGGCGCCCGCCCGCGCTGCGGGGATGGCGACGTTGCCGGTGCCGGTGGCGACGTCCAGGAGCTCGTGGCCGGCCGCGGCCCCGACCAGCTCGACGAGCAGCTCGCCGACCGGCGCGATCTGCCGCGCGACCTCGTTGTAGTCGCCCTTGGCCCACATCGTCCTCTGGCCCCGCTTGATGGCGCTGACGTCGATGCTCATCCGGCCTCCCTCTGGTTGGCTATTCGGCGCCCACCGAGGCGCCCATCGCGAGGTCGCGCCCGGGGTCGATGCGCCAGCGCTCGGCCAGCGCCGAGAGCTCCGGATCGATGCCCCAGCGGTCGGGCAGCGGTGAGCCCTGGTGTTCGAGGCTCGCGCCCTTCAGGGCCATCGAGCCGCTGTTGTCGCCGATCGCCCGGATCTCGGCGATCTCCGCGGCGGACAGGGCGGCCGAGAGGCCGGCCAGGGCGGCGAGCTCGGCGCGCTTCTCCTCGACCGGTCGGGCGCCGGGGCCGCCCTCCTGGATCAGCGTCGGCGCCACGCACGAGACCCCCGGTTGGGCCAGGCACCACAGGCAGGCCAGCTGCAGCATGCTGAGGCCGTGGCGCGCGGCCAGCGGGCGCATCAGCTCGAGCTTGTCGCGGCCCGCCTCGACCCAGCCGCCGGGGCGGAAGCGCCGGTGGTCGTACTCGGGGAAGTCGTGACCCGGCAGGACGTCGTCGTGGAACAGGCCGCCGTAGTCGACGACCCGCGTGATCAGCTCGACCTGCGCGCGGACGGCCGCCGGCAGGACCAGCTCGCCGGGCCAGGGCTCCAACGGGCCGAGGATGATCATCGCCCAGTCGATCACCGCGCCGAAGCGCTCGAGGCAGTCGATCACGTCGAGGGTGAAGCCGTTGGCGGGGCCCGGCGCGAGGCCCAGCAGCCGTGTCAGGCCGGCGTCGCGAACCCCCGCCATGCCCTCCCAGACGGCCGCGCTGCGATAGCCGGTCGAGTCCGGGTTGTGGAGCATCAGCAGGTCGAAGTGATCGGCACCGCAGCGCTCGAGGCCGCGCTCGGTGGCCATCCGGATGTAGCCGGCGTACTCGTCCTCGCCGCGCAGCGCGGGGTCGGTGAAGCGGGGGAAGCCCTTGGCGCCCTGGCGGGTGCCCTCGTAGAAGTCGTGGCCGATCGCGCCGACGAGGCAGTAGGAGTCGCGGTCCACGCCCGCCACGGCGCGGCCCAGCGCGAGGTCGGCCTCGCCGGTGCCGTAGACATCGGCGGTGATGACGGTGTCGATGCCTTCGCCGGGGCGCAGCAGGCTCCTCAGCCGCTGCTCGGCGAGGGGCTCGCCGAAATGCATGAAGCGCCCGCCGCTCCAGGTGCCGATCGCGCTCGTCGTGGGATCCATCTCAGCTCAGACTAAACCCCGTCGCCGTGCGGGCGCGCAGCGCCGACTCCAGGCGGCGGAGGGCGTGCCCGATCAGCTCCTCGTCGATCGGCCCCTCGCCGGGCTCGAGGGCCGCCGCGGCCTGGGCGGCCACGCCCTCGTGGAGCGTCTCGAGCTCGGCGATCCGCCCCAGCAGGTCCCGGCGGTCCTCGGCCCGCAGCTCGGCGAGGGCCGCGGTCAGCGCACGCTCGAGGCCGACGGCCGCGTGGGCCGGGCGGCCCTGGTCGAGGTCCAGGCGGGCCCGCAGGGCCAGCTCCTCGCAGAGCAGCATCCGGCTGCGCCCGCCCATCAGCGCCGCCAGGCGCTCCTGGGGGCGCAGCGCCCAGGAGCGCTCGCGCCGGCGTTTGACGCCCCGGCCCTGGCGCAGGGTCAGCTCGCGGGCGTGCAGCCACTGCCCTCGCGAGACCTCCTCGCCCTCGCCCCAGCCGGCCCGGACGACGATGGCCTGGTCCGGGGAGACCTCGTGCAGGTAGGGGTCCGCCGAGGCGATCCGGTGGTAGTGGAGCACCCGGTTGACCGTGGTGACGGCGGCCGCGATCTCGCGCTCGCGGTCCAGTTCCTGCAGCCAGGCCTTCGCCTGGGGCTCGGCCGACAGCGAGACGGGGTCGATGACCGTCACCCGGCTCGTCTGCACGGGGGCCGGATCGGCGCTCGCCGCGCGGCCCGCCTCGCCGATCCGCCTGGCCAGCAGGCCCAGCGGCCCGCGGGCCTCGCGCAGCTCGGCTCCGGCTCTCCTGGCGCCGAGGGTGCCGATCACGATCACGTGCTCGGGCTCCCCGTCGGCGGCCCGGCGCAGCAGGTAGCGGCCGTCGGCGGGGCCGAGGGCCCAGGGGAACTCCAGCTGCATGAAGACGAACAGCCGCCGGGGCATCGCTTCACCGTATCCTTCCGCCACGGCCCTGGGCCGTCAGCCATAGGGCGGGCCGCACGGTCCGCGACTCCGAAGAGACCGGGAGCACACGATGTCCGAGGCCGGCAATGTCGCGAAGAGCCTGCGCGAGCGTCTCGGGGGGACAACGGAGGAGCGCCTCGGCAGGGCACTCTCCGAACTGCTCGAGAACCCGCTCCTGACCGGGGCCATCGGCAGGGCCTTCGAAGCGCGGGAGAAGGTCTCGGAGGCGCAGGAGGTCGCGATGGGCGCCCTGAACCTGCCCTCGGCCGCGGACATCGAACGGCTGACCAGGCGCCTGCGGGCCGTCTCGCACCGGCTCGAGGGGATCGAGGACGGGGTCGACCGCCTCGACCGCGCCCTGACGCCGAGCGGCATCGAAGCCCGCCTGCTCACGATCGAAGGCCACCTGCGCCACCTGACCGAGATGGTCGACGAATCGCTCCGCGGCGCGCCGCGGCCCGCGGCTGCGGCGACCGCGAGCGCCCCGGCCCCGGCGGGCTCGGCCGCGAGAGCCAAAGCCCCGACGAGAGCCGGGACGGCCGCCAAGTCGAAAGCCCCGGCGAAGAGGAGAGCCGGCGCCGGGGGGAAGGCGGCCGCGAGGACGAAAGCCCCGGCGAAAGGGAAAGCCGCCGGAGCCTGAGCTCAGAGGGGCATCGCCGCAAGGGCTGCCCGGGCGGCGCGCTCGACCGCCTGATGCAGGGCCTCGTCCTCGATCCGGGAGCGGGCCCCCGAGGAATCGAAGGTGTCCGAGACGGTCAGGATGCACCCGACGGGGACCGATTCGGCGGCCCCCAGGGCGAACAGGGCGGCGGCCTCCATCTCGACGGCCAGCGCCTCGTGCCCGCCGCCGAGCGGACCCCGCTCGTAGAACAGGTCAACCGTGACCACGGTCCCGGTGAGGGCGCCCGGGGCGCCGCGTTCGAGCCCCCGGGTCAGCCCCTCGTCGGCGCCTACCCGCTCGCCGGCGCCGAGCGCGCGCGAGGTCCCGTCGGCCGAGATCGCCTCGCCGGCGACGAGCAGCCGGCCCAGTTCGAGGCCCGGGGCGATCGCGCCGCAGGTGCCGACGCGGATCCCCCGGCGGGCGCCCAGCGCGATCAGCTCGCTCAGCACGATCGCCGCGGAGGGCCCGCCCATGCCGGTCGCTTGGATCGTCAGCGGTCCGCCGTCGGAGGCCTTTCCCGTGTAGCCCCAAAGGCCCCGGTGGTGGTTGAACATCAGCGGATTCTCGAGCAGGACCTGGGCCAGCAGCAGGGCCCGGCCGGGATCGCCGGGCAGCAGGACCCGCTCGGCGAGGCTCGCCGTGGGGCGCAGATGAAGGGGCTGGACGTCGGACACGGGCCGCGACTTTAGACTCCACTCCATGGGAATGCCGGCCGCGCCGCCAGTCTGAGTGCCCGAGCCCGTCGACGAGCCTCCGCAGGACGAGCCGCCGACGCCCGAGCTGACGCTCGCCCAGGTGGCCGCGGCGGTCGGCGTCACGCCCGCCACGATCCGCCGCTGGGTCGCCAAGGGGCTGGTGCCCGGGTTCGACGGGAACTGGAGCGCCGCGGCACTCGCCTATCTGCGGGTCGTGGCCCGGCTGCGCGCCCGCGGGCACTCGCTGGCGCGGATCAAGCGGGCCAGCGACGAAGGCCAGCTGGCGGTCGGGCCGATCGAGAACCTGCTGAGCTCCTCGGGCGCCCGCCACTCGATCCGACAGGCCTCCCGGGCCAGCGGCCTGGCACCCGAACTGATCCGCCAGGTCTACGCCACGATGGGGCTCGGCCCGATCCCGCCGGAGGGCCTGTCCGACGAGGACCTGGAGATGATGCGCTACGTCGCCGCGGTGCTGGGGGCCGGCTTCCCGCTGCCCGCCTACCTGCAGCTGCTGCGGGTCTACGGCCAGGTGATGGCCCAGATCGCGGACGCCGAGGTTCGCCTGATGCACCTCTACGTGCACAAGCCGCTGATGCGGGCCGGCGTTCCGAACACGGAGATCGCGCAGGAGATGGAGGAAATGGCCCGCGAGGTCCTGCCGCTGATCACGCCGTTCTTCACCTACCTGCACTCGCGCCTGCTCTCGCACTTCGTCGAGCAGGACATGATCGGCCACATGGAGGCCGACCTCGACGACGACGGCCTGCAGGAGGGGCGCCTGCGGGTGGCGATCGCCTTCGCCGATCTCGCCGGCTACGCGCGGCTGACCGTCGAGCAGGGTGACGAGGCTGCCGTCAGCACCGTCGAGCGGTTCGTCGAGGCGGTCGGCAAGACGCTGCCGGCCGACGCCCGGGTGATCAAGACGCTGGGCGACGAGGTGATGGTCGTCGGCCCCGACCCGGCGGCCCTGACGAGCTGGGCGGTCGACCTGCAGCTGGGGATCGGCGCCGACGAGCCGCCGCCGCGGATCGGGATTCACTACGGCGAGGCCCTCTACCGGGACGGCGACTACTTCGGGCGCGAGGTGAACCAGGCGGCGAGGGTGGTGGCCCGTGCCGGCGGCGGCGAGGTGCTCGTCACGCGGCCCGTCGTCGAGCTCGCCGACGGGGCCGACGGGTTGCAGTTCGACCGCATCGGCGAGGTCCGCCTGAAGGGCTTCTCGGACACGACCGAGCTGTTCGTGGTCTCCGCCGGTGACGGCTGAGGGGCCGGCCGTCGCGCAGGTCCGCGAGGCGGTTCGCCGCAGCGGCCTGTTCGCCCGGGATCGTCCCGTCGTGGCGATGATCTCGGGCGGGCGCGACTCGACCTGCCTGCTGGACGTGGCCGTCGCCCAGCTCGGGGCGCAGGCTGTCATCGCGCTGCACGTCGACTACGGTCTGCGCGAGGCCTCGGCCGCCGAGGCCGAGCACTGCAGAGCCCTCTGCGCACAGCTCGGCGTGCGCCTCGAGCTCCCCGGCGCGCCGCCGGCGCCCGGCGGGCAGGAGCCCGGCAACCTCCAGGCCTGGGCCCGCGAGGTCCGCTACGGCGAGGCCCGGCGCCTGGCCCGCGAGCAGGACGCGCTGATCGCGGCCGGTCACACGGCCTCCGACCAGGTCGAGACGATCCTCTACCGGCTGGCCGCCTCGCCCGGGCGGCGCGCCCTGCTGGGGATGGCGCCCGCCGAGGGCAGGCTGATCCGCCCGCTGCTGTCGCTCACCCGCGAGCAGACGACCGCCTACTGCGAGGAGCGCGGCCTCGCCTTCATCGACGATGAGAGCAACCGCGACGAGCGCTTCGCGCGCACCCGCGTGCGCCACGGCCTGATCGACGCGCTGCGCGCGGTCCACCCGGCGGCCGAGGCCAACGTGCTGCGCACCGCGATGCTGCTGCGCGAGGAGACGGAGCTGCTCGAGGAACTGGTCGACCGCGAGCTCGAGGGCCGCTCGAGCCTGCCGCTCGCCCGCCTGCGGGAGATGCCCGACGCCCTCGCCCGCCTGGTCGTGGTGCGCCTCGCCGAGCAGGCCGTCGGGGGCTATGTGCCGCAGGCCGGCGGCCGGGTCGCCGAACTGCTCGCCCTCGGGCGCCGCGGCGGCCGTGCCGAGCTGCACGTCGGGGGCCGGGCGGGGGCGGTCATCGAGGACGGCCAGCTGCGGATGGTGCGCCTGCCGGCGCGTGCGCAGAAGCCCGCGCCGGACGGCGACTAGACTCTCCTCCGTGGCCACACCCGTGCGTCTGCCAGCCGAACCCGGGCCCGGGGAGGTCCTCGTCACTGCCGACGAGCTGCAGCGACGGGTCGCCGAGCTCGGCGCCGAGATCACGCGCGACTACGCCGGGCGCTCGCTGCTGCTGGTCGGCGTCCTCAAGGGGGCCGTCTTCTTCCTGAGCGACCTGATGCGCTTTATCGAGATCCCGGTCGAGGTCGACTTCATGGCCGTCGCCTCCTACGGGTCGGCGACCGACGCCTCGGGCGTCGTGCGGATCCTCAAGGACCTCGACGCGGCGATCGAAGGGCGCGACGTGCTGATCGTCGAGGACATCGTCGACTCCGGCCTGACGCTCCAGTACCTGCTGCGCAACCTCGGCTCGCGCAACCCCGGCACGCTCGAGGTCTGCGCCCTGCTGACCAAGCCGGAGCGGCGCAAGGTCGACCTGCCGGTCCGCTACGTCGGCTTCGAGATCCCCGACCGCTTCGTGGTCGGCTACGGCCTGGACTACGCCGAGCGCCACCGCAATCTGCCCTTCGTGGCGGTCCTGGAGAGCTAGCGCGGAGCGCTCCGGGGCCCCCGTCCGAGCCCGCCAAAACGCCTGAATGGCGGGTTTCCCATGGTAGGCTAGGGGACTGGTGGCCATGGATTCCGAAGGCCCCGACCCTCTCTCATGAGCCGTTTCTTCAAGAGCGCCGCGTTCCCGATCCTCATCGTCGTGGTGTTGGCGTTCCTGGCGGTCAAACTCGTCAACCCGGGGACCACGAACCACCGCAAGCACAGCTACCAGACCCTGGTCAGCTCGGAGCTCCCGAAAGGCGAAGTCGAAGCGGTCGAGTTCAAGAACAAGGGCAAAGTCCTCGAAGTCAAACTGAACGCCAAGGGCGGCAAAGAAAGCTACGAAGCCGGCTACATCGACCAGGCCGCCCCGCAGCTGCTCGACGAACTCCAGAAGTACGGCGTCAGCTACAACGTCGAATCGGAAAAGAGCAACGCGCTGCTGAGCCTGCTCGTCTACATCCTGCCCTTCCTGCTGTTCCTTGGCTTCTGGATGTTCCTGATGAACCAGGTCCAGGGGGGCGGCTCGAAAGTCATGTCCTTCGGCAAGTCCCGCGCCAAGCGGATGTCGGCCGACTCGCCGAAGATCACCTTCCGCGACGTGGCCGGGGTCGACGAGGCGGTCGAGGAGCTCCACGAGATCAAGGAATTCCTCGAGAACCCGAAGAAGTTCCAGGCCCTGGGCGCCAGGATCCCGACGGGCGTGCTGCTCTACGGCCCCCCGGGCACCGGCAAGACGCTGCTGGCCCGCGCGGTCGCCGGCGAGGCCGGGGTGCCGTTCTTCTCGATCTCGGGCTCGGACTTCGTCGAGATGTTCGTCGGCGTCGGCGCCTCGCGCGTGCGCGACCTGTTCGAGCAGGCCAAGCAGAACAGCCCCTGCATCATCTTCATGGACGAGATCGACGCCGTCGGGCGCCACCGCGGAGCCGGGCTGGGCGGCGGGCACGACGAGCGCGAGCAGACGCTCAACCAGCTGCTCGTCGAGATGGACGGCTTCGAGGCGAAGGACAACATCATCATGATCGCGGCCACCAACCGGCCCGACATCCTCGACCCGGCGCTGCTGCGCCCCGGGCGCTTCGACCGCCAGATTGCGGTCGGGGCGGTCGACCGCAATCTGGCGGTCGAAGCGCCCGGGGCGCAGCAGCGCCGGGTCGAGGATGTCGGGCCGGTTGGTGGCCGCGATCATGATGATGTTGTCCTTCGCCTCG
>Ga0075017_100001817_pt1 | contig 13248 bp, 12 predicted proteins | sample AleBraG_ABR_2012_FD_71475 | JGI IMG/M metagenome (GOLD analysis project Ga0075017, IMG submission 71475) | Freshwater sediment microbial communities in response to fracking from Pennsylvania, USA - Alex Branch Run_MetaG_ABR_2012 | ecosystem: Environmental > Aquatic > Freshwater > Creek >... | reverse complement strand
CGGCCACCCCAATATCGTGGCAGCATGGCTGGGGCCAACCAAGCTTGCCACCGCGATTCTCTACGCCACGGTCACCAACATCGTGGCCTACGTGCCATTTCTGCTCGTTACTGGCAGCACGGGCGAATTCCTTTACAGCTTGCCCATCGTCATGACGTGTTCGCTGGTGGCGTCGCGGCTGGCCTCGATGACGTTCATTCCTTTCCTCGGCTATTACATCCTGCGGCCCGATAAGGGGCCCGAGCCCACAATCGAGCAGCGGCGGAATGGGCGCTTCATGCGCTATTACGTGATAGCCGCGAGATATTCGATTGAACATCGCTGGAAGTTCTTCATCGGATCGCTCGCCTTCCTCGTCATCGGCGCCGTGATTTTTTCACAACTAAAGCTGGCATTTTTTCCCGAGGACGTTCAGTACTGGTCCTATGTCGACGTGTGGCTGCCGAATGACGTGAACCTGGGCACGACCAACCTGACCGCGCAGAAGGTGGAGCAGACGATTCGCGAGGAGGCCGAGAAGTATGGGCAGGCTCATCCCGACAAGGACGGAAAGCCGGCTCACATCTTGAAGTACGTCACCGCTTTTGTCGGCGGCGGGGGCCCGCGATTCTGGTTCTCGGCCTCACCCCAGCTGCAGCAGCTCAATTATGCCCAGGTCATCACCGAGCTCACGGACAAGGAGCTTACGCCGGTGTTCGTTCGACAATTGCAGCCGGTGCTGACGGCAAATGTGCCCGGCGCCAGGCTGGACGTCCGGCAGTTGCTGACTAACCCGATCGATTACCCGATTGAAATCCGCATATCCAGCGCTGCCGATGTCAGCTCGGCCCAGGAGCCTGAGGACATACGGACGTTGCGACAGCTCGCAGGTCAGGTGGAAAACATCCTTCGCAGTATTCCCGTAGCCGACCGGGTTCGAAACGAGTGGGGGGAAGAAAGCGCGCAGATCAGGCTGAAGATCGAACCTGATCGCGCCAATCTGGCTGGAATCACGAACTACGATGTGGCCACTTCATCCTCGGCGGCGATCAGCGGCACTCCGGTGGCAGCCCTGCAGGAAGGCCAGAAGCAGATTGGCGTGGTGGCTCGCCTGCGCATGAACGAGCGAGCACAATTGTCCGACCTGCAGAACCTGTACGTTTACGGATCACAGGCTGATACAAAAATTCCGCTGGTGCAGGTTTCGGAGATTGAGACGACCATGGATACCGGTCGCATTGTCCGGCTGGAGCAGTTCCGCACGATCAATGTGCGAGCGTTCCCGGCTATCGGCGTCCTGAGTTCCGAGGTCTTGAAGGAGGCTATGCCACGGCTGCGCGAATTTGAGAAGTCGATGCCGCCTGGTTATCGCCTGCAGATCGGCGGCGAATACGACAAGACTTCCCGCGGCTTCAAGAACCTTGCCATGGTAATGGCAGTATCGATTTTTGCGATCTTCCTCGCCCTCGTATTTCAGTTCAACAACGGAATAAAGCCTCTGCTGGTGCTGGCTGCTGCACCGTATGGCATCGTGGGGGCGGTGGCCGCATTGTGGATCATGAATGTGCCCTTCGGGTTCATGGCCTTTCTTGGGATTGCCAGCCTGGTAGGCGTCATCGTCAGCCATTCCATCGTTCTTTTCGATTTCATCGAAGAAAGACACGCCGTCGGGGACGAGTTTGAGGACGCAGTGATTGATGCTGGTATCCTTCGTTTGCGGGCGGTCATGATCACTGTCTTTGCCACGGTACTGGCGCTCTTCCCGCTCGCGTTGCACGGCGGTCCCTTGTGGCAGCCGCTCTGCTACGCGCAGATCGGAGGCTTACTGGTAGCCACATTGATCACAAAACTCCAGGTGCCGTGCATGTACGCAATCTTCATTCTCGATCTGAAGATACTGAAATGGGAGACAAAAGAAGATAAGGCGGTTGCCTGAAGCAGATCACTGAGAAAATTTCCCGACTTTACATCATCCCCCGAAAGGCAGGAAGGAACATCATGAAACTGAGTATTCGACTTGTGATTGTGTACGTGTTTCTCTGTGCGGCCAGCGTGTCGTTCGGCCAGACCATCCACTACGACTATGATCGCGACGCGAACTTCTCCTCCTACAAAACCTACCAATGGATCGAAGTTCCGGGCGGAATTGTGCCCAACCAGCTCCAGGATCAGAACATCAAGCGGGCCATCGATGCCCAGCTGCAACAAAAAGGGCTGCAAAAGGTCGATAAGGATGCCGATCTCCATGTGGGCTACGAAGCGGCCATCGACAAGGAAAAGCAGTTGAACACCTTCAATATGGGGCCACGATGGTGGGGTGGCGGTATGGGGCAGGCAACTACCTCTACGATCTCTGTGGGAAAGCTCGTTGTCGATATGTACGATCCTGCGCGAAAGCAACTGGTTTGGCGCGGCGATGCCACCAAGACGCTGAATCCCAGCAAAGACCCCGACAAGAACTACAAGAATCTCGAGAAGGCAATGGCAAAACTGTTCAAGAACTATCCTCCGAAGGCCAAGAAATAAGAAGAGTCTCGGTGCGATACGGTAAAGAGCAGCGTCCGGGTCAATCACTCTGGCTCGACATTCTCTGAAGGAGACTTCATCGTGAAAGCCACACCTCGAAGCCGGTCCCGGGCGCTATTCTTCGCCCTTGCCATTCTCCTGAGCACTGCTTTCGCAACCGGTCAGATGACCGGTGGTGGTGCGGCCTTGACCGAGAAGGTTGCTGAGAACTCCAGGAAGCTCAAACAGTACACCTACAAGCAAACCACGCAGGTGTACCTGCGGGGCGAATTGAGAAGGACGCAAGTGGCCCAGGTCCATTACGACTCCAGCGGCGAAAAAGTCCTGGTCCCGCAGGAGTCCCCCGACGCCCAACCGGCGCAAGCACAGGCACGGCGCCGGCTGGGAGGTCGCATTATCGAGAAGAAGATCGAAGAGCAGAAAGACGAGATGAAAGAGTATGTCGAGCGGCTGGTGGGACTGGTGGGACAATATCTTCCGCCAAATCCTGAGCGTCTGAAGGCTGCTGCCCCCAACGCGCAGACAAGTATGTCCGAGTCCGGCGATGCCAGGATCGCGCTAAAGGGCTATCTCAAACCGGGTGACATGATGACGCTGGCCGTTGATCCTTCCAGCAAGCAGCTGAATCAGATTGTCATCAATTCCACGCTCGACGAGGATCCGGTTTCGTTCGTGGTGAATTTCGCCAGGCTGAAAGACGGCACCAATTACCCGTCCCTGACGACGGTGCAATCTCCGGCCAAGCAGCTGGAACTGCGCGTGATCACCTCCGACTACTACCGCAATTAGGGTTGAACCCAAGTCTTCACTGGAACCATGAGCGTTGCGTCGACCAGCGTCCCTGTTGACGAGGAAAACCAATATGAGATACGGATCTGCTTTTCTCTGTGCACTTATAGCGATTGTCACTTCGGGGCTGAGCCCTCAGGTGGTGGGACAGGCGGGCACAGCATCGCACAAGCAAGGACAGCAAGCTGATTACGGAACGGCAACCGCCTCCGAAGGCTCGACCGTCCTTAGCGATCTCGATCAGGCGATCAACGAAATTTCGCGGCGAGTGCTGCCCGCAGTCGTGCAGATCGAAGTCAGCGGATACGGACCTCGGGAACATGGCGGCGCCAGCCAGGTGATCGAAAAGCAGCGAGCCATCGGCTCGGGCGTCATCGTTGACTCCGACGGCTACATCATGACCAACCACCACGTGGTGGAAGGCGCGCAGCGAATCCGTGTGGTGCTCAGCCCGGCGACGCTGGAGTTGGTTCCTTTCAAGAGTAGCTTTCTGGTCAGGCAGCGCACATATGAGGCCAGACTGCTTGGGGTCGAACGGCAGGGCGACCTGGCACTCATCAAGATCGAAGAGAAAGGTCTGCCCTACATTCCTTTGAAAGAAGATTTCGCCGTTCGCCTCGGCCAGATCGTATTGGCTGTGGGTTCACCGGAAGGTCTCACGCATTCGGTTACCCGCGGCATTGTGAGCGCCGTTGGCCGGCAGCCGGACCCGGATCGCGCCATGGTTTACATCCAGACCGATGCTCCAATCAATCCTGGCAACAGTGGAGGCGCGCTGGTTGATCGCGAGGGCAATCTGGTCGGCATCAACACCTTCATCTTCACAGAAGGTGGCGGCAGCGAGGGACTGGGCTTCGCCATTCCGGAGCCTGCCGTTCGCTTCGTCTATCACGAGCTGAAAGAACACGGTCACGTGCGCAAGACCGTAATCGGTGCCAACCCACAAACCATCACGCCGACCTTGGCCGCAGCCCTCAAGCTGCAGCAGGATTGGGGAGTCATCATTTCTGACGTCACGCCCGGCGGCCCGGCAGACAAAGCCGGCTTGAAGCCAAAAGACATCGTGGTCGCGATGGACACCCGCACGATTGATTCTCTGCCGAAGTTCGCTGCTTCTCTCTATCTGCATGATCGCTCACAGCCGGTGCAGATGGACGTTCTGCGCGGTGCTGACTCCGTCAAACTCTACATTCCTGCACTTGAGGCCCATGCCGGTATCGATAGCCTGGCCGACCTGATCAACCCGCAAACCGGGCTCATATCCTCGCTCGGCGTCTTCGTAGTCGATTTGAATAAGCAAGTTGTGGAGATGCTGCCTGACCTGCGTTCGCAGTCGGGCGTGATCGTGGCGGGCCGCGTGGGCTACGAACCTCCCGTCGATGCGGATCTGAACGTCGGCGACGTGATCCGCTCATTCAACGGTAGAAATCTCAACAGTGTTGCGGGGTTACGGCATGAACTCGAGGCGTCGAAGCCCGGCGATCCGGTCGTGCTCGAAGTCGAACGGCAAGGAGTAATGCAGTTCGTCGCCTTCGAGATGGAATGATCGTCGGATGCAATCTGCTGGAGTCCGTTGCCGAAAATGCTCCGTTAGCTTTTCAGCACTCGTCTCCGGTAATCGCTAGGAATGGGTTAGAATCAGGTATTCCCGGCTTGGCGGCGAGTTTCCTCAGCGGGCTCAGTACCCGGTCCTTCGGATCGCTCTAGCGGGAGACCGTTGTTGGTTGTGCCACGGTAAATGTTGGTGGCGACCGTTCGAAGTACAAGGAGGCTGTGCTCATGGAAACGCCCAAAAGCGGCGAATTCGCTCACATCGGGAAGTCGGTAGTCATCAAGGGAGAACTCTCGGGAAGCGAAGATCTGTACATTGACGGTCGGGTATCGGGAACCATCGAACTCCGCGGGAACCGCCTCACCGTAGGCCCGAACGGACAAATTCAAGCCAACATCAACGCCAAAGGTGTTGTCGTCCAGGGAAAGCTGGAGGGGAATATACAGGCCAGCGATCGGGTGGAGCTGCGTGCGTCGGCTGTGATGGTGGGCGATGTCGTGACGCAGCGCATCGCGATTGAGGACGGCGCATATCTAAAAGGTAAAGTCGACATCCAGAAGGAAGCCTCCAAGAGCGGTTCGAAGCCTGAGGCAAAAACCGAGACGGCGAGCCCGGCATCGCTGGCAGCGGCCGCGCCGGGCGGCACTTCTTCGGGTAGCAGCGGGTCTTCGCAAACCTCCCCGGAGCAGAAGAAGTAACCGGTTCGATTCCACGGCGCGCGATAAACTAGGCTGGCATCATCGATTAGGCGGAGGCCTGGAGTCAATCTATGGCGTCCGTTGTCCAACAATGCAATGAAAATTTTCCGTGGCGGTACATCGGCGGGACCGGAAACGCCAGCGTCCAGCAAACCAGCGCAGCGGCTGTCACGCAAGTCCAGCGGACTGGGCGAGCTGGCGCGGCAATTGGCATCGGAAGAAGTCCTGTGTGTCCTTGACTTGGGCGCCACTTCGCCGGCCAATATTCGTTACCTGACTGAGCGCGGACATAAGATCTACAGCGAAGATTTGCTCGTGGCTTCGACCGACCCTTCTCTGGCCACCAAGGACGAACAGGGACATCCGACCCTCGACGCGAAGCGCTTTCTCGGGGACAACCTGGTTTATCCCAATGCCCACTTCGACATCGTTCTGTGCTGGAATCTGGCCGACTACCTGGATGAGAGTCTGGTCAAACCTGTCGTGGACAAATTGTGGTCCATGCTGAAGCCGGGAGGCGTTCTGCTGGCTTTCTTTCACACCCGCGATGCTGGGCCCGATGCCCCCTGCTACCGCTATCACGTCGTGGGCAATGATCTGCTGGAGATGCAGCCTATAGTGCCGCCCCGCGAAGTCAAGCACGGGCACACCGGCACAACGCATTCCGCGGTGGGCGGAGGTTTTCGCCTGCAGCGTGTGTTCAACAATCGCCACATTGAAAACCTTTTCCGCGACTTCGCTTCCATCAAGTTTTTCCTCGCCCGTGACAACGTCCGGGAAGTCCTCGTGGTTCGCTAGTCAACCATTTTCGGACAGCTCTTACCGTGTCTGCCGGATGAAGTAGTGCGTCAATGCTGGGCTGTGCTTCAACGCCGTTAGAAGGACCACACGCATCATCCGCGGCAGGAGAAAGATGTGGCGTATTTGCGAAGACGTTCGGAAAACTGGAAGGAAGTCGCTTTCATAAGAGCGGCGGTAAGATTCGATGCTAGCGGCGAGAGAAATCTCGCCCTGAAAAAACGGAGCCAACGAACGGGCGGCCAATGCCCCGCCGCGCAGCGCCAGAGATATCCCATCGCCCACGAAGGGATCGACAAATCCCGCGGCATCGCCCGCCCTCAGTATGTTCCCTTCCACAGGCTGCGGCTCGCGAAACAATAGTGGGGAAGTGCTGACCGGATCCGTCAGCGGCTGCCAGGTCCGGCTGCGCTCTCGCAGCGAAGGATTGCGCTCAAACACCTCGTCCAGGGTGCTGGCGACGTCTGCCCGTACCATGGCGCAAACGTTGACGCGATTTTGTTTTCGATCTGTTTCCAGCGTGACAGGTTGAACACCGCAATAACCACCGTTAAAAAAGTAAAGATCGACTGACTGCGGCGGCTTCTCTTCCGCGAAATGAGCCTTCACGCCCAACCACTTCTCGCGCGGTTTGTAACTCTCAGACGGAGGGGTAGTCAGGTTCGACCATCGCCCGGAGCAATTGATCACCGCACGACTCTCAAACGAACCGCTGTTCGCAGAAACGGTAACAGGTCCCCCTCCGGTTACGGTTTGAACCGTGATTTGATCTCGAGCTTCAACGCCATTTTCCTGCGCTGCCACCCAAAGTGCCGCGTCGAGATCGAGGCGGGCGATGCTCGCGGCAGGAGGTTCGACCACACTCGCCAGCATCAGGCCATCGACGAAAATACGGGTCTGGGCGATGCGGGGTGCCTGCTCGAGGAGGCTTTGCCCACCCGAACCCAGCAGCGACGAAAGCAAGCCCAGCGACTCCGCAGAAACGAATTCACCACAGACTTTGTTTCGTGGGAAACGCCCGCGCTCGAGCAGCAACACACGTGCGCCTGCGCGCGCAGCCGTAATGGCCGCAGACGACCCGCCCGGACCTGCGCCGATCACGATCAGGTCATACATTCGCAGGCTTCTTTCCGTTCACGGGCGCTCTCGACTTCCACACAACAACCCCCATGCGGTAGAGATAATGTCTGGTGATTTCTACTTCCGCGGCGCCTGTGTGTCCCAGCATCTCGCGCATTTCGGCGGGAGTGTAGGCCTGACGGACAGAGGCGGGTGCGTCATTGCGCGTGATGCGGCTGCGGTAAATCGGGAGGCCCGCATACACCAGCGCCAGATGCACTGGATTTCGCACCAGATCGTTAATCAGGACGGCCACGCGGGAGCAGCGCAGAGCCTCTTTAGCGAAAGCCGTTACCTGGTCTGGCGGCAGGTGATGAACGAACAGACAGCAACTGATTAAGTCGAAACTGTCATCGTGAAAGGGAAGAGAAAGCGCGTCGCCAACGACCTTGGCCTCTCCATTCGCCAGGTGGCTGGAACAGCGGTCCAACATTGTCAGCTGCAAATCGATCCCACGTCGCTGCAGGCGCTCGCGTACCGATTGCGGCAAGTCTCCCGAGCCTGCCGCGACCTCCAGCACAGAGAGCTTCGATTTTCCACTTACACGTGCCGCGTGCTCCACCATGTGCGCGGTGGTGTTTACCCCGCCGAAACAATGGTTGAAGAAGCGGAGATCGGCCAGCGAGTTTGATACCTCGGCAGGAGTGCCGTTGTCGTCATCAAGCAGTTCGCGGCTGGGGATTCGCTTCATGTCGCAAAAGTGCCGCAGAAGTGTAACACCCGGCCAGCGCGGGCGGCCTATACTTCCGCCAGTTCTTCTTCGAGCAGTTGTTTGTTATAGAGACCGGTGTAGTAGCCGTTGCGGGCGATGAGTTCGTCGTGTGTGCCGATCTCGACAATCCGCCCTCCGTGCAGGACGGCGATCCGGTCAGCGTTGCGCACCGTGGACACGCGGTGGGAGATGAAAATCGTGGTCCGATCCTGCATAACTTCGCGTAGATGATTCAGGATCTTGTCCTCAGTGTGGGTGTCGACGCTCGACAGTGCGTCATCCAGAATCAGGATTCGCGGATCGCGAAGAATCGCACGCGCGATCGCAGTTCGCTGCTTCTGCCCTCCTGACAACGTGATTCCGCGCTCACCCACCATGGTCTGGTAGCGCTCCGGGAAGTCTTCAATATCACCCGCGATGTTGGCCGCTTCGGCGGCCTCGCGCACTTCTTCGTCCGTCACATTCTCTTTCCCGAAGGCAATGTTTTCGCGGACGGTGTCGCTGAACAAGAACGTTTCCTGGGGGACGAACCCGATACTTCCCCGCAGATCCTCCAGTCGGTAGTCGCGCACCGGACGGCCATCGATGAGCACAGATCCGGGAGGGGCATCGTAAATGCGCGGGATCAGGTTCACCAGGGTCGTCTTGCCAGAGCCGGTTGGACCTACAATCGCCAGGCTGCTGCCCGCAGGGATGCGGAGATTGATGTCGCGCAAAACCGGCGTTCCGTTGTAGGCGAAATCGAGATTGCGGAATTCGATCTCCCCGGTTATGGCAGAAGGGGGATGAGGCGATTTGGCCGCCTCGCTATCGTCGATCTCGGCTTTCTCGACGAGAAGTTCGTTGATGCGGCCCATCGACGCCGTACCGCGCTGGAAAATGTTAATGACCCAGCCCAGCGCAATGATCGGCCAGGTGAGCTGCACCATGTAGGTGTTGAATGCTACAAACTTGCCGACGCTTATCTTGCCGAGCAAGACTTCGCGGCCCCCCAGCCACAACACGAGGACTACGGCGAAGCCGAGCATGGTTTCCAGCGTAGGCCACAGCATGCCCATCAAGCGTACTAATTTCAGGCTGCGCGAGATGTACTCCTGATTTGCTCCCTCGAAGGCATTGATTTCCGCCTCCTCCTGTACATAGGCGCGAATCACCCGAGCGCCCGAAAAATTCTCCTGCGCTCGCGCTGAAATGTCGGAGAACATGGCCTGGATCTTCTCAAACCGGTCGTGAATGCGCCGGCCGAAGTACTGCACCACGATGCTCACGATCGGCAGCGGCAGGAAGGCATAGAGCGTCAGCCGGGGGCTGATCTTTAACATGAACACCAAGGCGGCGGCCGTGAATACGATCGTATTCGCCGAATACATGATGGCCGGTCCCAGGAGCGCACGCACCGCGTTCAGGTCATTTGTGGCTCGCGCCATGATGTCGCCGGTGCGGGTTCGCTGATAGAACGAGTAGTAAAGGCCTTCCAGATGCTGGAACAGATCATTGCGGAGATCGAATTCGATCTCTCGTGAGATACCGATGACAACCCAGCGCGTAAGGTACTGAAAAATGCCTTTCGTAAGTGCTATGGCGATCAGCAGCAGAGAATAGATCAGCAGAGTTCGAGACGTGATGCCCTGCTTCAGAGCATCGACCGCGCGTTGTATGACCTGAGGGAACAAACTCCAAACACCATTAGTCAAGAAAACGCACACCGTCCCTACCACGTAGCCGCGGCGATATTTCTTTAAATAGGGGAGCAGAGGGCGGAGACTTTTGGGTACCATGCGCTTCTACTAGATGAGATTCTAGCAGCCGGCGCTTCAGTTGTTGCACCGACCGAGGCCCCACGGAGGGACTGGACAACGCAGCGATGAGTGCCCGGGCAGGATATTGCGAAACTTACGCGATGGCTCGGTTTGCTATCAGGCGAGCCGTGAACCGGCCTTCTTGAATACTGCGGGATGGCGATAACGTTCCAGGCGATCCTCACTCGGGACCTCTCGGAAAACTACTGCGCAAGTGGCAACAAGCGCCAAGGCCCATCCTGCCAGGAAAAACCAGCCCAAGAGCATCAAACAGAAATAGATTATGTCGCCATTCATACTAGTCCTTCGCACGCCCCGAAAGCTTCTGCTGTTTGCCAGTTCATCCGAATGGATGCCCGAACGCTTTGTTTCACTATCTTTCGCAGGACAATTCAGCCTTGCCGTAAAGCCGCCGGTATTCGGCGAGGATGTCTTGAATCTTTTGGACTCTGCCCAAGGTGGTAAGCCTCTGGTTACTGAACACAGCCTCAACCTTAGACATCCAGCAGTCCACAGCGGTATGTATTCCTGACGCCATTTCGCTTGCCACTGCCTCTATAAAGTCTCGATCTAGTGCTGTCGCTGCCACGCGGGACCACCTTTCTTGCTTCGGACGGTTCGAAAAAATCAGGCGAGACGGGGGATGAGAGGAGAGCCGCCCCGCCTGCAGCGCACACCAAAAACTATTCTGACGCCGTCCCCGGCTGCATGTGCTTCATCATCCGCTGCTCGTGACGGCTCATGAACTTGTCCATCTTGGCTTTTTGATCGGGCGTAAGCACCTGGAACAATTCCGCAGCGACGCGCGCTTTTTGTACCTCTGCCTCGATCATCGTCTGCGACTGCTGGGTCACCAGGGCGCGTGCCTTCGTTTCGTCGAAGCTGCCGCTCTCCGCCATCTGTCTCAGCTGTTGATGGGTCTGCATCAGCTGCTGGGTCAGAGGCTGGATATTGGGCCGCTCCTTGGCCAAAATATCTTTCACCTGCGCCCGCTGCGCATCGGTGAGGTCGAGATAAGAGGAAAAGAACCCGAGCATATGGCCGCCAAAGGGGAAGCCCATGCCGACTCGCGCTTGCGAAACCTTCTTGACGGTTTGGGAAACTCCCACCGCGGCCGCCAGCACTAGGACCAGCGCCGCCACAACCCACTTCACCCGACTCGGTCTCATTTTTCCTAACTCCCGGCGCCACCTTCTGCCAGGCGCCGCCGCTTGCTATGTGCCTATGGAAACACCTTTTGCAGGGATGTTGCGGTAAAGAGTCGGTCAACCGGAGTAAAGTTTTGTAAACTGTAGTGTCAACCTTTTGACAATTCTTTACGCCTTACCTCTATGCTGTTGTTGTAAAAGAGAGTTGTAGGTATGGATCGAATTCTGGTCATTGACGACGACACCGAACTCTGCAGTTTAGTAGGCGAATACCTGGAGTCGGAAGGCTACCAGGCAGAGGCGGTGCACGACGGCGAGCGCGGACTCGAAAAGGCGCTGAGCGGCGAACACGTGATGGTGGTGCTTGATGTGATGCTGCCCGGCATGAATGGCTTCGATGTTCTGCGCCGCATTCGCGATACGTCACGCATTCCCGTATTGCTGCTCACCGCGCGTGGACAGGATGTGGATCGTATCGTTGGCCTCGAGATCGGCGCCGATGACTATTTGCCGAAGCCTTTCAATCCCCGTGAGCTGGTAGCACGAATCCGCGCGGTTCTGCGGCGTTCAAAGAGCGGGGATAAGAACGGCGGGCCACCCGAAATTCTGCACGTAGGTGACGTCGAACTGGATCCGGCAACGCGCACCGTGCGACAGGCCGGACAGACGTTAGAGCTGACATCAGTCGAATTCAATCTTCTGGAAGTCCTGTTACGGGAAGCGGGACGGGTAGTCACCCGTGAACGCCTGGTGAATGCAGTCTTGAGCCGCAAGTTCTCACCCTTCGATCGCAGCATAGACATGCATGTGAGCAAGGTGCGCAAGAAACTCGGTGACTCAGAGGGCGGGGCAGAGCATATTAAGACTGTCCGCGGGGTCGGTTATATCTTCGCGCGACCTCGCGAAGTCACACGGAGCGATGCCGGATGAGAAGCCTCTTCCTTAAGATCTTCCTATCCTTCTGGCTGGCGGAGGCGCTTTTTATTGTCCTCGCCATCCTGGTGACCTTGGCATTCCGCCCGGCACGCGGGTCTTGGGAAGGACTTCGCGCACGCGCTGTGAACGAGGCCGTGCAAGCTTACCAGCGCGGCGGGGAGCGTGAGGCGCGCCAATACCTGGAGGATCTGGAGCAGTCTCAACACATTCGTGCTTTTCTCTATGACGAGCTGGGGAGCGAGGTTTCCCGGCGGGCAGCGCCCGAGTGGATCGAACTTGCCGGACGAGGTAAGCCTGCCCGTCCGCGAGCGTTTCCTTGGAACTTTCTGCCTAATCGCGTACTCGCTCAGGCGACCACTGCCGGTGACGGGCACCGCTACATGCTGGTGATCGAACTGCCCCCCGGTCCGCGAATTTTCTTCGGGCCGCACGGCTTCCCGGGAGCAGGGTTTCTGATCGCGCTCATATCGTCCGGCTTGGTCTGTTACGTTCTGACGCGCTACCTGACAGGCCCGATCGTACGGCTTCGCTCCGCGACCCAGCGCCTCGCCGCCGGTGACCTCTCTGCCCGCGCAGGAGGTCTTTCAGTTCGGCGCCGCGATGAGATGGCCGGGCTGGTGCGCGATTTCGATGCCATGGCATCAAGGCTGGAAGCGCTGGTCAACGCTCAATCCCGGCTCCTAAACGACGTTTCACACGAACTACGTTCCCCGCTAGCGCGACTTAGTGTGGCGCTTGGCCTGGCGCGCCAACGTACCGGACCGGAAGCTCAAAGCACACTGGACCGCATCGAGCGTGAAGCGGATCGGCTGAACGAAATGATCGGCAGGCTCCTGACCATCGCACGCCTGGAGAGCGGTGAGGACGGCGGGCAGAAACAGCCGGTCCATTTGGAAGAACTGGTCCGCGAGATTGCTACAGATGCTGACTTCGAGGCCCAGAGCCGCGATTGCCGGGTTAAGTATGTGGTCGAGGAAGACTGCATTGTGGTGGGTAGTGAGTCCTTACTGCACAGCGCAATTGAAAATGTGGTGCGAAACGCGACTCGCTACACCGCCGAGGGCACAGAAGTTAAAGTGTCACTTGAGAAGACAACCGGCGCCGGAGTGGGAACGTTCATCCTGCGAGTGCTCGACTCGGGTCCGGGAGTACCCTCTGAGGCCTTGGACAAGCTGTTTCGGCCCTTCTACCG
>Ga0075017_100001814_pt1 | contig 13250 bp, 8 predicted proteins | sample AleBraG_ABR_2012_FD_71475 | JGI IMG/M metagenome (GOLD analysis project Ga0075017, IMG submission 71475) | Freshwater sediment microbial communities in response to fracking from Pennsylvania, USA - Alex Branch Run_MetaG_ABR_2012 | ecosystem: Environmental > Aquatic > Freshwater > Creek >... | reverse complement strand
GCCAAGAGCGTGCGCGCCAGCATGGTGACGCACGCGCTGGTGGTCACGATGTGGCGAATTTTCTTCAGCGCCTGAATCGGTGAATCGGGTGAACCGGGGAACCGGGGTCTGACGCCTCTGGCACCGAATCCGTGTTGACCTTCGGGAAGCGGCAACCAAAGTAGATATATTTAACGCTCCTCTATCGCTTCCGTCGAATTTGGGTGGGTTGGCCAATCGGAGGCCGAGGAGTCAGACCCCGAATTGGGGCGTGTTGTAATAAGCCCTGTGTTTGCTCTATTAGCCTGGTTGGCGGCCTGGCAGCCGGTCGCCGTTCCCACTACTGCCAGTCTGAGGGGGCTCCGAGTGGTGAACGCGGACATCGTTTGGGCTAGCGGGACCGATGGTACGGTCATCCGGACGGTTGACGGCGGCCGGAGCTGGTCTGTTTTGGGCATTCCCGGCGCGGAGAGGCTGGACTTTCGCGGGATCTGGGCCTGGGATGCGGATTCGGCGTTCGTGATGAGTTCCGGCAAGGCCGAGGATGGGGCCGCGCGGATTTACCGTACGCGCAATGGCGGCAAAGACTGGACTCTGGCCCTGGAACAAAAGACCCCCGGTGTGTTTTTTGATACCATCGCTTTTTGGGATCGTCGGCATGGCATTGTGCTCAGCGATCCGGTGGGTGGGAATTTTCTGATCTTTGTGACTGAAGACGGCGGAAATACCTGGCGCCAGATGGCCACACCGGCTCTTTCCGGCGAAGGCGCGTTCGCAGCCAGTAACTCCTGTTTGGCCGTGAACGGCAAAAAGGAAGTCTGGTTTGGGACCGGCGGCGCAAGCGTGGCGCGCGTGTTTCACTCGTCCGACCGCGGCAGCACGTGGTCCGTTTCAGAAACTCCCCTGCATCCCCGGAACGCCTCTTCGGGCATCTTCTCGCTCGCTTTTCGAGACCGCAAAAATGGCTTGGCCGTCGGTGGCGATTATGCTCAACCGGCCGGTACGCCGCTGCCGAATGCGATCTCCACCTCCGATGGCGGGAAAACCTGGCGCGCCGCGGAAATCGCTGCCGTGTATCTTTCTGCTGTGGCGTACCAGCCTGGATCCAAGCGGCTGACCGCAGCCGGAAGCCAGGGAATCGAGACAGGATTTCCCTGGCGCCACATCGGCGATTTCAATGTTAATGCGCTAGCATATTCTGTGAGCGGCCAAGGCTGGGCGGTTGGGCCGCATGGGAAAGTTTATCGCGAAAGCATTGCTATTCCCGCGCGGCGCGTGCGACCATCGTTAAAACCAGCAAATTGATCCATGAAATTCTTAATGAATTTAAGACCACTTACGCTTCTGCTCTCGCTCTGTTTACCGCTCCCCGCCCAGTTTGTAGTGGGAACCGGAAGTCCGATTAATCCCGGTTGCGTGAACCGGGCGCTAGCGGTGGGAGCGGGCGACTTTCATTTGAGCGGACATGTCGATTTGGCGATCACTTGCGACGCTAGCGGAAACCCGGGCAGCGCCAGGGTGTTTCCAGGCAACGGCACAGGCACCTTTGGCGCCGCTAGCACCACGGCGGCCGGAGTTTTTCCTGCCTCGTTGGTGGTTGCCGACTTCAACGGCGACGGCAAGCTTGACTTGGCGGTGGTGAATCAATCGGACAAGACGGTCGACGTCTATCAGGGCGACGGAGCCGGCGGATTCACGCTGCAAGCGACCTTGGGTCAGGGCCAGGGAATCGGACAGAACCCGGTTTACGTAACGACAGGCTACATCGGCTTTTCCGGACTACCGGATCTGGTGGTGGTGAGCCAGTCGGACGCCACGGTTACCGTGCTTTTGAATAACGGGTCGTTTTCGTTCTTCCCGAATTTCATACTCTCCACCAGTGGGACCAATCCCGCCTCGGTCGCTGTAGCCGACTTCAGCGGAAGCGGCCTGCAGGATCTCGCCGTGGTTAATAACGGCTCAGGTACCGTAGACATCTTTCAGAACTTTGGCGAGGGGGGCTTTTCGTCTCCCATTCCCTACGCAGCAGGCGGCAGTCCCACGTCGGTGGTCACAGGGGATTTCAACGGAGATGGCCATCTTGATCTAGCGGTGACCAACGGCGCTGGCGGTACGACTGTGTCGGTGCTCCTAGGAGACGGCCTCGGCGGCTTCTCGGCGGCGACGTCCTTCTCCGGAGCAGGCACTTCTCCCACGTCTATCGTCACCGGCGACTTCAATAACGATGGCAAGCTCGACCTTGCCATGGCGGACAACTTTGCAACGGGCGCGACCGTGGCGGTCCTGCTGGGCAATGGTTCCGGCGGCTTCGCCGCCGCGCCCGGAAGCCCCTACACCATCGCCGGACAGCAAGCGACGTCGCTGGTGGCGGGCGATTTCAACGGCGACCATCGGCTGGATCTAGCCATCACCACTACTTCCGGCATCAATGTGCTGCTCAACACCGAATTGCGCGGCATTCCGCCGGCCTTGACCTTCACCGGCGGTAGCGATCCCAACGCGCCTGCCCCGCTCGGAGTTACGGAAACAATCAGCGCTTTGGCCGGCGCAACTGCGACGTTCACGGCCTCGCCGACCCAGACCTGGTTGGGTGTCGTGCCAACCACGGGTTCCACGTCGGCGCCGGTCAACCTTACCGTCACAGCCAGTCCAACAGGACTGGCGGCGGGCACTCATCTAGCGGCGATCAACGTCACGGCGCCGAACCATTTTGCAGCCTCCATCCCAGTCACCTTAAACTTAATTGCACCGTCGGGTATTCTGTTGCCTGCGGCCGGCAGCCCGTTTGCGCTGGCGGGGCAAGGACCGCAGATGATTGTCTCCGGCGACTTCGACAACGATGGCATTCCGGATCTGGCGATCGCCGATCAAACCACTGACGACATAACAATTTTCAAAGGCAATGGCTCCGGTGGCTTCACTCAGTTTGCGAGCAGTCCGTTACTGTTTGACAACAACTCCGGACCGCTCGCGATGGCGGTCGGGGACTTCAATGGCGATGGCAATCTGGATCTCGCCTTCACAGACGGGAGCGACCCCGTCGTCTTCATACTCCTGGGCGATGGCACAGACAACTTTTTTCCGGCGGGTTCCTTTCCGTGCGGCCCCAATCCGGCATCGCTTACCGTGGCGGACTTCAATGGGGATGGTTTTCTCGACCTGGCCTTTTCAAACACTACCCTGTTGCTGGGAGACGGAAATGGCAATTTCGCTCCGGCTCCTGCTGTGGGACTGCAGACCGGGACCACTTATGCCTTTTTTGTAGCGAACGGCGATTTTAATGGCGATGGCTTGCCCGATATCGCCGTCGTGGATGAGGTCGCCAAAACGCTTAGTATTTCTCTAAACAACGGCGCTGGCGGTTTCACCGCCGCCGCCGGAAGTCCCTATGCGACCGGATCGGCCCCGACGGGCGTTGCGGTGGGCGATTTTAACCGGGACGGCAAACTGGACATTGTTGTCGCAAACCGCGGGGCCGCCACGTTGTCTGTTTTTCTGGGAAGTGGCACGGGGAGTTTTAGCCAAGCCACCGGCAGTCCTTACTCCGTAGACAGCGCCGCCACCGTGTTGGTCACCGACATCAATGGCGACGGCTATCCGGACATTGTGGCTGTCGGCCCTAGCGGAACTGCATCCATCCTGCTGGGAAACGGCGCCGGCACGTTCGCGCACTCCCCGGGTGGCTCAGTTCTCGCGGGATTCGGTCCCTATGCAGTCGTGGCCGGCGATTTTAACAACGATGGCCGCCAGGACTTGGCGTTCTCCGATAACAGTGGAAACAACGTCACCGTTATGCTGGGCGCCTCCGCCTCTACGCAAAACACCCTCAGCACCACAGCGCCCGTCACCGTGGCTGCAGGAACGCAAATTCCGCTCACTGCCCTCGTTGCCGACACAGGCGCGGGCTTCAATATTCCTACCGGTACCGTGATCTTCAAAGATGGAACGACTACGGTGTCCACCATGTCGTTGTCGTCGGGTACGGCGAATTATAGTTCCGCTTATCCTGTGGGAACCCACGTCTTCAGCGCTCTCTACAACGGAGATCTCCGCAGCCTCACGTCGTCCAGCAACACCGTCACGGCGAACGTGATTCCCGGGCCTCCCGCTTCGATCGCGGTGAGTGCCGGCAACGCGCAAACGGCGACGGTTCAAACGGCATTCGCGACTGCGCTGCAGGCCGTGGTCATGGACGCGTTTGGCAATCCGGTTCCCAGCGCCACGGTCACATTTACCGCGCCATTGAGCGGAGCCAGCGGAACTTTCAGCGGCGGAAGCACGAACGTGATGGCCGCGACCAACGCCAGCGGGATCGCCACCGCGCCGGTTTTCACAGCCAATAGCATTGGCGGAAGTTATGCCGTCACCGCGACGGTCACCGGCGCGAGGACCGCCGCTGTCTTTACTCTTACCAATACCGGAGGATCGATCGCCAGCAACCCGGCGAGCGTCACCTTCACCGTGACGCAGCCGGCCACAACGCTGTCGGCCTCCCAGACGTTGTCGCTCACCAGCAGCGGCGCGACGCCCTTCACAGTGACCGTCAACACCGCTAGTTGGCTCAGCGCAACACCGGGCAGCGGAACCACGCCAGCAACCGTGGTCGTTTCGCTGCTTCCAGCCGCTCTCCAACTAGCGCCGGGAGCGTACAACGCCAGCATTACCCTTCAGAGTGGGACCAATCAGACGGTAGTGCCGGTCAGCTTGACGGTCCTTGCGCCGTTTGGCCCCTTGCCCGCCGGTGGGGTGTCGTTCGTGTACGTGAGCAGTAGCCCGACACCGCCGCCGCCGCAAACATTTATCCTCAGCAGTTCAAACCGGCCGCTTCCGTTTTCGATCAGCGTTCCCTTCAGCGCGCCTTGGCTAATGGTCACACCGGCGAGCGGCACAACTGCCGCAACCGTGACTGTGTCGGTGAACCCGGTGAACCTCGCGCCGGGTTCGTACAGCGCCGCGGTCAGTATCAGCTCGCCGTTCGCCTCCAACGGACCATTAACGCTGCCCGTTACCGTGCAGGTGCAAGCTGTCACGACGGCATCGCCCACCAGTCTGACTTTCGCGGCGTCGGTGGGTCAAAATCCGTCGGCTCCGCAATCCGTTTCCATTGGTGGGGCGTCAGGTGTTTCGTTTGCAGCCCAGACCTCCGCCTCCTGGATCGTAGTGAGCCCAACATCCGGCGTCACGCCCGCCAGTCTGTCCGTCAAGGTGGACCCGACCGGACTGGCAGCGGGTTCGTACTTCGGGTCCATCGCGATCTCGGGCGTGGGCGCCGCCAGCTTATCCATTCCTGTTTCGGTAACCATCCAGCCTGCGCTCACAGTGGTCACCGGTTCCGGCAACGGACCGGTGTTTTTGATGCCGACAGCGATGCCAGGGGTGTTTGCAGCCGATACATCGCTGGTCACCAACACCACGGGTTCCACATTCACCGCTACGGTCAGCGGGCAGGGTTTGACGATCACACCTTCATCCGGCACCTTGCCGGCCGTGCTGCATACCTCAGTGGATGCGAGCAATTTTGCCCCTGGCACCTACCAGGGGGCCATCACACTGAACATTCCGGACGCCAACCCGCCCACGCGAACGCTGACCGTCAGCTTCACGGTAAATCCGCCCCAGCCCCCGCAGGTGATGACGCAAGCGCCGGAACTTACCTTCAGCGTCCCCTCCACCGCTCCCCAAGCATCTCGCCAAGCGCTGGCCAGCAACCTCGGGTCGGGGAGCATCAACTTTACTTCCAGCGCCGATCAGCCCTGGGTTCAAGTTTCCCCTCTTACGGGCGCCACCACGGCGCTGGGCGCAGCTCCGATCACCATCAACTTGAACCTCTCCGGCTTTAAGCCGGGAACCTACCACGCAGGCGTGACGGTTGCCAGCGCCACCAATTCGGTCACCATACCCGTGAATGTGTCCGTCTCGGCTTTGCCCACCGGAATCGCGCTCTCTCAAACCGGCTTGACGTTCGGTGCGGTGGCGGGCGGATCCTCACCGCCGCCCCAGTCGTTCCAGGTTCTCGACACGGGAACGGTACCTTTCGGCTTCCAGGTGAGCACGTCGACTACTTCCGGCGGACCGAACTGGCTGACGGCAACGCCCGCCGTGGGCAGCACGGATACGGCGCCGGCAGTTCAGGTCGCGGTGAACACGACCGGCTTGGCGGCGGGAACTTACTACGGCCAAGTGCAGATTCTTTCCGCGCCGAATCCGCAGCAAAGCGTTACGGTGGTGTTGAATGTAGCGCCGACGGGCACGCTGATTCGCCCCTCGGTGGCGCCCAGCGGCCTCATCTTCACGTCGGTTGCCAAAGGCTCCAATCCGGCGGCGCAAACCATCGCCATCCAGAATCCCACCACCAGTAGCATCCAGTTTGTCACGACGCCAATTTATAGCGGAGGGGTCAACTTCTTCAGTTACGATCCGCCCTCCGGACAAATTGCGCCCGGGCAGACGCAGACAATCACGGTGACTGCAACGCCAGTCACCATCACTCGCTCACTGGCGGCCGGCGTGTATCAGGCGCAATTGAACTTGGGCTTTGTCGGTTACGACGCAATCTCACCGATCGCAGTGCTGTTGGTGGTGGCGCCCCAAGCCTCATCGGCGGTTGGCCATGCGCAACAATCGCCGCGCGCGGCGGGGTGCACGCCGGCCAAACTGCTGCCGGTTTTTACGATGCTGGGCTCTAATTTCAGCGTATCGGCCGGCTTTCCGGCAGCGATTCAAGTGCAGGTAGTGGATGATTGCGCCAACACCATCACCACCGGATCGGTGGTGACTACTTTTTCCAGTGGCGACCCGCCGCTCTCTCTGAAATCGCTGGGCAATGGCGGTTGGGCGGCCACTTGGGTGCCGCGCAACGCCGCTCCGAACACGGTCATCACCGGTTCCGCAGCGATGAACGTCAGCAGCGCACTCACCATCAAGGGCAGTGTCCAGATCATGGGGAACGCGCAGACCAACGTCCAGACGCCGATTGTAGCTTCGGGCGGCGTGGTCAACGCGGCCAGTTTTGCCAAGAGTTCGCCGATTCCCCCCGGAGCGCTGGTCACAATTTTTGGCTCGAACCTGGCGGACCAGCAGTCGGCGGCCAGCGTGCTTCCTTTGCCCAATCAACTCGGTACTACGTCAGTGACCATCGATGGCTTGGGCGTGCCGCTACTCTTTGCAGGCTCTGGCCAGGTGAATGCGGTGGTCCCATTCGCGCTGCTACAAAACGTAACGCATTTGTTGGTGGTGACCAAAGGGAACGCAATCTCGGTTCCCGAGCCCATCACCATCGCCACCGCGCAGCCGGCGGTGTTTACGGTGGATGGCTCCGGCAAGGGTCAGGGAGTGGTGCTTGGCTTCCTAAGCGGCGGAGGGCAGGTTCTGGCCGACAGCGCGAACCCGGTGAGCGCCGGCGGCTACATAGTGATGTACGCAACCGGCCTGGGTGCGGTGACGCCGCCCGTGGCGGATGGCATCGCCGGGCCATCCGGGCCGCTGTCCAAAGTGGCCGGGCAGATTTCGCTGACCATCGGCGGAGTGGATGCGACCATCACCTATGCGGGGCTTGCGCCTGGTTTTGCCAGCCTGTACCAGGTGAATGCCATTGTGCCCGCCGTTGCGCCAGGCAACAGCGTACCGCTGGTGATCACGGTTGAAGGGCAGGCTAGCCCGCCCGTTACGATCGCGGTGAAATAGGCGCCGTCGAACTAAATACTACGTACCGGCATCGCGACGATGTCATCCACGCGCTGCATTTCTTTCACCACGAAAGGCTCGCCGTACTTAACGCCGATCAGGTTGCCGTAAAAGCGCGCTACCGCGCCCAGGCGTTCGCGGATCTCCAGTTGGTCCGGAAAAAGATCGGTTCCTTCTTGAATCTTCCCGTACTGGGATTCGTAGCAGAACAATGCGGCCATACGCCGTTCAAATTGCGCGCTGATGTCGACGACAAAGGATGGCGTGACGTTGGCGTAGATCGACGAATAGAGAATCTTATGCGGACGGTGCGGCTCGGTTTCCGGGTCCAGCTTGCGCAGCCCGGCCAGGAAACAGGCTTCATATCCGATTTCGGCGGCGCGATAGTGGTCCGGATGGCGGCCTTCCCAATACGGCAGGATGACCACTCGCGGGTGAAGACGGCGTATCTCCATGGCCAGCGTCATGCGCGCGGAAATGGTATTTTCCAGACGCGCATCCGGCCAGCGCAGATTGCCGCGCCAGGCGGCTTGGAGAACCGCCTTGGCCGCTTCCGATTCCTGTATGCGGATCGCGGGCGTGCCGCGCGTCCCCATGTCGCCTGCGGTCAGGTCGAGAATGCCGGTGCGGTATCCCAGTTCCGATGAGCGCAACAAGGCGCCGCCGCAGGTTTGTTCCACATCGTCGGGATGAGCGGCGATCGCCAGAACGTCCAGGGCGCCTGGAACCTCAGTGGAGCCGGCTAGAATTTCTTCAAACATCCCGGTTCCAGGAATTGATCCGGCGGCGCTGCGGAGTCATCACCATGATCAGAGCCATACCGGCAACAAAGCCGCCGACGTGGGCGAACCATGCCACATCGCCATGCGAGATCTGGGATTCCCCAACCGAGCCGACTCCGCTGAAGAACTGAATGGCGAACCAATACAACAGCAGAAACGCCGCCGGGATATCCAGTGTGGTGATGAAAATGAGAATGGGTACCAGGGTCACGATGTGCGCACGCGGAAACTTGATCAGATACGCGCCCATCACGCCGGCAATCGCGCCGCTCGCGCCCACGGTGGGAACCGGCGAACCGGGATTGGTGAGCAAGTGGGCGAAGCCCGCGGTTAGACCGCACAACAGATAAAACATGACGAACCGCTCATGTCCCAACAGATCCTCGATATTCCGGCCAAAAATCCACAGAAACCACATATTGCCGGCGATGTGGAAGAAACCGCCGTGCATGAACATGGACGTCAGCAAGCTGGAATAGTGAAAGTGGTCCGGCACGATGCCGTAGTACAGGATCAAGTGATTCAAGGCATTTCGCGGCAGGCTGATTTCGTACAAGAACACCAACACGTTCAGCAAGATGATGACCAGGAGCGCCGAGGCGGTCGAGTAAGTACGCTCGGATGAACGGAGCGGGATCATTGGGCGAAATTCGGATGGATGCGGCGGCCCGCGTGCTGAGCCAGCGCGCGTGCTTCGGCCAGCGTGGCGATGCCCCCTCGAGCACCCAACGCCGTGCAATTCAAGGCGGCCATGGCGTTGGAAAGTTCAAGCGCTTCGCGCATGGGCATCTTCTGCAACACAGAATAACAAAACGCTCCGTGGAAGACGTCTCCCGCGCCGGTGGTATCCACGCAATTGACCTCAAATCCGGGTGAGTAGACGAGTTTCTCCTCGCTCCGGACCAACGCGCCAAAAGAGCCAAGCGTCACGCCCACAACCGGGATACGATATTTGTCCTGCAATTGTTCCAGTGCACGCACCGTATCGGGCTCCTTCATCCAGCGGGACGGGAACTCGGAGCTGGCGATCAGGTAGTCGACAAACGGCAATACCTGCTCAAAGCCGGCATACACGGTGTCCACATCCACCGTAACCGGGATGCCGTGAGAGCGCGCGATTTCGGCCGCGCGGGCGCAGGCTCCGCTGTCGGTTCCGTCCACGTGCAGCATGCGAGCGCAGGTGATCATCTCCTCGCGAATGGATTCCGGCTTCAGCCGCAGGCAATCGTCCCGTTTCCAAATCACGGTTCTCTCGCCGGTGCGCTCGTCGATCAGAATGTACGCGGTTTGATTGGGACAGTTGCGACGCACCTCGACGTCGGCCAGATCGATGCCGCTCGCTTGCAAGCTGTCCAATTGAATGCGCCCGCGCTCGTCGTCGCCCACCGTGCCGATGTACTTGGCCTTCAGACCAAGCTTGGCGCAGGTCAGCATCGCGGTGGCCACTTGGCCGCCGGGCATGATCAGTTCGCGGGTGAACGCAATCTTGCCGGCGTATTCGGGAAAGCGCGGCATCAGGATCACCGTATCGGTGGCGTTGAGGCCGATGCCGGCGACATCGAAAAGGGGCACGAGCTTTTAGGATAGCCCGATGTTCTTCAGCGCTTACTGTCGTTCTTCAGCGCTTCGCGCAGGCTCAGCTTGCTCAACTCATGAGTTGCGCAGTAGCTGCGGATTTCTTCTGGGTCCATCCAGGCGTATTGGCGGAGCGCCCAGCCAATAGCTTTTTGCAGAAAGAACTCCCGCGAATCGAGAGACGGCTCGATGCAAGCGTAAAGCAGAGCCAGGTCGGTCTCCCGTTTGAACTGCAACTGGCAGAGGATAGAGCTGCGACGCTTCCATAGATCGCGCGAGCGGCTCCACTGCAGCATTTTCGCGCGCATAATGGCCGGATAATGTTTCAGAAGGTTTCCTAGCCTATGGGAGGCAATCGCGTCGACATAGTCCCACCACGCGCCCGTGACAATCATCTCCTCATACATGGGCAGCGTCCGCATGGTTTGCCAGCCGCTGTAAAGGCGATATCCGGTGAGTTCAATGGCGGCATAACGCTCCTCGCGGAACCGCGCGTCACGCCAAAGCTCGAGGCAGGACTCGCGCCAGTCGGCCTCGGTGGAGAACCGATGTTCGGCGAAAAGCCGCTTGCAGAGCGACTTCAACAGCGGCGCAGGCACGCCATGGTAGGGCATGGCCGATTTCATGTAGGCCTGCATCTGAATCGCTTTCAACGGATCCGCGAGCTTGCGCAGCTCCTTTCTCAGCATAGCGATCATTGCAACGCGGCCTCGATGAACCGGCGGGATGCCGCGATCGCGTCCTCCTGTTGGATGGCCGCTCCCACGGCTTCAGCCCGGCGGGCCAAGTTTTCATCGCTCACGAGTTCCCGCAGCGTTTTCACGATTGCGTTTTTCCGATAACGGCGGCGCGTCAAGACGCGCGCAACGCCGATTCGCTCCGCACGAGCCGCGTTGTCCGGTTGATCGTGACTGTAGGGCACCACCAACATTGGCTTGCCTGAGCGTAGCGCCTGCGCGGTAGTGCCGATGCCGCCTTGATGCACGTTGGCCAGCGCGCGGGAGAACAGTTTCGAGTACGGAGCGTAACGCAAGCAGAGGACCCGGTCGTTGGAGGGCAGGCTTTCCGCTTCCGGAGAAACCAGCACCGCGCGCACGTTGGACTCTTTGAGGGCTTGCAGGGTCTCCGGAAAGAATGTACCTGGATCGAGGGCCGCCGAAGTGCCGAGCGTGAACACCACCGGCGGCGGGCCTGCCAGGAGAAACTCCTCCAAAACAGGATCGAGATGCGCTGTTTCGGGGGAGTCTTTGTCATAGAACGGGAATCCGGTTTGCACGGTTTTCTCGGGCCAGTCGGCTTGTGGGGCGGCCATCACGCGCGAGAACCAGGCGAGATTTCCATAGGGCGAAAACGGCTCGATGAGCGGATTTTGCGGAGCGTTGCGAACACCCAAGCGCCGGCGAAGCGCGTGCACTGGCTCCAGCCACCGATTGGTCAACCAGCGGGCAAATGGCAGCAGCAGCCGATGCGGATAAGGAGCCAGCGGCCGCAAAAGATACCCGAGCTCGGGCAGAGTGGGAAAAATCGGCGGATCGATGAGGGAGAAAAACGAAGACGGTTGAAGCACTGCGGCCAGCCAGGGTATGTTCAGCTTTTCCGCGACAAAGGGGACCGCAAAGGCCAGTGTGTGCCCCACAATCAAGTCGGCCTGGGTGCAAATCGCCAGCAGTTCTTCGTAGCAGCGATCCACCTCCGGCACAAAGAGCTGGCGCACCACGTACTCAGTGCCGGTTCGCAGGTCCATGGCCTTGCGCCGAATTTCCGCATCGAGTTCCCATGTGGACATGTCGGGCGAGATGGGGGCGAAAGCGATGCCCTCGCCTTCAACCTTGCTGCGATAGAACCCGGAGGTGGCTAGCGTGACGTGATGGCCGGCGTCTCGCAGGCCGATAGCGACCGCTAAGTACGGATGCAGATCGCCATAGGAGCCAAACGTCGCTAATACAATTCGCGCCAACTAGAATGGTAGAACACAAGACGTGACGGAGATTGTACAGTTCGATTCACTGGCGCTGGACTGCGGCGTCACGCTTGCCCCGGTGGAGGTTGCCTACGAAACCTGGGGTGAGTTGAACGCGGCCCGCAGCAACGCGGTCCTCGTACTTCATGCTTTTTCCGGAAACGCCCACGCCGGAGATGAGGATGGCTGGTGGTCGAACATGATTGGTCCGGGTCTGGCTTTCGACACAGACAAATATTTTGTGATTTGTTCTAACGTCATCGGAGGCTGCCGGGGCAGCACTGGACCAGGTTCGGTGGATCCTCAAACCGGATGCCCCTTTGCGATGACCTTTCCGGCCATCACCATCGCCGACATGGTTCGTCTGCAAAGACAACTCATAGACCACCTGAAGATCGATAAACTGCTATGTGTCTCCGGCGGATCGATGGGCGCCATGCAGGCCTTGCAATGGATCGTCTCTTATCCGGATTCTGTGGTCTCCGCGATCCCGATCGCCGGAACGGCGCGGCACAGTGCGCAGCAGATCGCCTTTAATGAAGTCGGCCGGCAGGCCATCATGGCCGACCCCGATTGGAATCAAGGCAACTACTACGGCGGACAGCCGCCGGCGCGCGGATTGTCGGTAGCTCGCATGGTCGGGCACATCACGTATATGAGCGATGAGTCCATGCGCCAGAAGTTCGGGCGGCGCTTGCGCGATCCCAAACAGTTTGAGGTGGAGAGTTATCTGCGGTATCGAGGCAGCCAGTTCGTCGACCGGTTTGACGCCAACTCATATTTGTACATCACGCGCGCCATGGATTATTTCGATTTGAGCGAGGGCGGGTCTCTGGGCGCCGCGTTTGAAAACGTGACGGCTCGTTTACTGGTGATCAGTTTCACGTCGGACTGGCTGTATCCGAGCTATCAGTCGTTGGAAGTAGTGCGGGCATTGCGCAGCCGCAACTGCGACGTTGCCTATTGTGAGTTGCCCTCCAACTACGGCCACGATGCGTTTCTGGTGACGGTGGACGAACAGTCTGAGATCGTCCGCGGCTTTTTGGCCAGCACCGCGCGGGAGAAACGCTAGGGTGGCGCGCGCCTTTGTCCGCGAGCTTTTGGGCCGCAGCGATTACGCCATCATCGAAGAGCTAATCGATCCGAATACCAAAGTCTTGGACTTGGGATGTGGCGAAGGGGAACTACTGGCTTGGCTGGCCGAACACAAGCAGGTGGATGCGCGCGGCGTGGAGATTGCGCCGGCCAAAGTGCAGCGCGCGATCGCGCGC
>Ga0075017_100001813_pt1 | contig 13251 bp, 10 predicted proteins | sample AleBraG_ABR_2012_FD_71475 | JGI IMG/M metagenome (GOLD analysis project Ga0075017, IMG submission 71475) | Freshwater sediment microbial communities in response to fracking from Pennsylvania, USA - Alex Branch Run_MetaG_ABR_2012 | ecosystem: Environmental > Aquatic > Freshwater > Creek >... | reverse complement strand
GATCGTGGACCGAGCGAGCGGGGAGGTGCTCGGCGAGACCGACGCCGCCGAACTGATGACGGTGGGGCAACGTCGCGGGGTGCTGCCAGGCCGCGACGGGGAGCGTCGGTTCGTCGCGTCGGTGGACGTCGCGGCCCAGCGAGTGGAGGTGGGTCGACTCGAGGACGTCGTCGTCGACTCGATCGGGCTGGACGCCTCGTCGCTGAGCTTCGCCCACGCGCCACTCGTCGACGGCGACCGGGTCCTCGCCCAGTGGAGCGCGCACGCACGGGCCGTGCCCGCGACGGTGCGCGTCATCGGCCGGTGGTCGTTGGTGCTGGACCAGCCCGCGCGTCCGGTCGCCCAGGGTCAGAGTGTCGTGATGTACGAACCGAACGATCCCGCCATCGTCGTCGGCGCGGCGATCGTGCGCGCCCCGTGACGGCCGAGGAGCGCGCGGCGCAACTGCGGGCGCAGATCCTGGCGCACAACGAGGCCTACTTCGTCAACGACGCGCCGACCATACCGGACGGCGACTACGACGCCCTGGTCCGCGAGTTGCGGGCCCTGGAACTCGAGCACCCCGAACTGGCGGACGAGTCATCGGTGACCTCGAGCGTCGGGGCACCGCGGTCTGCGGTCTTCAGTCCCGTGACCCACGCCGAGCCGATGCTCAGCCTGGACAACGTCTTCGACGTCGTCGAGTTGCGGTCCTGGAGCGACCGGACCTCGCGCGCCGCCGCGCTCGATCCGGCGACCACGGTCTACGTCGTCGAACCCAAGATCGACGGACTGGCGCTCTCGATCCTCTACGTCGACGGCCAGCTCGTGCAGGCGGCGACGCGCGGTGACGGTCGGGTCGGCGAGGACGTCACCGATAACGTCCGCACGATCAGCACGGTCCCGCCGCGGCTGGACCCGGTGGTCGCCGATCGCGTCGAGGTGCGCGGCGAGGTCTTCCTCGCCGTCGACGACTTCGCGGAACTGAACCGGCGCCAACGCGAACGGGGCGAGAAGGAGTTCGCCAACCCGCGCAACGCCGCGGCCGGCAGCCTGCGTCAGAAGGACCCGACGGTCACCGCGTCGCGGGCGCTGTCGTTCCTGGCGTACCAACTCGTCGAGATCGGTGGTGGGGAGCGCTTCGATCGTTACGTGGAATCGGTCGAGCGACTCAAGTCGTGGGGATTCCTGACCGCGCCCGAGACCGCCGTCGCGACGGGTGTCGGCGAGATGATTGAGCGCAGCGAGTGGTTCGAGGTCCATCGTCACGACCTGCGGTACCAGATCGACGGCGTCGTGATCAAGATCGACGACATGGCCGTGCGCGAACGGCTGGGGTCCACGAGTCGTGCCCCGCGCTGGGCGATCGCCCGCAAGCTGCCGCCCGAGGAGCGCACGACCCGGTTGGTGGCGATCGAGGTCTCGATCGGTCGCACGGGGCGCGCCACCCCCTTCGCCGTGCTCGAACCCGTGGTGGTCGCCGGCTCGACCGTCTCCATGGCGACATTGCACAATCAGGACCAGGTGGCGGCCAAGGACGTCCGTCCGGGCGACATGGTCGTCGTGCGCAAGGCCGGCGACGTGATCCCCGAGGTCGTCGGCGCGGTTGAAGAGCCGGGACGGCGCCGGGCCCGGCCGTGGTCGTTCCCCACGACCTGCCCGGACTGCGGCGGTCGACTCGAACGGGTGGGCGACGAGAGCGACACCTACTGCGTGAATCCGGCGTGCCCCGCCCAACAGCTCCAACAGATCGTCCACTTCGCCAGTCGCGAGGCGCTCGACATCGAGGGTCTGGGCGAGCAGCGCGTCGCGCAGCTGCTCGCCGAGGGCCTCGTCACCGACGTCGCGGACCTGTTCGCACTGCGCGACGAGGACCTCTCGTCGCTCGAGGGGTTCGGTGAGCTCTCGGCCTCGTCGCTCACGTCGGCGATCGCCGACGCCCGGTCGATGCCGTTGAGCCGCCTGCTGGTCGGACTGGGCGTGCGCCACGTGGGACCGGTCGCGGCGCGCGAACTGGCGCGAGCCTTCGTCACCTACGACGACCTGGCCCGGGCCGACGAGATCGAACTCGAGCGGGTCGACGGAATCGGCCCGGTCATCGCGGCCTCGGTGGCGCGCTTCACCCACGACGAGGAGAACCGGTCCCTGATGGCGCGCCTCGCCGACGCCGGGCTGGCGTTGCGCGAACCGGTGGCGGCCTCGCTCGCCACGAGCCCGCTGAGCGGTCGCGCGGTGGTGGTGACCGGCGCGATCGAGGGTCGCACCCGTGAACAGGTCGAGGCCGCGATCATCGCCGCGGGGGGGACGTCGCCGGGGTCGGTCTCCAAGAAGACGTACTGCGTCGTCATCGGCGAGGCGCCCGGCGCGTCCAAGGTCACCAAGGCCCGTGGCCTCGGCGTGCCGATGATCGCCGCCGACGAGTTCGAGCACCTGCTGGAGAATGGGACGTGGAACACCACGCTCGACTAGGACTTCCTTACTAGGGTTGTTGGGGAACATGGCTCCTTCATCCTTCGCACCCGGACACACCTTCGTCGGTCGCTATCGCATCACTGAGTTGTTGGGTGTCGGTCAGACCGCCGAGGTGTACGCCGCCGAGGACCTCTCATTGCACCGCATCGTCGTGGTCAAGGTGCTCCTGGCGCACCTCGCGGAACACGAGGACGTGCGTCGCGCCTTCCGTGACCACATCGTGCGCGCCGCGACGCTGAGCCATCCGCACCTGGCGCGCGTCTTCGACGGAGGTCAGGAGGCCGGCGCGATCTTCATGATCTGCGAGTACCTCGACGGCGGCTCGCTCGAGGTCGTGCTGGCGTCGGGTCGAACGCTCAGCATCGATGACGGGGCCCGCCTGGGCAGGGACGTCGCCAGCGCGTTGGCCTACGTGCACGCGAACGGTTTCGTCCACGGATCGCTCTCGCCGTCCAAACTCCTGTTCGACGACGAGGGGCGGGTGCGATTGAGCGACATCGCGCTCGCGGGGCTCGACGCCGGTTACCACGAACAGTTCACCCTCGACGACGTGCGTTACTACAGTCCCGAGCAGGCCCTCGGAGAGCCGTCCGGTCCCGAGAGTGACGTCTACGCGTTGGCGCTGATCCTTTTCGAGGCGGTCACCGGGACCACGCCGTTCGACGGTGCGACGCCCGAGGGGCTGCTGCGAGCGCGCATCGACTCGTCGCTGCCCGTGCGCCTCGAGTTGGGCACCCTCGACATGCTGCTCGCCCAGGCGGCGGTGCCCGATCCGCGACTGCGTCTGGACGCCGAGCAGTTCTCGAGCCGCCTCGGCGCGGTCGTGAGCGACCTCTCACCGGTGGTGGTCTCGCCGGTCGGCGAGGTCCCGCTGCTCGAGCAGTTCCGACCGGTGGAGCCGCGCACGTCGATCGGCTTCCACGCGCCCTCGGCCGACGAGATCGTCGGCACCACCGCGGTCGTGGCGAGCGTCGCCGCCCAATCCGAGCGTCCCTACTACGTCCGTTCGGCCGACGCCGCGCCACCGATGAAGCCGGTCGCTCGCCGCGGAGCGCCGCGCGACCTCGACAACGTCGACTACGACCGTCCTCCGCGCAGTCGGCGGGTGACGCTGATCGTCGTCGCCGTGGTGCTGGTGGTGGGGGCCGTCGCCGGCGGTGCGATCTGGCGTTTCGGACTGTTGAACCAGAAGAGCCAGGTACCACCCCTGGTGGGTCTCAGCTTCCAGAACGCGTCGACGTTGTTGTCGGGACAGCTGAAGTCCGATGGCTTCTCGCTCTCGGAGAACCACCGGGTCTTCTCGTCGGTCGCGAAGGACCTGATCGTCAGCCAGAGCCCCGCGGCCGGCACCACCGCGAAGAGCGGCACGGTCATCGACGTCACCGTCTCGAACGGTCCCGCGTTCGTGGCCGTGCCCGCGTCGGTCATCGGCAAGGACTGCGCGAGCGCGACCCAGCAGCTCGCCGCGGACCACATCACCGCGGTCTGTCCCTCGTCGGCACAGGTCTCGAGCAGGGTCACCCCCGCGGGGCGGGTGGCCAAGGTCATCTACGCCGGGACGGTCAATCCCAAAACCGTGCCACGCGGGGCGACGGTGACCCTGGCGATCAGTACCGGGAGTCCCGCGACGACCACGACCACGACGCTCGCGACCACGACCACGACGACGCATTCGACGTCGTCGACCACCACCACTACGACGGTCCCGGTGCTGGTCGCGATACCGAACGTCGTCGGTCAGGGGCCCGCGCAGGTCGACGCGGCCTTCCGCGCGGCCGGTCTCTACTACACGACCCATCGCGTCGTCGCCGGTACCGGCAAGTGGACCAGCGTCGTCTCGCAGGTCCCGGCCGCGGGCACGAAGGTGAAGAAGTTCTCCACGGTGTCGCTCAACGTCAAGTGACCGATCGCTGCGACCTCTGCGAGGCCGCGGTCATCTCGACGCGCTACTACGACGACGACGAGTGCTGGGTCGCGGACTGTGAGATCTGCCTGGTGCCGATGGTCGTGTGGCGGACCCACGACCCGAGCCCTCCCGACGAGGTGCGGTCGCGACTCGTGAGCGCGTTGGCCCGCGTCGCCGACGAGACGCTCGGCGAGGGGACCTGGCGAGTGGACGACCACATGCGCAACATCCCCGACCACTATCACGCCCACGCCCGTCCACCGGGGTTCTGGCGCCGTTGACCTGATCGGAGGGTCGCGCGCCCGTCGTTACAATCGGGGCAACACCACTTTTGAAGGGGCCACCATGGGAGCACTCGACGGGCGCGTCGCCATCATCACCGGAGCCGGTCGCGGGATCGGACGCGAGCACGCGTTGCTGTTCGCCGCCGAGGGCGCCAAGGTCGTCGTGAACGACCTCGGTGGCGCGATGGACGGCTTCGGCCAAGTGACCTCTCCGGCCGAGGACGTCGTCGCCGAGATCGTCGCCATGGGCGGCGAGGCGGTCGCCAACGACGACAACGTGGCCGACTGGGAGGGTGGCGCCCGGCTCGTCCAGGCCGCTCTCGACGCGTTCGGGGAGCTGCACGTCCTGGTGAACAACGCGGGCATCCTGCGCGACCGGGTGCTGGTGAACATGAGCGAGCAGGACTGGGACTCGGTCTTGAACGTGCACCTGAAGGGTCACTTCGTGCCCACGCGCCACGCGGCGCAGTACTGGCGAGAGCAGGCGAAGGCCGGCACACCCCTCAAGGCCTCGATCATCAACACCACGTCCACGTCGGGGCTGCTGGGCAACATGGGACAGTCGAACTACGGGACCGCCAAGGCGGGCATCGCCGCGTTCACGATGATCATCGCCGAAGAGCTGGCCCGATACGGGGTTCGGGCGAACGCCATCGCCCCGGCGGCGCGAACGAGGATGACCGAGTCGACGCCGGGGCTCTCCGACGTGGTGGTGAAGCCGTCGGACGCCGCCGCCTTCGACGTCTGGGACCCGGCCAACATCTCGCCGCTGGTCGCGACGCTCGCCATGCAGGACTGCGAGGCCAACGGTCAGACCTTCTTCGTCCAGGGCGGGACCGTGCGGCGTTTCGAGGGGTGGACGATGACCGAGACCCTGGACAAGCACGACCGATGGCCCGTGCTCGAACTGGCGCGGGAGCTGCCCAAGCTCTACGGCTGAACCTCGCGGCGAGGTTCCCGGTACGCGTCGATCATCGTGACCGGCGGCGCCGACGTGGGGCGTGGTCGGACCGTCGCCGTCGGAAGGGCCGGTAGGCTGGGGCCCTATGACTGACCAGATAATGCCGGGTTGTGAGCCACTTTCGATCAAGGGCGGCCCGTCGGGCGTCCTCGTGATCCACGGATTCACGGGGAATCCCTCGTCGATGCGATCACTCGCGCTCCGCATTGGCGCCGCCGGGTTCAGTGTCGAGATGATCCGGCTCCCGGGGCACGGCACCTCCCTCGAGGACCTGGTACCGAGAAGGTGGTCCGAGTTCGTCGACGCGGCGCTCGGCGCTCACGACGAGTTGGCCGGGCGCTGCGAGCGCGTGGCGGTCGTCGGGCTCTCGGTCGGGGGAGGCCTCGGCGCACTGGTCGCCGAGCAACGCCCGTCGGTCGCGGGCTGCGTCTTCATCAATCCGATGGTGAAAGGCCCCGGACCCGACCTCGAAGGACCGCTCGCCGACCTGATCGATTCCGGTCTCGACGTTCTCGAGACCGGTCCGGAGTCGGACATCAAGAAAGAGGGCGCCGACGAGGCCAAGTACGGGGGCTGGCCCCTGCGGGCGCTGCAGAGCGTCTTCGAGGGTCTCGAGGCGGTCTACGCCGACCTGAGCACGATCACCGCGCCGATCCTCCTGCTCTCGAGTCGCGAGGACCACACCGTCGCGCCGTCGATCGGTGACTTCGTCGCCCGGGACTGCTCGGGTCCGGTCGAGCGGGTCTGGCTCGAGAACTCCTATCACGTGGCGACCCTCGACCACGACCAAGAACTCGTCGAGAGCCTGAGCGTCGACTTCTTGCGCAAGGTCCTCGACTGATGGCACCAGAGCTGCGACGTGAGGACGTCGCGCACGTCGCGCGGCTCGCCCGCCTGACGCTGAGTGACGCCGAACTCGACATGTTCACCGAGCAGTTGCGCTCAGTGCTCGAGCACGCTGACGACATGGCGACCCTCGACCTGGAGGGCGTCGTCGCGACGGCCCACCCGTTCGGGCTGATCAACGTCGTGCGTGACGACGTCGTACGCGCCAGCCTCGATCGCGACGTCGTGCTCGCCGAGGCCCCCGACGTCGAGGACGGGCGGTTCGCGGTCCCGCGCATCATGGGCGAGGCGCCGTGAAGAGCGCCGCTCAGATCGTCCGCGACGTCCGCAGCGGCGAGAGTTCGGCCACGGCCGAGCTCGAACGGTCGCTCCAGGCCGTGCGCGCGCGAAACGACGACCTCCACGTGTTCCTCCACGTGGACGAGGAAGGGGCTCGGGCCGCGGCCGCGCGGGTCGACGAGCGGATCGCGGCCGGCGGGGACGGCGGCGCGTTGGCCGGCGTGCCCATCGCGATCAAGGACAACATGTGCCAGACCGGCGTGCCCACCACCTGCTCGTCGAGGATCCTCGAGGGGTGGCGACCGCCCTACAACGCAACGGTGATCGACCGACTGCTCGACGCCGGCGCGGTGCCGGTCGGCAAGACCAACCTCGACGAGTTCGCCATGGGTTCGTCCACCGAGAACTCGGCGTTCGGTCCGACGCGCAACCCGCTCGACCCCTCGAGGGTGCCGGGTGGGTCATCGGGCGGATCGGCCGCCGCGGTCGCGTCCGACATGACGCCGGTCGCGCTCGGCAGTGACACCGGTGGTTCGATCCGTCAGCCGGCGGCGTTCTGCGGTCTCATCGGCGTCAAGCCCTCCTACGGACTGGTCTCGCGCTACGGCCTGATCGCGTTCGCGAGCTCACTCGATCAGATCGGGCCCTTCTCCAAGACGGTGATGGACTCGGCCCTCGTGCTCGAGGCGATCGCCGGGCACGACCCCATGGACTCGACGTCGCTGCCCGAGGCGTCGCCGTCGATCAGCGCCCACGTCGACGACGGCGTCGCCGGACGTCGCTTCGGGCTCGTGCGCGAGTTGGTGGACGGCGCCGACGACGACGTCCTGGCCCAGGTCGAGCGCGCGGTCGAGGCCCTGCGCGAGGCGGGGGCCGACGTCGTGGAACTGTCAATCCCCGAGTTGCGCCTCGGCCTGTCGGCGTACTACCTGATCGCGCCGGCGGAGGCGTCGAGCAACCTCGCGCGCTTCGACGGCGTGCGCTACGGGCGTCGCGTCGACGGCGACGACGTGACCGCCATGATGGAGGCCACTCGCACGGCCGGATTCGGTGCGGAAGTGAAGCGGCGCATCATGCTCGGGACCTACGCGCTGTCGGCCGGGTACTACGACGCCTACTACGGCCAGGCCCTGAAGGTGCGCACGCAGATGATCGACGCGTTCGGTCGTGCCTACCGCGACGTCGACACGCTGATCGGCGCGACGGCGCCGACGGTGGCCTTCGCCTTCGGGGCCAAGACCGCCGATCCGATGGCGATGTACTTGTCGGACGTCTTCACGATCCCGACGAACCTGGCGGGCGAGGCCGCCCTGTCCGTGCCCTTCGGCACCGGCGTCGACGACATGCCCGTCGGCGTGCAACTCCTCGGACCCGGACGCTCCGAGGCGGGCCTCTTCGCCGCCGCGCGCGTGCTCGAGATCGCGGACGGTCGGTGATGGCGCTACCTGACGGCTGGGAGATGGTCGTGGGACTCGAGGTCCATACGGAGCTCAAGACCGAGACCAAGATGTTCTGCGGATGCGCGAACCACTTCGGCTCCGAACCCAACACCAACATCTGTCCGGTCTGTCTCGGACTGCCCGGCGCACTGCCCGTGTTGAACGTGCGCGCGGTGGAGCTGGCGATGGCGATCGGGGCCGCGCTGCACTGCACCATCGCCCCGTCGACGTTCCATCGCAAGAACTACTTCTATCCCGACATGCCCAAGGACTTCCAGATCAGCCAGTACGACCTCCCGATCAACTCGGGGGGTCACCTCGACCTCGTCGACGGATCTCGGGTCTCGATCGAACGGGCGCACCTCGAAGAGGACACCGGCAAGTCCACGCACCTGGGTGGCAGCGGACGGATCCACGGCGCCGATCGGTCGCTCGTCGACTACAACCGTTCGGGCGTGCCACTGGTGGAGATCGTGTCGGGTCCCGACATCCGCAGTGCCGCGCAGGCGCGGTCCTACGCCAGTGAACTGCGCGGCATCCTCATCGCGACCGGTGCGTCCGACGGACGAATGGAGGAGGGGTCGATGCGCATCGACGCCAACGTCTCGGTGCGACGAACGGGTGATCCGTTCGGGACTCGCTGTGAGATCAAGAACCTGAACTCGCTGCGCAGCCTCGTTCGCGCCATCGACTACGAGGCACTTCGCCAGATCGAGTTGATCGACGACGGCGGCACCGTTCGTCAAGAGACGCGCCACTGGGACGAGAACCGGGGCGAGACCTCGACGATGCGGACCAAGGAGGAGGCCGAGGACTACCGCTACTTCCGTGAGCCGGACCTCGTCGACCTCGCGCCCGACGACGCGTGGCAGGCGCGCGTGCGCGCGGCGCTGGGGCCGATGCCCGCCCAACGGCGCGCGGCACTCGTGGCGCGCCTCCCCGATCCCCCGTCGTCGCAGCTCGACGCCGTCGAAGTGGTGGTCGACCTCGGACTCGACCCGTGGGTCCTCGCGGCGATCGACGCGTCGGCCGATCCCGGTCTGAGCCTGGCTCGCGCGGCCAATGAACTCGCGGCGAACGTCACCGGACTCGCGAACCTGACCCACGAGGCCTTCGCGACGACGGTGCTGATGGAGCAGCGCGGCGAGCTCTCGTCGACCCAGGCCAAGACCGTGCTCGGCGAGCTGCTCGAGGCCGGCGGCGATCCGGCGGCGATCGCGCGGGCCAAGGGATTCGAGCAGCTCTCGTCGAACGAGGTGGGCACGATGGTCGAGGAGCTGATCGTCCTGCACCCGCAGGAATGGTCACGCTACAAGGACGGCGACGAGAAGCTGGCGCAGTTCTTCATCGGTCAGGTCATGAAGCTGACCAAGGGCCAGGCGAACGGCAAGGCCGTCGTCGCCGAACTCCAGGCCCGTCGCTGACGCGCCCCAACGCGCACCCGTCGCGCCGGTACCGTGGGGGAGTGGCGCAGCTCCGTCTTCGACGCGTCGCGGCGATCGTCGTCGCGTCCCTCGTGCTCGCCTCGGTGACGACCGGTGCCTCGACCGCGGCGGCGCGCCACCCCAGCCATAACACCGCTCCGCCCGCACTCGCCGAGGGCACTGGCGAGTGCACGTCCACCAACGGCGGGGCCTTCGTGTGTCCGTCGCCCTGTTACCCCTCGCCGCGCCGACGGGCCGACCACACCTTCGTCCTCGGCCTGGCCGACACGCGGACCTGCACGCAGTACGTCGTGAGCGCGATCAACCGGGCCCAGGCGCTCGAGCACGTCCGCGCGATTGTGCTGCCCACGAACTACTACCGTCTGGGCGTGGCCGAGCAGTTGTTCGTCCTGGCGAACCTCGAGCGGATCACCCATCACGTCGCGCCGCTGGTGGGGCTGGTGGCGCCGCTCGACCGGATCGCCACCGTCGCCGCACGCCGCGCCCAGGACCCCTCGGCGAACGGGGTCTCCTTCGCGAGCATCTGGGCCGGGGGTGAGTCGAACCCGGCCGACGCGATGTTCGGCTGGATGTACGACGACGGCTGGGGTGGCTCGAAGGGCGCGACCTCGAACTTCGCGTGCGTCAACGCGACGTCCTCGGGCTGCTGGGGTCACCGCGACAACATCCTGGGTGCGGAGTTCGGCGCCCGTTGCGCGACGTGCGTCGCCGGCGCCGGCTACGCGACGAGTTCGCTCGAGCACGCCTGGCCCACCTCGTACGCGATGATCTTCGAGGACGGTCCCGGTCGCGCGACGGTCTTCACGTGGAACCGAGACGTCGTCCCGAACCTGACCGTGGCGTACGAGCGCGTGACGACCCGCTAGCGCCGTCGGGGCGACCTCGAAGGCCCGGGCTCACCGTGTAGTTTTCTAACGTGCGTTCCGCCCCCGTCCTCATCGCGCTCAGCCTCGTGCTCGCCACGGGCGCCGTTTCGACGGCGAGCGCGTCGTCGTCGAGCACGACCACCACGGTCGTGTCGACCAGGCCCAAGGGTCCGGTGGCGCCGTTGACGGGCCTGCCCGACCCGACCCGGGTCTCGCACCGGCGTTCGGCGCTGACGATCAAGATCGACAACACGCCCGAGGCCCACCCCCAGTACGGTCTGGAGAAGGCCGACGTCGTCTACGAGGAGATCGTCGAGGGCGGCATCACCCGACTCGCCGCGATCTTCAACTCACGTCTGATCGGCCGGGTCGGCCCGGTGCGATCGGTGCGACGGACCGACCGGGCGATCGTGACTCCGATCGGGGGCATCTTCGCCTTCTCCGGGGGAGCGCAGTACGCGATCAGCAGCATCGAGAAGGCCCCGGTCAAGCTGTTCAGCCAGTCCAACGCCGGGTCGGCGATGTTCCGCGACTATCGGCGACCGCCGCCACACAACCTGTTCGCCAACGCCATTCGGCTCATGGCGATGGGCGGGCGGGTGCACGTGCCGCCACCACTGTTCAAGTACGCGCTCCGTTCGGCGCCCGCCGTCGGACCTCGGGTCGCTTCGTTCACCGTCAACCTCCCCGCGGGCTACGCCGCCACCTACGCCTGGGACGGCAGGAGCCACTCGTGGGACCGATCGATCTTCGGACGGCCCGACGTGGAGGCGACGGGACAGCGGATGTCACCGACCAACGTGGTCGTGATGAACGTGACCTACGCGGGTGGCGTCGGTGTGGAGGGCTCCGCGGCGGTCCTGACCGGCACCGGTCCGGTCCTGGTCTTCACCAATGGTCGCCTTCAGCGCGGTCACTGGAGCCGTTCGCGACTGAACAAGGTGACCGCCTACCGGTCGGCGTCGGGTCGCGACATCAAGCTCCGCCCGGGCCAGACCTTCGTCGAACTCGAAGCGAGGGGTGAGTCGGTCACGATCCATCCGGCGGGTTGACCTCCCCTGCGCGCTGTCGCCGGAGACGACGCCAATCGTACGTGCACCCGTCGTGGGCGAGGCCGCTTCGGGCGTCGCCGTCGGCACCCGATGAGCGTCGTCTTGTGCTCGTCTGGCCGGTGTGCTTAGATTTATTCGTGACGAACTTCAATACTGTTCTGGTGGTAGTAGGCGCCCGGCGCCGGTAGTCACGCTCGAACGTACCCGGAGGCCTCCCGAAAACGGGAGGCCTTTTTGCTTATCAGAGAACAAAGGAACAACGTGCAACTCACAGGAGCCCAAGCCCTCATCAAGAGTCTGGAGCAAGAGGGCGTCGAGGTCATCTTCGGCCTGCCCGGCGGCGCGATCCTGCCCGTCTACGACCCACTGATCGACTCGACGATCCGCCACATCCTCGTGCGCCACGAGCAGGGGGCGGGCCACATGGCCGAGGGCTACGCCCTGGCCACCGGTCGACCGGGCGTCGCGATGGTCACCAGTGGACCCGGCGCCACGAACATCGTGACCCCGATCGGCAACGCGCACATGGACTCGACGCCCCTCGTGGTCATCACCGGACAGGTGGCGACCAGTTCCATCGGGACCGACGCCTTCCAAGAGTGCGACATCACGGGCATCACCATGGGCATCACCAAGCACAACTTCCTCGTCCAGTCGGCTCAGGAGATCCCTCGCGCGGTGGCCGCGGCCTTCCACATCGCCACGACCGGGCGACCCGGTCCGGTGTTGATCGACATCCCCAAGGACGTCGCCCAATCGACGATGGACTGGTGGTACCCCGCGACCGTCGAGGAGTACGACCTGCCCGGCTACTCGCCGACGGTGGCGCTCGACCTCGACGCCGTGTCCCGGGCGGTGGCGCTGATCGCGGCGTCCGAACGCCCCGTCCTCTACGTGGGCGGCGGCACCTTGAAGTCGCACGCGCACAAGGAGTTGATGAACTTCGCCGAACGCACGGGCATGCCCGTCGTGACGACGCTGATGGCGCGTGGCGCCTTCCCCGATTCACACGAACTGCACCTGGGCATGCCGGGGATGCACGGGACGTACAGCGCGGTCACGGCCATCCAGCGCTCGGACCTTCTGATCTCGCTCGGCGCGCGATTCGACGACCGCGTCACGGGCAAGATTCCTACCTTCGCGGCCGGCGCGAAGGTGATCCACGTCGACATCGACAAGGCCGAGTTCAACAAGGTGCGCGTCGCGGACGTGTCGATCCAGAGCGACGTCGCGAGCGCGCTGCGCGCCTTGGACGACGCCGGAGCGACGCCGCGCGACCTGGCCGCGTGGTGGTCGACGATCCGAGGGTGGCAGTCCCGGTTTCCCCTCGTCTACGAGACACCGAGCGACGACGGGCTGCTGCGCCCCCAGCACGTCATCGAGGCCATCGCCGCCAAGGCCGCGCCCGGCACCATCGTCGCGTCGGGCGTCGGCCAGCACCAGATGTGGGCGTCGCAGTTCTGGACCTTCGACGAGCCCGGCACGTGGGTCAACTCGGGTGGCGCGGGCACGATGGGCTTCGGCGTCCCCGCGGCCATCGGCGCGAAGGTGGGGCGTCCCGATCGGACGGTGTGGTGCATCGACGGTGACGGCTGCTTCCAAATGACGGCCCAGGAGCTCGTGACCGCACGTTCCGAGGGCATCCCGATCAAGGTCGCCATCTTGAACAACGCGTATCTGGGCATGGTGCGCCAGTGGCAGGAGATGTTCTACGACGAGCGC
>Ga0075017_100001812_pt1 | contig 13253 bp, 14 predicted proteins | sample AleBraG_ABR_2012_FD_71475 | JGI IMG/M metagenome (GOLD analysis project Ga0075017, IMG submission 71475) | Freshwater sediment microbial communities in response to fracking from Pennsylvania, USA - Alex Branch Run_MetaG_ABR_2012 | ecosystem: Environmental > Aquatic > Freshwater > Creek >... | reverse complement strand
GGAGGGTGGCGCCAAGGTGGTGGGCTAATCTCTCTGCTCCCGGGGCTATAGCTCAGTCGGTTAGAGCGCAGCACTGATAATGCTGAGGTCGTAAGTTCGATTCTTACTAGCCCCACTCGGTTCACCTGGTCGTGCGTCGTCCTCTCAGAGCTCGAGCGTCACGCTCTGACGAGACGTCCAGCAGTCCGCCGTCGTTGTTGGCGTTGACCAGCGTGGACCCTAGGATGGCGGAGAACCTCGACGATGACGAAGGAGCGCAGCATGGCGAACGAGTGGGGACCTCTGGCAGCACTTGTCGGTGACTGGGAAAGCGACAAGGGCGGACTGGACACGGCCTTCTCACACTCACGTGGAGAGGTGCTCGGCACGCCGTATCTCGAGAAGGTCAGCTTCAAGCCCTTCGGTCCCGTGGACAACGGTGACCAGCACCTCTATGGCCTCGACTACAAGACCGCCATGTGGCGAGGTGACGAGGAGAACCCCTTCCACACCGAGGTCGGCTACTGGCTCTGGGATGGCGCCACCGGTGAGATCCTCCGTGGCTTCGTGGTGCCCCGTGGCATCACGGTGCTCGCAGGCGGCACGGCTGACGCCGATGCCACCGAGTTCACCCTCAAGGCAGCCAAGGGCGAGTCGCTCTACACGATCGGTGAGAACAAGTACCTCGAGCAGCGTGCCAGCACGCTCTCCTATGAGGTGACGATCACCACCGGTGACGGCACGTGGTCCTACGACGAGCACACCATGCTCAAGATGAGCGAGTTCGATGAGCCGTTCGACCACTCCGACGCCAACACCCTTACCAAGGTCGGCTGAGCCCTCGGGCTCTCCGAGCCCGCCCGCTTCACGTCCCAGAGGGCTGATCTTCCTCGATGGGCTCACACGGAGTCTCGATGGCTAACCCTGTCGCGCTCGAGATCACCGAGAGCCACGAGGCACTCGTGGGCGAGGTCACTGTCCGCCGAGCGCTGCCTCGCCACGATCGACGGACCATCGGAGCATGGTGCTTCGCCGACCACATGGGTCCTGTCGCCGTCACCGAAGAGCGTGGGCTCGACATCGGGCCCCATCCGCACACCGGGCTCCAGACCGTGACCTGGCTGCTTGAGGGCGAAGAGCTGCATCGAGACTCGCTCGGCACCGAGCAGCTGATCCAACCCGGCCAGCTCAACCTCATGACTGCCGGCAACGGCGTCGCCCATGCCGAAGAGGCGACAGGGCGCTACCAGGGCTCGCTCCAGGGCATCCAGCTGTGGATCGCGCAACCCGAGGCGACCCGCCACGGACCAGCCGCCTTCGAGCACCATCGAGAGCTCCCGCAGGTCGACCTTGGCATCGGCGAGGCCACCGTGCTGGTCGGGAGCTACGCCGGTGCGACGAGCCCGGCTCGTCATGACACCGAGCTCGTCGGGGTCGACCTCTCTGTCCAGGGATCCACGACCCTCGAGCTCGAGCCCTCCTTCGAGTACGGCCTGGTCGTGCTGGTCGGAGCCGTCGAGCTCGGAGGAGGCCGGCTGACCCCAGGTCACCTTGGCTACCTCGCACCGGGTCGAGCAGAGCTCGGCCTCTTGGCCGACGGCGGCACACGAGCCCTCCTGCTCGGAGGACCTCCCTTCGATGAGAAGATCATGATGTGGTGGAACTTCGTCGCCCGGTCGCGCCTCGAGTTCGAAGAGGCGGCCCGCTCGTGGGAGACCGACGACGGTCGCTTCGGGCAGGTCGGCAGCACCCTCGCCCGCCTCGCCAGTCCTCCCCTTCAGGGGGAGCACCCGCAGCGTGGAGCCTCCTGAGATGACCCAGCGGGTCGTCGATCACCCAGAGAAGAGCCGCTACGAGCTCGTGGTCGACGAGGAGCTGGCGGGCATCGTCACCTACGCCCTCGACGGTGAGCAGCTGTCACTCCTGCACACAGAGGTCTTCGAGGGCTTCTTGCACCGAGGTCTCGCCGCCGCCATGGTCGAAGACGTCCTGAGCGACGCCCGTGCGCGAGGCCTTGGCGTCCTGCCTTTCTGTCCCTTCGTCTTGGCGTTCATCAACGAGCACCTCGACGACGACCTCGATCTGGTGCCCAAGGCCCAACGAGGCCGCTTCGGCTTGCCCACGTAGCGCGCCGCGCGCTCGTCGGCGAGCTACGGGCCAGCGAAGCTGGCCGAGACAGCGACCTGGCCCTCGACGAGGAGCCACAGCCTCCCCGGTCGATGGCACAGCTCCACCTCGTCGCCACCTTGGACTGCGCGGTGGTGGATCATCGACGCCGCAGCGATCGGGCCGTCGGCGATCTCGACCATCGGGAGCCACAGCGCAGCGTTGTTGACGTGACCCACCACGTCGAGATCGCTCCGGCGAAGCTCCCAGCGTCGCCGAGACGCCTCATGCGTCGCGTCTCCCGGCCCAGGCACGCGACCCGAGACCCTCCGGCCCGACGCCGACTCGCCGTAGACCGAGAAGAAGTCTTGACGAACGCGGAGCGGTCGACCAGACGGATCGATCGGCACCCAGAGAGCGACCGCCTCGATGACGACCTCACCGTCAATCGCCACGTCGGTTCGCCGCTCCGCCCAGGCTGCGCCGACGCCTGAGCAGAAGGTGGTCAGCTCAAGCTGATCGCCCATGAGGGGCCACCGGTCGGCCGCGGCTCGAAAGGAGGTCCGCCGCACGACCCAGGTCGCAGTGTCAGCGATGCCGCTCGTCGCCCAGTCATCGGTCGCCACGTCTTGGAGGAGCCGAGCGACGCCATCAGGCCGGAGTCGGGTGTCGGGACCAGCGTCACCCAACCTCACCGACGTCCGATGCACGTAGCGACGACCAGTGCTTGGCAGAGGTGCGAACTGAACGGTCGTCTCCACCCGCCCAGCGTCGCACGACGAGGCTCTGAGGCGCACGTCGTGGCCTCCAGGCGAGCGGTCGAGCCCGCACGTCGCGAGGCGTCGAGCACCCTCAGGACGAAGCGCCCACAGTACGATGTGCTCTCTGGTCGACGAAGCGAGCTCATCGACCGCCGCACGACCACGAGGAGCCCTGTGGCCTTGACGAGCCAGGCCGAGTCGAGACGAGCCTCGACCGCCACCTTCGTGCTCGCCATCGGCCTCGGTCTCGTCGGTTCGATGGGCCTCGCGCTCTTCGGCACCGTGGTCGGGGCGCTGGCCTCGCCGGCGAGCTCGCCGTGGTGGTTCTCCGTCTCGCTCAGCCACACCGCGGCCATCGTGGGCTTCTACGCGAGCCTCGGGCTCTTCGCCGGCGGCTGGGCGTGGCTCGGGGTCATGGCGCACCGCGGCCAGCTGAGCCTCACCACCGCCTGGGTGGCCTTGGGTGCCTGGGCCACCCCTCTGCTGGTGGGACCACCCCTCTTCAGCCGCGACCTCTACAGCTACGTCGTCCAAGGCCTCCTGGCCGCCAAGGGGCACAACCCGTACCACTCGTCACCGTCGCTCCTGCACACCAACCCAGCCTTCGCCGGCATCGCCACGGTCTGGCAGCACACCCCGGCCCCCTACGGTCCGCTCTCGGTGCTGGCCACGACGACGTCGGTGCGCCTGGCGGGCGGATCGCTCTTCCTCCAGATCATCCTCGTGCGGCTGCCCGCGCTGCTCGGCGTCGCCCTCATGGGTCTTGCCATCCCGAAGATCGCTCGGCGGCTCGGTGCCGATCCGGTGCTCGGCTTCTGGCTCGGGGTCTTGAGCCCGCTCACCCTGATCAGCCTGGTGGGCTCAGGCCACAACGACGCGCTGATGCTCGGGGTGATGCTCCTGGGCGTCCTCGTGCTGCTCCAGGAACGCTTCGTCCTGGGCACCGCACTAGGCGCTGCTGCTGCCGCGGTGAAGCTTCCCGCCGCCTTGATCGTCGTCTTCCCGCTCATGAGCACCCTGCGTCGATCGAGAGAGGGACGAGGCCGACTGCTCGCCGCCGTCGTCCTCACCTCGGCGATCGTGCTGGTGGCGTTGAGCGCGCTTGCCGGCTTCGGCTTCGGGTGGCTCAGCCTGTCTGCCTTCAAGATCCCCGCCGAGCTGAAGACCCTGGCCACCCCGTCGGTGGCTGTAGGTGTCTTCCTCGCCTCCCTCCTCCACGCCCTCGGCAGCGGCGTGGCCACCTCCTCGGTCGTCGCCGTCACCCGCACCGTGGTCTCCGTGCTCACCCTCGGCGCCTTGGGCTGGCTGCTCTGGAACGTGCACCGCTATGAGTGGGTCCGCATCCTCGGGGTGGCCCTGCTCATCCTCGCCGTCGGGAGCCCGACCCTGTGGCCCTGGTACCTGCTGTGGGGCACGTGCGTGCTGGCCGCCACGCTCGCTCAGCGCTCCGTGGCGCTCAGCCTGACCGCCAGCCTGCCTGTCCTCCTCGTCGGCGCGCAGGGCACACCCGCGCTCAACGGCCACTCCTACCTCTACGTCGTGCCCCTGCTCGCCGCCGGTGTCCTCTACGTGGCCACCGGCGCTCGCTGGCGACGACTGCTCGGTCCGACCCATGCCTGAGCCGTCCCGCTCGTCGGGCTCATGGCTGAGCCGCCAGCGCTGGCTGCTGCCGGCGGTCTGGTGGTACCTCGGCCTTCGGGCTCTCACCCTCGTCGGCCTGGTGCTCGGTGACGCCTTCAGCCACGAGCGCCTGGTCAACAAGCTCACTCGCTGGGACTCATCCTGGTTGCTCGACGCTGCTCGCCACGGCTGGCCCCGACACCTCGTCGAGGTGCACGGCCACGTCGTCGCCAACACGATCTCGTTCTTCCCGCTGCTGCCCTTGCTCATCCGGTGGTCCCACCAGCTCACCGGTGTGCCGTACTCCATCGTGGGCCTCGTCCTCTCGGGGATCACGGGGTTGAGCGCCACCTTGGGGATCGGCCTCCTGGTCCGCCAGTTCCGCTCTGAGCACGAGGCCGCCCGTGCCGCGATCCTCGTCGCTGTCTTCCCCGCCACCTTCATCTTCTCGCTGATCTACGCCGAGGGCCTCGTCCTCACCTTCATCGCCTGTGGCCTGATCGCCCTGCTGCGCAAGCGCTGGCTGCTCGCCGGTCTCCTCGGCCTCTTGGCCACCCTCACCTCGCCGGTGGGCTTAGCGTTCGTGGTCGCCTGCGTCTGGGCCTCGGCCTCAGCGATCCGGAGGCAGCGCGCCTGGCGCTCACTCGTCGCACCTCTCGTCGCACCGCTTGGCTTCCTTGCCTACATGGGATGGCTGAGGCTCCACACGGGATCGTTCAACGCGTGGCGTCGAACCGAGCGGGGCGGCTGGAACAGCTATCCGTCCCTGCACTACCCAGTCCACCTGATCACCAGCTTCGTGCGCGATCCGCTCGCACAGGTCAAGACCACCGACCTGCTGATCGCGGGCATCGCCTTCACCGCCGTCGGCCTCTACTGGGCCTTCCGCCAGCGCCAGCCGCCCCTCGTGCTCGCCTACGCGGTGGCGTCGGTGTGCTTGGCGCTGCTCTCCTCGCCGGTGTCGCTCCGGCCGCGCTTCATCCTGATCGCCTTCCCGGTCGTGGTCGCCTGGGCGCTGCGGTTCAGAGCGAAGGGGTTTCACGCCCTCGTGGTGCTCTCGCTGCTCGGCTGGGCGGCGCTCACCGCCTTCGAGTTCTACTCCTGGGCCATCTTCCCCTGAGGGCGCGCCACCGGGGTTGAGTGCCACGACCCGTCGCCTCTGGCATCATGAGCACTCCACCACCAGGAGGTATCCATGGGTTCCGGCGTGTTCATCTGGGCGATCATCGCTACCTTCGTCGCCGTGCTCGCCATCGGACGCCTCGTCCACCACTCCGTCGGCCAACGCCGCGAGACCCATGGCTCAAAGGCCCAGCAGCACCCCCGTGGTCACCGTGACAAGCGCAGCCACCGAGGGCGCGGCAGTCACTGACGAGGCGTGGCCACCATGACTGGGATGACCCGCTCTGTGTTCTCCTGGTACTCGGCGTAGGGCGGATAGGCAGCGACCGCACGCTCCCACCACGTCGCCCGCTCGTCGCCGGTCACCTCTCGAACCTCGACGGCGAAGGGCTCCGGGCCGTCTTGGATCATCACCGCCGTCGGATCAGCGACCAGGTTCCGGTACCAGACCGGGTGGGTCGGCGCCCCGCCTTGGGAGGCGACGAGCGCGTAGCTGCCCTCGTGCTCGACGCGCATGAGCGGCGTCTTTCGCACCTTGCCCGTCTTGTTGCCCCTCGTGGTCACGATGAGCACCCTGAGGCCTGTGTCGAGCAGCGTGTTGGCCTCACGCCCACCTGATGCCTCATACGCCGCCACCTGGTCGCGCACCCACGACTGGGGGCTGGGCTCATAGGTTCCCTCAAGTGCCATGGACCCAGACTAGGGAGAAACGTGGGTCTTGATCCCGCTGGCACGCGAACCTCAGCGGTAGGGTTCGAAGACCGCACGATCGCCGGGGCGGCGGGGGTATTGAGGTGACCACGATCAACGCCAAGACCGAGGCTGCGCCCTCAGCCCTCCGCTCGTGGTCCTTCTGGACGCCACTCAGAGAGGCCGCGCTCGTCGCCTGGCTGCCCTGGGTGCTCTCGAAGCTCATCGTGGGAGCAGCCCTCGGCCTCGCCCGCTACGAGCGCTCCCACCTGGGCGTCCACTCGGCCAAGGCGCTCCTCTCGCTGCACAACGGGCTCTTGGCCTGGGACGCGAGCTGGTACCAGGGCATCGCCGCCCATGGCTACGGCAGCGTCGGGCACCTCGGGCTGCGCTTCTTCCCCCTCTATCCGCTCCTGGCCACAGGAGCGCACGCCACGCTGGCCCTGCCGGTCAGCTTCACGCTCGTCGCCCTCGCCAACGTGGCCAGCTTCCTTGCCGTCATGGGGATCTACCTGCTCACCCGCCGTGAGCTCGACGAGGTCTCCGCTCGCAGAGCCGCCTGGCTCCTCTGCCTGCTCCCCGCGTCCTTCGTCCTGACGATGGGCTACGCCGAGGCGCTGTTCCTCGTGGCGGTCATCGGGGCGATCTATGGCGCTCGCACGCAGCGCTGGTGGCTCGCTGGTCTGGCCGGCCTGGTAGCAGGGGCCACGCGACCCACCGGCATCCTGCTCGTGGTCTTCGTCCTCGTCGAGCTCATCCGCTCATGGCGGGAGAGCTCGACCAGCCAGCGCCTCATGGGCACCGCATCGGTGCTCGCTCCGCTCCTCGGAGCGCTGAGCTTCCTGGCGTGGACGGCCGACGCCTACGGCAGCTTCTTGCTGCCCTATCGGATCCAGACGAACGCCACGCTCCACGGCGGCCTCGGAAACCCGTTCGCCGTGGTCTTGAACGCGGCACGAGACGTGCTCCACGGCCACATCGGCACCGCGCTTCACGTGCCGTGGATCCTGCTCTGCCTCGTGGTGCTGGTGGTGTGCTTCGCCCGGCTCCCCGTCTCCTACGGGCTCTTCGCCTCCGTCGTCTTGGTCGCGGCGCTCAGCGGGCACAACCTCGACTCCTTCGAGCGCTACGCCCTCACCGCCATCCCCCTCGTCATGGCCGCCGGCTCGCTGCTGCGCTCTGAGCGCGTGGCCCAGAGCGTGCTGCTGCTCAGCTCGGTGGCGATGTTCGCCTACGCCCTGCTCGCCTTCCTGGGCGCCTACATCCCCTAGGGAGTCGGAGAGAGCGTCTCGCGCCAGATGGCAGACTTCTCCTCCGTGGAGCCCGCCGGAGGAGACCAGATCGCCGAAGATGACGAGCTGGCTGGGCACGCGGCAGCCGCCGCGGCCATCCGGAGGCTCGGGCACGCGCTCTACGGACGAAGCCTCAGCGACGCGCTGGCCACGCGCATCACCGACGAGGCCAACGAGCTCGCGAGCGCCGTGGAGGCGTCAGCGGCTCGACCGAGGCCGCTCGCCGACCCGAGCACCGGGCCTCGTCTGCCCCTCTCAAGGGACGTGCCGAAGTTTGAGCGCACCTTGTACCGAGAGTCGATGGTCTCGGGCGATCTGAACGCCCTGGGCATCGACGTCGACATCTGGCAAGAGCCTGGCAAGGGCGTGGCTGCCGAGGTGACCTTGGGACGAGCCTTCGAGGGAGCGCCGGGCCGGAGCCACGGCGGGATCGTGGCCTCGATCTTCGACGAGGTCCTCGGTGCGGTCCCTCCCATCGAGGGCTCTCCGGCCTACACCGGTCAGCTCGACGTCACCTACCGAGCGGGCACCCCGATCGGCGAGCTCCTCACCTGCCGAGCGTGGCTCGAGAGCACAGACGGCCGCAAGATGCTCGTCAAAGGTGAGCTCCACGCAGGAGCGGTCCTCTTGGCCGAGGCCAGTGCGCTGTTCATCACCGTCGAGGTCTCACGGTTCGCCAATCCCTCCTGACGCGAGCGCGCTCACCGTCCGCACCGGTAGAACAGAGGGAGAAAAAGGAGCCGCACATGCCTGCTGTGACTGTCAAAGACACGCTCGTCCTCCCGAGGGTGGAGCCACCGGCCCCTGGAGCCACGATCCGTCCCGTGCTCGGGCGCACGACCGCGCCAAGTGGCTTCGAGGGCGAGGGCTTCCCCGTCAAGCGAGCCTTCGCCGGCGTCAGCGCGGCCGCCCTCGACCCCTTCATCCACATGGACCAGATGGGCGAGGTCGAGTACGCCCCGGGCGAGCCCAAGGGCACTCCGTGGCACCCGCACCGCGGCTTCGAGACCGTGACCTACATGATCGACGGCATCTTCGAGCACCACGACTCCATCGGAGGCGGGGGCGTCATCATGGACGGCTCCACCCAGTGGATGACCGCCGGTGCTGGCATCTTGCACATCGAGCGACCGCCCGAGCACCTGGTCGCCTCGGGCGGCCTCTTCCACGGCTTCCAGCTCTGGGTCAACCTCCCCGCCAGCGACAAGATGATCGACCCTCGCTACCAGGACATCCGAGCCGACCAGGTCACCTTGCTGACCAGCCCCGACGGCGGCGCGCTGATCCGGATCATCGCCGGCTCGATCGGCCTCCATGAGGGACCAGGCATGACCCACACGCCGATCAGCCTGGTGCACGTAACCTTGAGCCCCGGTGCCCGCGTGGCCCTGCCCTGGGAGCCCACCTTCAACGCGCTCGTCTACGGCATCTCGGGCAACGGTGCGGTGGGTGCGGAGGCGGCTCCCCTCACCGGCGGCCAGCTGGCGGTGCTCGGCGAGGGTGCGGGCATCGAGCTGCGGGCTGACGAGACCCAAGACAGCCGGCACCCGGCCTTCGACGTGCTCCTCTTGGGCGGCAGGCCCATCAGGGAGCCGGTCGCCCACTACGGGCCGTTCGTGATGAACACCCAGGACGAGATCCGCCAGGCCTTCGAGGACTTCGAGGCCGGGCGTCTCGGCACCGTTCCCGCTGAGCATCGCTGATGAGCTCACGCTGGGACCTGTCTCAGGCCCAGCGCCTCGATGGACAGGCCGCCTTGGTCACCGGCGCGAACAGCGGCCTCGGTCTGGCCACCACCCGAGCACTTCGCGACCTCGGGGCGCAGGTGATCCTGGCATGCCGCAGCACCACCAAGGCTGACGACGCAGCCCGTGTCCTGATGAAGGAGAGCGCCGGCCCGGCTCCCCTGGTCGTGCGCTTGGACCTTGAGGACCTCGCCAGCGTGACCAACGCGCTTGCAGAGATCGAGGCCATCGCACCGAGCCTGGATCTCTTGATCAACAACGCCGGCGTCATGGCGCCCAAGGGGCTCGAATCAGGCCATCGCCAGCTCTGGGCCAACCACCTGGGCCACGTCGCCTTGACCGCTGGCCTGCTTCGTCGGCTCACGGCCAACGAGGGGCGCATCGTCGTCGTGAGCTCGCTCATGCACCGGCGTGGCTCGCTCGATCCCGAGCACCCGTTGGCCATCGAGGCACAGCGTCCGATGGACGCCTATGGCTCGACCAAGCTGATGAACCTGCTCTTCTGCTTCGAAGCCGACCGGCGACTCCGAGCGGCCAAGTCCAAGGTCTCGATCAGGGCGGCCCATCCGGGCAATGCTCGCTCCAACCTGGTGGCCAACGGCATCGCGCAAGCCCAGCCAGGACCGCTCAAGAAGATCACGGGCTTCCTGGGCGACCACGCCGCCCAGTCGACCACGAGAGGTGCGCTCCCGACGCTGCGCGCAGCACTCGATCCCTCGATCCCCCCAGGGGCCTATCTCGGGCCGTCCGGGCCCTTCGAGCTCTGGGGCGACCCTGTGCCTGTCAAACCCACCAAGCGCGCCCTCGACGAAGCCCTGGCCGCTTCGCTCTTCGACGCCTCCCTCGAGGCGGTCGGGAAGAGCTGGAACCCCTAGGGATCGCTGGGTTCAGGCAGCGACGAGCGCCTCGCGCTCGTCCAAGAAGGCCCACCACGCTGCAGCTGAGGCTTGGGCGCCTGCGCAGATGCTGACCTCATCGAGACCTTGAGCCGCGCTGAGCGACCACTGCGCGTGCAGCTCCTCGAGCTCGGCGTGGGTCTCCCAGAACGCCCGAGCCTCCGGGGAGACGCCGTAGGAGGTCTCGAGCGCCTCACCCTTCGACAGGGCGACCTCGGCCGCCTGGGTCTCGTAGCCCAACAGGACGCCGAGCCCATAGGCCGCGTCTCCCCGGCGAAGGGCGTCGTCGTAGATCGCCGTCAGCCCCGCCATGGCCGGTGTCGGCGCCACGTGGTCCTCGGCACCCACGCCGTGGGCGTAGGTCTCGAAGAGCGCGAGGTGGGTCACCTCACCGTCGACCTCATCGGCCAGGTTGGCCTCGACCATCAGCGCAGCCTCGCCCTCAAGGAGCCCCGAGAGGCCCTCCAAGAACGAGGGCAGCTGGGCTTCGAAGTGGCGAAACTGCTCGGCGTAGCGAGCGAGCTCAGCCTCGCTCAGCTCTCCCGCCTCCCAACGCTTGTAGAAGGGGTGCTCCAAGAGACGGTACGGGCTGATCAGATGTGCGGTGTCCATGGCGGTGACCCTACCGAACGAGGCGATGCTCTGCATCTAGAGGATGTAGAGCATCTCTTGGTAGGTCGGCAGCGGCCAGAGGTCGTCTGCCACCTGGGTCTCGAGGGCGTCAGCCGCCGAGCGGACCGCGGTCATCGCGGGCAGGAGGTCCGTCTGGGAGTGCTTGGCCCGCAGCTCTTCTGATTCGATCTCCGACTTCTCGATCGCCGTCTTGAGCGACTCGATGCCGGAGCGGAGCGAGCTGATCAAGGAGGTGACCTCGGAGAGCGTCGAGCTGTCGGCCTCGATGCCCGCCGAGATCAGGCTGGTGACGTTCTGGGCCAGCTCGGTCTGATAGCGCATGGCCGCCGGCAAGATCATGGTGGTCGCCATCTCCAAGGTGAGCGCCGCTTCCACGTCGATCGCCAAGATGTACTGCTCGAGTGCGATCTCGTAGCGGCTGTGCATCTCTCGATGGGTGAAGACCGCGTACTTGCTGAAGAGGTCCATCGACTCTTCGGTGATCAGCTGCGGCAAGGCGTCGAGGGTGGTCTTGAGGTTGGGCAGGCCACGCTTCTCGGCCTCGGTGTGCCACTCGTCGGCGTAGCCATCCTCGTTGAAGACGACGTCGCCGTGATCGGTGATGATCTGCTGGAGCACGGTCTGGACCGCCACGTTGAAGTCCGTCCCGCCCTCCACGAGCGCCTCGAGCTCGGTGGCGATGTGGTCGAGAGCCTCGGCCAGGATCGTGTTGATGGTCACCATCGGGCCGGCGATCGACTGGAGCGAGCCAGGAGCTCGGAACTCGAAGCGGTTGCCGGTGAAGGCGAAGGGGCTGGTCCGGTTGCGGTCGCCCGGGTCGGTGGGCAGGACCGGGAGGGTGTCCACGCCGATCTCGAGCGTGCCCTTCTCCTTCGACGACGTCGCCCCTCCGGCCTTGATCTGCTCGAAGACGTCGGCCAGCTGCTCGCCCAAGAAGATCGAGATGATCGCCGGCGGTGCCTCGTTGGCACCGAGGCGGTGGTCGTTGGTGGCGGAGGCCACCGACGCGCGCAGCAGGCCGCCGTACTTGTGGACCGAGCGGATCACCGCCGCGCAGAACACGAGGAACTGGGCGTTGGCGTGCGGCGTGTCGCCGGGGAGCAGCAGGTTGCCCTGGGTTGAGTTGCCCAGCGAGAAGTTGACGTGCTTGCCCGAGCCGTTGACGCCGTCGAAGGGCTTCTCGTGGAAGAGGCACGCCATCCCGTGACGAGCGGCGATCTGCTTCAAGGTGGTCATGAGCAGCTGCTGGTGGTCAGCCGCCACGTTCGAGCGCTCGAACATGGGAGCCAGCTCGAACTGGCCGGGGGCGACCTCTTGGTGGCGGGTCTTCGCCGGGATGCCGAGCTTGAACAGCTCGCGCTCGGCGTCCATCATGAAGGCCATCACGCGATCGGGGATGGCGCCGAAGTAGTGGTCGTCGAACTCCTGGCCCTTCGGCGGCTTGGCCCCGAAGAGGGTGCGGCCCGAGTTGAGCAGGTCGGGCCGGAGGTCGAAGAAACTCTGGTCGATGAGGAAGTACTCCTGCTCCGCTCCGGCGAAGGACACGACGGCGTCAGGGTTCTCGTGCCCGAAGAGGTGCAGGATCCTGGCAGCCTGGTGCGCCATGGACTGCTGGGAGCGCAGCAGAGGGGTCTTGTTGTCGAGCGCCTCGCCGGTCATCGAGATGAACACCGTCGGGATGCAGAGCGTCTTGCCGTGCGGGTTCTCCGAGATGTAGGCGGGGCTGGTCAGATCCCAGCCGGTGTAGCCACGAGCCGCTGCCGTGGCGCGAAGCCCACCGTTCGGGAAGCTCGAGGCGTCAGGCTCGCCCTGGACGAGGGTCTTGCCCTGGAACTCGGCGATGGCGTCACCGTCACCGGCGGGCTCCAAGAAGCTGTCGTGCTTCTCTGCGGTCAGGTGGGTGAGGGGGTAGAAGACGTGGGCGTAGTGGGTCGCACCCTTCTCCATCGCCCAGTCCTTCATCGAGGCGGCGACGGCGTCGGCCACGGAGGGGTCGAGGAGGTGCGAGTGCTCGATGGTGGCCATGACCGACTTGAAGACCGGCTTGGGCAGGCGCTTCATCATCTCGACCTTGGAGAAGACGTTCTGACCGAAGATCTCACCTGGTGTCTCGTCGGGAGAGAAGTTCGAGACGGGGCCTTCGAAGTGCCGGACGTGCTCGATCGACTCCAGACGGGCCTTGTTTCCACTCATATCGTCTCTCCTTGGGATTCGTCTCCGGTAGATGCGCGTCTCGCAGGCAACCTGGGGGCCGGGTGCAGTCCGCCCCCTCGAACGTAGAGAGCCCGTGTGTCGCGGAGATTTCTGAATCGTGAACATCAGTCGAGCGCTGCACGCAGGCGCTTCGGCCACATCGCTCAACAGCCTCCGCGCCACCGAGACCCCTGCCTTCGAACGGATCCTCGGCGG
>Ga0075017_100001811_pt1 | contig 13255 bp, 11 predicted proteins | sample AleBraG_ABR_2012_FD_71475 | JGI IMG/M metagenome (GOLD analysis project Ga0075017, IMG submission 71475) | Freshwater sediment microbial communities in response to fracking from Pennsylvania, USA - Alex Branch Run_MetaG_ABR_2012 | ecosystem: Environmental > Aquatic > Freshwater > Creek >... | reverse complement strand
CGGGTCCGCGCCTTCCTTCAGCGGGTCTCGCTGACGGGCCGGGCGAGCTACCTGACCGGCACCGCCGCCGAACTGCGCCCGGTGTGGCGCTCCTACCACGTCAAGCCCGCCGCGGCGGGCGCCGCGCAGTACGCCAACTACGCGACCGTCCTGTTGCTCGACGGGCACGGAGCCGAGCGCGTCCTCTACGGGCCCGAACAGCTGACGCCCGAAGCCCTGGCCCACGACATCCGCAAGCTCGAAGCCGGCTGATACCCTAGCTGGCAGGTAGGAAATCGGGATGATGTTCTCAACCAAGGCCGAGTACGGCGTACGCGTGATGGTCGAGCTCGCTCGCAGGACGGGCGGCGACCCCGTGCCCCTGGCCGAGATCGCGGCCACCGACGGACTCCCGCTGGCCTACCTCGAGCATCTGGTGGCCCGGCTGCGCAAGGCCGGCCTGGTCGACTCCCGCCGCGGATCGCGCGGCGGCTACATGCTGGCCCGGCCGGCGGCGAAGATCACGATGGCCGAGGTCGTCGAGGCCCTCGAGGGCTCGATCGCCCCGATCGAGTGCATCTCCGAGGCCGCCGACGGATCGATCGTCTGCTCACGGGAGTCGAGCCCCGACCACGTCTGCCCCACCAAGCTGCTGTGGACGCGGGTCCGCTTCTCGATCGTCAACACGCTGCGCGAGACGACCCTCGCCGACCTCCTGGTGAGCCCGCCGCCGGCGGGCCCGCCCCCACTGCAAATCGAACCCCTCACGACCGGAGCCTGAAACAGAACATGGCCGACCTAGAGATCAGAGACCTGCACGTCCGCACCGAGGAGCGCGAGATCCTGCGCGGCGTCGACCTCGACATCAGCCGCGGCGAGATCCACGCCCTGATGGGGCCCAACGGCTCCGGCAAGTCGACCCTCGCCAACACCCTGATGGGCCACCCGGCCTACGAGATCACCCAGGGAACGATCACCTTCAAGGGCGAGGAACTCAACGACGCGCCACCCCACGAGCGGGCCAAGGCCGGGCTGTTCCTGGCCTTCCAGTACCCCGTCTCGATCCCCGGCGTATCGGTCGCCAACTTCCTGCGCATGGCGATCAACGCCAAGCGCGAGGAGCCGATCCAGGTCAAGGAGTTCCGCACCCAGCTCCAGCACGCGATCGAGCTGCTCGACGTCGACCGCTCGTTCACCTCGCGCCACCTCAACGACGGCTTCTCGGGCGGCGAGAAGAAGCGCGCCGAGATCCTGCAGATGGCGATGCTCGCACCCGACGTGGCGATCCTCGACGAGACCGACTCGGGCCTGGACATCGACGCCCTGCGGACGGTCGCCGAGGGCGTCCAGCGGCTGCACGACGAGCAGGGCCTGGGCGCCCTGATCATCACCCACTACCAGCGCATCCTGCACTACGTCCAGCCCGAGTTCGTCCACATCCTGATGGACGGCAGGATCGTGCTGGAGGGCGGCGTCGAGCTGGTCGAGCGCCTCGAGCGCGAAGGCTACGACCAGATCCGCCAGGAATTCGGCGGCGTCGGAGAGCTGGCCGTATGAGCGCCGCCGAGAACGGCGCGAGGGAAATCAAGGTCAAGGCCGGCCGCCACCGCGACGCGACCCTCTACCGGGCCCTGGCCGGCGCCGGCGCCGGCGACGGGCGCTCGCTGGGCGAGCTGCGGGAGGCGGCCCTGAAGAGCTTCGCGGCCTCCGAGCTGCCCGTCTGGCGCCGCTCGGGCTTCTGGACGACGAGCCTCGAGAGTCTCGACCTCGACGCGCTCGAGACGAGCGTCGAGGAGCAGGGCGTGCCGGACGTCGTGACGCGGACGCTGCCCGATCGACCGCGGGCGGGACGGATCGTCCAGAGCGCCGGCGCCGTCGTCGAGGTCGAGCTCGACGAGGCCCTGGCCGCGCAGGGCGTGATCCTCTGCTCGCTCGAGCAGGCCTTCGCCCGGCACGGCGAGCTGGTTCGGCCGTGGTACTCCAAGCGCCTGCCGATCGACCGCCACAAGCTCGAGGCCGCCAACGCCGCCTTCTGGACAGGCGGCATCTTCCTGCACGTCCCCGCGGGGGTCGCGATCGAGAACCCCTTCGAGCTCGTCTACGCGGTCGACCGCCCGGGCCTCGCCCAGTACGGGCGGACGCTGATCGTCGGCGCCCCGAACAGCGACTTCCGCGTCCACGAGTACGACCTGGCCGAGGACTTCGAGGGCCAGAGCCTGCACGCGGGCGCCTTCGAGCTCTACCTTCAGGACGGCGCCCGCTGCCGGCTGGCCCAGCTCCAGGACTGGGGCCGGGGCGAGGTCTACGACGTCTCCACCCGCTTCGTCGGCGTCGGCCGCGACGCCTACTGCCACTGGCTGCCGGCGCTGATCGGCGGGCACCTGGTGCGCCAGCACCTCGAGCTGGCCGTCTGCGAGCCGGGCGGCGACATGGCCTTCCGCGGGATCTTCTTCGCCGAGGGGACCGAGCACCTCGACGTGTTCGCCGCCGACCTGCACGAGACGGGGCCCTCGGGCGGCGATGTCCACTGGCGAGGGGCTGCGACCGGCGAGAGCCGGGCCAGCTTCGAGGGCCTGATCCAGATCGACCCCGGCGCCCAGCAGACCCACACCTACCTGCAGATCCACTCGATGATGCTCTCGCCCAGGGCGAGGATCGACGTGATCCCCTCGGTGCTGGTCTCCTCCGACGATGTGTCGGCCTCGCACGGCGGGACCGTCGGCGAGCTCGACGAGGCGGTCATCTTCTACATGCAGAGCCGCGGCCTCGACCGGGCGAGCGCCGTCCGGGTGATCGTCGAGGGCTTCTTCGAGCCGCTCATCTCCGAGCTCGGGGACGAGCCGCTGGAGGACCTGGTGCGGGAGAAGATCGCCCGCCGGCTGGCGGCGGCACGCGAGGACATCGAAACCTATGCCACCAGTCGCTGAGCGCACCCTGGAGCTGAGGGCGGACTTCCCGATCCTCGAGCGGGGCGCCGGCGCGCCGCCGCTCGTCTACCTGGACTCGGGGGCGACCTCGCAGAAGCCGCGGGTCGTGATCGAGGCCCAGGCGGAGCACCTGCGCAGCCACAACGCCAACGTCCACCGCGGCGTCTACCCGCTGGCCCAGGAGGCCGACGAGGCCTTCGAGGGCGCCCGCCGGAGGATCGCCGCCTTCGCGGGAGCCGAGCAGCGCGCCACGATCTTCACCAAGAACGCCACCGAGGCGATCAACCTCGTGGCCTACGCCTGGGGCCGGGCGAACGTCGGTGAGGGTGACGCCGTCCTGATCACCCAGATGGAGCACCACGCCAACATCGTGCCCTGGCAGGTTCTCTGCTCCGAGCGCGGCGCGGAGCTGCGCTATCTCGAGGTTGACCAGCGCGGCGAGCTCTCGCCCGCGGCCCTCGACGCCGAGCTCGCGCGGGGCGACGTCAGGCTGGTGGCCTTCGCCCACGTCTCGAACGTCCTCGGGACGATCAACCCGGTCGCCGAGATGGCGGCGCGGATCCGGGCGGCCGGCGCGGTCTCGCTGATCGACGGCGCCCAGGCCGTCCCGCAGATGCCCGTCGACGTGGAGCAGATCGGGGCCGACTTCTACACCTGGACCGGCCACAAGGCGCTCGGACCGACGGGGATCGGGGTCCTGCACGGGAGGGCCGAGCTGCTCGAGGAGATGCCCCCGTTCCTCACCGGCGGGGACATGATCGCCTCGGTCGAGCTCGACGGGGCCACCTGGAACGAGCTGCCCTGGAAGTTCGAAGCGGGCACCCCGGCCGTGGCCGAGGCCGTCGGCCTGGCGGCCGCCGTGGACTACCTGGCGGCGATCGGCATGGAGCGCGTCCGCGAGCACGAGCTGGGGCTGACCGAGTACATGCTCGAGGCCCTGGCCGGCGTCCCGGGCCTGCGCGTCGTCGGCCCCCCCGAGGCCTCCGGCCGCGGGGCCCTGGTCTCGTTCACCCTCGAGGGCCTGCACCCCCACGACGTCGCCGAGATCCTCGGCCGCGAGGGCGTCTGCGTCCGCGCCGGGCACCACTGCGCACAGCCGCTGATGCGCTGCCTGGGCGTCGGCGCGACCGCCCGGGCCAGCCTCGGCGTCTACAACGATCGGGCCGACATCGACGCGCTCGTCAGGGCCCTGCACCACAGCCGCAAGATCTTCGGACTCTGACCGTGGACGACCTCTACCGGGACTACATCCTCGAGCACTACAAGCGCCCCCGGAACTTCGGCGAGCTCGACCCGCACGACCTCGAGGGCCTCGAGCACAACCCGCTGTGCGGCGATGAGCTGGGCGTCCACATCCGCGTCAAGGACGACCGGATCGAGGACCTGCGCTTCCACGGCCACGGCTGCGCGATCTCCCAGGCGGCCGCCTCGATCGCCTCCGAGGAGCTGAAGGGGATGTCGCTGAGCGAAGTCGGCGAGCTCGATGCCGACTGGATGATCGGGCTGCTCGGGATCCCCGTCTCGGCCACCAGGCGCAAGTGCGCCCTGCTGAACCTCAAGGTCGTCAGGGGCGCCGTCACCGGCGATCACGACTGGCCGGTCTGAGCGGGTCCGGCGGCCCGCTCGACGCGAGCAGCGAGGTGGGCGCGTCGCCTCGGCCGGGGCCGGGCGCCGCGCCCACCGTCCTTCTGCTCAGTGGGCCTTGACCGTGACCACGAGCACATTCGAGCCGGCACCGGGATGACCGTTGTCCCCGGCCCAGTGGGCCACGAACACCGAGGACTGGGTGACGTGCCAACTCGTCGCGAAGCTACCTCCGTTGGCGCCCGCGAGGACCTCCTGCTGCTGCCAGGGCCCGCCGGCGAGGTTGCGTCGCGAGACCACTATCTCTTCGCCGCCCAGTGCCCCTGCGAGCGTGCCGGCGACCCGGATCGAGTTGTGCGCCGCCTTCAGCTTGCGCTTCGTGAACAGCCTGCGGGGCGTGCTCAGCGCCAGCTTCGCCGCGGTCCCGGCGACGTCGCCGCCGGTGAGCGTGGCGAACAGTTCGCGGCCTTCCGGCCTTTCCCCGACCAGCAGTGCGGCGGCCTCGAGCGGGCCGTCGGCCACCAGGCCACCGAACCGGACGTGGCCCGCGGAGATCTCCTGCGGATGCCAGCTCGCCCCGCCGTCGGTCGTTCGCAGGACGTAGGCGTTGACCCGGTCATTGCCGAAGCCCGACAGGCTCATGAAGCCTTCCAAGGGGCTCCAGAAGGCGAGCTGCACGCCTTCGGCGGTGCCGGCCGAGACGATTTCCCGCCAGCTCCTGCCGCCGTTGGCGGTCTTCCAGATGCGCCCCTGGGTGTCGAGCAGGAAGCCGGCCTGGGCACTCGTGAACGCGACGCTCCGCACCCCGACCCCGACGCTGGCACTGATCCTGTGTCCATGCGAGCGGGATGCCGCGTGGGCGAGCGGCAGTCTCACCGACGTCCAGCTGGCGCCTCCGTCGCGGGAGCGGATCAGCGCGTGTTCGCCGAAGGCGAACACGGCCGCACCGGCGAGGTCGTATTCGGCCACTTTGGCGTGGGCGGCCTTGCCCGCGACCGGTTCGAAGGCGCCGCCGGCCACGGCACGGAGAACGCCGCCCTTGGCGAACAGCAGCGTCGTCTTCGCGCCGAGCGCGGCGACGGCGAAGACAGGGCCGCCGGTGCCCGTGCTGAGCGTCTGCCAGCTCGCCCCGCCGTTGGCCGTCCGCTCGAGGCCGCCGTTGACGTCGAGGGCATAGCCGAGGGCGGCCGTGCCGAAGGAGACGTCGATCAGCCTCGCCGAGGTCTGCGTCGTGAGCACGTGCCAGCTGAGGCCGTTGTTCGTGGATATCGCCATGTCACCGTTGCTGCCCGGGGCGATCAGCATCCCCCCGGGCCCCACGCGCAGGAGCAGGTAGCCGCCGCCGATATCCGCGCTGGCGGGCGTGAACGTCGCGCCGCCGTCGCCGGAGACCACCGTCGCGCCGCCCTGCCCGACGGCCACGATCTGCTTGGCGCCGGCGTAGCCGGCGGCGAACAGGTGCGAGCTCGACGCGGTCTTGACGGTGGCGCTCACCCCGCCGTCGGCGGTCTCGATGAGGTTGTCACCGGCGCCGACGGTGAGCACGCATTCAAGGGCCGTGGCGCAATCGATCGAGGTGAACGAGCGGCCTGCCGCGATCGGCTCGGGTGACCAGCTGGCGCCGCCGTCCTTCGAACGCAGCAGGGTTTCCGGCCCGACCGCGTAGGCGTTCTTTTCGTCGACGAAGTGCACCGAGCCGACACGGGCGTTCGCGGGCAGCGCCACCGGCGTCCAGGAGACGCCGCCGTCGGGCGTCATGAAGGCCGAGCTGACGCCCGAGCCGGGGGCGCTCACGAAGGCGATCCCCGTGGTGGCGTTGAGGAAGTGGATTTCGGTGCCCGCCATCGCGCCTCCCCCGCTCGAGGCGGCCGTGCCCGGGACGCCGGTCTTGCGCGAGAACGTTTCGCCGCCGTCGGAGGTCATCTCGACGGAGCCGTTCTTCAACAGCAGGAAGCCGACCTGCGCCGAGACGAAGCTGAAGGACGCGACGGGTTCGGGGCAGCCTGATTCGGCCACCTCGAAGATGCGCCTGAAGATCAGCCCGCCGTCTTCGGAGATCCGGGTCACGCAGCCACCGCCGCCGCCGAGGACGATCGTCGATGAGCTGACCGCCTGCACCCGTTCGAGGTTCGCCACGGTTCCCGTTGTCAGGCCGGTCCAGGACTGCCCGGCGTTCGCGGTCGAAAGCGCGCTTCCACCTTCCCCGACGGCATAGCCGACCCCGCCGGCGAAGGCGATGGCGTCCAGCGAGCGGCCCTGGGGCGTCGGGTTGCCCCACTGCCAGCCCGAGTTGCTCACCGCGACGTTGCCCGCGCTCAGCGCCGGCACGAGGCCCGCAGCCGCCGTCACGCCCAGCAGGACCGCGACGACCAGCCGCCGGCGGCCGAGCGCCTTCGGGAACGTCAGGAAAGCCCGCATCATGTGTCCCCCATCTCGCTCGTCGTTGATGACGACGACGCGCTTGCGATTTTCGGAACCTTGATCGATGCTCCCTCAACAGCCGGACGTGTCGCTAGTTGCGCCCGCCCTGAAGCCACGGGACCACCAGGCGCCCGTTCGGCCCATCCTGGCCGGTCCTTCGGGTCCCCTCATCCGTATAGCGCCGCAGGCTCGATACAATTCCTACCTCAGAGCACAGGATTCGAAAGCGACCCTTACTAGGAGTCCCATGGCCACGATTGACCGCATCGCGAAGTCCAGCCCGATCGTCGAAGACGAGCAGGGACAGCTGAAGGCACGCCAGGGGATTTCGCGCGAGGTCGTCAGCGAGCTCTCGAAGATCAAGGGCGAGCCCGACTGGATGGCCGAGAAACGGATCGAGTCGCTGGAGATCTTCGAACGCAAGCCGATCCCGAACTGGGGTCCCGACCTCGGCGGCCTGAACCTGGACGAGCTGGTCCTCTACTCACCCCCCACGGCGGGCCGCTACAACAGCTGGGACGAGGTGCCGGCCGAGATGAAGCAGACCTACGAGGACCTCGGCATCCCGCAGGCCGAGCGCGAGCACCTCGCCGGGGTGGTCGGCGTCTGGCGTCAGGAGCCGGTCTACGAGGGCCTCAAGGAGGAGTACGCAAAGCAGGGGATCCTGTTCTGCTCGATGGACACGGCGATCACCGAGTACCCCGAGCTGGTCGAGAAGTACTTCATGAAGAAGTGCGTCCCGCCGCAGGACAACAAGTTCTCGGCGCTGCACGGCGCCGTCTGGTCGGGTGGAGCCTTCTGCTACATCCCCAAGGGCGTCAGGTGCGACCTGCCGCTGCAGTCCTACTTCCGCATGGAGGGCGCCGGCGAGGGCACCTTCGAGCACACGCTGATCATCGCCGACGAGGGCTCGGAGGTGAACTACATCGAGGGCTGCACGGCCCAGACCTACAGCGTGAACTCGATGCACTCGGCGGTCGTTGAGATCTTCGTCCACGAGGGCGCCAAGGCCCGCTACACGACGGTGCAGAACTGGTCCAAGGACGTCTACAACCTCAACACCAAGCGAGCCATCGTCGACGCCGAGGGCACCGTCGAGTGGGTCGGCGGCTCGATGGGCGCCAAGTACGTGATGCTCTACCCGGGCTCGTTCCTGATGGGCGAGGGCGCCCGGGCCGACCACCTCAACGTCGGCGTCGCCGGCCGGGGCGTCCACAAGGACACCGGCGCCAAGGTCGTTCACCTGGCCCCCAACACGACCTCGAACATCCTCGCCAAGTCGATCTCCAAGGACGGCGGGATCATGGGCTACCGGGGCCTCGTCAAGATGGGCCCCAGGTCGGCCGGCTCGAAAGCCCGCGTCCAGTGCGACGGCCTGATGATGGACGGCGAATCGAAATCGGACACCTGGCCGGACATCCAGATCCAGAACCCCCACGTGACGGTCGCCCACGAGGCCACCGTCGGGCGGATCTCCGACGACCAGCTCTTCTACATGGGCTCGCGCGGCTTCACCGAGGACGAGGCCGCCGCGATGATCGTCAACGGCTTCATCGAGCCGGTCACCAAGGAGCTGCCGATGGAGTACGCGGTTGAGCTCAACCGCCTGATCCAGCTGGAGATGGTCGGCTCGATCGGCTGAGGGCGCCCGCTCCCCGCGCTGGTGCGGGGACGCCGGGCAGGACGTCCCCCGGACCGCGGCCGGGCACCCGGGCGGTGCACCGCGCGTGGGTGGGACGCTTGCCCCACCCACGCGTTGCCTGGGGCGCCGGGCGCCGCTAGGTGCCTGATTCTTCCTTCGTCTTGACCTCGAGCTTTTCGTTCTTGAGCGAGATCGCCGCGCTCATTTCGGCGGGGAGCTGGGCCCCTCCCGCTTCGACGACCAGCGAGCTGACCCCGTTAGGCCCGCCCCAGGTGTCGAGCGATTTGGTGCTCATCAGATCGACGTTCCCGGTCTCGAAGCCGTCGGTGCTCCCGTATAGACCGATTTCGGTCGTACCGCATTTGATCCTCGCCGCCTCGGTCACGTTTTTCCCGAAGACGATTTCGATCGTGACTTCCTTCGGCGGCGTGTAGTCGAGTTTGATCTTGACTTTCATGGCGACTTCGCCCCCCGTTGAGCCGGTGCTGCACGTTCCGAGTGAGGATGTGCAGCCCGTGAAGGCCACCGTGCCTTCACCTTCTTTGGGGCCCGTGAGGTTGTCGTGCATCGCGCTCTTGGAGCAGGTCATGCTCTGGCCGATCGCCGGGATCGAGAGGGTCACGCCCTTGCCCTTGCCGGTCTGGGCCACCGCCGAGCCTTCGGGCAGCGGCGCGAATTCGTACTTCCCGCCGGTGGCGACTTCTTCTGTGCAGTTCTTGTCCTTGAAGTGCCCCTGGTATTCCTTGCCGACCTTTGCCGCCTTCTGGCACTTGCCGAATTCGAACTGTGCCTGCGCGGCGGACACGCCGACCGCGCCGAGCGCAAGCCCGGCGATCATGCAGACGCCGAGGATCCTGATTACTCTCATCGCTGTGCACTCCCTCTCCCCCGTTGGGGCACTCGCCCGGGCCGGACGGCCCGGACTGAACGACCTGACACTAACCGACCGGTAGGCCGCGGGCCTACCGACTCGACTCGGCCGGGGCCTCGGATCCCCGCAAATTGCATGCTTATTCTTCACAACCTGATAATCATGGTGGCGCTCGGGATCCCGGGGGACCTCGGTCCGTGAGAGCACCCGTCGACACGATCGCCGCGCCCCTCTTCCCCACCAGGCTGCCGTGGGTCAATGCCGCGGGCCCCCGGGCGACGATCCAGCGGGGCCGGCCGATGCTGGTCGAGTTCTGGGACTTCTGCCGGCCCAACTCGATCCGCACGCTGCCCTACATCAGGGCCTGGCATGAGCGCTACGCCCACGACGGGCTGCGGGTGATCGGCGTCCACTGCCCGGGCTTCGAGCCCGCCCGCGACGAGCCGGCCGTGCGGGAAGCGGTCGCCCGCCTGGGGATCGACTACCCGGTGCTGATCGACGCCGAGCTCGAGCTCTGGCAGGAGTACGAGAACCGGGGCTGGCCGGCCCGCTACCTGTTCGACGGGCGGGGGCGGCTGTTCGACTACCACTACGGCGAGGGGGCCTACACCGAAACGGAGCTCGCGATCCAGGAGCTGCTGGGTGTCCGGCGCGAGCCGCTCGCCCCCCTCAGGCCCGAGGACGCGCCGGGTGCCCGGCTCGCGCCCCAGACGGCCGACCAGCCCGGGCCCTACTGCGGCCCCTACGAGGCCGGCGGCGTGTGGGGCGTCTTCGACGGCAGCGGGTCTGTCCTGGTCAACGGCGAGGAGCTGCGGATCGCTTTCCCGGGCGCCCACCGACTGATCGAGCACGACTCACACACGAGCGCCGTTCTCGAGCTGCTCCCCGGGGCGGGGGTGAGCTGCCTGGCGACCTGCTTCACGCCCGGTCTCGCCTAACGAGCAGGCTCGGGTGCGGCGGCCGGGGCCCCGGGCGCGGGCGGCGGCTTCAGTTCCTCCTGCGTCCGCTCCGCCAGCAGACGGACCGTCCTCGGCGGGCCGGACGGCCCGACCAGGACACAGACCCCGGGCCAGTAGGGGTTCTCCGGCCCTGTGGCGTCCATGAAGATCGAGGCGTAGGTCCAGCTGCCCGTGTTGATCAGGCGCGCCCCCCCTGGCCCTCGCCACTCATGCTCGGCATCGCCCGCGAAGGGCCCCGCGCGGTGGGTGTGGCCGAAGATGACGTGGGCGTCCCCGAGCCCGAGGCGAGCGGCCACCTCGCCCATCGCCCGGAGTCCCGCGCGCCGCAGCTCGACGGGCGAGACGTCGGCCCGGAGCGGGCCCAGGCCGGCCCGGTTGAGGGCGCCGACGGCCACCGGGAAGACCCGCCTGAACGCTGCCCGGCGCGCCCTGCCCCCGAGCGCCCGCCGCGTCCTGCCTCGCGCTGTGCCCGGGGCGTCCCGGGAGCGCGAGCCCGAGCCGCCGAGCGCCCGCCAGGCGCTCACCGTCGCGACCCCGTTCAGGGCGGCGCCGGTCCTGGCGTTGCGCGCCACGGCATCGCGCCAGGCGAAGACCGGGGCGCCGATCGACTCGTAGTCCTCGGCGCCGGCGAAGGTTGCGGGCGGGTGGCGCAGCAGGCGGCTCATGGCCGCCATCGAGAGGCGCTCGAGCGTCGGCACGGTCAGATGGCAGTCCAGGTAGTGCCCGTGGGTCGCGTAGACGTCATCCCGGACCCAGATCCCGGGATAGGCGACCCGCACCCCCGTCGGCGAGCACCACTCGGCGATCCGGGCCATCGCCGGCGAGACCTCGGTGGCCTCGATCAGCTGCTGCGGCTTCAGCGGCCCGGGGTCGGCCAGCAGGAAGCGCGCCGCCAGCCACGGTTCGACCAGGGCATGGTCGTGGTTGCCCGCGGTGAGCACCAGTTCGCGCCCGCCCAGGGCCCGGCCGAGGTCTTCGAAGAACGGCCTCGCAGCCGCCATCGCCTCGCGGATCGGGCCGTGGCGAAGCTCGAGCACGTCGCCCAGGAGCACCACGCGGTCGACCCCGCCGAGCGCCGAGAGGAGCGCCTCGCGCATCTCGGGGCGACGCAGCAGGTCCACCCTCGAGCTGGCGCCGAGGTGCAGGTCGGAGATGATCAGCGTGCTCGTCATCCTCGGCGGCCCATGTCTCTCACCGGTGCAGCGGGCCGGCCGTGGGCCGGACGCGAGCCGCGGTCCTCCGCCTGATCAGATGGCTCCGACGACGCCGTCCACGGCGGCGGCACCGTCCGCGAGCGCCTCACGGATCTGCTTGGGCAGCATGAAGCGGACGTCCTCTTTGACGACGTCATATTCCGAGACATCCGTGACGCCTCGCCGGCGGAAGAACTCGACGAGCTCCGCGACCAGGTTCTCGGGCGCGCTGGCGCCCGAGGAGATCCCGACGACGCGCCGGCCATCGAGCCACTCCTCCTTGACCTCACCCGCGTTGTCGATCAGGTGAGCCTCGGTCCCACAGTCGCGGGCGACCTCGACCAGCCGCAGCGAGTTCGAGGAGTTGCGTGAGCCGACGACCAGCAGCAGGTCACAGCCCGGCGCCATCTGCTTGACGGCCGCCTGGCGGTTGGTCGTGGCGTAGCAGATGTCGTCGGTGCGGGGACCGACGATCTTCGGGAACCTGGCCTTGAGGCGTCGGACGATCGCCTCCGTTTCGCCGACGGCGAGCGTCGTCTGGGTGACATAGGCGATCCGCTCGGGATCCTCGACCTCGAGCGTGTCGACGTCATCCTCGTCCTGGACGAGCAGGATCTGCTCGGGCGCCTCGCCCATCGTGCCTTCGACCTCCTCGTGGCCGGCGTGGCCGACCAGCACGATCGTGTAGCCGTCCTCGGCGAAGCGGACCGCCTCGCGGTGGACCTTCGTGACGAGCGGGCAGGTCGCGTCGATCGTCTGCAGCCGCCGCGCGATCGCGCCCTCGCGGACCGCCGGCGCGACGCCGTGCGCGGAGAAGACGCAGACCGCCCCTTCGGGCACTTCGGTCTGCTCCTCGACGAAGACGGCGCCGCGCAGGCGGAGCTCCTCCACGACATGCTTGTTGTGGACGATCTCCTTGCGCACGTAGACGGGCGCGCCATGCAGGCGCAGCGCCTGTTCGACGGTCTGCACGGCGCGGTCGACCCCCGCGCAGTAGCCCCGCGGTGCCGCCAGCACCACCTTCTGGACGGTGTTGGCCATGGACGCCATTGTATTGGGCGTCCAGGTACGCTAACCGAAGATGCCCCAGCGCCACCTCGATCGGCTGACCCCGGTTGATGCGTCCTTCCTGCACCAGGAGGGCCCCGTCTCCCACATGCACATCGGCGCCCTGACGCTCGTCGAGGGCCCGCCGCCGACGATGGACGAGTTCCTGGAACAGATCCGCCGGCGCCTGCACCTGGTCCCGCGCTACCGCCACAAGCTGGCCCACACCGCAATCGACAGCGGCCGGCCGGTGTGGGTTGACGACCCCACCTTCAACCTCGAGTACCACGTCCGCCACACGGCCCTGCCGGCGCCGGGGGGCTGGGAGCAGCTGCAGGAGCTGACCGCCAGGATCTACTCCCAGCAGCTCGACCGCTCAAAGCCGTTGTGGGAGATGTGGATGGTCGAGGGCCTCGAGGAGGACCGCTTCGCGCTGATCACGAAGACCCATCACTCCCTGATCGACGGAATCGCGGGCGTCGACCTGGCGACGGTCCTGTTCGACCTCTCGCCCGACCCGCCCCAGATCCCGAGCTCCGGCAGACCGTGGAAGCCCCACCCCGAACCGGGCGCACCGCAGCTCCTGGCCGCCGGGATCGTCGGCGCGGCCCGCACCGGCCTGGCCCTGGCGG
>Ga0075017_100001810_pt1 | contig 13257 bp, 12 predicted proteins | sample AleBraG_ABR_2012_FD_71475 | JGI IMG/M metagenome (GOLD analysis project Ga0075017, IMG submission 71475) | Freshwater sediment microbial communities in response to fracking from Pennsylvania, USA - Alex Branch Run_MetaG_ABR_2012 | ecosystem: Environmental > Aquatic > Freshwater > Creek >... | reverse complement strand
GCAGCATTCGTGAAAAAGCGGCGCAGAAGGTGTTTTCGCGGCTGGGCGAATACCGCGACAAGCTAACTGAAGGAAAGATTATCGGCGTCCTGGGGTGCGTCGCACAGCAAGAGGGGCAAGCGATTTTTCGGCGTGCGCCGTGGGTGAATCTTGTCTGTGGTTCGGCAAGCTACAGCAAACTGCCGCAGATGGTGGCGGAGCTGGAAGCGGGGAACCGCCGCGTCGCCGGGCTAGATACGGACACGGACGAAACATTCGAGACTGAAATTACGCGGCGAGACAATCCCTGGCGCGCCTACCTTACCATCATTGAGGGTTGCGATAAGGCGTGTTCCTACTGCGTTGTGCCGTTTACGCGAGGGCCAGAGCGAAGCCGCGCGAGTGATTCCGTCCTGAGAGAAGTTCGTCAACTTGCCGAGCTTGGATATTCAGAAATACAACTGTTGGGGCAGACGGTGAATTCTTATACCGATCCGTCTGAGCGAAAAATGAAGTTTTCGGAATTGCTCCTGCGGGTTGCCGATGTGGCCGGAATACGCCGGGTGCGCTTTACGACATCGCATCCTCGCGATTTCTCGCGGGACATTGTGGAGGCGATCGATTCGGAGCCGAAGCTTTGCGACCACGTTCACCTGCCTGTGCAGTCGGGTTCCACAAAGCTTTTGAAGGCCATGCAGCGAACGTATACGAGAGAAGAGTATCTGGAGAAAATTGCGATGATTCGTGCGGCGAAGCGACCGATTGCAATCACGACAGATATCATCGCCGGATTTCCGGGAGAGACGGAAGCGGATTTTGATGAGACACTGAGCCTGCTGGACCAAGTGCGGTACGACAATCTTTTCGCTTTCAAATATTCGCCGAGGCCGAATACGGTTTCCCTTAAAATGGGCGATTCAATTCCCGAAGAGGAAAAGAGCCGCCGGCTGGCAATACTGCAAGAGAAGCAGCGAGAGATTCAAAAGTGCATCAACAGTGAGTCCGTGGGCGAGAAAGTGGAAGTTCTGGTGAGCGGACAATCTCGACGCGAGAATCAGTGGTCTGGGTATACGACTTCGTACAAGATTGCTAACTTTACGTCGGCGAAGCAAGAGTTGCTGGGGACTTACGTGAATGTGCTGGTTGCCGACTCGACGCCGAACAGTTTTGTCGGCGTGCATGAGAACTGAGCCTGGGAGGCATCCATGGAAGTGGAGATGAAGATCCGCGGCCTGATGATGGACCCGGTGACGAACATGCCGATCATTGTGTTGAAGGATGTTCAGGGGCAGGCGGTGCTGCCGATCTGGGTGGGAGTTTACGAAGCGAACGCGATTGCGCTAGAGATTGAGAAGGTGCAGACGCCTCGTCCTATGACGCACGACCTGCTGAAGAATTTTCTGCTCGGCTTCGATATGCGCGTCCAAAAGATTGTGGTCAATGATCTGAAGGATGACACTTTTTATGCGCTGATTTGCGTTGAGCATGACGGCCAATTGATCACCGTGGATTCCCGGCCGAGCGATGCACTGGCGCTGGCGCTGAGAATGGATTGCCCGATTTACGTGGACGAGACTGTCTTGAAGAACTCAAAGGTGTCCAGCGCGTTTTCGGAAAAGAATACGAGCGAACAGCTGAGAACCTATCTCGAGGGTCTTTCGGACGAGGATCTCGGACGATACAAGATGTAATTCAATTCTCCCGCTTAAGCGAGTCGGCGGCGATTCCTAAATCTCTTTACGAGTCTGCGGCAGGTGCTTCACCAATTTGTGCACAGCGCGACGCCAGACTAGAAGCAGAACAATTCCAATCAGCACGAGAGCCAGACTCAGGCCGGCCCACAGGCCGAAAGCGCCCCATTCGCGCTTGAAACAGAGCCAAGCGCCAAGTGGCAGACCAATTAACCAATAGGCTGAAAAGTGGCAAAGCATCGGCGTGCGTGTATCCCCTGCGCCTCGTAGTGCCCCGGTGGCAACGGTTTGCAGCCCGTCAAATAGTTGAAACGCTGCACCCGCTGCCAGCAATAAACGCGTGGAGTGAATGACTGCTTCGTCGGGCGTATACATGCGCGCGATCCAATGGGGAAAAACGAGCAGTCCCACGGATGCGAGCGTCATAAATCCTGCGCCGAGTAGAATTGCCGTGCCTCCCGCATCGCCCGCCCCCTGCGGATCTTTCCGGCCGATGGCCTGGCCCACTCGAACAGCAGCGGCAGAGGCAATACCCAGCGGGACCATGTAAGTAAATGCGACGGTGTTCAGGGCGATCTGATGTCCCGCGAGGGGAACAGCACCAAGCCTCGCGATCAGCGCAGTGACCAGCGCAAAAACACCGCTCTCCAGCGTGAAGTGCAATGCGGCGGGAAATCCGAGAATGATCAGCCGGCGAATGCGCGTGAAATCAATGTCCACCGGAGTTTTCAGAAGTTCGGTGCGATGTTTGCGGTCGTACCACAGGAGGTAGCCCACCAGTACGAGTGCAAGGTAGGTGCGGGCAACGGCTGTGGACCATCCTGACCCGACAGCGCCCAGCGCGGGCATGCCAAATTTTCCGTAAACGAAAATCCAGTTGCCTAGAGCGTTGATGATGTTAGCGCTGACGAGCGCGAAAGCGACGGGCTTCACCATGTTCATGGCCTGCAGGCAACGGCGAACTGCGAAATAGAGGAGAAGCGGCAACAGGCCTACGGCAAGCGCTTTGGTGTAAGGGATGGTGAGACGGAGCACTCCTGGGTCAATCTGCATCCCCTGCAAAATGCGGGGGAGCAACCAGACAGGAGCCGCAAGGAGGGGAGTGAGTGCGAAGCTCAGGTAGATGCCATTGACCAGCGAGCGATGACAGTCTTCACGCTTGCCTGCACCGAAGGCCTGGGAGACTAAGGTATCGAGACCGAGGAGCAGGCCTCCCCCAAATAGTGCAAGGACGATAAAGAGGCTGGAGCCCAAGGAGACGGCGCCCATCGCCTCAGCGCTGTTGGGAAGATGGCCGACCATCACGGTGTCCACAATGGCCATGCTCATCCAGCCGAGTTCAGCGAGAACGAGCGGAATCGCGAGCCTCAATGTTGGCCGGAATTCAGAACGGAATGCGGCGAGAGTGAGCATGGCGCAATATTTGAGAAATGAGTTTATTCGGCGCAGTGAAGAGAAGCAAACGCGTGGCAATCGGGGGTGCAACGCGGGGTTACTACCTTGATGAAGTAGACATGGAGCGTCGTTGACGCGGGATTGCCACGGACTTAGGCTCTATCTAGGGCTTGGTCGAGGAGCGAGTTTCAGATGACGCTGGATCGAGGGAAGATTTCGTTGTAAGTGAAGCGAGATCCGGTAACCGGAGGAACGGCTGTGGTGCTTTCTCGGAAACCAAAATTTGGGGAAACAGAGCGGTACGCGCGCGCGGGCGGGCGGATGAACTCGCGCGTCTCGATTGCCCTTGAAGGGGAGGTGAACGGCGAAACCAAGCGCGGAGAAGGGTACACCATTGATATCAGCTCGAAAGGATGTCTGGTGGCCGTGCCCGTGGAGTTCTCCATCGGGCAGCAGTTGAAGCTTACTAACCTGGTCAATCAAAACGTCTCCGACGTAAACCTGGTCTGGCGCGGACATCAAGGCACGGCAGGATGGGAATTGGGGCTGGAATTGAAGAATCCGCCGTTTGATTTCTGGGGACTTGAGTTTTAATTCAGATTTCAATTTCTAAGTTGCACTTTTCCCTCTGAGCCGCTGATAAATTGGATGGCTGAGTTTTCCGCCATGGAGTCCTCCTTCTCACTTTTCACTTGCCAATCCATGGGTTGCGAACGTAGAGTTAGCCTAGGCCTTGGGGGTATTTTGAAGGCGACACCCATATATAGGAACCCAGTTGCCGGATTGCGGCGGCTCATGTTGGCGCTTGGCGATAGAGTTCGCCCTGAGCAGGCGGTCGGAGGCAGATACAGATGACGGCCATCATCACGGTTGCGAATCAAAAGGGCGGAGTCGGAAAAACGACGACGGCGATCAATCTTTCCGCAGCCATTGCGAATCGCGGCAAAAAGACGCTGCTCGTGGATCTTGATCCTCAGGCCAACTCGACGATTGCGTTCTACGATTCTGGCGAAGTTGCTGCATCGATGTTTGAAGTATTGAGCGACAACAAAATCTCCATCACTGCGGCAATCAAAGCCACAAAAGATCCTCTGCTGTTCCTTGCGCCTGGCAGGCTGGCTCTGGCTAAGCTCGAACAGGTTCTCGCCGGTCAGTTCGATGCGCCATTCAAGTTGAAAGACGCGCTTACACCCGTCTTAAAAGATTACGACTACATCGTGCTGGATACACCACCTTCCCTGGGGATTTTGACGGTGAATGCGCTGGTTGCCTCGACGCACCTGCTGGTTCCGATTCAAGCTGCGTATTTCGCGATTGAAGGAACGGATGACTTACTGGAAACATACGAACGCATTCGAGCGCGGCCCAATCCGGGACTGAAGGTGTTGGGGGTCGTGATTACGCTTTATGACCGGCGGACGAACATCGCCAAGGATACGCACGGGCAGATTCGCTCCGTATTCGGGGAAGTCCTGTTCAAGACCAAGATCAGCAAGAACGTCAGGCTGGAAGAGAGCCCTGCCTACAAGGAAACGATTTTAACTTTTGCGCCCAAATCGCCAGGCGCAATCGAATACAAAAAGCTGGCTGCGGAGGTCATACAACGTGTCGAAGAGGATCGGATTACCCGTCACGCTGAAGATGCGGCATGACGCGCATTACGTCGAGACGCTGACAAGTTATAGCGGGGCAGCGGTCGGCCGTATGATCCGCCTGGACCAGATCCGGCCGAATCCCGACCAGCCGCGCAAGGCGTTGGGAGACCTGCGCGAACTGACGGAGTCTGTCCGCGAGAAGGGCGTGCTTGAGCCTCTGCTCGTCCGTTACATCCCGCGCGAGGATTGCTATTACATTATTTCTGGTGAGCGTCGGTACCACGCGTCGCGTGCAGCTGGATTGCGGGAGCTGCCGTGCATCGAAAAGACGGCTGATGATGCGGAGACGCTGGAACTCGGCTTGATCGAAAACATTCAGCGTAAGGATTTGACAGCGTTTGAAGAAGCAGACGGCTTGCACCGATTGAGCACTCAGTTCGATTACACGCACGAAGACATCGCCAAGAAGATTGGCCGCGCGCGGTCGTCGGTAACCGAGACCCTGTCATTGCGGAATATTCCGGACACCCTCCGGAAGAAGTGTGTCGAGCACGGGATTGCTTCCAAGTCTGTACTTTTGCAAATTGCGCGCCAGCCAACCGAACGGCGAATGATCGAGATGTTCCACCGGATTCTCCAAGGCGGATTAACGCGAGACGAAGCGCGACGTGAACGGCGCGAGGAGCAGACCGGTCCGGAAAGGCCGCGGCCCTTCATTTTTCAATTTGAACCGCAAAATGAGACTTTCAAATTTCGCATTCAATTTAAGAAAAGCCACGTTTCGCGCGATGAACTGATCGGTACGCTTCGCGAAATCCTCTCCCAACTCGAAGGCGCAACATCGAACGCGGATTCCAACGCAGCTTAATCTTTACGGCTCTTGAGGTGGTTGAATTGGAGAGTGTCTCTGCCGCAGCTGGCTTGCATGCTTGAACTTACACCCCTGCAAATGGAAACGTTGGAGCGTCTAGCTCGGGCTGGATTCCGTCCGATTGCGATCCCCCCTTACGAAAAGGCGCTCTGCATCCGGAAGGGTGCATGCGCTGCCGTCCTGACTCCACTTAAGGATGGCGGGTTGAAACTCATGGCCGCACCGACACTTCTGGTGGATGGAAACCTGAGCGTGCGCCTGAATCGTGGGGCGCGTTCCGTCTTCGTTTGGAAAGGCCGCGAAGTTGAGGCCACTCCTGAATTGCTGAGAGAGTTGGATCGGTTCAGCGCGGAGTTAGGCGAGATTCTCTTGTTGCCGCGAAACGCGTAGATCCGCCCGCATTGAAAATTTGATAAACTCCGGTCAAACTACAAGTGACATGAGTCCTTACGATTTGATTTGTTTCGGTGCAGGCCCCACAGGTCTAGCAACTGCCATGGAAGCCAAGCGTGCAGGAATGAAGGCCCTGGTGATCGATAAGGGCTGCTTGTGCAATTCAATCTCCCACTACCCGTCCAACATGGTGTTTTTCACCACTCCCGAACTGCTGGAGATCGGAAATTTGCCGATGGTGTGCTCGGGGGAGAAACCTACTCGAGTGGAAGCGCTGAAGTATTATCGGAGGGCAACCGAACATTACGAACTAGAGACCAAGCTTTATGAACTCGTTTTGGGAATTGACGGACGCGACGGTAAATTCACGGTTTCGACCAGAACGGATACGGGCAGAGAAGAGAAGTACCAGTGTAAGAAAATTGTCGTGGCGACCGGTTACTACGACTTGCCGAACACGCTTGGTGTTCCGGGGGAGGATCTTCCTCACGTGTCGCACTATTACACCGAACCGCAACCTTTTTGGAAGCAAGATGTTGTGGTGATTGGGGGAAAAAATTCTTCGGCAGAAGCGGCATTGGATCTGTGGCGGAACGGCGCGCGGGTAATGCTGATCCACCGCGGCATGGGAATGGGCAAGTCGTTGAAATATTGGATCAAGCCGGATATAGAGAATCGCATCGAGGCGGGACAAATCCGGGCGTTGTTTTCGGCGCGCGTGGAGGAAATCACCCGGGACAAAGTGTTGGTGGAACAACACGGACGTACAAAACAAATTGAGGCCAAGCACGTGTTTGCCCTTACCGGCTATCATCCCGACTTCAACTTTATTGAGAGCCTGGGAGTTCGACTCGACCCAGAGAGCAGGCGGCCGGAGTTAGATCTCGAGTCTCTGGAGAGCAATGTGCCTGGCATCCATCTCGCGGGAGTGGTAATCGGGGGAAGGCACACCGGGGAAATTTTTATTGAAAACGGGCGTTTCCACGGCAAGCAGATAGTGGAATCGCTGAAAGCTTGAACGGGTGATTTGCCCGATTGGGGCGCGTTTGTTAGACTCCTAATTCATGGCATCCATCATCCGGGAAGTAGTGGAGACGGCGGGCGCGCTGGTAAAAGGCTTCAGTGTCACTTTCCGCACAATGTTTAAGAAGACGGTGACGGAAAATTATCCTCACGAGCCAGTCCACTTCCAACCGCGGTACCGAGGAATTCACGTGCTCCATCGCGATGAGCACGGCCTGGAAAAGTGCGTTGGATGCTTTTTGTGCGCAGCTGCGTGCCCGGCAAATTGCATTTACATCGAAGCGGCAGAAAACACGGATGTGAATAGGATTTCCGCCGGAGAACGCTACGCTTCCGTTTACAATATTGACTATTCGCGTTGCATTTTCTGCGGTTACTGCGTGGAAGCCTGCCCCACGGATGCGATCACACACGGCCATGGATTTGAGTTGGCGACCTACGACATCAATTCACTCGTCTATCGCAAAGAGCAGATGCTTGAGAAGTTGCCTGTCGCAGTAAGTCCCACCCGCTAAATTTCAAGCAATTTATTCTCGCTCCCACCTTCAGAGTCCAGACCTCTTTGTGCGTCCGGAAAATATCGTCCCGCCTTCCGCGTTTTGCGTCTTCTAATGAATATAAAGCCAGGCAGACAGAAGCTCTCGAAATGAAATTGGGAGCGAGGGAAGTGGCGATGAATGGAAGCGAGAGACGGACGGGATTTGGGCGGGAACAAGATGAGGCGGTCCAAATTTCGCGTGGGGCGAGGACGCGGATCGGCTGGGCCACAAATAGACTGGGCGTTCGGGTGGCAGGAAGTAGGGTGCAGCAGCAGGTCGAAAGGCACAGTTCCGCTGGCGCTAGAGGGTGCGATATCAAGCAGGGATGAAGCACTTCGGAAGATAGATGCCTCCTTACAGGGAATCGCGAGATTCGGAGCGTGGGACGGTTCGATCCGCAAGAAAATTATAGGACACACCGCGCTTCTTTCTTGGAGCCGGCGCGGGATCGTGGGCAGGCGCGGTCACGATTCCGCCCGGAGCAGCGGACATTCGCTCCGGCCGCTCGCGCTGCAGCATCAGCATGCGAGCCAGCATCGCCTGGGCGCTCTCTTAAGCGGAGTTTAGTGCGATGTTGATAGGTGATCGATTGTCCGACTCTTAGATGACCAGTTTATCGCCGACCTTCAGGAGTTTGCCGGATTCGGTGGGGGCGACACGGGTGTTGGTAGCGAGGCGGTAGTAGTGGTCGAAGCGGGCTTCTGGAGTCCATGAAGGAAAGTGCGTGCGGCGGTAATCGCTGAACTTTTTCTGAAAGCCGAGAAGGACTTCTCCGGTGAAGGGATCGCGCATCGGGACGGGACACCTCGCGCAGGGATTGCTGCCTTCGAAGTTCGCATCGCCGATGCGGAAGCGCACGCTGCTGCGCTCCTCCAGTCCAAATAACTGGTCTTCCCAGAATGCAGGGACGATATCAATTTCGAGCGAGGTCCGAAACCGCCGCCGTACACCTGGAACGTCCATTCCCGGAAAAAGTTCCGAGATTACTCTTAAGCTCTCCGTGGAAACGATGGTTGGGCCACTGGCAATGGGATCGTCCGGGACGCCGTCGGCGGAATAGCGGACGATGACGGGTTGATCGAAATATGTGGTGAACCATTTTGCGGCGTCGTCGGTGTCTTTGGGGAAGGCGAAAGTTTTTTCGGGGAGTTTGCGCGGATCGTCGGGAGCGGAAAGCGTGACCGAGCTCAGATCCGCCGCATATTTGGCACGAATCATGAAAACCAGATTGTTGCGCTTGCCGTTGACCCACTGGCCATCGGCCGAGAAGAGCGCCCAGGCGCGATCGTTCTCGAGGCCGCCTGCGGGCCCGATGCGGCACTCCTGGAGTTCAACGGGGTCGAGTGATTTGATCGGGTAGATGAGGATCTTCGCGAGAGCCGGCGCGACCTGGAGGGTGCTCATCCCCAAATCTTAGCAGAGGTAGAGGTGCGCTCCCGCGCAAAGTGCGCAATTTTGCACTTCATCCGGCGAAGCGGATTTGGCCGAGAAGGATTTTGGCCAGAATCGCGCCGCCCACGAACGCGAGGGAAAGGCTCAAGAGAGTTCCGATTAGAAAGTATTAGGCAAATCGTTCCGATTTGAATTCCGGATAGCGCGCGATGGATTTGGCGGTCAGAATCAGCCCGACTGGACAAGAAAGCGTTCGAGCCAGCCAATGTAGAGACCTGCATTCTGCAATTGTTGCCCGGTGTTTTCTTGTGAATGACCGTTCCTTGCAACGAATTGCCCGTGCTGCAAAGTGGCTCCTCCTCGGCGGAGCCGCTGGCGCACTAGCCGCAAAGACCGCTCACTGAAAATTCCTGCCTTGCCTATTCGCTGAGCACTTAGGCTATAATCCGCCTACTGTATCCCCAAGACGGATTCGCTCCAGAATGGCCGAAAACGTATCTCCGCCAGGCTCAGCAGGACATCTCTCTCCAGATAAGAAATTGGATTCCTGGGGTGAGATCGCCGCCTATTTCAGCCGTGAAATTCGGACAGTTCAGCGATGGGAGAAATTCGAAGGGCTACCTGTCCATCGCCACGGCCATTCAAAAAAGTCTACGGTGTATGCCTTTGCCGGCGAGCTGGACGATTGGTTTAAGCGCCGCCAGCCAAAGGACGATCCCGTGGCCGACGCCGCGTTTGTTCCCGAGCCGGAAGCCGACGCACCGTCGGACAACGTCGCCAATGAGCCGGTTCTTACCAGAAATATCTCCGTGGCGGTCAGCGAGCCGGTTGCTCCGCGTGCCGGCGGAAATGCTACTCCGAAGGCAAATCGGCTGGTGCTCCTGCTGGGCGCGATCGCGGTTCTGTGTTTCGCCGTGTATGGCGCTTACCATTGGTTTAGAGTCCAGGCGATGACGCAGGCGAAGGTCCGCCTTGTCGTGCTGCCTTTCAAGAACCTGAGCGGCGACGCCTCGCAGAACTACATCAGCGAAGGCCTGACCAACGACATCACTACACAATTGGGACGCCTGGATCCAGTGCACCTGGGGGTCATCGCTCCGACCTCCGCGAAGATCATGGCTGGGCGCTCGATCAAAGACATCCGTCAAAGCCTCTCCGTGCAATATGTACTTGAAGGCAGTGTCCAGAGCGTTGCGAATCGGGCGCGCATTGACGTCCAGTTGATTCAGGTGAGCGACGAGACGCCCATGTGGTCGGATTCCTTCACAAGGGAACTATCCGATTTTCTTCAAGTCGAATCGGACGTCGCCGACACGATTGCCAGAAAAATGAAAGCAACCCTGCCGGTACTTCCAGCGGCTGCGCCGTCCCGCTCGCAGCCGCCGCTCGCGCCGGCCGTCTCCGCCGAGGCACTGGCCAAGTCGCGCGACGACTACCTCCGTGGCGAATTCACCTGGGGCAGCCGGTTCGACTTGCCCGGCAGTATCCATTTCTTCGAGCAGGCCATCCAGCAGGATCCTTCCTATGCGCAGGCCTACGCCGGTCTTGCTGCGGCCACAACCATTATTGGACAGGTTCCCAACGACGGAATGCCCCCGCGCGAAGCCATGCCCAAAGCGAAAGAAGCCGCGCAGCAAGCCTTACGGCTCGACCCCAGGCTTTCCGAGGCTCACGCCGTCCTAGGCCTCGTCGCCATGAGTTACGATTGGGACATGCAGAACGCCGAAAATGAGCTAAAACTCGCCATCGACTTGAATCCCAACAACACCAGCGCGCATGAATTTTATGCCCACCTTTTGATGGTCGAGGGCCGCAGCTCCGAAGCTCTTGCCGAAATCCACCTCGCTCTGGATCTTGACCCCGTTTCACCCCTTTTTCATACCGTCCTGGCCCAGGCGCTGTATTACGGCCGCCGGTACGACGAAGCGATTGCCGAAGCGCAGAGTGTCCTGAATGTGAATCCTACCTTCGTGCTCGCGCAATACCAGCTGGGAAACGCTTACCGCGAGAAGAAAATGTATCCGCAGGCGGTCCAAGCCTTTTCCGGCGCAAGACAGCTTTCCGGCGACATGCCCGCCATGCTCATGGCCTACGGCCACGCTCAGGCTTTGGCCGGCAATGCCAAGGAAGCCCGCGACGCGCTCCATAAGCTGGAGCAACTCCGCGGCACCCGATTTATTCCGAGTATCTACCCCGCCGCCATCCATGTGGGGCTGGGGGAAAAAGACGAGGCCTTCCGCCTCCTCGATCTCACTTACCAGGAAAAGATCGACTACCTGGTTTACTTGGCCGTTGAACCCATGGCCGACCCCCTGCGCTCCGACCCTCGCTTCGCCCAGCTCATGGCCAAGATCGGATTCCATTAGCAAGAGGCCGCTGATTCGGCAGGGAAGTGGTTCCCTTTTCCAAAACCTCCTAACCGGTCCTTGAAATTCACGAGCATCGCCGCGGCCCCTCCGCGAGGAACCGGAGAGGGGTCGCATCTGCGCTTCTCTTCCTCGACTCGCGTAGCGAGGAATCCATGATTCGCGGGCTCGCCTCGGAGATGGAAGAACCCCGCGACCTGCCCGGCGTTGTTGATCCCCAGCAGAGCGGTAGCTTGCGAATCGGGATAATCGAACGAAAAGAACTGAGATGGCGAGGGCGGACCGTTCAAATCCATCGCGCCTCTGAGAAGGAACCCATGCGAGGGGAAATTGGTGAAGTACTGCCCCACGATCTGGCCAAGCACGTTAATCCTTGTCCCAATCGTGGTATCGGACACAGGAAAATCGTAGTATCGAAAACTGTTACTTGCCCCACGTCGCGATTGGTCGCGTACGTGCGCCGGCCGCCCGGGGTTGCGGCCACGCCGTTCGCAGTGTTGGGGAGTGGTGCGGTCGCGATCACGGAATTGTTGGCGGCACTGACCTCGGTGATTCCGCCTCCTCCGTTGCTAACGTATACGATTGCAGGGTGTGCCCGCTCGTCCGGCGTAGTCGACTGTGCTGCACCTGGCGTAGGGCTGCCGAACCAAGTAACAAGCGTAATTAGACCCGTTCGTGCTAGCCAACTCGATAATCTGTTGCGAGGATATCCAGCCGACTTCGGGGAATCACCGTTTTGAGGATTCATTGTTCCACTCCTTTTAGCTTGTCGCGTTTCTGAAACGGTCTGACAGGCATGAATCCCGCTGGTCCGTTTCCCCCGCGACCGCCTCATCCGGAAAGCGGGAGAATCCATGCGGCACCGGCTGAGCTCCCGCGAGACTCAGGCAGTATCCGGCAACTCAAATTGATCTACAAGCGACAAGGAGCGTCGGCAGGGGAATGACAGACGGTGTCGCCAAATGTCGCGGAAAACCAGGAAGGATCCATCATCAGCCCTGCTCAAGAAACTAGCGGCGAGAGGATTCGACTGGCGCACCACCCGCGCCAGTCGAATCATTACCAACTTCTTCCACACTGTCAGACCTGAAGCCAACTTACAGGCAACCCCTTTAATTCATCCCATCAGCGAGGGTTCTGGACGTGCGATGGAGACCCGAAGGAAGTGGTCAGGCTTATCCACAAGAAAATGCAGGTCTAGTGCATTTCCCCCTTGACACAGCGTCCTATAAGGTATATTATGTTAACTAGAAAACCTGGATCACTTCCACACCCGTCTTTCGCTTGCCACCGCTAACCCGAGTCAGCTCCCATTAAGGACCGCTCCCCCCGCCAGCGTCGATCTCTTACTTCTTCTCAGTGGCGATAGGCGTCAAGTGGTCGAGTTCGTACTTGATATACTGTTCCAGAACATGAGCGTCGGCTCCCACGAAACGGCGTCCGTTCACGAAGACCGTTGGAGTGCTTGCGACCTCGAGTTTCACTCCAGCATCGTGGCTGGCTGTGACGGCAGCTGCTGAGTCGGGGCTGATCATGCAAGCCTTGAATGCGTCATGATTGAGGCCAGCCTTCTCCGCGAATTCTCCCATCTTGACCCAAGCATTCTCTGCGGAGATCAAATCCTGACTATCGTAGATGAGATCGTAGACCGTCCAGAAGGCCTCGGGCTTCTGCTCGTAGGCACAATGGCCCGCGATGGCCGCCGTCTTCGCCCAGGGATGGATTTGCTCAATGGGAAAGTCCTTAAAGACCACTCTTAGCTTGCCCGTATAGTTGGGTAGCAATCCCCGAAGGACATCATGCAGGTTCCTGCAAACCGGACATTCAAAATCGGAGAACTCGACCAGCGCGACCGGCGCTTTGGCGTCTCCGAGCATTGGAGCTCCGTCAGTTTGCAGTTGTTTCCGCGTCTCGACAAATGGATCTTTGGTCATATCCGAAAGCTCGCCGCGGAAAAGGAATTTTCCGTCTTTGCTAACGAAGAATTTCGCGTTTTCTTTGTTTTCTCCCACG
>Ga0075017_100001809_pt1 | contig 13258 bp, 6 predicted proteins | sample AleBraG_ABR_2012_FD_71475 | JGI IMG/M metagenome (GOLD analysis project Ga0075017, IMG submission 71475) | Freshwater sediment microbial communities in response to fracking from Pennsylvania, USA - Alex Branch Run_MetaG_ABR_2012 | ecosystem: Environmental > Aquatic > Freshwater > Creek >... | reverse complement strand
ATTGTGTTCCGGCTGGAACACTTCTCAAAACTCACTTTTCCAGCTCGCGATGCCGCACCACGACCTCAACCCCATTCCTTCCAGCAAGATGCCGCGCCAACTGCTCCGCCAGGTACACCGACCGGTGCTGCCCGCCCGTGCACCCGAACGACACCATCAGGTTCTTGAACCCGCGCCGCTGGTAGCTGCTCACGCTCGCATCCACCAGCGACATCACGCTGGCCAGAAACTGGTGCACGCTCTCCTGTTGGTTGAGGTAGTCGATCACCGGCGCGTCCCTGCCCGTGAGTGTCTTGAACCGCTCTTCCCGTCCCGGGTTGGGCAGGCTGCGTCCATCAAAAATAAATCCGCCACCGTTCCCGCTCTCATCTTTCGGCAGGCCGCGATGAAAAGAGAAACTGAAGATCCGCACCACTAGGTTGTCCGCCTCCGAAGCCAGCCCCTGCAGCTTCTCCGAGCGCAGCATGCTGTGGAACGCTTCCATCAGCGTCGGCAGCTCAATCGGCAACGCGACGTTGTGCAGCAGCCAGCGCAGGTTCTTCAGCGCATACGGCACGCTCTGCAAAAAATGCGCCTTGCGCTCATAGAACCCGCGAAATCCATACGCCCCCAGCGCCTGCATGATGCGGATGTAAACGTAGGCGTAGTAGTGGTGCAGAAACGCGTCGCGCTTCACCTCGATGAAGCCGCCCAGCGTCTCCAGATAGTGATCAAGCAACTGCTGCCGCAGTTCCGGCGGCAGGTCAGCCTTGGCGTCATACAGCAGAGAAGCCACGTCATACTGCAGCGCGCCCTTGCGCCCGCCCTGGTAGTCCAGACAATACGGCCGCCCGTCGCGCAGCATGATGTTCCGCGACTGGAAATCACGGTAAAGAAAATAATCGCGCTCCGCGCTCAGCAGGAAATCAGTCAGCGTGCTGAAGTCATCTTCCAGCGCCTGTTCGTTGAAAGCAATTCCCGCGAGCCGCAAGAAGTAGTATTTGAAATAATTCAGGTCCCAGGCGATCGACTGCCGGTCGAAACTGCCCCGCGGATAGCAGGCCTTGTAATTCAAGTCGCGCCCCGCTTCAATCTGAAAGCGCGGCAACACGGCCACGACTCTGCGATACGCCTCGATCACTTCCGGAGCGATGTTCTCGCCGGCACGGTTCTTGGAAAGGAACTCGAAGAGCGACGTGTCTCCCAGGTCCTCCTCGAGATACGCGCCCTGATCCAAATCTTCGGCATAAATCTCGGGCACGGGCAGACCATGCTTGCGAAAATGTCGCGAGAATTCCAGGAAGGCGGCGTTCTCTTCCCGCACGTCATACAGGATTCCAATCGCGCTGACTTTTCCACCAGCCAGCCGGATGATCTTGCGACCCGAACCGCCGAGCTGCCCCTGCAGCGGCTGCACCCGCGCGACGGGCGAGCGAAAATGCTGCTCAAAAAGATTCTTGAGAACGTCCATAAGTTCTGATTTCCGCGGTGCAGCTTTGCGATTCACCACAAAGATAACATCGAAGAAAGAACCTGAACCACGAAGGACACGAAGTGTCACGAAGGAGCCCCTTTGCAAGGCTTACTTTCTTGTGCCTTCGTGACGTTGCGGTTAAGCCTCCCACCCGCAAACTAGACGGAAATCATTTAGAATGCTGAGGCCCCGAATCGCGCGGGGCGCGCCATGGAGACCCCACCGAAGAAGCTGGCTGGCCGTTACGAGGTGAGGGAAATCCTCGGCCAGGGCGGGATGGGCCTGGTGTATCGCGCGTACGACCCCGTGGTACGCCGTGAAGTTGCGGTCAAGACCATTCTCGACATTCCCGATCCCGCCTCGCTGCAGTTGTTCTACAAGGAGTGCGATGTCCTCGCCTCGATGAGCCATCCCAACATCGTCGAGATTTTCGACATCGGAGAATTTGAAGAGGAGGGCAAGAAGAAACCTTACTTCGTCATGCCGCTTCTGCCTGGCACGACGCTCGATCACTTCATCCGCAAGGCCAGCCACCGCCTCACCGTCGAACGCACGGTCGAGATCATTACTCAGACCTGCCGCGGCCTGCAGGCGGCGCACGAGCGCGGCCTGGTGCATCGCGACCTGAAGCCGAGCAACATCTTTGTGATGGAAGACGACTCGGTCAAGATTATCGACTTCGGTGTCGCGCACATGGCCGACACGCACACCACGCGCGCGCAAAAAGGCACGCTGCTCTACATGTCTCCCGAGCAGATTCAGTTGAAGCCATTGTCTGCCTCGTCGGACATTTTTTCGTTGAGCGTGGTCTGCTACGAAGCGCTGGCCGGGAGACATCCCTTCCAGCGCAGCCGGGCCGACGAGGTGGTCGAGGCCATCCTCCATCAGATTCCGCCGCTCGCTTCGGAATTGAATTCCACGGTCTCGCAGTCCATCAGCCGCGTGGTTCACAAGGGCATGGCGAAGCAGCCCTGGCACCGCTTCGCGAGCGCGCGCGAACTGGGCGACACGCTGGGCAAGGCACTGCGCAACGAGCCCATCGAATTTTTCGATCCCGAGCGCACGCGGCCACGATTGCAGCGCGCCACCAAAGCGCTGGCCGACGGCGACCTGCAATTTGCCGGCGAGATTCTCGGCGAGTTGGAAGCCGAAGGCCACATGGACACCGACATTGGATCGCTGCGCCGCCAGCTCGACAATGCCGTCCGCCGAAAAACGCTTGCACAATTGCTCGACGCGGCGCGCGCTCGATTTGAAGAAGAGGAAGATCCTCTGGCCTTGCAGAAGTTGCAGGAGGCGCTGCAAATCGAACCCGACAACGCCACCGCCCTGGCGCTGAAGAGCAAAATCGAGAACCGCCGCAGCGAGCGCCAAATTGAAAACTGGTATCGCCTGGCCCGGCAGCACATAGACAATCACGCTTATCCACATGCTCGGGAAGCCTTGCAAAATGTGCTGCAGTTGCGGCCGCAGGAGACCCGCGCCCTGCAGTTGCTCGCCGAAGTGGACCGCCAGGAACAGGACTACAAAAAGCTCCGCACGGAAAAGGAGCAGATCCACCGCGCCGCGATGGACGCATGGCAGAAGGGCGACGTGAGCAGCGCTCTGGCGAAGCTGGGTGTGGTGCTCGAACTGGACCGCAAGGCGCCCGATTCCGTGAATCGCGAAAGCGGCGCGCGCTACCAGAGCTTTTACAACGAGGTGCGCTCCGAGCACGACGCGATGAACACCTCCTACGCGGAGTCGCGCAAGCTCCTAGCGGAGCAGAATTTTGCCAAGGCCAGTTCGATATGCCAGGCATACCTCGCCAAGTATCCGACCAATGCGATTTTTCAGGCCCTTCGTTATGACATCGAAGAACAACAGCGGCAGAATCTTTCGGCGAAGATCGCATCGTTGGACCGCCAGGTCGAAGCCGAGCCGGATCTGGACAAGCGCGCCAATATTCTTCGCGAAGCCATGGAGCAGCATCCTGGTGAATCGCACTTCGAGCGCGCGCTGCGCCTGGTGCAGGACAAGCGCGATCTGGTGAATTCCATCGTAGCTCGCGCCCACCTGCACGAAGAGCAAGGTGCGTTCGGCGACGCTTTGAACGATTGGGAAATTCTGCGAACCATCTACGGCCAGTATCCCGGGCTGAAGTTTGAAGTCGAGCGCCTGCAGAAGCGACGCGATCAGCAAGTCCGCATCGAAGCCCGAACGCAACTGATCGAGCAGATTGACGTCTGCCTGCACTCCAGCGACTACGGACGAGCGTTCGAGCTTTTGCGCGATGCTGCCACCGAATTCCCCAACGACGAAGAGCTGCAGGAACTGGAAAAGCACGCCCAGCAAGGACTTGAACGCAAGACGGAAGCCCAGCGCCTGATGGCCGAAGGTCAGGACCTCTGCGCGCAGCAGAAATCCGCCGACGGCATCCCGCTGCTGCGACGGGCCTACGAGTTGGACGAAAACGATCCTCTCCCGAAAGCAGTGCTGGCCAACGCTCTGGTCGAACATGCGCAGGCTCTGGTCGAGACCGATTGCAAGCAGGCGGAGACGCTGGCCAAAGAAGGCATCGACCTGAATCCTTCGCACCCTATGGCGAAAACGCTGCGCACGCTGATCCTCGATCAGAAGCGCGAGATCTTCGTGAACGATTGCGTTTCGCAGGCGCGCAAGCTGCAGACTTCGGGAGACTTGACTGCCGCTCTGTCGCGGGTTGAGGAGGGGCTCTCCACTTATCCGCGGGAGCAGCGGTTGATCCTGATTCGAGACGCCGTGCAGCGCGACGTGCAGACACAGCGCAAGCAGACGCGCCGTCGGGATCTGGAAGAACTGCGACGCATCGACAGCGAAGTCGAGGCCGCCACTGATGCCGACACGAAGCAAACTCTCGGCGCGCGAGCCCGCGCGTTGGCCGACAAGTACGTTGAAGATGAAGAAGTTTTGTCCAGCGCGAATGGCCTTTTGCAGAAGTTGAATCTTCCGGGAGTAACCGGCAAAGGGACGATTCAGGACGTGCCCCCCGTCGGCGCGACGCTTTCCTTCGTGGCAGCGCCCACTATGGACGCTCCGCCGCAGGAGCCAGCGTCACCGGCGGCGCCGCCTAGCACTCCCTCACAGGCTGCACCATCATCGACCGCTCGCGCGTCGGCCACCGCGTCTGCGCCGGCGCCGAAGAAAACCCAGCCTGCGCCAACGCAACGCAGCGGCCCGAGCCGACGCGACATGAAAGTGCTCGTGGCTGTGGGCTCGGCGCTCGTGCTGCTTCTGGCAATCGTAATGTTGCTTCGCCCCCGCAAGCAGGTCGCCGAGACTCCGCCTCCAGAGCCAGTTGCCGTACAACCCGCTCCGGCCCCCGCGCAGCCTGGGCCGACACTTCCGGTCGTGAAACTGTCGTCCGACGCGGCCAACGGCAAAGTAACGTTCGACGACCAGCCGCCCGCCGATCTGCAAGACGCGCAGTGGGCGCTCGACAAGATTCCTGCTGGCGATCACACCCTGAAGTTTGAAGGCCCGTCGGGCGGTTTCGCGGCCACGTTTTCCTCGGCCGCTGGAGCCGCGCCAGTGATCAGAACTCCAATCATGGCCAAGGGCGTACTCGCGGTGATGGTGAGCAGCATGGGCGATCACGTTCACGTCTATGCAAGCGATGCCGGCGCCAAGCTAAGCCTCGATGGACAAGCGCCGCTCGATCTTCCCGCCGACGGTGCGGACCTGTTGTCCGTCACAGCAGGCCCGCACGAATTGACCTTGAGCCGTGGAAGCGAACAGTACAAGTTGGCCATCGAAGTAGCGGCCGCGCCAGCGCTGAACGCTTTTGTGGAATCCGGCCAGAATGTCGGCACGCTGGTCGTGGTCACCGGACAGGACAAGTCTCGCGTATTCCTCAACGGAAAAGCGCTCGATCAACAGACGCAGGGCGGCCAGTTGCGCATCGCCAACCTTGAGCCTAAGGAATACACGGTGCGGGTCAGCAAGGCGGGCTACCAGGATGTTCCGGATCAGAAAATTCGCATTCGCAAGGGCGAGCAAGGCAGGCTGGTCTTCGGGCTTCTTCCCGTGCCGCACATGGCCACGCTCAACATCCTGGGCGGGCCTCCGGGAGCCACGGTTCTCATCGACCAAACGATGGCGGGAACCGTGCAGCCCGACGGAACTCTCAACTTGTCGTCGGTAGCTCCGGGCGACCATGTGATCGAGTTGCGCAAAGATCGTTTCAAGGTCCGGCAGATCAAGAAGCATTTCGTCGCGGGGACACCCGTAGTGCTGGCTGCGTCCGATGTGGCCCTGGAGGCCGCGCCCGGCGAAGTGAAGATTACTTTCTCTCCCGCCGACGCTCAGGTCACGTTGACCAAGGCGGGCGAGCCACCCGTCAAGGCGAGCAACGGCGCGGCGCTGAGTCTGCCGGCCGGTACGTATACGGTAGCGGCCCGCACCGCCGACAATTTCGTACGTACGTCGACGCTGGAAGTCACCGGCGGCCAGTCGCGAAACCTCGACCTGGCGCTTGCCCCCACCGGAATGTCCAGGTGGGACGACCCGGCGGGATGGAAGCAAGACAAGGGAACGTTCGTGCGCAAAGGCGGTGATTACGTTCTCTACGGCGTCACGCCGACCTCGGGAACATTCGTGTTCTCTGCCATGTTGACCAAGGGCCACCGCCTGCAATGGGTGGTCAACTATACCGACCCGAATAACTACGATCTTTTCCAGATCGACGACAACAATTTTTATCGCACCGACGTGCGCAACGGTCAGAAGACCATCGACATGAAGATGCCGCACAAGGGCGAGAAGAAAAGTTTTCGCATGCTGCAGATTCATGTTTCGCCCACGGAAATCGTCCACCAGATCAAGCAAGGGGATGCGTGGGTGGTGCTCGACCGCTGGACGCTGGCGGGCACGAATCTCTCGTCCGGCAAGTTCGGTTTTTACCTCCCAGGCGGCGACCAAGTTTCGCTGGCGAGTTTCGGTCATTACCTCGACCTCAACCTCCACTAAGCGAACAACATTCCGAAAGCAGCACCATTGACTAGCGCGAACGGTGCCTTCACCGCCCGAACTGCGGTATATTGTAAGAATTGCGGCAACCGCAGTTTCCCGGGGAACATCCAATCGCCCATTCGTCCTCGAGGGCAATATGATCATCAAAGCTTATCCAGCATTTCCGCTCGTCGGCTGGCTGTGCGCTATCTGTGCCGTGCTGGCGATGCTGCCGGGCTGCGGCGGAGTATCAGCAAGCAAAACCGTAACCCCGCCGCCCCCGAACTGTTCGATTCAGGTGAATGCCTTCGATCCGCCCGGCCCCGGAGGCAACAACTGGAATGCTTTTCAGAACCATGTCCTGCCCAACCCCGCGATTCACGGGGTGGCTCTGAATGTTCCATGGAACTCGGTCGAGACGGCGCAGGGGCAGTACGCGGCCGGACTCGCCGCGCTGGACAGCCAATTCGCGAACTACCCGGGAAAAACTATCGATCTGATTTTCCAGCCGATCACCTACAGCAATTTCAACAATCCTCCTGGTGGCGTGAATACTTTGACGCCGTCTTACGTATTCACGACCGCGTGGGCGAGTTCGCTAAACCCGCCATCGCCGCCGCTGGACGTGGTGACCTGTCCACCGTACCCGGGCAATGGCAACCCAACGACCGGCTTTCCGGCGGTTTACGAAGCGCCGTTTCGGGTTGCGTATCAGAACTTCATCAATGCGGTGCTGCAACACTACAAGGGCTCAAGTATCGGCTATATGCGGTTTGGGCTGTCGGCCGGGAATGAGACGTACCCCTATTGCGTTCCGGAACTGCAGGCTCTTTCGGCGCCGAATACCTTCAGCACCCAGCTCTGGGAAAACTGGATTTCGACGATGGATGCGTACGAAAAGAGCGTGCTTCCGAGCCCGCCGATTCAGCTGATGGAATCCCTGAATCACGTGCCGACCGATACTACCTACATCAGCTTTCCGGACTTCGAGGCGGCGACGGCGGCATCGAACGGATTCGGATTCGGAAACAACGGGCTGCAGAAGACGGATCTCACGAATTCCGCTTCCGGCCAGCCTTGCACGGGCGACTGGTGCGCGATGTTCGATAAGTATGCCGGGCAGGTGCCCCTTGAACTGCAGAATGCCGACCCCAGCGACCCCAGCGGCACGGATCCGACCAACGCGACTGGAAATCTGGCCGATCTCATACCGCTGGCGGCGGCGCACCACGCCACCATCCTCGAGATCTTGATGCCGGATTTATACCTGGCCTTCGACCCGAACTACGTGCCCAAGTATCCGGCAGATTCGGCGTTTGCCGGAGCATATAGCGCGGCCATCTCCAATCCTTGCGGATCAAAATAGACGATCAAAAGACAGCGGAGGTTTCGGCAACAACGAAGAAAAGCCGCCTGGGAAAGGCGGCTTTCGCATTCCGAGTTCAGGTTTCACCGATTTACTGGTTGGAGATCGTCGCCGTAGTGCCGTCGAGTTTGGTGAAGCTGATGCTGAACTTTTCGTTGTAGGTCTGGGCCTTGTCCTGAAGCACGCTGATGGCAAAGGCTTCGCCGAGAAGCATGGAGTCGTCGGAGTCGCTGCGCCAGTGAATTCCAGCATGGATGCCGTGAGCGAACGTGACGTTGTGCGCGAGCTTGTTCAACTCTCCATTCACCGTGATCTTGCCCGCATCCGAACCGGTGTAAGGCACGAGTGACAACCCATCGTTCGTGGGCACGATTGGATTGGGGATGACGTAACTGCCGTCGAAGAAGAACTTCAGAAGCGTGATGCAGGCGCCGCCCACGGTGCCGTGGCCGGTGGGGTAGGCCGGATGCGCGGGCGAACCTTCGGGAAATGTCTGCGAAAGCAGATACGTGCTGTATTTCTTGAAGCTGGCTGCGAGAGCTTGCGAGTTCAGAATATTACTGTTCAACGTGGCATCGATGGTATTTCCCTGGCCGGTCTTGATCAGGTGAACGAGTCCCCCGCCGGATTCGGGGCGGTGGCGAAGGTGGACCATCCACTTCTGATACCAGACTCGATCCAGAGCGCGTGCGGCAATCTCTCCTAAAGACGCGGCCATGTCGGGTCCACCAAACGTACAGAAGCCGTTCTGGGTTTTGGAATTGACGTAAGGATTGCCGGGATTCAGGGGCACGCCGAGCGTATTCAGCACGAGGAACGCAGTGAAGTACGCCTGATACAACACGTCAACGTGGGTAAACGCGGCGAGACCGCGCCCGTTGTGCAGGTAGCGCGGTTGCGGGTCGACCTGGTTCAGGAGTCCGGTGTCGATGCCGTTCTGGACCTCAAACCAGGTCGCGAGGTCGGTCATGTAGTCGAGGTTCGGCAGGTAGGTCGTCATCTGCTGACTGAGCGCCTGCTGGCCGAGCGACGTGGGAGTGATGAAGAACTGCGAGATGTACGGCCCAACGGCTTCACCGGGATAGGCGCCGCGAAACAGGAGACGGGGTGTCACTTGACCGCTGGCATTTCTGGGGCCGGCGTAGGTGGGCATCAAGGAAAGTTCCGCCGCCGCCTGCATCGCCGTTGCGTTGGTTGGGTAGTCGGTGAAGGCCACGTCGCGTAACAGAGAGCCCCAGTACAGCTCCACCAATTCAGTTCCGTAAGCGGCGCTGGCGACGGCGGGAGGCGGAGGCACCACCACAACATTTTCCTGATTCGCCGGGGAAGGAGCATTGCCGAACTGCACGCTGTCGCAGCCTTCCATGTCGAAGGCTAGCGCCCCTTGCGGGCCGTTCAGGGTGCGCGGGCCGCCCATGATGATCTTGTCGAAGTCAGCGGGATTGCCGGTGGCGAAAGCCGTCTTCATGGTGTTGTAGGCATTCAGATTCACGCGCCCGTAGCCGTCCTGCAGCAGGCATTTCGTGAAGGTGCCGCTTTTGTCGAGATAGCGCGCTTCGTCGCCGTTCGTGGTGTGTGGAGGGACTGGAACCAGGGCGTCTTTCGTGGCAGCCGCAACGCGCAGGGCGAAACACTTCGCCACGCGCGTGTCGAGGCCCGGGGGCAGCGCGGTCGCGGCCTCGGCTCTGGTGCCACGAGTGTTCAATACTGGAGACAATCCAATGGCGCCGGCAGCGGCGGCGACTCCACCCAGTTTGCCGATGAACTTCCGCCGGCTGGGCGATGCCGGACGGGGTTCCTGTTCCACGGATGGGGGCAGGGGCAGATTCTTTGAATTTGCGGAGGGGCGTTCCACGTAAAGCCTCCTTCAGAAAAAGGTGAGGGGGTAGTTTGAGGGGAGTCTACGTTCTCAACTTCAAGAACGGCGCGATTATACACCCATCTCCAGATTCACAGCATGAATTGGTGGCGGCGGTAGGACTCGAACCTACGACCTACGGATTATGAGACCGTCGCTCTAACCACCTGAGCTACACCGCCACTGGCCTGCGAATCGGGGAGAATGCTCCGAAGAAAACGTACCGAAGAAACCGGGGCGCCGCTCGAACCCGGCACTCGCGCTGCATGGAAGCAACGAACCCGTCGGACCGTCACGTCCAGTCTCTTATTTTAAGAGGGGCCGTCAGATAGGTCAAACGCGGCCGCGTCATCCGGGCTATACTCTGCGGCATGATTATTGGCGCACACGTCCTCTTCTACAGCAGAGATCGATGAGAGCGATCGCTGTCATCCCGGCCCGTCTGGCGTCCACGCGCCTGCCCCGCAAGATGCTGCGCGAGATTGCTGGGAAGCCGTTGATTGGCGTCGTGTACGAAGCGGTGCGGTCTTCGCCACGGCTCGCGGACGTCATCGTGGCCACGGATTCCGAAGATGTTCTGAGCGCCTGTCGCGAGCATGGCTGGAAGGCGCAAATGACTTCCGCTGTGCACCGCAGCGGCACGGAGCGCGTGCACGAAATCTCGGGACGCGAGGCCGCCGACGTCTACATCAACGTCCAGGGCGATGAGCCGCTCACTCGTCCCGAGCAGATCGCGACCTTACTGCAAGTGATGGAGAATCCGGCGGCGATGGTGGGTACAGTGATGACGCCTGCCGCCGAGGTCGATATCCCGAGCCCGAACGCGGTGAAAGTCGTGGCCGATCTCAACGGGCGCGCGTTGTATTTCTCGAGGGCCACAATTCCTTTCGATCGCGACGGCACACGCCCGCGATACTTCAAGCACCTGGGCCTGTACGCCTATCGCAAAGCCGCGCTCGACCGGTTTGTGACGCTGCCCGAGTCATCTCTCGAAAAGAGTGAGCGGCTGGAACAGTTGCGGTTTCTGGAAAACGGCATTCCGATTTTCGTCGGCGAGACTCCCTATGACAGTGTGGGAGTCGATACGGAAGAAGATCTGCAGCGCGTGATTGAAATCCTGCGACAGCGCTGAACGGCGAGATTCAAACCTGCGGATGCGCGTTCTGCGTTCTGCCCCATTCTTCTGCGGCGGCCAGGCGCTTGGAAATCGAGGGATGCGAATGGAAAAACCACTCCACCGCCTTCGACGGCGTCCGCTCCGCCAAGTTCTGCTCCGCCAGTTTGTTCATCGAGGAGACGAACGGCTCAACGCTGTGGATGGACTCGAAGGCGTAGCGGTCCGCCTGGCGCTCGTTGTAGCGCGAATAGGCGTTGAGGGCGGGCATCAGCAGGAACGAGAGCACGACGGAAACCAACGCCAGCAGCGGCAGGTTGGCGAAGTCGGAAAGCTGCACGAACACGAACATGTGCTGATCCGCCGCATAGTGCAGCGCCCAGTTCGCCGCCCAGAAGCCGAACAGCGTGATCGCGGCCTGCACGAAGATGCTCTTCAGAATATGGCGATGCACCTGGTGCCCGAGTTCGTGAGCCAGCACCGCTTCGATTTCGTCGGGAGTGTAGTTGTCGAGCAGCGTGTCGGCCAGGATGATGCGGCGGGTCGCGCCGAGCCCGGTTAAAGCCGCATTCGCTTTCTTGCTCTTCTCCGAAAGCTTCCAGCGGTATACGCCGCGCACGCGTGTTCCGGCGCGCTCGCTCAACACCACCAGACGCCGCCGCAAATCTTCATTGTCGAGCGGTTCGAACTTGTAGAAGATGGGAAACAACATCACCGGCGCAAGCTGAGCCAGAACGATGAACAGGCCCATAAACAGGGCCCATGCCAGCACCCACCAGTGCTGCGGCCATTGCCGGATGGTGAAGTAGAGCAATTCAACCACGATCGTCCCCATCACGAGTCCGACCAAAAAACCCTTGGCTTCATCCCAAAGCCAGGAGCGGAATCTCTGGGTGGAGAGCTTGAACCGGCGCTCCAGCCGGAATCCGTAGTAATCGAGGCCAGAGCCCAGCGCCTTGCTGATCACAAGCAGCAAAAGCAAATACATGAAGACCGAGAGCGCGTAGTTCTGAAAGCCAAACTTCAGAGCACGGTCCCGCAGCCAGCCGGACCACCCCGTCACCAACAGCACAACCAGAAACACAAAGCCAAGGGAAAAATCGGCAATGCCCAGCCACCGCCGGATGCGGTTGTAACGGCGGGCCTCAGGCGAATCCGCCTGAGCCGCTTCGTGAACCGAAGTGGGATCGTCTGCCATGATCTCTTCTAAAAGTATCGCACTATCAGCTAGCGACCATCCCTGACGAAAGCCTCCCCAATCACAAGAAGTTCCTTCACCAACTCCGGCGATGACGCCTCGGTGTAAAGCCGCAGCAGAGGCTCGGTCCCGGAGGCGCGGAACAATACCCATGCCTCCGCTCCGTTCCCGTTGGTGGGTGCATCGAGGAAGAATTTCACTCCGTCCATGTGCTCCTTCTTCAGTACGCGGTAGCGCCCCAGAGCCTGCGTGCCTTCGGCGCGGGCGCGTTCAATCGCATTCTGCTTCATAACTTCGGGGATGTGAAGGTCGCGCCGACCGTAATAATGCGGCCCGAACTCGCGCTGCAAGTCCGCCACCAACTGGCCGAGCGGCTTGCCCTCTTCCGCCATCACGTTGGCGAGAAGCAGGCAATTCAGCACGCCATCGCGCTCCGGCAGAAATCGCGAATACCCGATGCCGCCCGACTCTTCCCCGCCGATTAAGATCTCGCGCTCCATCATCAGGTCGGCAATGTACTTGAATCCGATGGAAGTTTCGTGGAGCTTGCGTCCATACTTTGCCGCGATGCGGTCGAGCATGCGCGTGGTATTGAACGCGCGCACCACGTCGCCCGGCCATTTCTTGCGCTCCAGCAGCCAGCGCAGCAACACGCAGAAAATCTTGTGCGAGTCGACGAAACTTCCGTCTTCGGCCACGGCACCGATGCGGTCCGCGTCCCCGTCGGTGGCCAGCCCCGCGTCGCACTTCTCGCGGACCACCGTTCCCTGCAACATTTTCGTGTGTGGCTCAATCGGCTCGGGATTGATCCCGGGGAACAGCGGGTTCAGTTCCTCTCGAATCGCGACGTGCTGGACACCGCGCTCGGCAAAGATTCCCGACAGAACGCCGCGCCCGGAGCCGTACATCGCGTCCACCGCGAACTTGAATTTTGTTCTTGCGATGAGGTCCATGTCGGCGAAAGCGCAAACCGCGGCGATGTAGGATTTCTTGAGATCGACTTCCGTGATAGCGGCCTTGGCACCTTTCGGCGCGGCTCCCGCGGCAAGTTCCTCTTCGATCTTTTTCATGATGGCGGGCGTGGCCGAACCGCCGAAATTGCCCTTGAACTTCACTCCATTCCAGTTCCACGGATTGTGGCTCGAGGTGACCATCACTCCGCCCGCCGCGCCCTGATGCTTCACCGCATAAGAAACCGCGGGCGTAGGCGTGTAGTCGTTGGCAAGTTTCACCGGAACTCCCGCAGCCGCAACCACCTCCGCCACGACTTGAGCGGCCCGGGGCGAGGCAAACCGCGCGTC
>Ga0075017_100001808_pt1 | contig 13265 bp, 10 predicted proteins | sample AleBraG_ABR_2012_FD_71475 | JGI IMG/M metagenome (GOLD analysis project Ga0075017, IMG submission 71475) | Freshwater sediment microbial communities in response to fracking from Pennsylvania, USA - Alex Branch Run_MetaG_ABR_2012 | ecosystem: Environmental > Aquatic > Freshwater > Creek >... | reverse complement strand
TTTCTCTGTGATGTCATTTTTCGTCGCCAGCAGAATTACCGAGACGCCGGCTGTGGTGGGCCGGCTTTTGAGCTTCTCGACCAACTGACGTCCGTCCATCCCCGGCATGCGATAGTCACTGACCAGCAAATCCGGCGGGTCGTCCACCGCCTTGAGCAGAGCGTCCGCGCCGTCGGTCGCGGTCGTGACCCCGGCCAGTTGGGAAAGCGCCTGCCGCAGCATCCCCAGCACCATGGGATTGTCGTCAACCAGCAGGATTTTGACGTTACTTGCCATGCAGGATTCGGCGCTTGCTTCTGGGGCGAAGATAGTCTCCGCTCTTTCCTCCGGATTTTTTCTCCAGCACGATCTCGCGAATCTCGATGCCTTTGTCCAGCGCTTTACACATGTCGTAAACCGTGAGTGCGGCCACACTGGCGGCGACCAGCGCTTCCATCTCGACTCCTGTAGTCGCGGTAGTCTTAACTTTCGAGATAACAGCGACGCCATTCTCGCACAGCCGCATGGTCACATCAACGAAAGACAGAGGCAGCGGGTGGCACATCGGAATCAATTCTGAGGTGCGCTTCGCTGCCATGATCCCCGCCAACCGGGCGACTTCCATCGGGTTGCCTTTGCGATTCTTCGGCAGGGCATCGAGGACCGCAGGCTTCATGATCACGAACGCGCTGGCCTCAGCTTCCCGTTCGGTCGCGGCCTTGGGTGATACGTCCACCATTCTTGCGCGGCCGGCACGATCATAGTGGGAGAGCTTTTTCGCCATCTGTGATGAGCTTATCTTAATCTTACATGTCTCGGCAGCTCCATATCGCTATCTGCCTCAACCGCAAAATTGTTACCTGCAGATTGTGAATTATTGAATACAATCGCAACGGCTCGGCAATCGGCGATCGAGAAGCGTTCGCCGAAGGGCTTATATACATGATCGGCGAAACCATCTCCCATTACCGCATTTTGCAGAAGCTCGGAGGCGGAGGGATGGGCGTGGTTTACGAGGCCGAGGATCTTAAGCTTGGGCGGCATGTGGCCCTCAAATTCCTGCCCCCGGACCTTTCCCAGCAGCCGCAGAGTCTGGATCGTTTCCAGCGCGAAGCCCGCGCGGCTTCCGCCCTTAATCATCCACACATTTGCACCATCTACGAGATCGGCGAGTATCAGGGCCAGCCGTTCCTCAGCATGGAACTTCTGGAGGGCCAGACTCTAAAACACGTGATCGCCAATGGCCAGGTCGAGCTTGATAGCACGTTGGAATGGGGCGCCCAGATCGCTGACGCGCTTGACGCTGCTCATTCCAAAGGCATCGTTCATCGCGATATCAAGCCGGCTAATATTTTCGTGACCAACCGTGGCCAGGCGAAAATCCTTGACTTTGGCCTGGCCAAGCAAGCCGACGAGGGAAGCGGTGCGTCCACTCTCGGAATGTCACCCACGATTTCCGACCACTTGACCAGTCCGGGCACGACGCTCGGTACGGTGGCATATATGTCGCCGGAACAAGCCCGTGGTCGCGCGCTCGACGCTCGGACTGACCTGTTTTCGTTCGGCGTAGTTCTTTATGAGATGACCACCGGTGCACTTCCTTTTCAGGGCGCCAGCACAGCTGAAATCTTTGACGCCATCCTCAATCGTGAACCGGTCTCCGTGGCACGCCTGGCCCCTGCTGCACCCGCTGACCTGGAGCGGATCATTCTCAAGGCGCTCGAGAAAGACCGCGCCGTGCGCTACCAGCACGCATCTGAAATGGGCGCCGATCTGAAGCGCCTTCGTCGCGATTCTGAATCCGGCCGCACGACCGTCGTGGCGCCGGTTGCGCCGCAACCTTCTTCCCGTCGCGGTACGCTCCTGATCGCTGGCATATTTGGGCTGGCCGCCGTTGTCTTTCTGTTCGAACTCTATGCCTGGAATGCCCGGTCACGCGTAGCTCCAGCGGGAAGCGAAAATGTGGCGGGCGCGGCATCTTCATCCCAGCCTGCAGTGCACACGGTTGCCGTACTTCCGTTCCGCTCGCTCTCGGGCGCTCCTGCCGATGAATCCTGGGGTATCGGGATGACCGACGCCATCATCACGCGCCTGGCTTCGCTCCAGAACCTTGCGGTCCGGCCTACCAGTTCCGTATTGAAGTACGTCAAGGACCCTGCCGATCCGGCGCAGGTTGCGAAGGATCTCCAGGTGGATTCGGTCCTGGAGGGAACTTACCAGAGAGTCTCCAATGTCATCCGTGTCTCCGTACAACTTATCGATCGGCAGAATCAGTCGACTCGCTGGGCCGCTCGTTACGACCTGCATGCGGATGACATGCTGAAGTTCCAGGATGAGGTCGCGCAGAAGGTCGTCGACGGCCTCAAAGTGGACTTGTCGGGCAAAGAGCAGCAGGGTCTGGAAGCGCCACTCACGTCGTCGCCCGAAGCCTACAACCTTTATTTGCAGGCGCGCTTCTTTCGCAATGAGTATTTTATGACGTCGCAGCTGAGTAGCCTGCAACGTGGGCAGAAACTCCTGGAACAAGCCATCTCGGAGGATCCGTCATTCGCCGATGCCCATGCTTTGCTGGCCTCGATCTACGCGATGGAGAGCGCAAATTTTCCAGAGAACGGCGCCCAAAACCTGGAGCGGGCGGAGGCAGTGGCTCGCAGGGCAGTTGCGCTAAAACCAACCTCGATCGAAGCTTTGACGGCGTTGGGAGGCGCACTGGCCGAAGGGGGACAGAACCTGGAGGCCATCAGAACGCTGCGCAAAGCGGTAACGATCGCTCCCAACTTCGATCTGGCGTGGGATCTTCTTGGCTACACCTACCACTACGCCGGCTTGCTGGACCTCGCCGAAAGCGCCTACGACCGGAGCATCGAACTGAACCCGACCACGATTCGCGTTCACTGGATGCACGCACGCATGCACTTGTACCAGGGACGGGCGCAGGAAGCAGAGCAAGAAATGCGACGGGTGCTGGCGAACAATCCGGATCAGTTCAAGGCCCTGTCCTATCTTGGCGAGTTCCTGTATTACGAGGACAAGCCGGCCGAGGCGGAAGCTGTTCTCACCCGTGCCGTCCAACTCGGCCGGAACAGCGGCGACGACTCGCCCTTTCTGCTGGCCGGATTTCTCTATGCCTCCAAAGGAGAAAGGTCCAAGATCGATCCCGTGGTTTTCAAGTACCGCCCTGAGCAGGTCATCGATGGAGATCAAGCTTACTGGACCGGAGGTATCTACGCGTTGCTCGGCGAGAAGGCTCAGGCGCTGGCGTGGCTCAGGCGCGCAGTCGCTCTAGGCAATCACAACTACCCGTGGTTCCAGCGTGACAAAAACTACAACGGCCTGCGGAACGATCCGGAATATCAGAAGATCATGGAAGAAGTTCGCGTGCACCTCCAGCAATACCGCGAGGCAGCCGAGCAAAACTGACCCCTCACTGCGGCAGAACGGCTACCCACTCTCCCGCTGCAATTTTTTCGCGATCGGGAGGAATAACCAGGAAGCAGTTGGCTCGCGCCGTGGCTGCCACATCGCCTGACCCCTGCCAGCGAGCCAGTTCGACCTCGGCGTCCTCGAACTCTCCAGTGAGCACCCCCGGCAGAAATCGCGTCAAGCCCGTCTTGGTCTTGATCTCCTTCCTCAACTGGGCACGCAGGAAAACAAGCTTGTGCGGTGACAAGCCTGCAAGCGCCTCCAACACGGGCCGCACAAACAATTCAAAGGTCACCATGGTAGAAACTGGATTACCCGGGAGACCAAAGAAATATCTTGCTGCCATCCGTCCGAACACCGCCGGCTTCCCCGGCTGAATCTTTGCGCCAGTGAAGAAAAATTCAGCACCGAGCTCTTGCAGCGCTTGCTCTACGAGGTCGTACTTTCCCATGGACACGCCGCCGGTGAGCAATAACAGCTCCGACTGAAGTCCCTCGCGGATCAGTTCACCGAGCTTTGCTCGCTCATCCGGAGCAATGGGCAGCAGTACCGGCTCTCCGCCGCCTTCCAGCACCTGTGCCGCCAGCGAGTAGGTGTTGGAATTGCGAATCTGGTTCAACTCAGGCTGAGCGTGAACATCCACAACCTCGTCGCCAGTCGAGAGAATCGCCACTTTAGGCCTCAAGTAGACTTCCAGTCTCGTCTTCCCGACCGATGCTGCCATCGCGATGCCCGCGTAATCGACTCGAGTTCCCACGGGCAACAGAATCGCTCCACGCTTCGCCTCCGAACCGGTGGGCACAATGTTTTCACCGCTGCTTGCCTGCCTGAGGACAGTAACCTCGTCATCGACCCTTGAGGTCTGTTCCACCATCACCACGGCATCGGAGCTATCAGGCGCCGGCGCGCCCGTCATGATGGCTGCAGCTTGACCGGGTTTGATGACGACCGGGGCCGTACTCGCCGGCATACCTGCTTTGATCTCCCCGACTACCTTCAGCGTCGCAGGAACCAGAGTGACGTCGGCAGCTCGCACCGCGTATCCGTCTCTGGTCGAACGGCGAAAGGGCGGGAAATCGCGATCGGCGATCAAGGGCTCCGCTAACACCCTCCGTAATCCCTGCAGAAGTTCGGCCGTCTCCGTTCCTCGTGCCTTTAGCCCAGCGGCGCGCTCCTCTACGGCGTGCCGCGCGTCCTCAAAACTGAGAATGGTTGGAGTCGATTCCTTGGCCGGCATGTAACTGATCATACGGATGGGAGGGAGGAAAATCTAACCTTGAGCCGCTGGAATACCGCTGGCAAGAAGTAACTGCATGTGCCGCGGCGATGACCAGAACAAACGCAATGGCGTTATCGCGCTAGTTCCTGCTTCAGGATGGAGGGATTGGTTGAGTAGGCAAGGCCAGCTTCCAGATTGATGACTCCGGTCCGAACGAGCTTTGCGATCTCGCCGTCGAAATGCTGCATCCCGTCCGCCCGGCCGGCCGTAATGGCATCGAGGAAGGTCTTTCCTGACTGCTCTCCGTGCTCCATGCACCACCGAGTTGCAGGTGTCGATTTCAGAACTTCAACGACGGGAACCCGGCCGGTCCGATCCGTCTTCGGGATCAGATTCTGAGAAACGATGTAGCGGAAATTCTTTGCCAGCCGGCTGCGGATCGACGGCTGATCCGCCAAAGGGAACGCACCCACGATCCGATCCACGGTTTTTGACGCATCCACCGTATTCAAGCTGGAGAGCACCAGATGCCCCGTCTCAGCCGCTTCCAGAACCGTTTGCATGGTCTCGCGGTCTCGTAGTTCGCCCACCAGGATCACCTTCGGAGACTGCCGCATGGCAGCCCGCAAGGCCAGGGCAAAATCCGGAGTGTCACTGTGAAGTTCCCGCTGGTGAACCGTGGACCGCTTGTGATTGTGCAGAAACTCGATGGGGTCTTCCACAGTAATGATGTGATAGCAATACTCGCTGTTGATGCGATCGAGCAACGCCGCCAACGTAGACGACTTGCCCGAAGCTGTTGGCCCCGTCACCAGCACGATTCCGTTCTGGGTGCCGGCTACCTCCGCAAGATACGAAGGCAGGTGGAGCGCTGCGAAGTCGGGTATCGCCGTCGGAATCACCCGCATCACGACTGCGCAACTGCCACGCTGAATGAAAACATTGACCCGGAAACGAGCCGTTCCCGCCAGTCCGTACGATACGTCGCAAGAGCCCTGTTCCCGCAACACGTTGATGGCCTGTTTGTTGGTGCCGATCAGATCAGCGGCAATGCGGCGCGTGTCGTCGGCAGTCAAACTCGTTGAATCCCGGAATTCGACGCCGATCAGCTGTCCGTCAACTTCAATCTGGGGAGGGCGTCCGGGCGAAAAGATCAGATCACTGACCTTCTCAGAGGCACGCAGCATCGCTCCCAGCAGGGCTTCAGTCGGTACCGTCCCCGTGCCGGGAATTCCTTCCAGGTGCACAGTGATGGGTGCGTGCCCAGGTGCTGCCATTGGCTCCTCGCAAAGGGTCCGAAATGTGAGGGGGAGGGCTCTCGCTTAGATCGGGCCAGAATCCTACTCTAGCCCTTGCGCGCCAAATCTCGAAGGACTGCAGGTACGTAGACCTTGGTAATCGAACGGGCTTTCTAACCGCATTCCAACCACAAAAAAAGAGGCAGCGTTGAAGCGGCCTCCTCTTGTTCCGGAATCCGAATGCTATTGCTTTTTCGCCGGGGCCTTCTTTTTGCCGAACTGGGTTTCAACCGTTGCTCCGATGCTGGCGAGCATCTGTTTGGCGGGTTCCGCATACGTCCCTGTTGGAGCCAGTTCCAGGTACTTGTTAAAGGCGTCAGCGGTGCCATCGGGTGCGACCATCTTGTCGCCTTTCAGGGTCGCCTTGCCAATCATGTTCACGCCTTTCCAGTAGTAGGCGTCGGCCTTGGTGGGATCGGCCGCAATCACCTTGTCGAAGGCCACAATCGCGTCGTCGACTTTCCCCGCATTAGTAAGTACTGCGCCCACGTTGAATTCGTACTGTGCCGCACCGGCAGGATTGATCTGGGCAGCCTGCGTATAGCTTTTGACGGCGTCGTCGACCTTCCCCGACTTTGCATATACCTCGGCAAGATTGTTGTAATACGCTGCCAACTGCTGCGCAGAGGCATTGGGAGGTGTGCCTTGACCGGCAGGAGCTGCTTGTCCGGGTGTTCCGGCAGCGGATTGATCGCCACCTTTAATCTGAATCGCCTTCTGGTAGTCCTCGGCCGCTGATTCGTAGCGCTTCTGCTTTTCAGCCGGGTCTGCCTGCTTAATCGCCGACTGACGGTACGCGTCACCCAGCTTGAACCAGAGCAGATCTCGCGATGGGTCCATCTGGGTCGCCTCGGTAAGGATCGTGATGGCCTGCTCGTAGTCTCCCGCCTGGCTCGCCTGAGTCGAAGCCGCCAGCTTTTCGTTGAGCGCCTTGATGGTCATGTTCTCTTTTTGAGCTTTGGTCGCCTGCTCCTGCACCGCCTTTGCCTGCTCAGCACTCATGCCTTGTTTCGCAGCGCTGGATACCTGCTCCTTTTTGAGGTCGAAATCCAAGTCCAGCTCGTCGAGGCTCACATTCACATTGTTGATGTGCCAGATCTCCGCGTTGTCCTTCAAAAGCCGGACGTTGTACTTCCCGGGAGATATGCCCAGCGAGAAATACTCGCCTTTGTTGTTGGTTTTCAGGTTGTATTTTCGGCCGGTTTCCGTGCTTGTCCACTCGACGGTGGCACCCGCAATTATGTTGCCTTGCTGATCCTTACACACGCCTTTTACGCTTCCGGTCTGCGCAAGGGCGGCAGGCGCACCAAAACCTGCCAAAAAGCCCGCGACCGCAATGATGATGATGAAACGGTTTCTCATATTCTGGCCTCCCGGCAAAGAACCAAAGAGTTTACGATTTCCGATTTTCAATTGCCACTCGCCCGCCCTGCCGACATCAAGACGGTGACAATTGAAAACGAGAAATCCGCGACAGTCAAACTTTGCCCGCCGCATGAGCGTACGGGATCGGATCTTCGGTCCCGGCGTCCCGAAACGCGCTCAAACGCAGCACGCAACTGTCACATACGCCACAGGCGAAATCTTCCCGGCTATAACAAGACCACGTTAAATCGAACGGCGCGCCCAATTCAAGGCCAAGCGTCACAATCTGAGACTTGCGCAGCGCAATCAGCGGGGTGACTACTTCAATCTGTCCTTCCTTCGTTCCCGCTCTGACGACTTCATTGAATGCCTTGTAATAAGCCGGCCGGCAGTCCGGGTAGCCGGAGCTATCCTGCTCGACAGCACCGATATAGACCTTCGTGGCGCCCAGCACTTCAGCCCAACTCACCGCCACAGCCAGAAAATGGGCATTTCGAAACGGAACATAAGTGACCGGTATCCCGTGCCCGATCGCCGAGGATTCCGGGACGGCGATATCGGTATCGGTCAACGCCGAACCGCCAATGGCGCGAAACACCTCGTTGCGAACGGTCAGGCGATCCCGAATACCCAGCCGGTCACAAATCCGAAGGAAGGATCGGCGCTCGCGTTCCTCGGTGCGTTGCCCGTAGCTGATGTGGACCGCGGCGGCCTGCGAGTCCCGAGCCGCCAGCGCCGCGCAGACGCAAGAATCCATGCCCCCGCTCAGCAGGACCACAGCGCGCTGGTTTCGGTCGGTCATGTCTGGAGTTCTGGAGGAGCAACGTGTGCCAAGCGGCTTCCTGCTACACGCTCTTCAGCGCCGGGTCCCAAATAAACTTGTGGATCTGAAGCCCCAGGCGGGCAGGGACGTTATCCGCCAGCATCCACTCCGCAAGTTCCCGTGGATCCACCAGACAATGGGTCGTATCGCGCGCGCCGGTCGCATCCTTGCTGAAAGCCGGGGACAAAATCACGGCATTCACCCGAGACGGGAGATCGTGCCGCATGGTGAAGTCGCGAGCAAACTCATAGTCGGTCCGATCGCTCACGACAAACTTCACCTCATCGCGAGGACCCAGCACATCCAGGTTTTCCATGTCGAACGAGTCGCCCTCGCCGGAATTGGGGCACTTCACATCGACGATCTTGATTACTCGGCTGGGCACGTGCGCAAGCGGCCGCTCTCCACTGGTTTCGAGGAGCACGGTGTAGCCCGCGGTCAGGAATCGCTCCATCAGCGGCACAAGCTCACGCTCCTGGAGCATCGGTTCGCCTCCGGTGATCTCAATGAGCCCGCCCTCGGGGCTGAGAGATTCGACTTCCGCTTCGATCTGCTCCAGGCTCATGCGATGTCCGCCGGTGAAGGTGTATTCGCTGTCGCACCAGTTGCAGCGCAGATTGCACCCTGTCAGACGAACAAAGACGCACGGCAATCCTGCGTAACTGGATTCTCCCTGGATCGACTTGTAGATCTCGGTTATCTGCATGAAGCGACCGATGCCTTGACACGCAGTCGCAAGGAATTACTCGCTATAACTCGCTGTCGTCGTGTCAGTTTCAAAGATGGTGACGTGCTTCACGTGGACCCGCCCACTGGTCACTTTATCCAGCTTGATATTGGTTTCGTCATAAAAATACTTCGCCAGGTTCTCGGCCGAGGGATTGAGCACCGTGAAGGGCTCCAGATCATTGATCATCTGATGGTCAAGGCGGTCAATCACGTGTTTCATGGCTTCGCGCAGATCCTTGAAGTCGAGCAGCAACCCCGCCTTGTCGAGTTGCTGGCCGGCCAGAGTGATCCGCACCTTGTAGTTGTGCCCGTGCGGATTCTCGCACTTGCCCTTATAGTTGCGGAGGTAGTGTCCCGCCGCAAACGTGTCTTCCACTGTAACTTCGAACATTCACCCTCTCGCGAGCCGCCCGATGACGGCCCCAACCCGCTGAACAAACCTTTATTTTACCGCTAAAGCGTGACGATATACTCCGCGAATAAGGTGTTCGCGTGGGCGGTTCTTGACGCCGGTAGAGATGCACGCAAGATTCTTCGCTCCGCCTGAAAGACGGCTTCGCTCAGAATGACCATCCTGGATGGGTTGTTTCTAGGCCTCATCTCCGGCTCCAAAGAACTCTTCGACCTGCCGCAATTCCGTAGTCCGACGGTAGTCTGGCAGGCTCTCTACAAACACCCGCCCGTAGGCCTTCTTCAGGATGCGGTTGTCGAGCAGTGCCAGCAATCCGCGGTCGTGCAAGGACCGGATCAGCCTGCCAAATCCCTGCTTCAGAGTGATCACCGCCGCAGGTACCTGGTACTGAAAGAAAGCGTTCCCGCCCTCGGCGTCGATTGACTTCACGCGGGCCGACACAATTGGGTCGCTGGGAACGGCAAACGGCAGGCGATCGATGATCACACAGCTGAGCTGCTCCCCTTGCACATCTACGCCCTGCCAGAAGGAGGAGGTGGCGAACAAGACTGCGTGCGGTGTCAGGCGAAATTCCTCCAGCAGCGCACTTTTTGGGGCATCACCCTGCAAGAGCATTGGATATTCGAGCTCGCCCAGCAGGCGCTGGTAGACGTCATTCATCTGCGCATAGCTGGTAAAAAGTACGAACGCCCGCCCGCGCGTGATTTCCAGCAAGCGCCGAATGCGATCTGCAGCCTTCGCCGCAAACTGCGGCGTACGAGGGTCGGGCAGGTCCGGCGGCACATATAGCATGGCCTGACTCGCATAGTCGAAGTGCGAAGCGAGCACCAGTTCGCGGGCGTGTTCCAGGCCGACCCTGCGTCGCATGTACTCGAATCCCCCGCCCACAGCCAACGTCGCCGACGTCAGCACCGCACACTCCAACTGGTCGAAGAGGCAGCTTTTCAGGATTGGTGCCACGTCGATCGGTGTTGCTTGCAGAAATACATTCTGTCTTTGCCTGGGTGCGCCCCCTCCTCCGCTCCGGGCGCCCCGGCGCTCGATCCAGAAAACGGTGTTGTGATCCTCGGACTCCATCACGAAGCCTAGCTGCACCTGCAATTCCTGTGACCGCCGGCTGAAGTTATAGACCTCCTCGGGCTTCGACTGCATGTTCTCGATCTCAGACGCCAGGCGGCGCAGCGCCTGCTGCAGCGCGATGAACTCGTCCCCGTTCTCTTCGAGGAACTCATGCCGGTTCTCGAAGGAAAAGCGGCCGTCCCCCGGGGGCAAGAGCGCAAAGAAGAATTGCGCCCGCTCGCGCAGACTTTTCAGTGCTCCGGAGAGCGCAGCCGAGAGCAGCTTGTTTCGCTGTAAGGAGGCTTCCACGTCACGGCAAAGATCTTCCACACGCGAATTGCTCACCGATATCCCGAAATAACTTCCGGCCACATCCTCCAATTCGTGTGCCTCGTCGAAAATGACGGCCCCAACATCAGGCAGGATTCCTGCGTCCGGCGCATACTCCGACGCTTGTTTGATCGCCAGGTCGGCAAAGAAAAGGTGGTGGTTCACGATGATGATGTCGCTCTCCATCGCGCGCCGGTGCATTTCGGTGATGAAGCATTTGTCCCAGCTGCTGCATTTTTGACCCAGGCAGGTGTCGGCACGCGCGTCCAGCTTGTGCCAGAGGGCGCTCGCCTCAGGTAGCTCGGCCAGTTCGGAGCGATCCCCGGTGCCTGTCGTCTTTTCCCAGGCCGCAATCGACCGGTAGTGCTCAATTTCTTCCAGACCGCTGAGGACAGGCTGATCGGTAAGATCGTAGAGCTTCTTACGACACAGATAATTGTTGCGGCCCTTCATGTAACAGACATTCAACTTCCCCTCGGCATGAGGAAAAAGAGCCTGTTCGAGAAAGGGAACGTCCTTGTAGAAAAGCTGTTCCTGCAGATTCTTGGTGCCGGTAGAGATGATTACTCGCTTGCCCGAGCGGATCACCGGCAGTAGGTATGCGAGCGTCTTGCCAGTGCCCGTGCCAGCCTCCACGATCAAATGCCGTTTTTCCTCGAGGGCCTGCTCGACCGCTTGCGCCATCTGCAACTGCCCCCGGCGGAATTCGTAGGCGTGATGAGTCCGCGAAAGCACGCCGCCGGGCGCGAAAAAGCTGTAGAGCGAGCCGCTTTGGTCGCGGCTTTTGGGGGAGCTTGGCACTGCGGGCTGAGTGGGAGAAGCCACGGAGTCTCTATAATAGACGCACGCACCGTGTAAGGTCAGGTGCAGCAGGTTGCCGCCGCGCGTCTTTAATTCCAATTACCCATGCTACAAGTCGCTGAAAGACCCGAATCCGTCACCACGCTTCCGATCCTCGCCATTGTGGGTCGGCCCAACGTGGGCAAATCCACGCTCTTCAATCGATTGGTGGGCTCACGTCGCGCGATTGTCGGCGACGAGCCGGGCATTACGCGCGACCGCTTGTACGGCGAAGGAGAATGGCTAGGACATCATTACCGTGTCGTGGATACAGGCGGCATCATTCCTGAAGAGAAAGATTTCATCCCATCTGAAATCTTTCGTCAGGCTAAAGTCGCGCTCGTGGAAGCGGCGGCGGTCATCATGGTGGTCGACGCCCGCACCGAACTCGCCTCCGCCGACCTTGAACTCGCGCGCCTGCTCATCAGGACCGGCAAGCCACTCTTCCTCGCCGTCAACAAGGTCGACAGCGACAAGCAGACGGCCCTGACCGGCGACTTCCACCGGCTCGGCATTTCCAAACTATTTCCCGTCTCTGCCGAACATGGCCGTGGTGTCGACGATCTGCTCGACGGGATATTTGAAGCCATTGAGCCCGACGGGGCGCGCCCTGAGCTTTCGCAACCCGAACCGTCACAGTCGGAGGAAGGCTTAGCCGAAGCGCCCGAGCCGAAGGGAGCCAAGGAGCCGAAAGAGACCAAGATTGCCATCATCGGCCATCCCAACGTCGGCAAATCGACCCTGCTTAACCGCCTCACTGGAACATCACGTTCGATCGTGTCGCCCATCCCCGGCACCACCCGCGATGCGGTCGATGAAATCGTTGAGCACAACCAAAGCCGGTTCCGTTTCATAGACACCGCCGGTATCCGGCGCAAGGGCAAAACCGAGCTGATGGCAGAGAAACTCTCCGTCGTGATGGCCCGCAAGCATCTCGAAGCCGCCGACATCGCTCTGCTCGTGATCGATGCCACCGAGGGCGTGACCGCGCTCGACGCCACCATCGCCGGTTACGCGCACGAGAGCGGCCGCTCCGTCATTATTGTCGTCAACAAGTGGGATTTGATCACCGCGGGGAAAAGCCGTCCCATCAGCCAATCTAAAGCTGCTCGAATGCAGGAAAGCAAGCGTACGGGCGACCGAGCTGAATACGAGTACAAACTTCGCGATGCATTGAAGTTTCTCAACTACGCTCCCGTCCTATTCGTTTCCGGCGCGACCGGCAAAGGCACGGAAAAGATCCTGCCCATGATCGAGAAGGTCGCCGCCGAGCGCCGCAAGCGCATCCCTACCGCCGAAATGAACCGCTTCATCAAGCATGTTGATTTCGAACGCGCGTCGGTCCCCATGCGCCAACGCGTCAAGATCCTGTACATGACGCAGTCGAACGTGGCCCCACCCACGTTTATTCTATTCACCGACCGCGCCGTCAAATTGCACTTTTCCTACCAGAGATTCCTCGAGAATCAGATCCGGCATGCGTTCGGCTTCGTGGGCACGCCGATCTGGATCAAGAATCGGGCGTGAAAGTAACTCGTTGGAGCTCTGCCCCGCTCCCCGCGCTCATTTACAATCCACCTTCGGCTCGATCTCATGCGCAAGGCAATCCTGCTCTACAATCCAGCTTCCGGAAATAAACACGAGCGTCGCCTCTCGGACGTCGAATCTGCGCTCGCTGTCGTGCGTGCTGCTGGCGTGGAGGCCTCGAAGTCTCCCACCGGTTCCAGCACCGAGGCTGCCGAGCAGGCCCGCGAGGCGGTTGCAGCCGGATGTGACACCATCTTCGCC
>Ga0075017_100001807_pt1 | contig 13269 bp, 8 predicted proteins | sample AleBraG_ABR_2012_FD_71475 | JGI IMG/M metagenome (GOLD analysis project Ga0075017, IMG submission 71475) | Freshwater sediment microbial communities in response to fracking from Pennsylvania, USA - Alex Branch Run_MetaG_ABR_2012 | ecosystem: Environmental > Aquatic > Freshwater > Creek >... | reverse complement strand
TTGAAGCCCATCTTCTTGATCGCGTCTTCGACCACCTGGACATTCTTTGGGCTCTTGATTCGGACACTCAATCTCGAATAGGTCTGGGCGCCGTCGAGTGCGCGGGTGGTGTCGCGCAGGTCGGTGGGCTGCACTACATGCAGGCTCTCGGCAAGTTTGATGGGAAGAAACACACGGGCCTGCCCCCCGCCACGCATGGTATCCGGATCAAGATCGGCGATGCCGACAATTTTCAGCGTCAGCAAATGGGAGACGACTGAGTACGAAGCTCCCTGCACTTCGTCAGATTTACCCGGCATCTTTTCTTCCGAGGCATTTCCCGCGGACGACATCGGCTGCGCGGTCCGCTCCGCATACCGCATCACGAGTTCCTTGCCGAGCAACGGCTTTGCGAGCTCAGCAACCAGCGGATCTTCGATGCCCGGCCTAGATTTCCGTCCCAGCAGTTGAGCGGCGAACGCCTTCTGCAGGATGACTTCCGGCGCAGTTTCGGAAGAGAAGAATGATCCCTGCATCCCCTCGAATGCGTCATTATTGCGCGAGGAAGAGGGCAGGCCGGCGACCATGCTCAGGTGAGGCTTACCTTCAAACTGAAGATCGGTGATGAAGCGAATATCGGGGGAGACCTCGGCGACTTCAGGAAGCTGCCCAATCTTCTGGCGGGCGGATTCATCCAGCACAGGACTCTCGGCAGGCGACGGGCCGTTGTCTTCCTCGCGATTGAACCCGCGTAAGTCACGGCGAGAGGTGACCACCACGGTGTCAAAGAGTCCCGACCGTTGCAGACGGCGCGAAGCCAATTGCTGAAGCCCGATGCCCAGCGCCAACATGGCAACGAGTGACGCCACCCCCACTGCGATGCCAATCGTTGTCAGAGAATTTCGCAAAAAAGACTCGCGCAGGTTACGGACGGCAAGCTCAGAGAGATCGTAGGTCTTCAAGGCCGGTCCCCTCCCGCGTGGCTCGCCGCCGCAGGAACATTCGACTGATCGCCCACCAGCTTGCCATCCGCGAGGAAAATCATTCGCTGCGCATAGCGGTCGGCGAGAGATCTCTCATGTGTGACCAGAACAACGGTCATTCCGAGTGACTCGTTGAACTCGCGAATCATATTCATGATCTCGGTGCCGGTGTTGCTGTCGAGATTGCCCGTCGGTTCGTCGGCCAATAAAAGTTGTGGCCGGTTGATCAACGCGCGCGCCAGCGACGCCCGCTGCTGCTCGCCGCCGGAAAGCTCGCTAGGTCGATGCGCCATTCTCGCCGCCAAACCAACTTTGTCCAGAGCCTGGCGGGCAAGTTCGGCACGTTGGCCGCGTTCCACTTCCGCGAAACGCATGGGCAATTCGACGTTTTCGCGCAGCGTCATGCTCGGGATCAGGTTGAAGGATTGAAACACCATCCCCACAGTATTCAAGCGATATTTGGCGAGTTCGTCCCGCGAAAGTTTGGACAAGTCTCTTCCCTGAACAACCACCGACCCGGCGGTGGGGCTATCAAGGCCGGCGATCAGGTTCAGCAGCGACGATTTTCCCGAACCCGACGTCCCGAGTAGGGCAACGAATTCTCCGGCTCGCACCTGGATGGAAATTCCATCCACGGCACGAATGAGGGCTTGTCCCATCTGGTAGTGTCGCGAGAGATTTTCAGTAAGAACAGCCGGAACACCGTTCTGGGGAGACAATGTCGGAGAGGTCGTCATTCTTGATTTAGCGAATCTCTCCCCTCATCACGCGCAACGCGTCGGCAGCATTGACATCCGGCTTTGAACCATTTCCAGAGCCGTCTTTATCCGCACCAACCAACGCGCCATCGCCCTCGCCTGGAGCCAGAAAGAGATTGCTCTCGAGGCCATGCTGCTTCGTGTACAGATCAAAATAGCGGCCGCGCATGGCGTACAACTCCTCGTGCTTCCCTCGTTCCACGATTTCCCCCTGCTCGACCACGAGGATCTGGTCCGCACGCCGAATGGTCGACAGCCGATGCGCAATTACGAAGGTGGTGCGGCCCTGCATCAGATACGAGAGCGCCTGCTGAATCAAGGCTTCAGATTCCGAATCCAGGCTGGAAGTGGCCTCGTCTAGTATTAGGATGCGCGGTTCAGCCAGGATGGCACGTGCGATCGAAATTCTCTGCCGCTGCCCCCCGGAGAGCTTCACTCCCCGCTCGCCGACCACGGTGTCGTACTTGTCGGCAAAGCTTTCAGCGAACTCGTCGACCCGGGCAATCCGGCACGCCCGCATGAGTTGTTCCTCTGTCGCGTCCGGACGGGAAAAAGCTACATTCTCGCGAATCGTGCCGTCAAAGAGAAACGATTCCTGCAACACCACTCCAAGATGCGTGCGATAGGAATCGAGGCGCACATGGCTGAGGTCGGTCCCGTCAATGAGTACCCGACCTTCGGTCGGAATATAGAACGCGGATATCAGGCCAATGGTCGTCGACTTGCCCGACCCCGAGGAACCCACCAGAGCCGTTACCGTGCCCGGCTCGGAATGAAACGAAACATCGCGCAAAACCGTGCGGTTGCCGTCATAACTGAAACTTACATGGTCGAAATCAACGTTCCCGCGAATATCCTCCAGCGCGACTGTGCGTCTGGGGTCTTGATCCTCGGGCCGCTCGCTCAGAATCTCGTGAGTGCGCTCCAGGCCAGCTAGCGCTTCCGTCAGCTGCGTGCCTATAGAGACAATCTGAATGATGGGCGCCACCAGAAACCCGAGAAACAGCGTGTAGGTAAAAAAGCTGCCCACCGTCATCGCGCCGGCCATAATCTGGTGTGCACCCACGTACATGATCAGCGTTCCGACTACCCCGAGCAGGAGGCTAGCCGACAGGCTCATCACGGAACTCGCGGTCAAGGTGCGCATGACGTTGTCCAGCAGACGCCGCACGCCCACCGCGAAAACCTTCTCCTCCCGCTCCTCGGCGTGGTAGCCCTTGATGACACGCACACCACCCAGCGATTCAGCCAGGCGTCCCGTTACCTCCGCGTTGATTTTGCCTCGCTCGCGAAATATAGGACGAATAGTACTAAAAGCCTTGTTCAGCGCGAGGGCAAAACAGATCAGAAAACCGAAGGCCAGAAGCGTCATCAGAGCGCTGATGCGAAAGAGCACAATCAACGCGATAGTGGAAGTGAGCAACCCTCCGGCGAAGTCCACCAGCCCCGTGCCGATCAGGTTCCGCACTCCCTCAACATCATTCATGATGCGCGAGACGAGTGTGCCCGTCTTGGTCGAGTCATAGAAAGCAACAGGCAACCGCCCCACATGCGCCTGCACCTTTTGGCGAAGTTCGGTGATCAACCGCTGCGCAGCTTTTGACAGCAGCTGGGTCAGAGAGAACGAGGTTATGCCCTGGATCGCCGTCGCCGCCAGAACCCCCAGCACCAACGGCTTGAGGAGTTCCACATGATGCTTGGCAATCACGCTGTCGATCAAGTACCGGGTGGAGTAAGGGAGGACCAACCCGGAAACCCGGTTGATCACCATTAGGAGAAACCCCAGCGCCAGCAAGCCACTGCGGGGGCGAATCAGCTCCATCACCAGCGGAAGGACGGTCCGAAGCTTGGGGTTGCGCGATTTCGAATCCTTGGAATTGGCGGCTCTGCTTGCCATTGTGCCTCAAGTTTAGACAACTTTTACCTCCGCCGGGCTTCATTTTAGTATTCGGCCTACTGATGTCGAATTGGAACGATCCCGCCTGAAAATGCCGAGTACCTGGTTCAATAATCTCTTCCCGCAGAGAATGTTTAGCGGTACGCTAGCAACCATAAGGAAGTTTGGTCCCTCTATAGGCGAGACACAGGAGCATTAATCGATGACTACAATCAAGGATCAGGACCGTGAGAAGGGGGCAGTGGAGCAGGATAACCCCACCCAATCCACAAACGAATCCCAACGCGGTCAGCTGGGGCACCGCGACCAGAATCCCATGCTGAAGGATGCAGACACCGACTTTCCAGAACCAGGGTCAAGTCCGGAACACAGCGGCGAACCCGAAGATCGCAAGCTGCAATTGACGTAGCAACGCGGTCGCACTTGCAGCAAGCATCCGTTTCATCCGAGAAAAAAGCCCTCCGAATGGGAGGGCTTTTTATTCCCACAAAAATACGGGATTACCTTAGCTCCTCCATGACCTGCTCCAGTACCTCGCGGCTGGGGCGGGTAACCGACTCAGGCAGCGTTGCCAACGGCTGGTCAGTCATGTTGAGCATGTCGATGAAGGTTGGCGCCTGGGTATTCACGTAGAAGACGCCGGTCAGGACCTCACCTTTTTCGTGCGCTTCCATCAGTCGCTTGATGGCCTGGATCTTGTCCGTCGGATCGTAATCTTCCTCCAGCTTTCTCAGACGCAGCCGCGAACCGTCATGCATCGTGACTTCGACCGTCGCACCGGCATCGTATTCCACATTAATCTCTTCGAATGCCGGCACTAAGCTGATGTCCTGCAACGGCTCTTCGTGATCCTTCATGTATTTGTAGGACTTCGTCGACCCTTCGTGGTCGTTGAAAGTGACACACGGCGAGACTACATCCAGCATCACCGTTCCCTTGTGGGCAATGGCGGCTTTCAGCATGCTGTGGAGTTGCTTCTTGTCGCCCGAGAACGACCGGCCCACGAATGTCGCGCCGAGTTCGATCGCCATGGCGCAGGTATCGATCGGAGGAAGGTCGTTGATGACACCGGTCTTCAGTTTCGATCCCAGATCCGCCGTGGCGGAGAACTGTCCCTTCGTGAGGCCGTACACGCCGTTGTCTTCGATGATGTAGATGATGGGCAGATTGCGGCGCATCAGATGCACGAACTGTCCTATGCCTATCGAAGCCGTGTCGCCATCGCCGCTAACTCCCAGAGTAATCAGGTTGCGGTTCGCCAGCATGGCGCCGGTAGCCACCGAGGGCATGCGCCCGTGAACCGTGTTGAAGCTGTGGGCACGGCTCATGAAGTAAGCGGGGCTCTTCGAGGAGCAACCGATGCCGCTCATCTTGGCTACGCGCTCGGGCTGAACACCCATTTCGTACATCGCGTCAATGATTCGCTCGGAGATGGCGTTGTGACCGCAGCCGGCGCAAAGAGTAGTCTTGCCCCCGCGATAGTCAAGTACCGCCAATCCGATGCGGTTGGTCTTGGGAGCCGGAGTGCTGGTGGGAGTCGTTGCCATCTTACTTGCCCTCCATCATCATGATCTCGTCGGTTACTGAACGCGCGTCCATTGGCAGGCCGTGAATGTGGGAGACACTGCGGAAACGGGTGATCAGTTCCGGCTTCACGTCCAGCTTGAGAAGGCTCAGCATCTGTGCATCGCGATTCTGCTCGACCACATAGACGCGGTCGTGCTGCTCCACGAAGTCGTGCACTTCGCGGCTGAACGGAAACGCCTTCAGGCGCAGGTAGTCGGTCGCCAGGCCGTGTTCCTTCTGCAACTGATCGCGGCTCTCGAGAATGGCCCAATGCGACGTGCCGTATGCAATGATGCCGACCTTAGCCTTGCCGTTGGTCATCAGTTCGGGCCGGGGGACGTAACTGCGCACGGTTTCGAACTTGCGGTTGATGCGTTCCATGTTTTTTTCGTAGTCGTCGGGACGCTCACTGTACTGAGACTTTTCATTATGTCCGCTGCCGCGGGTAAAGTAAGCGGCGCCAGGATGATTCGTTCCCGGCAATGTGCGATAGCCCACGCCATCGCCGTCGATGTCCTGGTAGCGGGCGAAACCACCCAGCCTGTCGAGATCCTCCTTGCTTAAGACCTTGCCCCGCTTGATTGGCTTGTCCGGATATTTGAAAGGATCCGCCATCCAGTTGTTCATGCCGAGATCAAGATCGGACATCACGAAAACCGGCGTCTGGAACTGCTCAGCAAGATCGAACGCGTCCTGTGCCATGGCGAAACACTCTTCGCAAGACGACGGGATCAGCAGGATGTGTTTCGTATCGCCGTGACTGAGAACGGCAGTGGAGAGAATGTCTCCCTGCGAGGTTCGCGTGGGTAGTCCTGTCGACGGACCAACACGCTGAATGTTCCAAATAACCGCAGGAATCTCGGTGTAATACGCGAGGCCGGCAAACTCCGCCATCAGCGAAATACCGGGGCCGGCGGTGGCTGTCATGGCACGAGCGCCGGCCCAGCCGGCTCCAATCACCATGCCAATGGCTGCCAACTCATCCTCAGCCTGAACGATCGCAAACGTGGCCTTGCCATCGGCACCGATTCGGTGCTCCTTCATGTAGTCGATCATGGTTTCGGGAAGTGACGAAGAAGGAGTAATCGGATACCACGCAACCACGGTGCAGCCTGCGAACATGCATCCGAGCGCAGCGGCGGAATTTCCGTCGATGATGATCTTCCCGCTCGTCTTATCCATGCGCTGGATATAGTAGGGATCGCGCTTGGTAAGGCTTGAGGCAGCATAGTCATAGCCCGCCTTGACGGCGGCAAGATTCAGGTTCGCAGCCTTTGCCTTCTTGGAAAATTGTTTGCGTATGGCTTTCTCGACTTCATCGATGTCAATCTCTAGGAGCTTGGCCACCACCCCGACGTAAATCATGTTCCTGACCAGCTTGCGCAGCTTGGCTTCGGGGCACACTGGCGCTACCAGCTTGTCGTAGGGAACGGCATAGAAAACCAGGTCGTTGCGCAGCGCGCTCAGGTCCAATGGCTCGTCATATAACACCGCGGCGCCCGGCGCCAGGGACATGACATCTTCCTTGGCCGTTTCCGGGTTCATCGCCACGCAGAAGTCAATTTCCTTCTTGCGCGCGATGTAGCCATCCTTGTTGGCACGGATGGTGTACCAGGTGGGCAACCCGGCAATGTTCGACGGGAAGAGGTTCTTGCCCGATACCGGTACGCCCATCTGAAAAATGCTGCGCAACAGCACGGTATTTGAACTCTGCGATCCGGAACCGTTTACCGTCGCGACCTGAATGCTCATGTCGTTGACGATGCGCTTCGGCTCCAATTGCCCGGAGGCTTCGTGGAGCGCTACATCCGTGGTGGCCATCCCCAATTCCTTCCTTTGGTTAGAGCAGGATTTGCCTGCTCGGGTGTGAGTTGTGGAAGAGTGAAAACCCCATATTATACGGCAATCCGGCGGCGACAGAGGCGGGAAGAGAAGATCGAAGGGGGCGATGTACCTGGATATGAACTACGACTCCACGCGGAAGAACTGCGCCATGTTGCGGAACTTATTATATCGTGATGCGACCAATTCCTTGACGGGCAGCTTTTTCAGCTCGCCCAGGTTGTCGGCCAGAGCCTTGTCCAGAAGTACGGCCGCCGCTTCGTGATCGGCGTGGGCGCCGCCTTCGGGCTCGGGAACAACGCCGTCGATGCACTTCAGGTCCACCAGATCCTTGGCGGTAATCTTTAGCGCCTGGGCCGCAAGATCTTTTTTGGTCGCATCGCGCCACATGATCGACGCACATCCCTCCGGGGAAATCACGGAGTAGATGGAGTTTTCCATCATCAATACGCGATCCGCAACGGCAATGGCAAGCGCGCCACCGCTGCCACCCTCGCCGGTGATTACGGTGACGACCGGGACTTCAAGCCGCGCCATTTCGCGCAGGTTCCGGGCGATGGCTTCGGCCTGTCCGCGTTCCTCCGCTCCCAGACCCGGATAAGCGCCGGGTGTATCGACGAAGGTGAAGACCGGACGGCCGAACTTCGCTGCAATGTGCATGGCGCGCAGCGCCTTGCGGTAGCCCTCAGGGTTCGGCATCCCGAAATTGCGATAGACCTTTTGTTTGGTATCGCGCGCCTTCTGGTGTCCCACGATCATGACGTCTTCGCCATGGAATCGCGCCATCCCGCAAATGATCGCCGGATCGTCGGCAAACCCGCGATCACCGTGAATTTCGCTCCAGTCGGTGAAGATGCGTTCCACGTAGTCGAGCGTGTAGGGCCGCTGGGGGTGGCGGGCAAGTTCGGTCTTCTCCCAGGCATTGAGGTGGGCAGTGACCTCGACGCGCAGCGCGTTCACGCGCTCGTGAAGCTGCTGAATCTCTTTCTTGGTCTCCGCGTCCTGGCCGGCGAGCGACTCTAAATGCGCGATGTGCTGCTCAATCTTGGTAAGTTCCTGCTGGGCACGAAGCCCGGATTCCATCTTCGAGGAGCCGTTCCCCGACGCCCAGCGAGTCTCGACCATCGAGAGCAGAAAATCAGAAGCGACAAGCCGCTCTCTGCCGTCGATCTCCGGCGACGGATTGGTAGCTCCGGTACTGATATCGTTGCCCCTTGAACGTCTCATTCGCCCCAAGTCTCAATTAATAATGCGCACACTGCCGCGGCCACACAACTCTTCCACACGCGCGAGAAAAGCACGGTCTGGTTGCACATTATAGCCTTCCGGTTCCATCACCACCATGAAATCGCCTTGCCGTTCCACATCAAACAATACCTTGGCCTCACCCTTCCGTTCGTTGAAAAGGCTGTACAAAGCATCGACTGTGGATTCTGTAGCACTCTCCAATGGAACGCGAACGCGGATCGCTCTTGGCAAGGGCACCTTAGCTTCATCTAACGGCGTGATCTCGCTGACGGTAAGCTTGGCATTGGCGCCTTCTTCCACGCGCACTCCACCACGGATGAGCACCGGTACTTCCAGCTTCAGTTTTTCCTGCAGACGCTTGTACGCCTCCGGAAAAACGAGCATGTCAACCGCACCCGCCATATCCTCGAGTGTTCCCTGCGCGTAGAACTCACCTTTCTTCGACTTGAGCACACGCAGATTCGTAATCACTCCAGCGGTGCATATCTCATCTTTACCGGTCGAAGACTTCATCGCCGCGATCTCATCGGTGGCCAGCGCGCTCAAGTCGGTGAGCTTGTCCTTGTACTTCTCAAGTGGATGTCCGGTGATGAAGAAGCCGAGAATCTCTTTTTCCGCCGCAAGACGAGTGTGCTCGTCCCAGTCAGCCGTCTCAGGCAGACGGTCGTTTCCATTCTGCGACGACTCTTCCTCCTGAAAAACCCCAAACAGCCCGTGCTGCCCTGATTCCGCGTCACGCTGGACTTTTTGTGCACGTTCGATGGCCCGATCGATCACTGCCATTAACTGCGCACGCCGGCCGAGCGAATCCATCGCTCCACTTTTGATGAGAGACTCCAGCACGCGCTTGTTGAGCAGTCGCAGATCGACGTTCTCGCAGAACTCGTAGATCGTCCGGTATTGCTCAAGTTTTTTCCGTCCCGCGGCAATCGAGTCGATCGCATTGTGTCCAACGTTCTTCACAGCAGCCAGCCCGAATCGGATGGCCACGCCATGAGGCGTGAAATTTGCGTCGCTTACGTTGATATCGGGCGGCTCGACGGCGATACCCATCTCGCGGCACTCGTTGATGTACTTGACCACGTCATCTGTGCTTCCCGTCACCGAGGTCAATAGTGCCGCCATGAACTCCACGGGATAGTGGGTCTTCAGATACGCGGTGTGATACGCGAGCAACGCATAGGCAGCGGAGTGCGACTTGTTGAAGCCGTAGCCGGCAAATTGGGCCATCAGGTCGAAAATCTTTTCGATCTTCTTTGGAGGATAGCCCCTCTGATTCGCACCAGTGACGAAGCGCTCGCGCTGGGCGGCCATTTCCGAAGCAATTTTCTTTCCCATCGCGCGCCGCAACAGATCCGCTTCACCCAGCGAATAGCCGGCCAGCTTGTTGGCGATCTGCATCACCTGTTCCTGGTAGACGATCACGCCCAGCGTCTCCTGCAGAATCTCCTGCAGTTCAGGCAATTCGTATTCGATCTTCTTGCGGCCGTGCTTGCGATCGATGAAGTCATCGATCATCCCGCCCTGGATCGGACCAGGACGGTAAAGCGCGTTCAGGGCGGTAAGATCCTCGATGGAGTTGGGCTGGTATCGGCGCAAGACATCGCGCATTCCGTGCGATTCAAACTGAAATACCCCGGAAGTAAGTCCCTTGTAGAAAACCTTCTCATACGTTTCCTGGTCGGTCAGCGGGATCGTTTCGAGCGTGATGCTCTCGTTCCGCGTCTGCGCGATCAGCTTGAGGGCATCGTCAAGAATCGTAAGCGTGGTGAGGCCGAGGAAGTCCATCTTCAACAGGCCCATCTTTTCGATGGCGACCATGTCGAAGGCGGTCACAATTTCGTCGTTCTTGGTGCGAAACAGGGGGACAAGATCGGTCAAGGGCTGGGGCGAAATTACTACGCCGGCCGCATGAACACCCGCGTTCCGGACCAAACCTTCCAGCTTCTTCGCCGTCTCCAGCAGCTCCCTGATCTGAGCATCCTTTTCGTACGCTTCCTTCAGTTGCGGCGATTCCTCAATCGCATTCGGCAGTTTGATATTGAGCTGATTGGGCACCATCTTGGCGATGCGATCCACGTCGTTGTAGGGCACATTCATCGCTCGCCCCACATCTTTGATCGCAGCCTTCGCAGCCATGGTGCCGAAGGTGATGATCTGCGCCACGTTCTCGCGGCCGTACTTCTGGGTGACATAGTTGATCACCTCGCCGCGGCGATTCATGCAGAAGTCGATGTCGATGTCTGGCATCGACACGCGCTCGGGGTTGAGAAAACGCTCGAAAAGCAACTCGTGCTGCAGAGGGTCGATGTCGGTGATGCCCATCGCGTAAGAGACGAGAGATCCAGCTGCCGATCCGCGTCCCGGACCCACTGGAATGTTGCGCTCCCTGGCGTAGCGGATGAAATCCCACACGATCAGAAAATATCCGGAAAAGCTCATTTGCTGAATGATCGCGATTTCCCGCGTCAGCCGCTGCTCGTAGTCCGAAATGGTGTGCTTTAGCTGCCCCTTGTTTCCCAGGTCGCGCAAGACTTCAAGCCGTCTTGCAAAGCCTTGTCTGGATATGTGCTCGAAATAACTGTCCAGCGTGTATCCGTCAGGCACGTCGAAGTGCGGAAAAGGATTGCTCACTTTCTCCAGCCGCATGTTGCAGCGTTCGGCGATGTCGAGGGTCCGCGAAAGCACATCCGGAGAGTCTTTGAAAACCCGCGCCATTTCCTCGTGGCTCTTCACGAAGAACTGGTTCCCCTGGAACTTCATGCGGTTCGTGTCCTGCAGGGACTTACCAGTCTGGATACAGACCATCACGTCCTGGGCGTGAGCGTCGTCTTCGCAGAGATAGTGGCTGTCATTCGTGGCCACGAGAGGCAGCCCGATGTCTTTTTCAAGCTGGAACAGTCCCGCGTGAATGCGGTGCTCCATTTCCAACCCTTGATCCTGAATCTCCAGGTAGAAATTCCCTTGTCCGAAAATGTCGCGGTAGCTGGCAGCAGCTTCGCGGGCAGCATCGTACTTGCCTTCCACCAAACGTTCGGCGACCTCGCCTTTGAGACAAGCCGACAAGCCAATCAAACCCTTGGAATGTTCGGCGAGAAACTTCTTGCTCACCCTTGGCTTGTAGTAGAAACCGTTGAGGGAGGCTTCGGACGTGATCTTGACGAGATTGCGATAGCCCTCATCGTTCTCGGCCAGCACCAGCAGGTGGTTGTAGGTGTCCCCCTCAGGAGGGGTGCGCTCGATGTTGTGGTCTTCCTTCTTGCAGACATACAGCTCACAACCCACGATCGGCTTCACTCCCGCTTTGTGCGCGGCATTCACGAAGTGCACGGCGCCAAAAATGTTGCCGTGATCGGTCATGGCAACGGCGGGCATGCCCAGTTCTTTCACGCGACCAACGAGTTTCTCCACGTCGCAAGCGCCGTCAAGCATGGAGTAATCGGTATGCAGGTGCAGGTGAACAAATTGAGACATGATGGGATCGGTAATCCTGGAGCTTTACTTCATTCTAGCGGCTGCGAGGCTGGGCGCAAAAGCCGCAATTTGGTGCACAGTACGAGATGTGCTCGCACTGTCCATGTTTAAGAAAGACTTACCGCTCACTCAAATATCGCAGCTGGCGTGCGGCAAAGCAAGCGACTAATTCGAACTTCCACCTCCATGCTTCTGGCGGCAGAGTTTGCAATATGTAGGGGGCTCGCTGTTGTCGACTCTGTGCTTCACCGGCTTCAAGGTGCGCAGGTAAGCAAACATCGCCTTGAGGTCATCATCAGTGAGCTTGCCGTACCCACCGAAAGGCATGATGGAATTCAGAGCCCTCGCCTTCACGTAACCGCTGCGTATTGTCTGGATGAACAACGCTTCATCGTAGTAGCCGATCCCGCTTGCGTCGGGCGTGATGTTCGCAGTTGCAGCCTCGAGTTTCCCAACCTTCATGAAGTTCCCACCTGCAAAGTCGAGCCCCGCAATTGGTGAACCCTTATCTTGTGCGGTGTGGCAATCTGAGCATCCCCCTAGCGTCACCAGATACTCGCCCCACTTCACGCGATCGGAAGGATCGGGGCTGGAAACGGGACTTTCGATCGGCTCTGGCGCTGAGCGGATCAGATACTTCACTGGGAAGATCACTTCGGTGGGTGGCAGTTCGTTGCGTATCGGAGGCAGAGAACGTAAGAACACGACGACGGACGCCAGATCCTCATCCGACATGTTCTTGAAGTGGGGATAGGGCATCATGGGGAACAATGCACGCCCATCGTGCCCGATTCCTTCACGAATCGCTCGCGCAAGTTGGTCGTCACTCCAGCTGCCGGCTCCGGTTTGCGGATCGGAGGTCAGATTGGGCGCAACGATGCGGCCCGGCAGATCGGCCCAGGGCTCCACCTCTCCCATGCCCTCTTTGCCCGGAATGACCGGCGCACCGTGAGCATTCCAGTCAACAGCCGAGTGGCAAAAAATGCACCCGCTCAGAGAGGTGGCTATGTATCGTCCCCGCTCCAGTCGTTGAGGAGTGGCTTCAAACCGACGTGCCGTGAGGGGGCGCGCCCTGGGTCCGATGAAGGGCCTCCAGCCAATGCTGAACGTGATGCCACAAGCAAGGAGGATGATGAGCAAAATCACAGCGACGAGGAGAATCTTCCCAAGTCTCAAGTTAGACCTCCTGTTGAAGAAAGCTCCCAAGGACCTGACACCGGCAGGTCCCATCGACCGGTCAGGACAACATCAACGACGCGAGACTTAAGGGGCGGGATTTACGTCTCGCAATTTTTCCGCGCGGTCGTCACTTCCGCTTCTTTGACTTCTCTTTCTTCGCCGGTTTGTGGCTCGGCTTTGCGGCCTTGGCAGCCGGCTGTTGGGGCGCGGGCTTTTCGTTCTTGGACGGCTTCGGCGCAACCGGCTTGGCCGCTGCAGGCCCTGCCTTGGCCGCCGGAACTGCTGGCGCAGCGACTGCTGCTTCCACCTTCCCTTGTTTCTTTTTTCCGGAAGCGTCTTTGAC
>Ga0075017_100001805_pt1 | contig 13270 bp, 13 predicted proteins | sample AleBraG_ABR_2012_FD_71475 | JGI IMG/M metagenome (GOLD analysis project Ga0075017, IMG submission 71475) | Freshwater sediment microbial communities in response to fracking from Pennsylvania, USA - Alex Branch Run_MetaG_ABR_2012 | ecosystem: Environmental > Aquatic > Freshwater > Creek >... | reverse complement strand
GAGGCGATTGAAACTCGTGCAACGAAGCTCTACCGAAAGAATTGGGCGGATCGATGGGTGCATCGGGGAGATCCCGAAGTGACGTGGTTGCTCGGGAAGGCCGGTCTCAAGGAGGTCGGCGACATGTGGAATGGGTTGAAGGCGTACGAGTGTCCCGCCTTGTTGATCCATTGCGCGCAGAGTTTCCTGCTGGACGAGGACCTGGTGACACGGATGTCCGCTGCGTGCCCGCTACTTTCCGTCGTCACTCTTGACGCGGACCATATGGTTCTGTACAAGAATCCTGACCTCTTTCGCCACACATTGGAAGAGTTTGTGAGCGGGCGATGAACCCCAGTGATGCTCACGCCGCGTGCATTACTGGTGTGGGGGTCTCCGAGGTGGGACGAAACCTCGGTCGCGAACCCATTAGTCTCGCCGCCGAGGGCTGCCTGCGAGCAATCGCCGACGCGGGTCTGACCCCAGACGACATTGACGGGATCGCGGCATTCGTACCCGACCAAGGAAGTGTCGGTCCGAACGAACTGCAAGAAGCGCTCGGATTGGAAGTCGACTGGTACCAAGGCTTCCTGGAGGGCCCATCACAACTGGGGGCGATATGGTCGGCGTGCATGGCCGTTGCCACCGGCCAGGCGACTCACGTGCTGGCATTCCACTCTTCGTCCGAGGGTACGGTACGAGCACGCTTGGGCAAGGGAGGCTCCCTACCGGGCACTGCTCGCGAGACCCCGCAGCGCGTGACGGGTGAGCGTGGTTGGTGGATGCCATTCGGGGCCCCGTCAGCCGCCAACATCATCGCCATGTATGCGCAGCGCCACTTCCACGAATTCGGAACGACGCGTGAGCAAATGGGTCAGATTGCACTCATCGCTCGCGAGAACGCAACGATGAATCCGCTGGCGATCTATCGAACCCCACTCACTATGGAGGAGTACTTGTCGTCGAGGATGATCAGTGAGCCATTCTGCCTCTACGACTGCGACGTCCCTACGGACTTTTGTGCGGCGGTCATTATCTCACGGACAGACTCGGTCTACGGGCTTCGTCGCACCCCGGTGACGTTCGAGGCGATCAGCTCGACCCGGCGTTCGCGTCCGTCGTGGGAAGGATTCGACGACCTGACGACGATGCCCTTGCGTGACGCCGGAGCGGCGCTCTGGCAGCGAACCTCACTTCGTCCTTCAGATGTCGACGTCGCCCAGATCTACGACGGCTTTAGCTATATTGCCCTGGCTTGGTTGGAGGCGCTTGGCTTCTGCGGTAGGGGTGAAGGCGGACCGTTTCTGGAAGGGGGACGTCGGATCGCTCTCGACGGTGAGTTGCCGATGAATACCCAGGGAGGACAACTATCGGCCGGTCGAATGCACGGATGGGGACTAATCCCGGAGGCGTGTCGACAACTCTGGGGCGAGTGCGAAAGTCGCCAGGTAGCGGGAGACCCGAGAGTGGCGGTGGTCGCGAGTGGCGGTGGCATCGTTGCCGGTGCGGCGTTGTTAACGGTTGATTAGCGGAACTGCCGAGTGTGAAGAGAGAACAGAGAATGACTGTTGAAGTGGATCAAATCTATAGGATCCCACCCCTGCTAACGGACCTCAATCGAGAATTCTGGATCGGCGGCGAGGTCGGCGAACTGCGCATTTGGCGATGCCGCACCTGCGACGAATGGCTCCATCCTCCGTCGCCCGTCTGTCGAAAGTGTCATTCCACTGACGTTGGCTTTGACGTTGCCAGCGGCCGTGCCACCGTGTCGACGTTCTCAATCAATCACTATCAATGGAGCGCCCAGGCCGGTAGGGACCCGTACGTCATCGCGATCGTTGAACTCGAAGAAGACCCCGGTCTTCGGCTGATCACAAATATCGTTGGTTGTGGTGTGGGTGAGGTACGAATTGGCCAAAGGGTTCAAGTAATCTTCCGGAGCTTCGATGACGTGTGGCTCCCCCTCTTTGAACCTGCGTCGAATGAGACGGATGGAACTCATGACGTCCAATGAGCGCCCGGGCCCCTTGCCTTACAGAATGGATTGGAGTTGTTGATGGATGTTCACGCAGGAGAGAAGTGGTATAGCACCGTCTGCAGTGTCGGTGCCATTGTGGTGCGTGCCCCGGCGTCGCCCGTCGAGTTGGAATGTGGCGGGGCGCCAATGTCGACGTCGGGACCGGCGGAGCACGTCGATGCCTCCACTGCCGACCCCGCTATCGGGACGAAGATCGGGAAACGCTACGTCGATGAGGATTCGGGCCTCGAACTGCTCGGGATAAAGGCCGGGCCCAACGTCATCACGGTCAACGGCAAGCCCCTGGTGCTCAAAGAAGCGAAACCGCTCCCTTCATCGGATTGAGCGTAGGCCACCGCTGGACCAAGGGTGCCGGTCACGGGTCGACGCGAGGTCGGTTCTTGAGTGCTGGCGATCCGATGCGATGTCGCCTGCGGCCGTTGACCCAATGGCTGACGCACGAAGTCAATGGGAAGAATGGAGTGGACCAAGTGATCGGTGCTGATGACAGATCCCGTGTTGATTGCGGTGAAAGGTGACCACCATTCACCACAGATCTCATCTGCAAGTCCCGCCCGATTCAAGGCCGCGTTGTGAAGACTGGCTTGAACGACATCGCCGCTATAAGATTTAGGTGCTTGTCAGAATAATCCTACTCAGTCGCACGGTTCTCGATGTGCGGTGGTAGCTACGAACAGGAAGATACTCATGGACTACAGCCGCTTTGCACCTTCGCTTCTCGTGACCACGGACGGGCCGTTGAGGATTCTTACCATGAATCGTCCCGATGACCTGAACTCGGTCGACGACGATCTGCACGAAGCCCTGCAAAACGTCTGGGGCACTCTCATGGACGATGACGACGCACGATGCGTGGTCATTACCGGTGCGGGTCGAGCCTTCTGCTCCGGCGGTTACCTGCCGGACTTCGAACGCAATTACCACGATGCGTCGGCTCGGCGAAAGAGCATTCGAGGTGCTGATCGGCTTGCACGTGCGATGTTGGACTGTGAGCTGCCAATTGTGGCCGCGGTCAACGGTCCCGCGGTCGGTCTCGGGTGCAGTTTGGCGGTGATGAGCGACATCGTCGTCATGGCGGATGATACGTTCATGTCCGATCCTCACGTGAGTGTGGGTTTGGTCGCGGGTGATGGCGGGGCAGTGGTTTGGCCCCTCATCATGGGCATCTTGAAGGCGAAGGAGTTCATCCTCTTAGGTGATCGGATACCGGCAGCCGAAGCTCAACGGCTAGGACTCGCCAACCGGTTGGCTCCTCGTGACGAGGTCATGATCCAGGCGTTGGAGCTTGCCAATCGGCTCGCCCAACAACCTCGCCAGGCCGTACGCGACACCAAACGAGCGCTCAATCTTCACCTGATCAATGCGGCGAATCTCGTGATGCCCTTTGCGCTCGCTGCAGAGAACGAATCGTTCGGTACTGACGACGTTCGCCAGAAGGTCGCGGAGTTCACGAAGCGATGACGGGGGAGACTTCGGAGAAGTCGTCGCTCTTGACCGCAGATCACTACATGCTCCAAGAGATGACGCGAAGGTTCGCAGAGAATCAATTCCCGCCCGAAGTACTGCAGGGCGATCGAACTGAGCTCGAGCATCGCAGGGATGTTGCGTGGCTCGAACTGAGCGCCTTGGGCTTAACGGGCCTCATGATTGACGAAGTAAATGGTGGTTCGGGCGGGACCTTGACTGATGCGTGCGTCGTGGCTGAGTCCCTGGCGTCGGAATTGGCGCCGTTGCCCTACGTCGCGTCATGCATCGCGGGGGTCGCCATTCTCAGTCACTGTGGAGGTGGTCCCGACGACCTGCGACGAGTCGCGAGCGGCGAGAAATACTCGCTCCTTGTCGACCGGGCCATTGATTGGCCGCCTCAGTCTCCGCCGATCGCATGGGGCTGGTCTCGTGATTCTCGACTCATTGGGATTGGTAGAGACGGCCGCGCGAGCGTTGCAACTGCGCAGACGAATGTCGTCGACGACTGGTTTGATTCGCTTCAGTCCATGACGCTCGTGACCGATGTTGTGCAGCCAGGGGGCGCGATTGATGACGGCGCCACTAGGGCACTGGCCATCGCGAGGGTCGGATGTGCGGCCCAGTTGCTTGGTCTCGCGGGCCGAGCTATGGAGGACGCGGTCTCATACGCGAAGCAACGTGAACAGTACGGGCAGCTCATCGGATCGTTTCAGGCAGTGCAACACCTATGTGCGGAGATGCTCGTGGACGTAGAGACATCGCGTTCGGTGGTCTACGGAGCCGCCGCCGTTGTGGAATTCGCAGACGTGCGTGAGGCGCAGCGTGCTGGGGCGGTTGCCAAAGCATGGACGAGCGAGGCAGCGCTCCGAGTTTGTGAGACAAGTATTCAGGTGTTGGGCGGTATTGGGATCACTCGCGAGCATATGGCCCATCTTCGACTTCGTGATGCTCATCTCTTCGCCCGGGCCTTTGGACGTCCAAGCGCGATCTATCGCGATTTGGCCGTCCAGCAAATGACCTTAAGTAGCGCATCATGAGCGGTCACAGAATCGATGCCGACGAGGAGACCGAGAAGTTTCGCTCGCGGATTCGAGCGTGGCTGCAGGATAACGTCCCAGACGAACAACTACCGAACGACTTCCGCGAACGCTGGGAGAGCATGCGGGCGTGGCAACGGAAGCTTTCCAGCGCCGGTTGGGTGGCCCTGTCGTACCCGGTCGAGTTCGGAGGTCAAGGACTGGGCGTCGTCGAAGAAGCAATCCTCTCAGAGGAAATGGCCCGAGCAGGGGCGCCACCCACGTTGCCGCTCGGACACCTCGGGAGACCATTGCTCACGCACGGCACCGACGCGCAGCGTCAGCGGTACCTCAAGAAGTTGCTGAGTGCCGAAGAGATCTGGTGCCAAGGTTTCTCAGAACCCTCAGCTGGGTCAGACCTGGCCGGACTTCGAACCCGGGCAACGAAGCTCGACGACGGTTTCTTACTCTCCGGACAGAAGACCTGGACGAGCTATGGAATCTTTGCAGATATGGCGTTGGTCCTGGCCCGCACGGGCGAGATTTCGGAACGGCACCGAGGTATTTCGGCGTTCTTGGTTTCCCTGACGTTGCCAGGAATCACGGTACGCCCCATCGTGCTTGCCAACGGTGACGAGGAGTTCGCTGAGATCTTCTTTGACGATGTCAAGGTTCCGCTGGACAGTCTCCTCGGTGAGCTCGGACAAGGGTGGGAGATCGCCATGGCCACCATTGGCTATGAACGTGGTGCGGTCGACACGGGATATCAGGTTCGCTTCAGTGGCTTCGTGAGGGAGTTGGTCTCAGAGTTGGTTCGCTCTGGCCGCACTGATGATTCCGCGGCTCTCCAAGAAGTGGGTCGTTCCATCACCTTGGTGGAGGTCATGGGATATCAATGCCATCGTTCCGTCGGCGAACGAGCTAGCGGGCGATCGCCCGGACCAGAGGCATCGATTGACAAGTTGCTGATGACGAAGGTCGAGCAGGAGCTACTTGCCAGCGCCTTGGAGGTGACATCAGATGCGTTGGGCGAGACGGCGACCAAATGGTTCGATCGTTATCTCTATGGCCGGGCGGCGAGCATCTATGGCGGTTCGGCGCAGATTCAGAAGAACATTCTGGCCTTGCGTGTGCTCGATCTTCCGCGAACTCGCGTCTGAGGTCTGTCCTCAGACACTCTCGCTCGACGAACTCCGATCGGGAATGGACGAATCGTCGTCGAGCGGGATCGTCGGCTGCCCCCGTCGCATCGCCGACGCCTGAGCGTGACTTCGTCGCGCGTTCGGTTGGTCAATCGTTCACCCGGCCCAACCTGTTTCTAGTTGAAACTCGAGCGAACAAGTAGCATACTACCTAGTAGGTCAAAAATGGTTGTAGGAAAACCGCCGCTCCGACTCAGATTTTTGATTGAGAAGTGGTGGGCGTGAGAATAGGAGATTGCACACGTGAATCGACACTGGGAGCCTCAACTCGACGAAGAGACCCGATCGTGGTTGGAGGTGGCGAGAGACCTTGGGGTGAATTACTTTGGTCCACTCGCAGAGGAACTTGATCGTGACGAGCGATACCCATGGGAGAACGTCAAGCTGCTCGTTGAATCGGGATTGGTGGCGTTGTTTGTGCCGAAGGAATACGGCGGGAAGGAACTTTCGCTCACCGCTGCGTGTGCCGTCGCCGAAGAGGTCTCCAGGTCGTGTTCCTCGACAGGAGCGATCCTGGCCGCGTACGCGTTAGGCGCCTACCCAATCCTGCTGTCCGGCAGTGAACAGCAAAAGGAGTTCTACCTAAGTGAGTTGATGGCGGGGAACGCGGTGAGTTTCGCGCTCACCGAGGTGGGGGCTGGTAGCGACGCAAGTGCGATAAAGACCACGGCCACGAGGCAAGGCGACCGCTGGCACATCTTCGGCGAAAAAGTGTATATCGGCAATGGTGGTGCGTCTCGGTACTACGTCGTCTTCGCAAAGACCGCGGCGGAGGGCAAAACGAGAGAGGGCATCACCGCATTCATGGTTGACCGCGAGGCCGAAGGCGTCGTCATCGATCACTATGAGTCCAAGATGGGTATTCGAGGGACGAATACCAGCAACCTCAAGCTGGACACCTGCGTTGATGACAAGGATCTCGTGGGAGCACTAGGACGCGGAATGCGCCTGGCACTTCAGACGCTGAACGTTGGCCGAATAACGGTGGCAGCTCAATCAACGGGTATCGCACTTGCCGCACTTGACGCGGGAGTTACCGAAGCCACCCGTCGACAGACGTTTGGTTCATCAATTATCGACCACCAGGGGATTGGGTTCCGGCTCGCTGACTGTGCGACATCGGTGACCGCCGCTCGAATGATGACGTACGAGGCAGCGAAGGCATTCGATAACGGACTCGATGTATCAATCCTCGGGGCAATGGCAAAGCTCTACGCGAGTGAGGCCGCGCACGCTGCGGCCGACGCAGCGGTGCAGGTATTCGGAGGAGATGGATACTGTCGCCCCTGCATCGCGGAGCGACTCTACCGCGATCAGAGGGTCCTGGAGATCTATGAAGGAAGCAGTGAGATACAACGCTTGGTCATTTCTCGCTCGCTCAAGACCGCGGCTCAGAACGATTCAAAGAGATAGGTGGAGAAGATGTCAGGATTTCGATTGACGGTGATCGATTGTGAAGGACACGGACTGTGCTACACGCGTTGCCCCGGTCTGTTTCGACCAGACGACAGTGGATACAGCGAGGTAGTTTCCGAGGTTGTCCCGGATGAATTACTCGAAGAGGCCCGGCTGGCCGCGTCGCTGTGCCCCGAGAGGGCGATCCATCTCGACGAGATCTAGATTCGCGAAGGTGTGGCGATCGTGGACTTCTTGAAGGGTCGAAATTGCGAAGGTAAGGCCTCGAGACGTCCAACCTACCGCGTGGTACTGTAATTTTTGGATGGTTTGGTGGCCGAGTCAACGAAAGAATATTGGGGGGTTTGTCGTACATGACTAGTGGAATCTCAAGCGCTTCATTCGGGCGGGAATCAGTCGCAGACGGAAGCGGTACCAACCATGGTTGAGAACGTGATCGGTGCTGACGCCCTCGTGAAGTCATTTATCAGTCGTCCGAGAGGTCTCGTGATCGACGGGATCGAATCAGCGGCATCGTCGAATGAGACACTCGACGTGATCAATCCAGCGACGGAAGAGGTGATTGGAACGATTGCGGCAGGCACGAAACAAGATGCCGATCGAGCAGTCGTCGCGGCACGAAAGGCCTTCGAGACCTCAGGTTGGGTGGACATGAATCCGCACACCCGGGCACGAATGCTGCTTCGCGTCGCTGACCTGATCGATGAGAACACCGAAGAGTTGGCCCTTATGGAATCGCTGGATGTCGGGATGCCGTTGACCATGGCACGAATCTTCGTTGGCGAAGCCGCGAAAGTGTTTCGGTACTACGCGGGCTGGGCCACCCGCATTCAAGGAGAGACGAATCCGGCGTTTGACGGCTTCTTCACGTACACCGCGCGTGAGCCGCTCGGTGTGTGCGTTGCAATCATCGCCTGGAACGGCCCGCTCGGAACATCGTCATGGAAGGTCGCTCCCGCCTTGGCGTGCGGTAACACCGTTATTCTCAAGCCCGCTGAACAGGGTTCGTTGACGCCGCTTCGCCTCGTGGAACTCATCCACGAGGCGGGTATTCCCGCAGGCGTTGTGAACGTCGTAACTGGTCTCGGAGAGACGGTGGGCGCAGCGCTGTCATCGCATCCCGACGTGGACAAGATCTCGTTCACGGGTTCGAGCGAGACCGGACGATTGATTGCGGAGGCGGCGGCGTCGACATACGCACGGGTCACCCTGGAGACTGGCGGGAAGTCCCCCAATATCGTCTTCGAAGACGCCAACTTGGACGCCGCGGTCGCGACGGCGGTGCAGGGATTTTGCCTGCTCAGCGGCCAAGTGTGTTCGGCGGGTACTCGTCTGTTGGTACAAGAGTCCATTTACGACGAGTTCGTCAGTCGGGTCGTCGAGGCGTCAAAAGCAATCACGGTGGGGGATCCGCTCGATCCGGGAACCATGATGGGACCTTTGGTGTCGCAGGAGCAATATGACAAGGTTCGCGGCTACATGACTCGCGGTGAAGACGAAGGTGCTGCCGTCTTGCTCGACGGTGCAAGGGAAGGAACCGGCTATTTCGTTGCACCGACTGTCTTCGGTCGCGTCGACAATGACATGACGATTGCTCGCGAGGAGATCTTCGGACCTGTTGTTGCCGCTATGCCGTTCACTGACGAGGCGGACGCGACTCGGATCGCGAATGACTCCAACTACGGGCTCGCTGCGGCGGTGTGGACACGAGATCTGAGTCGCGCTCACCGAATGGCGCGGGCGCTCAAGGCCGGCACAGTGTGGATCAACACGTATCACATGATCGACCCGATGTCACCGTGGGGTGGCTATAAGACCTCCGGCCAGGGGCGCGAGCTTGGACGCGAAGCGATCGAGTCGTTCACTCAGCCCAAGACAGTCTTCGTACCACTCAACTAACGGAGACGGAATCAGCCAAAGTCATACAGGAAACGAATGAAAGGACCAATGTGGGAAAGTTAGACGGGAAGGTAGCGTTCATCACCGGAGCTGCGAGAGGGCAGGGGCGTTCACACGCGTTGTTACTGGCTGAAGAAGGCGCAGACATCATCGGTGTGGATCTCTGCGGACAGGTTGAGACGGTCAACTATCCGATGTCGACTCCGGATGACCTGGCCGAGACCATTGCGTTGGTTGAAAAGACCGGTCGGAAGATGATCGCGCGACAGGGTGATGTGCGCAATCAAGATGAACTACGCGCCGCGTTGAAGGCGGGACTCGACGAGTTCGGTCGGCTCGACATCCTCTTGGCGAACGCCGGAATCATGGCTCATCAGTACGCGCCCTACGAGAACGGTGCTGATGCGTGGAAGGACAGCATCGACATCATGCTCACCGGGGTGTGGAACACGTTGCAGGTGGCGGTGCCTACCATGATCGAATCAGGTAACGGCGGGGCCGTCGTCTTGACGAGCTCGTCAGCGGGGCTTCGACTCTCCACGACGAATTTCGACGGTGGCTATGACGGCTACGGTGCTGCCAAGTTTGGCGTCGTAGGGCTGATGCGCGCGTACGCGGGTGGACTCGCCAAGCACTCGATCCGAGTCAACTCCGTTCACCCGACTGGTGTCGCGACGCCGATGGTGGTCAATGACTTCTTTGCCAACTGGATGAACGGCGAGCCTGAGATCGCGAGCGCCTACACCAATGCGTTGCCCGTTCCGATGATCGAGCCAATCGACGTGAGTCGAGCGATCCTGTACCTCGTCTCGGATGACGGTCGTTACGTGACCGGCCAGACCTTGGCGGTGGACGCTGGTCAGACGACGGTCGCCAACGGATCGTTTTCCCTTACATAAGCAATTGCAGCAACGGGACTTTGAATCAGGTTGAACAACAAGGAGAATGCCATGTCATTAGATGAGCAAGCGTATCGGACGAGCGACGGCAAGGTTGTTGGCGCACCAGTCCTGAACTTTGACCATTTTGCTCCCGCCGACGTCACCCCTGAGCAGTACTACGAGAAGTGGGCACTTCGTCGAAACGAATGCCCCGTGAGCTACAGCGAAGAACATGGCGGCTTCTACTTCATCACCCAGTACGAAGACGTGCGGAAAGGGCTCACCGACGTGGCGACGTTCTCGTCCCGTGACGGAGCAGGATTGCCGAGCCAACCAATCAAGTTGTACCCTGAGGATCTCGATCCCCCCGAGCACCGCAAGCACCGTCAAGTTATCGGGCCGTTCTTCTCTCCTCAAAAGGTTGCGCTACTCGAGCCGTGGGTGCGTGAAGTCGTACGCAATCTCCTCGATAACCTCGAGGGGAAGAAGGAATATGACTTCATCGACGAGTTCGCGCGACCACTGCCACAACAGGTGACACTTCGTCTGCTGGGAGTTCCCGACGAGGATCTTCCGGACGTCGCACATTGGATCGAGTTCCTGACGGTCAACGAACGCAACAATGAAGAGGCTGCTGCCGCGGGTGCCAGCCTCTTTGGCTACATCGACGCCTTCCTAACGCGGCGTGCGGCTGAGCCGCGAGCGGATGACGTGGTTTCGGCTCTCCTGGAGGGAACCGTTGATGGCAATCCCTTGACCAAGGCCGAAATGACAGCGTTCGTCTCACTCGTGCTCTTTGGGGGGCTTGAGACCACCACGGGAGCCCTTGGTGGATTCACGGCGTGGCTTGCCGACCATCCTGACGAACGGGCTCGCCTGACTAACGACATGACGCTCTTGCCGACGGCGATCGACGATGCGATTCGATTCACCACACCGTCACAGCACCTGGGACGAACGGCTGCTCGTGACATCGAGGTTCATGGATGTGTCATCCCCGAAGGAAGCCGCGTCCTTATGGGGGTCGGTTCCGCGAACCACGATCCTACCCAGTTTGAGAATCCGGACACCATCGTCCTCGACCGTTCGCCCAATCTCCACATGGGATTTGGCATGGGCCCGCACCGTTGTATCGGATCACATCTGGCGAAACTGCAACTGCAGGTCGCGCTGGAAGAGTTCCTGGCGCGGTACCCGAACTTCTCTGTCGGAGATCGCTCGCTGATTCGATACTTGGGTGGCGAAGCTCGAGGCATGGTGAATCTCCCTATCGTCATTGAATGAGGTCTCGAGAACACGTGGCCTTGTGGCGGAGCACAGGGTTGTCTACCATCATGCGGTGTATCTGATTGGACGATTTTGTCGAGCGCGGATTACCACGATGATCGGTGCATTTGGGGTCTTGATCACTCTTGGCGCGCATGACCAAACCGGTCTCCATCAATTTGCCAGGCAATCCTCCACCTGAAGGAGGTAAAGGAGTGGTGACCGGTGTTACTTGGTCAACGGCACCGTTCGGGACCGCACGAATGGCATTGGTGGACTTGATCCCTTGCGCTTGAGCAACTGGCGACTGGTACCGACCACTCTTGACGTCTGAGCACCAACCATATGACCCAAGCGACCCCGGTGGTTCGAATGCCGGTAACGAAGAACGAGAAGAACGAAAGCGATGGGCATCCGCGGAAGCGGCGTTGGTAAGTGCTCGTTTGCCTTCTTGAAATCGAACGTCTTAGGAAGAGGCGGCGGGCTTGAAGCGTGGAATAGTGACCAACTCACTAACGTCGTCCCAATCGACAATCAACGACATGCCGATCTTCACGTCGTCAGGATCTGTTCCGATCACGTTGGAAATCAATCTGAGGTTCTTGGCTTCATTGAGAGCCACTACGCCGATGACGTATGGAACCACTGATTCGAGCGATGGCAAGAACGGCTGGCGGGCAATCGTGAAGGAATACAAGGTGCCGTCCCCGCTGAGCTCAATCCACGAAACGTCTTGGCCTTGGCAGTTCCAACAGAATGGGGTCGGTGGCATCCTGAACTTCTCGCACGACGTGCACCGAGGGGCGACGAGACGATGGTCACGAGCGGCCTCCCAAAATGGTGCCGTCCACGCATCTGGCTGGAGGTGACCCAGGTCGTCAGGCATCGAGTATCCAATTCGTCCGCTCATCATGAACCGAGAATGATTGCACTTACAGGGAGTGCCGCCGGACCACCAGTAACGAGAGCGGTCGTGGCTCCAGGCACTTGATTGACCGCAGTGCCGCGAAGCTGTTCGACCGCTTCCTTGATGTGAGTCATACCCATTATGTAGGCCTCAGAGAGATTGCCACCATGGGTATTGACCGGAAGCGCTCCGTCGGGCCAGCGTACGTTGCCATCGGCGACATATGGCCCAGACTCTCCCACGGGGCAGAACCCATAGTCCTCGAGTTGCAATAGAACCATCGGAGAGAAGTGGTCATAGAACTCTGCCACGTCGATATCATCCGGCGTAAGTTCGGCGGAGGCGAACAACCGCTTCGCCACCGATCGGTGGAACGACGTTGCGAAGTAGTCATCCGGCGTGGTCATCCAACCCACGGAATGTCCGTATGTGCCGATACCACCCGTCTCCGCAGCGAGAACCTTGATTGGCTTTGACCGAAGGTCCTTGGCACGATCCTCACTGGTCGTTATCACCGCCACTGCCCCATCGGATTCGAGGCAGAAGTCCAGCAAGCAGAGTGGGTCGGAGATCATCCTCGCCGCAAAGTAATCGTCGAGCGTGATCTCACCTTTCATCAAGGCTCCCGGTCGAGAAATCGCATTATTGCGAGTTCCGATCACAATCTCCGCGAAATGAGTTCGATTCGTTCCGTAGAGATGCATGTGCCGTGTAATTACCATGGCGAACTTTTGGCCGGGGCTCAGCATCCCGAACGGCAAAGTGAAGTCTTTGTCCGACGTGTGTCGCAAGGCATAGGGCCCGGATCCACCTGACAGCTCGGTTCGTCCGAGACGATATTCAGCCTGTTGCATCGCCATGACGCTGACGACGACGTTGGCGGAGTCGCTGGCTATAGCGTCACAAGCAAGACCGATTGAGCCCGCCGAACCGCCGCCACCTCCGGTGACTGAAGCCGTGAATCGGATTTCAGGTATGCCCAGGGTGTAAGCAAGCATCGAGACATCAATGCCACCAGCAAATAAGGCGAATCCATCGACGTCACTTACCGAGAGCCCTGCATCATCGAGGGCTTCCAGAACGGCGATTCCGGCGAGTTCAATCGAGGTCTTGGGCAGGGATCGACCACGACGATAGAAACTGGAAGCTCCGACGCCCACTATCGCGGCGGTTCGTTGCGGCTTAGACATAATTCGTTT
>Ga0075017_100001804_pt1 | contig 13274 bp, 12 predicted proteins | sample AleBraG_ABR_2012_FD_71475 | JGI IMG/M metagenome (GOLD analysis project Ga0075017, IMG submission 71475) | Freshwater sediment microbial communities in response to fracking from Pennsylvania, USA - Alex Branch Run_MetaG_ABR_2012 | ecosystem: Environmental > Aquatic > Freshwater > Creek >... | reverse complement strand
CCTGGTGAGACCCAGCTCGAGGTCGACCGACGTCGCCTGGTGCGCCGCATGCACAAGCTCGAAGCGCAGCTTCGCCAGGTCACCGAGACCCGCTCGACCCAACGGGCCCAGCGCTCACGAGGTCGACGCCGAGAGCTCGCCCTCGTCGGCTACACGAACGCCGGGAAGTCGACGCTCCTCAACCAGTTGACGAATGCGGGGGTGCCGGCGGCGAACCGCCTCTTCGAGACGCTCGATCCGCGCACCCGTCAGCTTGCGCTGCCCGGCGGAGAGGTCGTGCTGCTCACCGACACCGTCGGCTTCGTCTCCAAGCTTCCTCACGAGCTCGTCGAGGCCTTCCGCTCGACGCTCGACTCGGTCCGCCTAGCGGGGCTCTTGCTCCACGTGGTCAACGCGGCCTCACCTGATCCTCGTGGTCAGATCGCCGCGGTCCGAACGACCCTGTCCGAGATCGGTGCCGAGGAGGTGCCTGACCTGGTGGTGATCAACAAGGCCGACCTCGCACCAGAGATGGCAAAGGAGCTGGCTGCGGAGCTCGAAGGCTCGGTCGTCGTCTCCGCAGCCAGCGGTGAGGGCATCGAGGATCTCCTTCGCATCGTCGGGGATCGCCTGAGGGCGCAGGACCGCGTGGTCGAGCTGCGGATCCCGCACGCGCGAGGAGACGTCGTGGCCGCCGCCCATCGAGAAGGAGAGGTGGTCGCCACAGCGCACGACGAGGAGGCCACCATCCTCCACGTCGTGCTCGACGATGCCGGACGAGCAGCGTTCTTGGACTTCGAGGTGCTGAGGTGAGGCCAGGCTTCTCGCCACCGCCCTATCCCTACGACCGGCTGAAGGGCATCGCCGCGCTGGCGGAGGATCACCCAGGGGGCATGGTCGACTGCTCCATCGGCACGCCGTGCGACCCGCCTGCAGTTGCGGTGCTCGACGCCCTCTCGTCTTCGGGGACCGAGCGCGGGTATCCGACGTCTCAGGGCTCTGAGGCCTTTCGGGGTGCCATCACGGACTGGCTCGCCCGCCGCTTTGCGGTGGCGGTCAGGGAGGTCGACGTCGCGGGTTGCATCGGGACCAAGGAGATGGTGGCCTCGACCGCCCACTATCTCTCCCTTCGGGATCCCACGAAGTCCGCCGTGCTCTTCCCGGCCATCTCCTATCCCACCTATGCCATGGGAGCGACGCTGGCGGGGCTCGAGCCCATCCCCGTCCCCTTGGTCCAGGGCCACCTCGATCTCGAGTCGATCTCCGACGAGGTGGCTGCCCGAGCGCTTCTGCTGTGGTCGAACTCGCCGTCGAACCCCACTGGTGCCCTCGATGACCTCCACGCCGCAGCGACCTGGGGCCGCCAGCACGGCGTCGTCGTCTGCTCGGATGAGTGCTACGCCGACTTCACTTGGGAGCGAGATCCCGAGACCATCTTGAGCTCCGGGCTCGAGGGTGTCATGGCCGTGCACTCTCTGTCCAAGCGGAGCAACCTGGCTGGAGTTCGGGCGGGGTTCTACACCGGAGATCCTGCGCTCGTCGAGTACCTGCGCGTGGTGCGCCAGCACGCTGGCCTCATGATCCCAGGGCCTGTGCAGGCGGCTGCTGCGGTGGCGTACGCCGACGACCTCCACGTCGAGGTGCAGCGCACGCGCTACGTCGAGCGACTCGAGCTGGTCGCAGCAGGCCTGACCGCTGCCGGCTTTCCGGTGGAGCTCCCGGAGGGCACCTTCTACCTGTGGATCCCGGTCCCTGAGCGCCTCGCCGACGGCTGGGCGCTGGCGGACGAGCTCGCTCGTCGAGCGGGGCTCCTCGTGAGCCCCGGCGAGCTCTACGGTGACGCGGGCCGGCGTTTTGCTCGCCTGGCTGTGGTCCAACCCACCGACCGGCTCGTGCTGGCGCTCGATCGACTCGCCTCGTCCTGAACCTCGGGAGCAGTCAAGGCCTCCCACTACCATTGGGCCATGGCCGACCTTCCTGCACAGATCTCCGCGCTCTATGACGATGCATCCTCGATCGAGGCGGGTGACACCGAAGCTGATGCCCTGGTCAGCGAGGCGATCGAGCTGTTGGATACAGGCCAAGAGCGCGTCGCCTACGTCGACGAGGTCACCGATGAGGTCGTGGTCAACGAGTGGCTCAAGCAGGCGATCTTGCTGCTGTTCCGCCTCCGCTCGATCGAGACCATCGAGGTGGGACCTTTCGAGTTCGCCGACAAGCTCCCGCTCAAACGAGGCCACAAGGCCGCCGGTGTGCGCGTCGTCCCTGGGGCATCAGCGCGCTGGGGTTCGTATCTCGCGCCAGGTGCCGTGATGATGCCGAGCTACGTCAACATCGGTGCCCGGGTGGGGGAGCGCAGCATGGTGGACACCTGGGCCACCGTAGGCAGCTGTGCGCAGGTTGGGGCCGACGTCCACCTCGCAGGTGGCGTCGGCATCGGCGGCGTTCTTGAGCCGCCGAACGCGGTGCCCGTGATCATCGAAGACGAGGCGTTCATCGGGAGTCGTTGCATGGTGGTCGAAGGGGCACGGGTTGGGAAGGGAGCGGTGCTCGGTGCCGGGACGATCCTCAACCCGTCGATCCCGGTGATCGACGCGGAGACCGGTGTGGAGCTCTCGCGCGGCCACGTGCCGGCGTGGAGCGTGGCGGTCGGCGCATCTCGACGCAAGGAGTTTCCCGGCGGGGAGTTCTTCCTTCCGTGCGTGCTGGTCCTCAAGCACCTCTCTGAAGGTGAGCGCCATGACAAGGCACAGCTGAACGCCGTGCTTCGAGATCACGGGATCGCCACGTGAGCGACCTCGGCCTCTTGGCATTGGAGCTGATCTCGATCGGCTCGCCGAGTCGGGCCGAAGGTCCTCTCGCTGACCTCGTCGAAGCTCGGCTGAAGGATGCACCTCATCTGGAGCTCCGACGCATCGGCGACAACGTCGTCGCCAGAACGACGGGTTCGAATGAGCAGCGGGTGATCGTCGCCGGGCATCTCGACACGGTGGTGGGCAGCTATGGGCCCGCCGTCGTGAGCGAGGGCGCCGTGGTGGGGCTCGGTGCGGCTGACATGAAGGGCACCTTGGCCGTCATGCTCACCCTGGCCCTTGAGCTCACGGCTCCTGCTCTTGAGGTGACGTGGCTCTTCTATGCGAGAGAGGAGATCGCTCGCGCCGAGAGCGGGCTCCACGAGCTGGCAGTCGTCGCCCCGGAGCTCTTAGACGCTGACGTCGCTCTCCTGGGAGAGCCGACGAGCACCGCGGTCGAGGCAGGCTGTCAGGGCTCGCTTCGCCTGAAGGTCCACCTTGGTGGCGTGGCGGCGCACACTGCTCGACCGTTCATGGGCGTCAACGCGCTTCGACGACTGGCCCCGGTCCTAGAGGCGGTCACCTCGGCCACGCCCCGGATCGTGGAGCTCGATGGCGTCACCTACCACGAGCAGCTGGAGCCGATCGGGATCGACGGTGGCACCAGTTCAAACGTGCTCCCCGATTCGGCAGCGCTGGTCATCAACTACCGCTTTGCCCCTGATCGAAGCCTCGACGAGGCGCAAGGGTGGCTTCGCTCCCTGATCGAGCCTCATTTGGATCGAGAAGATGACTCGATCACGGTCCTCGACGCAGCGCCTGGTGCGCTGCCCGGCTTGACCCATCCCGTGCTGGCTCGCCTGGTGGAGCTCAGTGACCGACCCGTTGAGGCGAAGGTCGGTTGGACGGACGTTGCCACGTTTGCCGAACGAGGAGTGCCTGCCGCCAACTTCGGCGCCGGCGACCCGAGGCTCGCCCACCATCCTGATGAGCGAGTCCAGCTCGACGAGCTCGAGCGGCTCTCAGACATCCTGCGCCAGCTGCTCAGCTAAGCCCGCTCGACCCTCCCTCAGGGGGAGCGTCGAGCGGTCGGATGCCGCACCCTACGCTTGAGGCCGTGCGAGCAGCAGCCCGCGAGGGATCGAAGAGCTTTGTCGCGAGACCGCTCGTTCTCCTCACGGGTGTCCTTGGTCTCGCCGGAGCCACCGCCAGTCTCCTGGCGTGGACCCGGCGGCGGATCTTGACCGTACGCGTGCTCAAGGCGTTCTTCTCTCGCAATGGTCGGATGAGGAATCGTGCGCAGCTGAGTCGAGTGCCCGGCGATGTCGGGTGCCAGCTCGACCTTCCCTACGGCTCACACCCGGACGCTCGCCTCGATTGCTTCTTCCCGGCATCGATCGAGGGCACGGCCGACTGTCTCGGCACCGTGATCTGGATCCACGGCGGGGCGTGGATCGCGGGAGACAAGGCTCAGCTCTCGAGCTACTTCAGGATCTTGGCGGGCCAAGGCTTCACCGTCATCGGCGTGAACTACCCGTTGGCACCGGCTGCTCGGTATCCCTCGCCGGTCGAGCATCTTCACGAGGCGCTCACCTGGGTGGTGGCGCACGCCGAGAGCCTCCACGTCGACGCTGATCGCCTCGTGCTGGCAGGTGACTCCGCCGGAGCGCAGCTGGCGGCACAGCTCACAGCGATGATCACTTGCCCCGACTACGCCACAGCCGTTGCCATCCCTCCCACGATCCGACCAGATCAGCTCCGTGGCGTGGTGCTGTTCTGCGGGATCTACGACGTCTCGCTCCTCGAGTTCAAGGGCCGACGCTCATGGTTTCTCAGGACCATCGTGTGGGCGTATTCGGGTGCCGATCGGGTCGAGGGGAATCCGGCGGCCGATCTGATCTGCGTGCCCCGATGGGTGACCGCCGCGTTCCCGCGGCCGTTCGTCTCAGTTGGCAACGGCGACTTGCTGTTGGATCATTCGCTGGCGCTGGTCGACGCGCTTGGCGCGTGCGGGGTTGAAGCCGACACGCTCTTCTTCGCCGACGACCATCGACCGAAGCTCGGACATGAGTATCAGTTCGATTCATCGCTTGAAGCCTTCGACCAAGCATTCGACCGGCTGGTGGCCTATCTGAACCGATGCGTGGCCGAGGTGCAGCGAGTCTGAAGAGGCGTTCGCCTAGAGCCGACGAAGGACAGAGATGACCTTGCCGAAGATGGTGACCTCGTCTGCGTGGAACTCGAGGGGTGCCATCGTGTCATTGGCGGGAATGAGGATGACGGAGGCACCTTGGCGGCGGAGCCGCTTGACGGTGGCTTCCTCGTCGGGGATGCCGGCCACCACGATGTCGCCATCTTCTGCCGTCGGCTGGTGGCGAACGACGACGTAGTCCCCGTCGAGGATGCCGTCGCCGATCATCGAGTCGCCTCGGACCTTGAGCATGAAGGTCTCACCCTTGCCGGTGAACTCCTCGGGCAGTGAATAGAGATCCTCGACGTTCTCCTGAGCAAGGACACCAGTACCGGCAGCGACCGTGCCGACGAGGGGGACCGTACGGGTCGGCAGCTTGGCGATGGCCGCACCAGAGGCGGGGTCGAAGCTCACGGTCATAGCGCGGGGCTTGGTGGGATCTCGCTGGAGAAAGCCTTCCTTCTGGAGCACGGCTAAGTGGCTGTGCACGGTGGCCGAGGAAGCAAGGCCCACGGCTTGACCGATCTCCCGCACGGATGGCGGATAGCCCCGTTCGCGCAGACACGTGCCGATGTAGTCGAGGATCTCTCGCCGCTTGTCGCTCAGGACCTCTGCCATGGTGACCCCTCTCCTGGCACTCGCCGTTGGCGAACACCCGTTTGGTACAACTTACCTAGAACGACTCCTGAAGGCAAACACCTGTTCGAGAAAACACTTGACTCGAACAGGTGTTCGGTCTTAAATAGTAGCGAACAGACGTTCGGTGTACAAGGTCCTCCGAGCGACGAGAAGAAGGAAGAGCCATGGCGATTGCACCGCTTCCCCAGGTAGAAGAGCTCGAAAGGCTTCGAGAGGAGCACGGCACCTGGCCGACACCGCACCTCAGGATCGTCACCGACCCTCGAGACCTCGAGGTTGAGACGTGCAACCCGGCTCCTCAAACATGGAGGACGGGGCGTGACGTCGCGGATCGTCGCCAAGCTCGAGCGCAGGTCCATCGTCGTCGGCGTCGACTCGCGGCTGGCCTTGCGCTTGGGGTGGTCGTGGTGATGCTCGCCTTGCCGCTCAAGGCGCTCGGCACGGTCACCGTGTCGGGTCAAGAGACACCCGGGGGAATGCCCGCGGGCTTGATCGACGGCTCTGTCTACGTCGTCCAACCAGGTGACACGCTGAGCTCGATCGCCCATCGGATCAACCCTGGCGCAGATCAGGGGGCTCTTGTGGCCAAGATGGCTCACGAGGTTGGCTCGAACGAGGTCGTTCCCGGGGAACACGTCGTTCTCCCGTAGTTTCTGAGGACAACCGGTATCGTGATGTTGTGCGATGCCCCTTCTGTGCTGCTGATGATGACAGGGTGGTCGATTCGCGCATGGCAGAAGAGGGCGCCGCGATTCGCCGCCGCCGGGAGTGCAGCTCGTGCTCGCAACGCTTCACCACGTTCGAGCGGATTGAAGATCTTCCCTTGGTGGTCGAGAAGCGCTCAGGCGCCCGAGAGCCCTTTGACAGAGCCAAGGTGGTGGGCGGGATCGTCGCCGCTTGCAAGAACCGGCCCGTGAGCGAGGCCGCCATCGATCAGCTGGCTTCTGAGGTCGAAGACACTCTCCGTTCTCGGACCGAAGTCGTCACGACCCAAGACGTCGGCGTCGCTGTGCTCGAAGGTCTGAAGCATCTCGATGACGTGGCCTACCTTCGCTTTGCCAGCGTCTACAAGGGCTTCGAAGACGCAGGTGACTTTGAGCGCGAGGTCGGCCTGCTCATCAAGTCGACCGAGCCGAAGCGTCGACCGTGACCTCGGCCGGCTCTCCTCGGCTCTTCGGAACGGCACCGAGCTGCGTGCTCGGTGTCTACGCCCACCCTGATGACGCAGACGTCGCATGCGGCGGGGCCTTGGCTCGTTGGGCGTCGGAGGGCGCCGACGTGCACCTCGTCGTGCTCACCGATGGCGGCAAGGGCACCTCAGATCCCTCGGCTGTGCCGCACGAGCTCGCCGCCACGAGGATGGCGGAGGTTGAGCGGGCGGCAAGCGCGCTGGGCTTGGCCTCTGTGGTCCATCTGGCGATACCCGATGGTGAGGTGCCGGAGCAAAGAGAGCTCCTCGGATCGCTGGTCAAGCTGATCCGGAGCCTGCGACCCGAGGTCGTCCTCGGCCATGACCCGGCCGCTGTGTACTTCGGCAACGTGTACGTGAACCATCGCGACCACCGTGCTGCGGGGTGGGCTCTGCTCGACGCGGTGGCCCCGGCCTGTGCGATGCCCCTGTACTTCCCTGAGGCCGGTGCCGCACATCGCGTCTCGCACGTGCTGCTCTCGGGGACGCTCGAACCTGACACCTTCGTCGACATCACCGGCTCGATCAACGCCAAGGTCGCCGCAGTGCGAGAGCACAAGAGCCAGCTCGATGACGATCCCGAGTGGGTGTCGAAGACGGTCCGACGTCGAGCGGAGGACGATGGCCGCCTGGTCGGCGTTCGCTATGCCGAGGGCTTCCGTCACCTCGAGCTCGATGGCTGAGGCGACCTCAGACCTCGATCGCTCTGCAGCTCTCCGTCCGGCGATCTTGCTGGTGGACATGGATTCGTTCTTCGCCTCGGTCGAGGTCCGAGCTGATCCCGGCTTGCGAGGACAACCTGTCCTCGTCGGCGGCAGCGCTCGTCGGGGTGTGGTGGCCTCGTGCAGCTATGAGGCCCGGCGCTTTGGCATCCACTCGGCCATGCCGATGGTCACCGCGCTGCGCCTCTGTCCCGATGCCGTGGTCCTGCCCGGTGACCTCTCGACCTACGCCCAGGTCAGCCGCCAGATCCACCGGATCTTTCGTAACGTGACGCCCATCGTGGAGCCGCTCGCGCTTGACGAGGCGTTCTTGGACGTCACCGGTGCGGTCGGGCTCTTGGGCACGCCTCGGCAGATCGCCTTGGACATCCGGGCCACGATCAATGCCGAGCTCGAGCTCGACTGTGCAGTGGGCGTGGGCCCGTCGAAGACCGTAGCCAAGCTGGCGTCGAAGCGGGCCAAGCCCTCCATCGTGGACGGTCGGGTCGTCCCAGGGGCAGGTGTGGTAGTGATCATGCCTGACGAGGTGCGGGCCTTCCTCGACGAGCTCGACGTGCGGGCGCTCTTCGGTGTGGGCCCAGGCACCGCAGCCACGCTCGAGCGCCTAGGGATCGAGCGGGTCTCGGAGCTGGCTCGGTTCGATCCCGAGCTCTTGGTCCGCCACCTGGGTCGCAACCAGGCCTATGGGCTCGTGGCGCTCGCCCGGGGCGAGGACGACCGGGCGGTGGTGCCCGACCAGGTGAGCAAGTCAGTCGGTCATGAGGAGACCTTTGCTGAGGACGTGGCTGACGTCGGCGTCTTGGAGCAGCGCCTTCGGCGACAGGCAGTCGCAGTCTCAGGCGCGCTCCATGACGCAGGTCGACGAGGGCGCACAATCTCGGTGAAGGCAAAGGACCCGGCGTTCAAGATCAGGACGCGCTCGCAGACGCTTCGCTTGGCGATTGATGACCATGCTGCGATCTTCGAGGTCGCTCGTGCGCTCCTCGAAGAGCACGACGTCTCTGAGGGCATCCGGTTGCTTGGCCTCTCGGTGAGCAACCTCGAAGACGCCACCGAGCCGATCCAGCTGCTGTTGGACGTCGGGGACGATGACGAGCCCGAGGTCAGAGCCGCGCAGCTCCAGCAGGAGCGCGCTGCTCTCGAAGAGGCCATCGACGAGATCCGCGCTCGCTTCGGTCGCCACGTGCTCGGCGCCGCCTCGTCGCTTGAGAGCCGAGGTCTTCGAGTCCCCTCCCAGCGCGACGTCCCCTTCGGCCCGCGTGCAGAGGATCAGGTCTGAGGGGCGAGCCAGGTGCCATGCGGATGGCACTGGGCAAGGACCCGCGCCAAGCCAGGAGGCTCTTCGAGGACCAAGAGGCTGGAACCCCGAATCCGGTCGTCGACACGAGGAGGCTCCAGGCCAGGTACGTCCCGAGGGTGCTCTAGCCACAGCCAGGACACCCCTCGTCGTGACGAGAGCGAGCTGATGGCGGCTCGCAAGCTCGCTTGCTCCTCGAAGGAGAGGTAGGCCGCGACCCATGAGTGGAAGAGGACGACGCGAGCATCGTCGGGGACCTGGTCGACTACGTGCTCGAGATCGGCGATCATGTCGCCTTGCACGAGGACAGGAGGATGCGCCCGAGCTTCGGCCAGAGCCCGTCTGGTTCGTTCGAAGCGCCAGAGGTCGTCGGGCCACTGACAGGCCAAGAGCCAGAGAGCGTCGTCATCGACTGCTGCCGAGAGCGGAGCTCGGTCAAGGCCCCGCCGCCAGCTGATAGCGGGCAGCTCGAGCTGTTGCGGCTCTCCTCGTAGCTCGGCAACCACTTGGACTCGCGCGTCTCGATCGCCGAGCTCGCTCACTCCGATCGTGAGGTGGATCCGATCGACCAGGAGGTTGAGCCCAGCGGAGCACCCGAGATCGACCAGCGCGACGGGCTCGTCATGATGGGCTCGGATCTGGCTCAGGCCGTAGGCAAGCGTGGCTGCCCTCCCGATCTCATTGGTCTGGGTCGTCCTTGATCCGACCAGGATCTCGATCTCCTCGGCGCGCTCGGTGAGGAACGCTAAGACAGCCTCCACGCCGCCCGGAGGGAGCTGCAAGCTCTCTGGGGGCTCGGCGGGGCCTCCGTCGAGCCCGACGCGCTCGAGCCACGTCGTCGTCGGATACCACGGCGCGAGGGGAGAGGAGGGATCGCGGAGGACGAGGTGGTGCAGCGCTGCGAGCAAGAGGTTGGGTCGCTGCTGGCTCTCGGGAGCAGTCAGCAGGGGCGTGACGAGGCGGTCGTCGTGAGCAGCCTGGCCTGCCAGCTCGCTGTAGAGGGGGTGCGAGGCCGCGCCGGAGGCTCCGAGGAGCTCGGCCCAGTGCCGACGGATCGCGGCCCCGCTCATGTCCTCGGTCAGCTCAGTAGCCGGCGGGCAAGCTCGAGGAGAGGGCGTCGAAGAAGAAGAAGAGTGCCACCAGAAACGCGGGGACCGCAGGGAGCAGCACGAGCCAACGGCGACGGAGGCGACGAGAGGTCAGCCAAGCGGCCAGCGCGATGGCGACGCAGAGCGCCCCCCAGCCGAGAATGCCGAGCAGATCGGTGCCCGAGGATCCTGTGGCTCGAGCGCCCTTTGATGAGCCGTGAGCCTGAGGGCTCGGTGCGCTGTGGAGGGCGAGCGATCTGACCGTCGAGGAGAGCGCAGCGTGCACCACAAGACGCTGTGCGGCCGAGAAGCGAGGGTTGCAGGTCGTCAGGGTGAGCGTCGGTGTCGGTGTGGGCTTGAGGACGCTGACGTCGGAGGGTTGGACGATCAGGCTGGTGGTGACTCGGTAGACGAACGTGCCTCGGTCGGTCGCCAGGATGACCTTGTCACCTGCTACGAGCTGGTCGAGGTTGTAGAAGGGACGTCCCCAGGTCGTCCTGTGCCCAGCGATGCCGACGTTGCCCTCTTCGCCTGGAAGCGGTGTGCCGGTGTAGTGGCCGGGACCCTTCGAGAGGTCATCTTCTCCCGTGCCTTCGACGACCACCTGGTTGAGTCCGATCCTCGGGATCTGGATGACAGCGACGGGCGCACCCTCTGCTGGAGGCGAGATGGTGGGCACCGTCACGGGCGGAGCGGTGGAGTGGAGAGCCTTGGGCACCAGAGAGGAGATCCCCGTCGGATCGATCTGCGCACGAAGCGCGCTCTGATGACGTTGCTGGAGGTAGGCGGTGCCAAAGATCTCGAACAGCACGAACGCCAAGACAAGTGCACCAGCCACGATGAGGGCTGCTCCGAGATGCCCAGCAATCTGATGGCGCTTGCTTGAACGGCGCGGACCCTGGAGCTCAGCGCGTGGGGGCGTCGGGGACGGCGCGGGTGGTGTGGTCATCGGCCGAGGCGGCAGGACTTCATCGCGGCGCTATGCGACAGAAACCAAGGTGCCGATCGGCGTGTGCGGAAACACCACCGCAGCGTTGGCGTAGGGCATCTCGACGCAGCCCAAGCTCTGCGGTGTGCCGTAGCTTGAGCGGATGAACCCGTGAAGTGCGTCACCGCCGTTGAAGTAGCTGACCCAAGGGATGCCGGTGTCGTGATACGTCGTGCCGTCTGGATTCGTCCCGGACATCGTCGTGGTCGTGTACCGGGCATAGACGGGGTAGGTGCCGTCAGCGGTGTCTTGGCCGGGAATGCCCGTGTTGACCGCTGTCGTGTAGATCACCTGTCCGTTCGAGTAGAGCGTGAGGCTCTCGGCCTGGCCCTTCGACACGCCCACGTAGGTGTAGGGATCTGGATCGGTCGTGCCGGCGGCGCGATCAGCCAGGAGGGCCGAGTCGAAGGCGGCAGTGATGTCACCGTCGGTCTGCATGTGGTGGACGTCCTGGAAGCGCATGATCGCTCCGCGCGTGACCACGTTCTCGACGCCTGGCTGCCAGAGCGACGTGAGCGAAGCGGGCAGGCTGGACCATCGAGGCACGAAGGTGCCCGCCTCGTCGCTCGTCAGCGGACCAGAGGTAGAGCTCGGTGTCGTGGGGTTGAACGTCACAGGGAGGTAGCCCTCCTCTGCCAAGAGCTGCTGGACGCGCACCAAGGACAGCTGTGAGATCTGAAAGGTGGTCGACACGGTACTGGCCAGGTGGGTGCCCGAGGAGGACTTGATGCCCTGGCTTCCCCCGGGGATGGTCACGGTGATCGATTGGCCTGGCTGGAAGGGCGACTGCTGCACGAACTCCAAGGTCGAGCTCGACAGCCGCTCCCAGGAACCAGGGACGCTGGGGGTGATGACGGGAAGTGGGCTTGTGGTGGCGATCGAATCGCTCAATGCCACGCGGATCGACGCATCGGAGGCCACCGTGGCGTTGTCCGACGGTGTCGCGGCGAGCACCGTGAACGTGGTCGCACCATGAGATGCCGGGGCCGCAGTGTGGGACGGGGTGCTCGGTCGAGTGACGAGCACGACCGCAGCGCCGATGACGACGCAGAGGCTCAGGCCCAGCACCGAGAAGATGACGGCCTTCTTCGACCCCGATCGGTTCTTCTTCGGCGCGACGTGACGAGGTGCCATCGCTCGAAAGCGTAGCAACGCCCGATCAGACTCCTACGCCACCACCGACGCTCGGCAGGACGGCTCTGATCTGATCGATGACCTTATCGAGCGCCTCGGGCTCGAGGATCTTCTTCCCGTCAGGCCCTCGCACGTAGAACGCGTCGACAACCTCTTCGCCGATGGTGGCCACGCGCGCTGCTTCGACGTCGAGACCACAGGAGAAGAGACACGAGGTGAGCTGGTGGAGCAGCCCCACCTCATCGGTGGTGCGCACCTCGATCACGGTCGACGCAGCGGAGGCATCGTTGTCGATCGAGACGGACGTGGTCACGGGGTGCGCGGTCCAGGCGCGCTTGGCGGCGGCGTAGGCCTCCGAGCGGCGGCCGAGTTCCACGACCAGATCGAGCTGACCGTTGAGGACAGCGAGCAGATCACGGCGGAGGGCTGTCGCCTCCGGCCAGCGACCGCTCGTGGGATCCACGGTGAAGGTCTCAAGGGCGATGGAGCCCACGCTGCTGACGTTGGCGGTGTGGACGCTCAGACCATTGAGGGCCAGCGTGCCCGCCACGTCGGCGAGGAGGCCCGGTCGGTCTGGGGCAGCGATGATCACGCACGAGTCCTCGATCGTCACCTCTGGTTCGAGGCTGATCTTGACGGCGTCGACGAGGTGATCGTGTTCGCCGGTGTCTTCCGGCGTGCTTGGAGCGGTGCCCACCAACGCAGCATCGGTTCGTCGGACCAGCTCGCTGACGAGCTGCTCTTTCCAGTGACCCCATGCGGCAGGACCAGTGGCCAGGCTGTCGGCCTTGGTGAGCGCACCGAGGAGGTGCAGCGTCGTGCGATTCTTCACGGCCGCAACGACGCGCTCGATGGTCACCGGATCGGAGAGATCTCGTCTCGTCGCCGTGTCGGCGAGCAACAGGTGGTTGCGCACCAACGATTGCAGGGTGCTGACGTCGGTGGCGTCAAAGCCCAAGCGGGGGGCCATGGTCCCCAGGATCTCGATGCCGAGGTCGGTGTGATCTCCAGGGAGACCCTTCCCGATGTCGTGGAAGAGCGCTCCGATGACCAGGAGGTCCGGACGATCGACGGTGTCGACCAGCTCTGAGGCGTTCGCCGCGGTCTCGAGGAGATGTCGATCCACGGTGAAGCGGTGATAGGCGTTGCGCTGGTGGTGATGGCGGACGTGGGCCCACTCGGGCAGGAGGCGGCTGACCACGCCGACGTGGTCAAGGCTCTCGAACGCAGGGATGCAGTTCGGTCCCGCCAGGAG
>Ga0075017_100001802_pt1 | contig 13284 bp, 15 predicted proteins | sample AleBraG_ABR_2012_FD_71475 | JGI IMG/M metagenome (GOLD analysis project Ga0075017, IMG submission 71475) | Freshwater sediment microbial communities in response to fracking from Pennsylvania, USA - Alex Branch Run_MetaG_ABR_2012 | ecosystem: Environmental > Aquatic > Freshwater > Creek >... | reverse complement strand
CTCGAATGTAGACGCGCGTTCAATGGAAGTAGAATACCTGTTTTCGCGGGGGAATTGCATGATTCGAAAGGATGAAAAAGTAGTTAATCCCTTCCCCCGGGGGGGAGGGTCAGTCCGCAACGACGGTTGCGCCGGATTCCCCGGCGGTGAGCTTCACGATCATCTTGCCGGTATTTCCCCCGCGCAGAAGATCGACAAACGCATGCGGCGCGCGTTCAATGCCCTGCACCACGGTCTCTTTCATGACGAGTTTTCCAGCGGCAATATACCCCTTCATCTCCTTCAGGAATTCGGGCATACGGTCGTACCAGTCGCCGACGATAAATCCCTTCATCGTCAGACGCTTGCCGATCATGAGGGGGAGGTTCCGCGGGCCGGCCGGGGGCGCCCCGTCATTGTACCCTGAGATCGCGCCGCAGGCGATGATCCGTCCGTTCGTCCGCATGGCCGTGAGCGCGGCTTCAAGCTGTTCACCGCCGACATTATCAAAGTAGACGTCAATGCCGTCGGGAGCGGCGGCATCAATCTGCCGGGAAAGGTCCCCGTCCTTATAATTGAACGCGGCGTCAAACCCGAGTTCACCGACGAGCACGGCGACTTTTTCCGGCGATCCGGCACTCCCGATGACGCGGCAGCCGCGCAGCTTTGCGAGCTGGCCGGCGACGCTCCCCACCGCCCCCGCCGCCGCGGAAATGAAGACACGCTCCCCGGGCTTCACATCAACGAGGCTCAAACCGGCCCAGGCGGTCAGTCCGGTCATGCCGAGCGCGCCGAGATACGCCGAGAGGGGCCGGACTTCACGATCGACAACGCGGACTTCCCGAACTCCCGCAACGAAGTATTCACGCCATCCGAGGCGGGACGTGACGACATTTCCGGGTTCGATCCCCGGCGCAAGGGACTCGATCACTTCACCGACGGCGGCGCCGTCCAGCACATGGTCCAGTGCAAAGGGCGCGACATAGGACGGGGCGTCGTTCATGCGTCCGCGCATATACGGATCGACCGACATGTACAGGTTTCGTACAAGCACCTGATCCTCCCGCAGACGGGGCAATTCGACACGGACAAGCGCAAAGTTGTCGGGGACCGGCAGCTCATCCGGCCGGGAAACAAGGCGGATCTCCCGGCTTATTGTCGGCAGGCGCTCTGCTTGTTTTTTTGGTTCGACGTCAGGCGCTGAGGGTTCGTCGTATTTCTCTGTGTCACTCTCGCGTGGTAATCGTGACATTCTGCCATCCTCCGTTACTTGATGTTCGGTGCATTACCGCCATTGTGCGACAGGACAATTTGACCCGCCGCGAAAGGAAGGCCCCGGGCCCGGTCAATCCTGTTTTCTCCTTAATAGCCTCGTCAGGCCCATCATCCCGACGAGTACACCCATCACGCCACCTGCGATCATCCAGGTCGATCTGTCGGTCGGCAATCCCGTGAAAAACCGGGAGATGCCTGAACTCACTGAATTCGATTCGCTTATACCGAGCACGATCAGCACGATACCCGCCCCGAGGAGTGCCAGCGAAAGTATTCTATTCACGTCAATGTCCCCGTGTGATTGTTCAATGTGCTTATGATCGGAACGCAGCAGATCCGGAAGCGACCGGCAAATTGCTTCCGCTCAGAACCCGACAATATTCCCAACGCCGCTTCGGAGGGCAAACCATGAAAAGGCAAGGAAAGGGTCAGATTTCTTCCGGACGTAGCTCACGGTGCCGGCTCTTGACACACCCGACCTGTCCGTCGTATTCGTCGTCCTTATCGTAACGTTCCGTGCAACCCAGGAGGAAAACCGTTCCAGGATGCCCGCCTCGCTCCCTGTACGTCCGTTAATCGAAGCAATGATCAGGTTTTTGTACAGCGCGTGCACGGTGCCGGTGGCGGATCCATCGTTGACATGAATGTCGAACGCCGCCGAAGAGAGTGCGCCGGATTTGATCCGCATGTTGTCAGAGATCTCCACGAAGGAATTGAACGACCTGAGGTCCATTCCGCCGAGCGTCCCGGAATACCTGTACGAATACTGATGCGATTCGAGCGGGATCACCATGGAAAGGTGGATCGTACCGCCTCCGGCAAATTTCCCGCTGGCCTGTATGTCCGCACCGGCGTCAGGCCCTGCATGATTCGCCAGCCCCCTCACAAGGAACGCCATCTCCTCGAAGTTCAGCATTGCGGATCTCTTTCCCGTTACCATCCTCTCGCGATACGAAAGCCGGCCGCCGGTCAGTATAAGGCTGTCAAGACTCAGCGAGTCCCTCAGTCCCGCCAGAGCTTCGCCGGGCATGCGCGGAGCGGCGGAATCGCGGGAAGCGGGCTTGTCTTTGTTTATCATCACGTCGGCCGAAACATCCTGAAAGCGTACGGAGCGCACATGCTGTGTCTTTCCCTGCAACAGCTCCGGCCACGCCACCCCCGACACGCTGCACCAGCGGGCATCAGCGGTGAACCGGGTTCTTCTGAACCTGCTCCCCCGGAAGAACTGTTCCTCATCAAGGAGTGGACGGATCTCCACGGACCCTGCCGTGATTGCTGAATCCGGACCGGAGAGAAACACTTTGCCGATTTCCACCGCATAGCCTGCCGGGCGGAACGTGACGCTGACGGAATCCGCTTCGATAACGGAAGCATCAAGGCAGCCAGTCCCGGGTCCCCTCCCGAACAGGAGACCGGTCCAACGCACTCCACCCGCGGAAAAATTCCTCACACAGCAGGAAATGGAAGAGTCCTCGCGGGACATCAACACCGTGTCGCACGCAATCCGGTTTTCCATGACGTCATAACGGACCCCGCTTAACCGCACGGGGGTTCCCGGGGAATATCCCCTCAGCCCGCCGGCCAGCGTCCGTTCGACAACCCACTGAAGAGGTGCAGCCTGAAAGATGACGACCGCCGCACCGCAGACGACCATTGCGAGACAGAGACCAACGGCCGACCGCCGGATGATTTTCCGGCGCGCCTCTTTGCGGGACGCCCGATGCATTGAAGGCGTCATTTCTCACCGCGCCTTTTTCTTTGCGCGAAGTTTGTCTTTTCTGTTTCTCCCGGTTTTCTCTCTGGCAACCATGTCCTTCTGCAGGTCCATCAGTTTACCGTTCGACTCCTTCAGCTGTTCGACGGTCTCCTTGTACCTTGCGACCTGCCCCCTCGCTTCTTCCGTGGCAATGCCGTATCTCTCCTGAAGCCGACCGACGAGCTCTTCGTATTTCCCTGCAATCGCGGCGAGCTCATCGTTCATCATTTTTCCCCAGTGCCGCACGGCCTTCCCCCGGCGCTGTTTCCATTGACCCTCAACACGATCCCAGTTCATGATGTGCCTTCTCTCTTCCTCCGGCGTTTATCCGGAAATGTATTTTTTCTGTCTCTTCATGTCGAGAGGGATCCCTCGTTCCTTACACACGAAGTATACACCCTGTGCTTCCTGATAGGTATACGGCAGAAGGATGAAAACGGGGTTAATCCCCTGAAATTGGACCGGCCGGACGTCACTGTTGCTACAGCGACGGCACAAGCCCGTCCTTTCCCACAAGGACGCGGTCAACACATAAATCGCCGTTCAACTCCCGGGTCGCGATCACAAAGACATGCGAGCCCGGTTTCAAATCCAGTCTGCGTCCCGCCTCGAATTTTACGATAGGGATGCCCCACGGGATGATGAGGCCCTGAAGACGGTCCGTTGAGGCGCTCCTGAATTGAAGGGTCAGCGACGTCCCGCCTGCCTCTCTTTTCAGGTTCGCTCCGAACGACTCCCCGTTCTGATCTTCCATGACCTGCGTACCGGTCCCCGCCAGCGCCAGGCTCCCTGTGCCATGGGAGGTGGTCCCGTTCGTCACGGTCCTCCCCGCGGAACCCAGACCTGCCAGATCCGACTCGAAGCTCCCCCCGCCTGATCTGCGGGCGCCGGCCGGAAAGATATGTACTTCGATCGCCCTGAGTGCTCCGTCCGGCTGCGTGACGGAAGTCACTCCGATATACAGCCCATCATTGAGATGTCCGCGGTCAGATGCCACCACCAACGATACCCGTGTGGGGGGGATAAGGTGCAGCGGGAGCGGACCCGTTATCGTGGCTACCGTCAGCACGAGGCCGGACAGACTCGTCACGGTGCCGCGAACGTGAACGACAGGGCGCGGCAGAGGATCGGAAGCAGCCGTGATGCATCCCGAACCGGAGACGCAGAGGAGGGCGAGCATGAAGAACATTGCTGCAAGTGTGCGCATGGATTCCCTCACTGTCTTTACTTTGACAGGGAAGCATGCCGAGAAATCACCCGAAGGGTAATAGGGCGAAGGGATGAATCCATGGTTAACCCTCCGGCCGGGAGAAAAAGGGTTCCCTAGAGAATGGATGTGAGAGAAAACAGGCTGCGATGCGGGCGGTCAGCGGAGGAAAACAGGAACGGGTTCAGGATAACCCGTCTTTGCGGGTAAATAACGCGATCTGAAGGCGGCTGTGGAGTGCGAGTTTTTCGAGGATATTATGGACGTGGCTCTTCACCGTGTATGTGGCAATGTTCAGCCGCTGCGCGATCTCCTTGTTGCTGAGACCCTCGGCGATGAGAGCGATGATCTCCAGCTCACGCTTCGTCATCCGGACCGCATTCGCCAGCGATCCCTTCCCCTGCTTTATCGCGTGGTCGATGACGTGGGAAAACAGCGAGCCCGCCAGCGGCGGAGGGAGGACTTTTGTCCCGCCGGCGACGGACCGGATGGTTCCCAGAAAATCCCCGATCGACGCGTCTTTGAGTATGAACCCCGACGCCCCCGCTTCCACCGACTCGATGATATCGAGCTGCGACGGGATCAGACCCATGCCGATCACCCGGATCTTCGGAAACTCTTTCGTCACCGTCTTCACGATATGCATTCCGTTTTGACTGCGCAAACCGAGGTCCAGCAGAATAAGATGAGGATTGAGCTTTTCCACCTTCAGAAGAATGCCGTCATGTCCTCCGGTCGATGCCACGATCCTCATGTCAGCTTCGCCGTTGATCATCGCAGCAATCCCCTCACGCAGAATGCGATTATCCTCGACGAGAATTATGCGTATTGTTTTCATGCGGAATGGGTGCGGTAATTTTTGGGGAATCGCCCTCCGGGCGCGATTACCTCAGGTGACTCTGCCGAATAATTTAGTAAATATTCCTGAAAATCAAAGCGGGTTTTCCTCCAGCGAACACACGGGTCGCACCGCATACCAGATCCGGGGGATGATACAGGACCCAGCCCGTTTTTCCCCCGGTCCGCATTTGCGGAAAACGGCGGCAGGGTGACGACGCCGAATCAACTGCCCGGCGACGAGCGCAGGGAATCACGGGGGACCTTTTCCCTCCAGCACTCCCATCCCGAGTGGCCGGTTTTCCGTCTTCCCCGCCCGAAGTGCGCGGCCCGGAAGAACACCTCCACCCCCCTGGGCATTGACGGAAGCACATAAGGAGGAATATCCGCACAGTCACACCGTTCCGCATTTCCCGCGGAGAGGTCTCCCCCCGCGCCCAGCACTGCCAGCGTGCTGTCATACCACGCCCGGACGGAGCGGACATACCCCCGAACGCTGTCCGCATCGTATACCGCAACGCTTACCGCCGTCTCAACCTCTCCCGCGAGCCGGTCAAACGACCTGCGGGCGAATCTCCGCGCAAACGCGGCGACGTCCCCGTCACGAAGACCGACATCCAGCCTCTCGAGCGGATGCAGATCGAAGTATGAGAGGTGGAGATTGTCGGGGGAGGCGACGATATACCGCGCGGATGCGCTGAGGGCGCCGATCGTGAACGGCGTACCGCCGAAACATGTGGAGAGGATGGCAATGTCGAATCGTGCCGAATCGCCTGCGAACCCTCTGGCTCCTTCCGCAAGATCATGCACGGCACATATGCGGTCCGGGCGGGATCTCCCGTCGTCCCCGCCCCGTGCCTCAGAGATCTCGTGGCCGCAGTAGACGAACACCCTCGCCGCCGGGCGCAGGTTGTTCGCGCTGAAACGGCGATACAGATCCAGTTCAGGGCTGAACGGGGACCGGCTCCGATCGCGCCGGTACGATTCATGCGCAATGAGCCGCCCGTTCCGGTAGCAGAAGAATTCCGCGTCGGGGAGGGGAAAAAAGAACAGGACGTGCTCCTCCGGCATCTGATGAAAGATGAACACCTCGGCACCGGGGTTTCTTTCTGCAATCCGTTTTGCAGCGTCGAGAGCCTTCTCGTCCGCCTCGCAGGCGATCCCGTTCGTATCGTGGTACACGTAGTCGCCGTCCCCGTTGATAACAAACACCAGCGAGTACGGCGGGGGTGACGGTGATTCACCCTGCAGCCGCGCATCGCGCAAGGCGGGCGTACCCCCGGTGCAGGAAGAGAGCAACGGGAGGAGTATGATCCCTCCGCTTGCGATGATGAGAGTGCGTACCGCACTCCTGAAGGCGCGGTGTTTGCGTCTACTCATTTCCCGTCCGTCGTAAGTGTGGCGTAACGGCATTATTGTACAATCCTGTTAATCGCGGGCCAGGGCCTCGATGGGGTTGAGTTGTGAGGCTTTCCTTGCCGGGAGGTACCCGAAGACAATCCCCGTGAGGAATGCGCACGCGAACGCAATGGCGACCGGCGCAACAGTGAAGATCACGCGCCACCCCGCAATCGCCGATGTGGCAAGCCCTCCCCCGAAACCGACAACGACACCCGCAAGCCCGCCGATGAAGCAGACAACAACCGCTTCGGTGAGAAACTGAAACAACACGTCGAAGCCGCGCGCCCCGATCGCCATGCGGATTCCGATTTCGCGGGTCCGCTCGGTGACGGAGACGAGCATGATGTTCATCACCCCGATCCCGCCGACAACGAGGGAGATTACCGCGATCGCTGCCAGCAGATACGTGAGCGTATTCTGGGTTTCATCGGCCTGCGCGATCGTGTCCGCCTGGTTCCGGATGTTAAAATCTTCCTTCCCGTGCCGCTTCATCATCAGGGCATGGAGGCCGGCCTGCACCGCGCTCATGTCCGCATCCGTCTTCACCCTCACGACGATATCGTTAAAGAACCGCTGGCCGAAGATCCGGGCGCCCGCCGTCGTGTACGGGAGCCAGACGGAATTGTCCATGTCGTCACCCCTCGGCGTCAGGCCTTTACCGCTGAGGATGCCGATAACGAGGAACGGCGCACTCCCGATGAGCACATACTGACCCAGCGGATTCGTATCCGGAGGGAACAGGTTCCTGACAACGGTCTGCCCGAGAGCGACGACCTGGGCGTACCCTTTGACGTGTTCCGCGGAGAAGAAGACGCCCGATTGAGGAGGCCAGTCATGCACTTCCGGAAATTTGTCGCCGGTGCCTACCGCGGTGACCGTCAGGTCCTGGTTGGCGAAGCGCAGCAGGGAGGAGAGATTTGTCTCCGGAACGGCCATGGAGACACCCGGGACGCCCGCGATAAACGGCAGATCTTCCGGCAGGAAGCTTGTCACAATCTCGGCAGAGGCGCGGACGGCGGGCGGCCCGCGCATGATCGTCAGGAGATCGGTTCCCATGGCCTGGATCCGCTCGACGACGTCCTGCTTCGCGCCGTTACCGATCGCCATCAGCGCGATCACCGAGGCAACGCCGATGATGATTCCCAGCATCGTCAGGACGGTCCGCATGCGATTATGCAGGAGGGAGCGCATCGCCATCTTGATCGATTCGCCCAGGACCGCCGCTCCGGGCCCGGCAGTTTCTTCGCGTTCGCCGGCCTGCAGTTGGATCCCCGTCTCCCCTTTTTGCGCCTCGTCGGAGAGGATACGCCCGTCGGCGATCCGCACCAGCCGATGCGCGTACGCGGCAATGTCGGAATCGTGGGTGACAACGATGATCGTATGGCCGAGGCCGTGCAGTTTCTCCAGGATGGCCATGACCTCCTTCCCTCCGGCGCTGTCGAGGGCGCCCGTGGGCTCGTCGGCGAGGATGACCGGTCCGCCGTTCATGAGCGCACGGCCGATGCTCACGCGCTGCTGCTGGCCGCCGGAGAGCTGGCCGGGATTGTGTTCGAGACGGTCGCCGAGCCCGAGATCCCGCAGCAGCTGCGCGGCGCGGGCCTTGCGTTCCGTCTTTCCGATGCCCCGGTACACCGCCGGCACTTCCGCATTCTCGAGGGCGCTCAGATCGGACATCAGGTTGTACCGCTGGAATATGAAGCCGAACGTATCGCGCCGGAGCGCGGCCAGCGCGTCGCCGTTGAGCCCGGCGACATCGATACCCCGGATGCAATACGTTCCGCCCGACGGGCTGTCGAGGCAGCCGATAATGTTCATGAGCGTGGATTTTCCGGAGCCGGACGCACCCATGATGGCGACGAATTCCCCGCTCCGGATCTCCAGCGTCACATCCTTAAGCACCGTGAGCGGTTCGCCGTCCGTATACGTCCGGCAGACGGCCCTGAGCTCGAGCAGCGCCGGGGCCATCACGGGCCCTTCCGGGCGCTCAGCGCGCTCGACGTCGGTCCCCCCTGTGCCGTAATGTCGCCGGTGACGACTTTCTCCTTTTCATTGAGGCCCGCCCTCACTTCCGCAAAGATTTCACTCCTGATCCCGATCGTTACGGCGCGCTTCTCGACGCTGCCATCGTCCTTCAGCACTCTCACCATAGCTTGCGCGCCCTCACCGGCATTGCCGACGGCGGCGGCGGGAATAAGCAGGACGCCCGTTGCCCGGGCCAGCACGATGAACACCTGGGCGGTCATCTGGATCTTCAATTCACGCTTGAGGTTCGGTATATCGAACAGGACGTCGTAGAATACCACGTTGTTGATGAGCTCCGGCGTCGGGAGAACCTGGCGCACCGTGCCGTCCCAGCGGGTGGAATCGCCGAGGATTGTAAAGTAGACTTCCTGACCGGGCTTGACCCGGACGATGTCCGCTTCGGAGACCTGCGCCCAGACAGTCACCGTATCAATGTCTCCGATCCGCAGGATATTCGGCGCCTGCTGGTTGGCGTTCAGCGTCTGTCCCTCAAGAAGGCTGACCGAGACGATTTCGCCGGCCATCGGTGCCGTGATCGTGGTATATCCGAGATTGGCCCTGCCGGTCTTTACCGCAGCAGCCGCCTCCCTCATCTGCGCCGAGAGCGAGGCGGCATCGGCGACCGCGACGTCGTATGCGGCCCGCGTGATGTCGCGGTCGTTGGCGGAGATCAACCGGTGCGCATACATCGTGTCGTTGCGCACCCGCTGTAAACCCGTGAGAACGAGTTGCGCCTGCTTGAGAGAGCGCTGCGACGTCACGTTCTCGAGTGCCGCGCTGGCGGACGAGAGTGCCGTCGCCGCCAGGACCGGGTCAATTTCCGCCAGCACCTGGTTCTTTTTCACCTCGTCACCGCGCTTGACCTTGAGCAACTTCAGCTTGCCGGAGGTCTGGGCGCCGACGTCGACATAATTGACGGGCTGCACCACGCCGGCCGCCACGACAGTGGTTTCCACGTCGCCCCGCTCGACCGACGCGGTGGCATAGCGGGCGGGGGTTTTGCCGAATGCGAAACGGTATCCCAATACGCATGCACACACGACAAGGCATGAGGCAATCAGCCAGAGACCGATCCTCTTCAGCCGCGCACGGGATTGTTTCGAGTGATTCACCGGGTGGGCGGCGTCCGGGGTCCCTGCGGGCACAACGGGTGCTGCTGCCGGAGTAACGCTTGATGATTCCATTTTTTGATTTCCTGATCCTGGCGACCGGACAATTCGTCCCTTCAGCCAAAGGGCTTCAGTGATCCGTCTGCATGCCGGGTATTCAGGCCGCGACGGGGACTTCCAGCGCGACCTTCCTTCCATTATTTTTCAGACGCGATAATCCCCTTGCGGGTCAGGTCAGCGGTTACGAGGCGGACGATCTCCGGCCGGACCGACGGCACGGAGTTCGGTTCGGTGGACCTGCAGGTTCCGCTCCAGATCATCAGCCCGTCGTTGGCCGTCTGCCAGACATCGATCGTGCGGATATTGACCGTTTCAGAATCGACATATCCCGAGTGCTCAATGTCGCGGTAGTACGCAAAAAACCTGTCTCTGGTGGGACTGTACCGCATCTCCTGCTCTCTCGTCACATAGCCCTGTTCATACTGGCTCTTCGTTTCCGGGGGAAGCTGGCTGGTGACAAGGATGCCGTCATAATTGTTTGACCGGACGATCGCATATACCTGATCGGTGTCGGGAGGTGAATCCGGATACACGCGATAGGACGGCGTCGCCGCCACATTATGCAGTACAAGTTCGCCGGTGAACGCGTCCTCCCAGATCCGCCGCTTTACCGGATTCTTTGCGACCGATACCACGAGGATCTTTGTCAGAGCCGGGGGATGAACCGACGTGTCGCTCCAAACGTCCACAAGCTGGGAAGAGGTGCAGCCGGTTGCCAGGAGGAAGGAGCAGCAGAGCGCTCCCGCGGTAAGGTACTTTGCAAATTCAGTGATAGCGCGGCCTCATTTGTCATGGTGTGTGAATTGCGTCGAAAATTTCTTCCTCAGGCTCACGCCCGGGTGCATCAAACGCCGCCTTCGTTTCTCGCTGTGTGCACTCAACCGGCCGGGGAGTCACGTCCGGAGCCCCGGCGCGCGTGAAGGCATGCGCACCCGTCCAGACGAGCCCCAGGAACGGAGAAATCCCGCACATGATGCACACCCCGCTCAGGAGGAGCGTTCCCCCCATCAGGATTGCACCGGTTGCCGGAAGATCATACACGATGAGATTACCGCCCTTCCGCATCGTCACCGCCTTCGTGAAGTGGGTGAACCCCTTGAACATGAGGAAGCCGCCCAGCATGATTCTCGCAGCGAAGAGCACCGTGTGCATTGGCGCGGGACTCCTTTTGATTAATCGGGTGACAATTCCCCGTCAAATATGTCCGCTTCGTCTCCCGCCAGGGAGATCATGGGCTTCTCCGCGACCTCCCTCCGGATGGCTATCAGGAGAGGGAGTGCAACAAGCGTCACACGGACGGCCAGAGTCCAGAATTGTCTCGATGCGATGATCCTGAACAACATTCGCTGCTCCTTTCAAAATACGAAAACGAAAATCCGGTCCGTGGAATGACGCCTGCCCGGGTTGCCGCCTGGCAGGCCCGGGCACAGAGATTACATCATCTGTCCGGCAAGGCGGAACGCCTTCAGCTTCAATTCCTCGCCACGGCCGAACCAGATTGATTCCAGGCGGGTGGAGGGTTCGCCCCCCATAAGATGGTCGGTGTATTCGGTGACGCAATTAAACGCGCCCCACAGCGTCCCGCGTGAAAGGCCGGCCCCCTGTCCCGATTCGTACAGGTTCAGCACCGCTTCCCTGGTCTTCCCTGCCGCCTCGCCTTCCACGTCCATCCCGTCATCCGGCACAAGCGCCTTGACGTAGTCAAGCAGTTGATCGCCGGTAATCTTCGTGAGCGCCATACGGTTGAATACGGTGTCGAGCTCTCCAAAGAGCCGGTTTGACAGCGCCAGCACCGCGAGGGCCTTTTTCGCATCATCCGATCCGCGGGATGTGTGCCGGAGATGGACCTCTCCCGCTCCCTGGAGTGCGGCGGTCAGCGTGTTGTTACAGACCACGCGCACAGGCGTCAGTTGTACCCGGACGGATCGACAGTCCTCGTGGCTGTTCGACAGGAGCAGGTACTTGTTCACGTGGTCATTTTCATTCACCGTGATGAAGCCGGGAAGTTTTGCCAGTATCCACATGCGTTCACCCCGGCCGATGATCCCGGCTGTTTCGTAACTCGCGGTGCCGTCGGCAACAAGGCTATCGAAGAATGAAAAAGCGTCTCTGTTCTGGACCGGCTCGTACCCTCTCCCGACGATGCCCAGGACCTCACCGGTATCCGTCCGCGTTGTCACCCAGCGATCGGCGACGCTCGCGGCGAGGCTACGGTCCACGAATCCCGCCATGGGTTTCCTGACGACCGTATAGTCCAGGCCTGCCATGCCGACAGCCTCCCTTGCCGTCAGCGGATCATCCAGCTCCGTCCCCAGGTCGTGCCAGGGGGACGTTGCAACACCCGGGTACGGCGACGGCGTTCTCGGCACACGGAAATGATTCTCCCGGAGTGTTTTTTCGGACACCGTTGACTTATCCAGGGGATGTCCCTTCCTGTGAATTGTATAGAGGGGATAGATCCGCCTCGAGAGCGTCTGCTGCCAGCCGAGAAACCTGACTTCCTGAACTCTACCGGCCGGTGCCCGGACTGCTTCCGGAGGTGCGAAGGGCCCGCACGGCGTCCCCGGGTTCCCCTGATGGCTTTGCCTGCCCATACTGCCTCCTTGCGTCGGGTGATGTTGCACCTCCCCCACGGGCGGGGGGAGCAAGCTGTCGGACTTCCCTACGTTACACATGAGCACACCTTGATACCATGAGCCAAAGGGATGAATAGAGAGCTAATTCCGGCGGACGGGAGGCACATGATACTCCGGGAGCCGCCGCATGCCGTACCAGGCCGGTCAGCGATCTTCGTGACGGTCCCGATCCCGTTCTTCGTTCCGGGGGTGGACGACATGGCGGCGTACCGGTACGACGATGCGAACGCTCGCACGGCTCCGGTGATGATGGTAGTGATGGATGACATGGTGTTCTTCCCGGTGCCCGGCATCCACGCGGACCTGTATCTGGGAAACGGCAAGGGGGGCGGCGATCATCCCTGCGATTACCAACCCCGCGGCGATTGTCTTATAGTGTTTCATTGGTTTTCTCCGTGCGTTCGTTTGTGGAGCAACTGCCATGATTTCGTGAACTCAATATGCGTCCGGCGCGAACAAGGATCTCTCCGGCGCCGGCTACGACAGTCTTCGCCGGCTGCTGATGATGTTCACGAGGAAGACAACGAGAGCGATGACAAGCAATACGTGGATAAAACCCCCCATAGTGTAGGACGTCACAAGTCCGAGAAGCCAGAGGACGATGAGAACAACCGCGATTGCGTAAAGCATACCGGTACCCTTTCGTTAAGTGAATCTGAGAACCTCTCACGTCCGAATGCCGGACGGGGAGACTGATTGAAGGTGTGACGGTCCCTCCGCCCACAGGGATAACTGCCTCCTGACCGCAGCGGATTCGGCGTCGCCGTCACTCTCGTAAATTCGTCGCGCGGCCTCGGCGTGGCTGATCGCCTGAGATCGATCGCCAAGTGCTTCAAGCGTGAGACTCAGATTCCACAGGGCACTCCTCTCAAGCCTCCGGTCCCCCAGCTCCCGTGCGATGAAAAGACGCTCCGAATGACATCCGATTGCGACGCGGGTTTCCCCCAGCTTCGCGCGGGCTTTTCCGATATTGCCGAGAACCGTCGCCTCACCGCGCCGGTC
>Ga0075017_100001801_pt1 | contig 13301 bp, 12 predicted proteins | sample AleBraG_ABR_2012_FD_71475 | JGI IMG/M metagenome (GOLD analysis project Ga0075017, IMG submission 71475) | Freshwater sediment microbial communities in response to fracking from Pennsylvania, USA - Alex Branch Run_MetaG_ABR_2012 | ecosystem: Environmental > Aquatic > Freshwater > Creek >... | reverse complement strand
CCCCCGCGGTGCTATACTGAAAACGTCGAGCAGAGAAAGTGGGCGAAAGCCCACTTTTTTATTGCAGTCGAGAACGGATGACCGGAACCAGCCTTACCATCGCCGCCAAGATCGCCGAGATCGCCCAACGCGTGGGCGAGCCCGAGGGCATCGAGACCGTCGACGTGGAAGTTCTGGGTGGCGGCAAGGCGCGCCTGGTTCGCATCTATATAGATAAGCCGGCAGGGGTTTCCCACGCCGATTGCGAATTCATTTCGCACCAGGTCGGTACGATTCTCGACATCGAAGACGTCGTACCGGGAGAGCGCTATACGCTGGAGGTTAGTTCTCCGGGCTTGGAGCGCAAGCTGACAAAGGCGAAAGACTTTGAGCGATTTGTTGGACAAAAGGCGAAGATCGTGTTGCGAGAGCCGCTCGAGAATTGCCGCCGTTGGGAAGGGACCCTGGCGGGCATTACCGACGGCGTGGTCGCGCTCGAAGCCGCCGCGGGGAAGTTGATTCATATCCCGCTGGCGCAGGTCGAAAAGGCCAACCTCAAGTTTGAGTGGTAAGTTCCCCTGGACATATAAAGAAGAGGAAACTGTGGGTAGCATCTATCAGTCCATCGAGATTTTGAGCAAGGAAAAGGGCATCGATCCGCAGATCGTCATCGACGCGGTGAAGGATGCCATGCTCGTTGCCGCGCGCAAGCATTTTCGCACCACTGAGGATCTGATCGCCGATTTTAACGCTAAGACCGGGGCTTTGGAAATTTTTGGACTCCGCAAAGTTGTGGAAAGCGTACTGGATCCCACCAAGGAGATCGGGTTGGATCAGGCGCTCAAGCTGGATCCGTCCGCCCACATCGATTCCGAGGTCCGCATCGCCAAGCCGACTGACTCTCTTGGACGCATTTCCGCTCAGACGGCCAAGCAAGTGATCTTGCAGAAGGTCCGGGAAGCCGAGCGTGACACGATTTTCTCGGAATATTCGGGCCGGGTTGGCGAATTGGTCAATTGCACAGTCAAGCGCATTGAGGGCCAGGACCTGGTGTGCGACCTGGGCAAAACCGAAGCCCGTCTGCCGAAAAAAGAGCAAAGCAAGCTGGAAAACTTCAGCGCCGGCGATCGCGTCCGCTGCGTCATCAAGAGCGTGGAGAAGGCCGGCAAGAATTCAGGCGTGATTGTCTCCCGCGGCGCTCCTGAGCTAGTGATGCGCCTCTTTGAACAAGAGGTTCCGGAGATTTACGACAATACCGTGGTGATTCGCGGATGCGCCCGGGAAGCCGGCGAGCGCACGAAAATCGCGGTGATCAGCCGCGACCGCGACGTCGACAGCGTGGGCGCTTGCGTGGGCATGAAGGGCATGCGCGTGCAGTCCATCATCCGCGAGCTGCGTGGCGAAAAGATCGATATTATAGAATACTCCGACGATCCCGTGGTGTTTGCCACGCACGCCTTGAGCCCGGCCAAGATTTCCCGCGTGGCCGTGGTGGAGGGCGCCGATAAACACATGGAAGTGATTGTTGACGACACCCAACTGTCGCTCGCCATCGGCAAGAAGGGCCAGAATGTCCGTCTGGCCGCCAAACTGTTGGGCTGGAAAATCGACATCAAAAGCGAGGAAGAGAAGCGCCAGGAAGTGGAGACCGCCATGGCCGCTCTGGTTCCCACCGGCGCTTCCGTGTCGGTACTGCTGGAGCACGGTTTAGCGGATAATATTGTCGAGAAGCTAGTGGAAGGCGGCGTGGGCACGGTGGAAACGCTGGGATCCATGACGCCCGAGGATCTGGAAATATTGCCGGGCATTGACGCTCCAATGATCGAAAAGATCCTGATGGCCGTGAACGGATATTACGCCCAGTTCGAACAGCCGGCCGAAGAGGTGGCCGCGGCCGAGGAAGTGATGGCGGCGGAAGTCCTGGCCGGAGAGACGTTAGCTGGCCCAGAGACGGTACCGCAAGAGCTGGAATCCGCTCCGGAAGTGGAACTGGCTGAAGAATTGGCGCCCGTGGTCTCCGGGGTGGAGAAAGGTGAATCTGATAGGATGGAGGACTCGGACCACGTCGGTTAGGCGGCGCTCTTCGAGCCCATTGCAGTTTTTCCCATATGAGTAAAATCCGCATCAACGAGCTGGCCAGGCAATTGGAGGTTCCCTCCCACGAGATCGTCGAATTGCTGCCCTCGCTCGGCGTAACCGAGAAGAAAACGCATTCCAGCTCGCTCGATGACCACATCGCGGATCTCGTTAGGGCGCACTTTGGAGTCAATGGCGCCGGTGCCGGACGTGCCGCAGCTTCGGCCGCCGAGGCCGCAGCCGCTAGAGAGATGGCGGCCGAAGCCGAGAAACGCCCGTTTGAGGGCGAACCAGAAGCCGAGGCGGAAGCTCCCATAACTGAAGCCGCCGCTGCAGCGCCGGTCCATAAGGAACAGCACGCGGTTGCGCCGGAACCCGAGCAGGCAGCCACTACACATGAGCCGCTAGCGCCGGAGGAAGCGCCCAAGCTGCGTCCCGCTCCCATACGGCCTCCCCTGGCCGCGTCTTCCCCTATCCATCCTCCGCTGGCTGCTCCGGGAACGCCGCACACTCATCCGCAGCGGGCCGCCGGTATTCCGGCCAAACCATTGCCGACTGCGTCTCCCACGCCCAGACCGGGCCAGATTCTTTCCGGACCCAGGCAACCGCTCCCGCCCGCGCCCGCTTCCCCGCCTCCCGCCGCGGTAATCGCGCCAGGTCCGGCGGCAGCTTCGCCGGGTGCTCCGCGACCGTTGCCCCAACTGCCGCAGATTCCGCGTCCCGCCATGGTGCGGCCAAGCCCCGGCGCAGCGACCGAGCGGCCAGCGCCGATTGAAGGTAGCGCTCCTATGATGCCCGCGCCCAGCGTGCCGCTCCGGCAGCAAGTGCGTCCCAACCTTGCCGGTCAACCAGCGGCAAGGCCGGTGGTGCCGCCGCGGCCCGATTTAGTCGCCCGGCTCCAGCAGCAGCAAGTGAAACCGATGCCTGGGCAGGCTGCGCCTCCACCACAGCCGCGCCCGGGTCTGCCTACTCGCCCCTCCTCCGGGCCTGTGCCCGGTCAGCCGATTTATCGTGGACCCATCCGCCCGGGCCAGCCCATGATGCGTGGTCCGGGAATGCCGCCGGGTCCCGGTGGTCCGGCCAGTCGAGGCCCCGCCGGCCTGCGCACCCGCATGCATCCGACCTCGCCGACGATGCGCATGGAACCCGCCGCTCCGCCGCCTACTGAGCAGCAGCGCCGGCATCAGGGGAAACCCATTTCTCGCGATCGTCGACGGGAAGAACAAGAGGGTCGCCTTCGCATGCCCACGCGGCGCGGCGATCAACAGGCCCCGCCGCCGCCCATCGACCGCGAAATCACTGTCGCCGAAGGCATCACCGTTAAGGAGCTGTCTGAGAAGCTGGGCGTCCGCGCCAATCTGGTGATCAAAAAACTGGTGGAAAAGAAGATTTTCGCTACCATCAACCAGACGCTGGACACCAAAATGGCCGAGGAGCTGGCGCGCGATTTCGGAGCTTCTACCAACAAGGTCAGCTATGAGCAGGAGTCGACCCAGGACATCGAACTCGCAGAAGACACCAAGGATTTGATCAAGCGCGCTCCCGTGGTCACCATCATGGGACACGTCGATCATGGCAAAACTTCACTGCTGGACGCCATTCGCTCCTCCCATGTGGCGGAGCGCGAAGCCGGCGGCATCACCCAGCACATTGGCGCGTACTCGGTGGAACATAACGACCGGAAAATCGTGTTCATTGACACGCCCGGCCATGAGGCGTTTACCCGCATGCGCGCTCGCGGCGCCAAAGTCACCGACATCGTCATTCTCGTCGTCGCGGCCGATGACGGCGTGATGCCGCAAACGTTGGAAGCTTTGGATCATGCCAAAGCGGCCAAAGTGCCCATCATTGTTGCCATCACCAAGATCGATAAAGGCGATGCTCAACCGGAGCGCGTCAAGCAGCAACTGGCCGATCGCGGCCTGCTGGCCGAAGATTGGGGCGGCGAGACGGTGATGGTTCCCGTTTCCGCTCGCGCGCGCACCAACCTCGATCTATTGTTGGAGATGATTTTGCTGGTGGCCGATCTGGGCGACCTGAAAGCCAATCCTGACCGTCCCGGTTCCGGCAACGTTATTGAAGCCAAGCTCGACAAAGGCCGCGGACCCGTGGCCACCGTGCTCGTTCGCAACGGAACGCTCAAGGTGGGCGACTACTTTATCTGCGGTTCCGTTTTCAGCAAGGTTCGCGCCATGTTCGATGACCGCGGCACTCCGGTGCGGGAAGCCGGTCCGTCCTCGCCCGTGGAAGTGCTTGGTCTCGAATCGCTGCCTGAAGTGGGCGACAGCTTCCAGGTGGTCACCGATACCGCCAAGGCCAAGCAAATCGTCATTTATCGCGAAGCCCGCGCAAGAGACGTGGCCATGGCCAAGGGCGGCCGGGTCACCCTCGAGCAGTTCCACGAGCAGCTCAAGGAAGGGGAAGTCAAGGAACTCAACATCATTCTCAAGACCGACGTCGGCGGCACCGCCGAAGTGCTTAGCGAGATGATGGTGAAGCTTTCCAACGACAAGGTGCGCATCCGCATTCTGCGCGCCGCCGTGGGCGCCATCAACGAAAGCGACGTCCTGCTGGCTTCCACCTCCGAGGCGATCATCGTCGGCTTCAACGTCCGGCCGGAGCGCAACGCCACCGCGCTGGCCGAAAAAGAAAAAGTGGATATCCGCCTGCACACGATCATCTACGAACTGACCGACGAGTTAAAGAAAGCCATGACCGGCATGCTCGAACCGGTGTTCAAAGAGGTCTACCAGGGACGTGTCGAGATCCGCGAAGTGTTCCGCATCAGCAAGGTCGGCAACGTGGCCGGCTGCCACGTGCAGGACGGCTTCATCAAGCGGGACAGCGAGATTCGCCTCCTGCGCGATAACGTTGTGATTCACACCGGCAAAATCGATACGCTCAAGCGCTTCAAAAACGACGTGAGCGAAGTGAAGGCCGGCTTCGAGTGCGGTCTTACCATCCGCAACTTCAGCGACATGAAGGCCGGTGACATGGTGGAGGCTTTCGCCACCGAACGCGTAGCCGTCGAGGCGATGGCCTAAGAGTGCCATGCCCACAGTCGGGATTCTTACGCTGGAACTCCGGCTGGACGATGCGCAGTCGCTGAAAGACAAACGTTCTACCGTCAAAGGTCTCAAAGACCGATTGCGATCGCGGTTCAACGTGGCTGTGGCCGAAATCGACTATCAGGACACCTGGCAGCGATCCCTGATCTCGGCGGTCACCGTTTCCGCCGACCATCTGCGCGCTGAGCAGGTTCTACAATCGGTAGAGCGCGAGGCTGCATCCTTTCTCGGCGGCAGTCTGGTCGGCACGACTCTGGAATGGGTGGAATGACATGGAATCTCCCTCCTCACACCGCACGGAACGCATCAGCGAAGCGTTGCGCGAAGAGCTCTCCGAACTGATCGAGTACGAGATGCTCGACCCGCGTGTGGACGGCGTGGTCGTAATCGATGTCCAAATCTCACCGGACAAGCGTCACGCCCATGTCCTGCTCGGCTTTACCGACGAATCCACCGACACCAAGGAAGCCGTAAAGGCCCTGGAGCATGCGCTGCCGTTTCTCAAGCGGCAACTAGCCAAGCGCATGAATCTTTTCCGCATGCCCGAGATTCGCTTTCAAGCGGATATTTCAGCGGAATTGGGTAGCAAGCTGGATCACCTCATGCGGCGAATCCGCCGGGGCCGGCCGAAGGACGCGTAGAGCTTCTACTGCTTGAGATACTTGTCAAACCACTTCTGGGCGAGTTCGTGCGCCTGGTTGAACGCCGTTCCGTAAATGCCGTAGTGGGTAATTCCCGGCACCGTTACCAGGTTCTTCGGACCTCTATATGTGGCATGCGCCTTAATCGCGTGGTCCCGGTTGTCGAAGAGTTCCTCTTTTTCGGCAATCAGAAATTGCATCGCGCAGTTCTGCGCCAGCGCCTTGTTCACGTCCTCCACCGGCTCGTAAATCACGAACTGCGAATACACCGGTGCGCCGCGCAATTCTCCAATCGCTTTCACTCCGGGCTCGGGAAAACCCACCTGGCCACGCGCCATGGCCGTCGATTCGGAATAAATCTTCTTGCGCCCAGCCTCGTCCGTAACTACCGTCCGGCCATCCATCGCTCCTACTTGGCTATGAATCGCCTTCACCCGGTGATCCCGCTCGGCAACGTAAACCACCAGGCCGCCCGAAAAGCTGCTTCCCCAGAGTCCTAAATTCTTTCCATCGTACAGTGGTTCATCCTGCAGCCAGTGTATGGCGTTGAACCAGTCGATCGCCATGTCGATTGGCTCGACAACCTCCCGCACTTCGCGCACTTCAGCAGTGAAGCGGCCATTGGGGTGCTCCTTTGGCTCTGGAGCCAGCAAAATCACCCGGGAGTCGCTTTCTCCCCAGCCTCGATAGTCGAATGCCAGAACCAAATACCCCGCTTTTGCGAACTGCATCGCGTCTCGTCTTAGCCCAGCCGCGGTGCCGCCCCAGCCGTGGGCCATCACAATGGCCGGCAATTTTCCCGTGGCGTTCTGGGACGAATACAACTCGCCCGACATTCGCGAGCCTTCACTGAAAATGTTGACCCGGCGGTAGTTGAGACCTTCCGGCGGCGTGAACGAAGGAGTCTGGCAGAGGCCCAAGACGGGAGCAAAAGCACACAACAGGTTTCCGAGAATCAGGGCTCGCATGGCGAGAGAATATCACTTTGTGCTCCGCCAGTACAGGCCATCCTCTGGAACCAACTGGAGCCAACGCGCCTGGGTCAGATCTTTTGGATTAGCAGGTTACGCACCCTTACCAAATTCTGCCACCAACCACGACTTGAAAATCGCGCCACTGGACAACTGTCCCTGTATCACAATCTGGCCGCAACCATCACCAACGGCGGGATCTGGCAGGACACGTATTCACAGGCGCAAGTTGCCCAGCGGGGTATGCTCAATCGTGGGTGCCCACGATGACAGTGGCGAATACGTGGGATACCATTAATGAGTCGATGGACACTCGCGGGGCGCTGTCTTTTCCGTTTCTTATACCGAGGGAAATGCAATCTCGCTTACCGGCGGGGTAATCTCAGTGACAGGGTTGCCCACGGCTTGCAGCATCAACCTTGGGAATGGAGCAAATTCGCTGGGGGCATCGACTTACGTAAAGGCGCGCTGCGCAAACGAGTTTGGAAGCACTTACACCATCAGCGGAATCAAGTGCCGGACCGACAACCCTGGGGCGACTACCCTGAGGGCCACGAATGGCGCAGGCGCCGCACTATTGACCGGAGCGATCCGATGCGGCAACACTGGCGACGGCGTGGCCGGCAGCCTGAGCGGAACGGTTACTATCGCGGCCGGGGACTTTATCAAATTCACCATCGTGGCGGACGGCGTCAGCAAGGATGTGATGGTTACCGTAGCGGGGAGCAGATAATGATAGCCGATCCAGCCTCTGTCGTAAGGGAACGCCACAGCCTGCTACGTCCGGGCGGCCAACTTACCGTTTCGGCTCTGAATGTCGCCAACATCAGCATGCGGTTGCTCTTGCAGTTGGGCCGGTTCGACTATAGGGAGCGGGGAGTTCTCGACCGGACGCATCTGCGCTTTTTCACCCGCAGGACGATTCGAGAACTTGTCGAAACTGAGGGCTATTCGGTGGTGAACCACAAAATAATCCCGGTGATCGAACCGCAGTACACGGCCCGCGTACGGATGAGCGCGGGTATCGGATGTTGATGAGTCAGTCTCACGCCCGATACTTGCTGCTATTCCCAGGGTTGTCCGCCGAGAACGCGCCCGAGCAGGCTAACACTCCATTCCTGCGCGATATCATCTGCGGCGCCGCCACGGCGCCGCAGTGGCTCCCGCTGGCGGTCCGGAATTCAGCCGTAGCCATCTACGAATGCCCGTCCACTTACCCGAAGTTGTGAATATCTATGAGCGGCGCACGCACAAATGGCAGCATCGGGACGAAAAGCATGACTCTCGTGGTTATCCTCGCAGCGATTGCCTCCCGCATATACCTTTACACGAGTGCTCCATCGCTGTGGGACGATGAGATCTTCCTCTCCCTCGGCGTCATCGTGCAGCCGCTCGGCACTCTAGTTCGCAAGCTCGATTTCCAACAGTTCGCCCCGCTGGGTTTTGTGGGGTTGCAGCGTATCGCGGTTGATATTGCCGGTGTCGGCGAGCGGTCGTTGCGGCTCGTTCCTTTCCTTGCCGGATGCCTCACTGTGATTGCGACCTGGGATGCGTCACGACGACTGTTGAATGCAAGAGCAGCCGTTTTGACAGCGGCGCTGATTGGTTTTGGTCCATTTGCTCTTCGCTATTCGAACGAGGCAAAGCAATACGGGTTCGACGTATTCGTAAGCGCTGCCCTGTTATGGATCGTGTCGCTCTCAGCCGCGCCGCCGGCACGCTTGCTGCCCGCAACTGGCATGATCGGGGCGGGTGTGATCGCGATTTTCGCTTCAACTCCCTCTATCTTCGTGCTGGGCGGCATTTGGGCGTTCTACGCCTCGTCTGCCATCGGGCGCGAAAAATCGAAAAAACCCTACGTTTTTCTTGCCGCGAGCGGACTTTCTTGGGTGGGCGTATTCGCGGCAGTTTATGAGATTTTACTATTGCGTAACGTGGATGACTACCTTTATCGTTACTGGGCTCCCCTGCAATTATCCGGACAGTCGAGCGCGCTGGGTGTGCTCAATCTGGTTGCGCACGGTTTTCTCGACCCATTCTTATCGCTTGATTCGAGAATTCCCACGCTGTTATATGTGTTTGCTTGCATTCACCTGCTGGCCGGTGGATATGCGATTGCACGGGTGCGCTCACCGCGATTCGCGGTCCTTCTGACGGTACCGCTTGTTCTCACCGTGGGGGCGGCGGTGATCGACAAATGGTATCTCAGTGCCCGCCTGATGATGTTCACCGTCCCCCTTTGCGCCCTGCTTGTGACTGCCAGCGTTTGCTGGATGGCGGCTCTAGTATCGTCGCAGTGGTCGCGGCCCCTGTTTATAGGAACGGCCTTGCTGCTCGTGGCGTTTCCGCTGAAGGGCACGGCGTACTACCTGCGCCACCCCCAAATACAGAATCTTCGTTCCGCGGTGGAGTTCTGCCGCGAACGCTTTCGGCCCGGCGATACGATCTACGTTTTTGCCCGGTCAATGCCGGGCTGGATTTTTTATTCCATGGACTGGTCGAGGCCTGATCTCGTTCGCTACCGCTGGCTCAAGACCGCATCCGAGGCGACGGGGCCGAACGCCGGTAATATTCCTCCTCGCGGCCATCGAGTAGTTAGTGAAGGCCAGGAACTGCGGCGCCCGTATGGCGCGGGAGGCATCGAGTTGGTGGGCATTGGGGAAGGGGTCTTCCGGACGATCGGATCCTCTCCCGACGCTCCGGCCGATCCGGGGTGGGCTGACAATGAGGTGCGACGAGTCCTCGAGACACATGGGCGGCGGGTTGTGATTCTGGCTTCGATCACGCATGAGCGGAACCTCTCCGCGCTAGTGGATTGCCTGACTTTTGCGGGAGCCAGAACCGTAGCCGGATTTCAGAAAGAGGCGGGACGCGCCGCGATTATGGACCTCCCGGAATGGGGGACGGCGTTCACGGGGTGTGATCGCGAATGAACAGATTTTTGCGCTGCTGGCTTATGGAGTTCGCGTACAGTTTTGGTCGCGACGCGAAATCGATTAGGCCGAGATCCACGCGCAACGCCGACTGTGGATAAGCAGCCGCGCTTCGCAAATTTATGCCGCCCATATCGCGGGGATCGAGATCAACCGGAAACGGTTAGGGCAAAGGCCCCGTTCGGCGGGCTTTGCGCGGGTTTCGGGCCCGCCGTTTTACTGAAAGTCCCGGAGCCTCTTCAACGCTGGAGCAAAGGAAATAAACCAGTGTGGAGAACCGAGTCACAGCCTGAGGCGATCTTCCGCAAATATCTCGTACCAGACTGCACGGAAAGGGGTTACAAGACTTAAAAACGACAGCAAGTCGGTGGGAGAACACCCGTTTTTGCGACACCTTTCGCTATTATGGGCGTGGGAGGAAACGTTCAGTGCAAGCAGTTGCTTTTTGGCGCAGAACTACAGTGGAATTGATGGCAGCCAGCGCGGCTCTCTGGGGCCAAACTCAAGTGGATTTAAGAACCCAAAGCCGTGCGGTGGATTTCAGTGCGGCACCGTCCATGAAACCGGCGGAGACCGCAATCAGCCTGCCTGTTGGGGACAGCTTGGGTCCAGCGTTGTTTTTAACCACGCCGCAGCCCAGGGCGAACTGGTATCTCGACAGCGCTACCAATATCCGATTGTTGCTAGGCTGGCGCGGCGGCAGCGTTGTTAATAACGCCATCATGGGGGACGGAGCCAGCCAAGATTTGATGGTCACGGTCCCGGAGAGCAGATAAGAATGAAAGCTACAATTTGTCTAGTCGCGGTTCTGTTTAGGCTCCCGCTGTTTGGGGCCAATATTCCCATCAGGCTGGTTTCCGTGACCACGCAGCAGGCAGAGGTGGAGTACGCGTCCACGATACCTGGTGCCTGTACTCTGTCTCTAGCCGACAATTCCGGTCTTGGCGTGACGGTTTGGGACCTGAACGGATCGAAGTTTCCGGGCGCCGATCAGGATATCGGCCGGCCGGACACGTTCGTCGTACTTGAAACCAGAAAGGTGCTGCTAGGACACCGGGTGTATCAGCAAGGTTCGGACGGGAAGATCTACAGCATGTCTCTACAGGCTGATGCTCCGCACACGTTGACAGTGACCTGCGGTTCGGATTCGGGCACGCTCCAGTTTGCGACCAAGACGATCCCGCAGGGCACGGCCTACCCAGAACTTTCTCAGTACTGCTCCGGCTCGAAGACCTGGGGGCACTGTATGCCGGCAATCGATTGGACTGTTTCCGGGAAGGATCTTGGTTACGTCGATGCCGCTACCGGCGCGCTGGTGAAGCGAGTTACTGGGCCGGGGGAAAGCCAAAATTATCCAGGCACACGGTCGACCGTCGCATTCGGCGGTGTGAAAGATCAGAGTGGCACTTCGGCTTGGTCGAACGTCACCAATGCGCTCACCTACAGAGGTGGAACGTATGCGTCTACCTCGAGCAACAACGCGAAATTGTTACTCGGTTTCGGCCACTATGGAACTTGGAACCTCTTCGGCGGATTTTACGGGAATGGTGTTGGCACAGTCGATGACATCGAATTGCAACTGTTTGCCTCCGCGACAAGCGGCGACACGATTTCGGCCTGTCTTACCATTGACGGCCAGACCTGCTGGGGCGGCACAGTGACACGAACTCCGGGTGCTTCTCTTTCGGCAATCGCGTTCGGAGATTACCCAAATACCGGAATTGGGAGCTGGCCATCAAACCCGTGGATTGGGCCATTCGCTGGCTGGAGCACGGAACCGCTCCCGAGTCATCTTGTCGCGGCGGCGCCAATGTCGGCGACGGTCAATGGGACCGCCGTGACTTTGGCTGCGGTTAACTACAGAAATGGCATCACGTTCGACGATGAGTGGGCTGCGGGTTCGCCTATCTATATTCCCACGTCCAGTTGTACCAACAATATTTGCACGATCGCCTCGGTGGCAGATACCTCCCACCTGACCATCAACGAATCGCAGGCCAACCTGGGAACGCAAACCATCCAGCCTCTCAATGCCGGCGTCCTTATCTGGAAAGCCTCGGGAAGCGGCAGCGTCAGCCTGAACGCCAGCTTTAATTTTGCATATTCGCTTACCCAGGACATTGAAGGTTCGAATGGGCTTTCGGAGCAGTGCAGCCGTGTTGCAACCACCACCAGCGTTGACGCGGGCGGGAAAGCCCTCACCGGCCCGCCGCATAACGGATTTCTGTGCTGGTTTACAACGCAGTCGGTTTATTTCTGGGACTCGACGGCAGGCAGCGCTCGTTGGTTGTCCGATAATAATTACACCAACGTGGCAGGTTCGAGCGGCAACTTCCCGCTCACCTCGAATCCATTCGATACCACACTTCCCAACGTCTGGTACACATGGTTCTCTGGGTCACAGTGCTGCGCCGGCAAGAATTTCTTCGGGAAAGCCGCCTACGATGCTAGCTTCCAATATCAGCGTAACAATGTGGTCTGGCCCTCCGCTCCACCGCAGCACACGACCTTTACTTACCCGTTTGGTCCAGCGGACCTGACGGGTACGTTCAACTCATTCATCGCTTCTTACCCGGCGTATAGCGCTGGTGTTTCGGCGGGAGTCTGGCCCTCCTTTCCTGTCTTGGTCGGATTGCATCCTAATGGTTTCGCTGAGTTCCATGGCAAGTTCACCCAGGATACAGTGGCGTGGATATTTCCTTACAGCATCACCGGCCAGAACTTCACAGGCGCAATCAATACTTACAGCGGTAATCCTGGTTGCACTGGCACGACGGCGTTTTGCGGACGATGGGGAAGCTGGCACACATCGCAACCGTCTGGAAATAACAACTACGGCTGGGTGGCGGTTGGCCGGCTCACAGGGTTACCAGGCCCAAATGCGCCCACCGGAGGACCCTACAACATCCCTATCTCTCAGGTGTGGCGATCGGTGGATGGAGTAACCGGCGCCTGGGATAGCAATACTTGCGTGCCGGATGCGGTCAATTCTAAGAGCTGCGTGCCGGGTGTCGGAACGCTCACCTATGCCTACAATTGTCCGGCTGATACTAGCGCCTACTGGCACACGACACAGGCCATAGCAAACGACATCCTGACACAAGCCGGAGGCAGTGGAACAGCTACTTTCTCTGGCCAAAAGAACTGTATCCTAGTCATGGCGTCTGGACAGCCATGCACGCCCGCTTCGAATACGAACGCACAAGAAATTTCATTCGCTCCGTGCCCATGGGACACCGGAACCCCAAAGACTACCGCTAGTCTTCAAGACCTTCAAGTGGGTGATACCATCATGGACTCGAACGACCAGTCGGCTAGCCCAACTATCCCGTGCCGGAATTGCGAACAGTTGACGGTGGTTCAAACAAGCGGCAGCTACCCGAACAAACAAATCTGGCTCTATCGCGCCTATGATCCGCAGGACGGATCGTACAGTCCGTATAACAACACTGGTGGAGCGGCGGTTGGAAAGATGGCTCATCTCAACGGTTGGACCCCGCGCATGACCTCGGGTAACGACAACGTTGGCTGGTGGACGGACTTTTCTCACCCAACGCAGTGGATTGTGAGCGCGAGCATTAATGGAGACCACGGGGCCAACGGCCATTCGCCAAGCCCGTACATCCTGGGCGG